>Ga0194126_10000537_pt1 | contig 63606 bp, 45 predicted proteins | sample TA2KigC150mmetaG_FD_148641 | JGI IMG/M metagenome (GOLD analysis project Ga0194126, IMG submission 148641) | Freshwater microbial communities from Lake Tanganyika, Tanzania - TA2015035 Kigoma Deep Cast 150m | ecosystem: Environmental > Aquatic > Freshwater > Lake | place: Tanzania: Lake...
GGCAGGGCTTGTAGAGGAGTACCGACAAAAAGTGAGGCGGGCGCAGGAGAAGAGGCTTCAGAGGAACCTCTCAAGAGCAAATCAACAACCAACACCTTTTTTCTCTTGATCTGCCTGAAACAGTACACCAGAAGCCGACGTGCTCTTAACTGCAAATCTTTGGTCACGGCGGAATTGTCGTCACTTGGCGTAATGAGGCGAATGGCCGTGGGGTCCACACCAACCATCGCAACCGACAGATTTGTTGGGCACTGGTAAGCCTCTTTCAGGAGGGTGGATTCAAAATCCTCACCACCTGGATGCTCATAGTGGAACGTGTATGCCGTCTTTGCGGTACAAACTCCTCTTGGGGATATCAGAGCCACCTTGTTGCCCGCCTCAACCGAATCGGCCAGGGAAAGGTCCATAGGCCATTCTTGCGTGGTCCCGTCAGCTCCGACATAGCCAGTGGGGAAGAAGGGAAGCGCAAAACAAATATCGGACTTTGTCGTAACTTCTCTCGCTCCACGCGCTCTGAGGACTTTCGCGATTTCCTTCCAGCCTTTGCGTTGTGCAATCATTAGGGCTGTCTGGCCAAACCTGTCTTTCGCATTGACGTCAGCGCCCTTGCCGAGGAGGTATTCGACCTGCTCCACATCTCCGCGTTGCGCTGCCGATATCAGCTGCTCGTCGAGTGTGGCACCAGCTCCCGCTATCCCCTCCCATGGCACCAGGGCCAAGATCAAAATCAGAGCCAAACACAAAACAATCTTGACCGCTAACGTGGTCTTGCCCACTCCGCCTTTGAAATTAATGAAGCTGATGACTTTGGCCAATGCTAACCACCTTTGGGCGATCGCTCGCGCATTCTTTTCGGCCGCGGGTCGAGGAAGATCGCGAAACAGTAAATTGCCAGGATAGTGGTGACCGAGAACACGAGAAGATTTTGAGACTCGATTTCGAGGAACTGGACGATCTGCCCCGGGATGTCGCCCAGGGCGTACATATAGTAGAACACGTCCCATGCTTTCCAGAAAGACCACGCGGCCACAGAGCCCGATATTACCGAGTAATAAAGGTTTGCTAGACTCCGAGCCCTAGGGCTTGTCTTGGACCAGACGTACGCCCTGACGCACTGAACAATCAAATACGGCGCCATCCATCTGGCCAAAATCCCGATGGTCGCGGCATCGAGGCCCCACCCTCCGCTGAGAATGCTCCTCGCGATGGCCCTGAGGCCCTCATCCAGGATGCCTCTCTGCAGGAGCGTCACGAAGACAAATGCCGGGAGCAGTGACATGCAAGCCAGGAAAACGGCCAGTTCTCGAAAAACCATCTTGATCATACGGCGAGTATATCACGCCTCGGTCGGGACGATCTCAGTTTCGGCGGTGAACTCATGAGGCTTGCCAAAGATAGTCGTGGCTGAGATACTTCGCCGGGAATGAAATAGCGCGAAAGGCATGAGGCTGGATAAACACCGGTGTCCTGGAAAGAAAAATACGCTTCACGCGTGCTGAGCCCGGAAGAGGCTGCCGCCAAGATCAAGCACGGCTACCGGGTCTTCCTGGGGAGCATGTGCGCAGAGCCCAAGCTCATTATCAGGGGTCTGTCCGGTTCTTATGTGGAGGACGTGGAATTCGTGCAGCTTAAGGCCGGCGAAGAGGCTGTTCGCCTGGTCATGGAACGAAAACCACGCTTTCGGCTCCGAACCTTTTTCACGGGGCGGAGCGCGGGTGGCTCCGACGAGTCCTCCCAGGCGGATTACGCGCCGCTCTTTCACTCGGAGATCCCGCGTTTCTTCAAGAACCGGAGGATCGCTATCGACGTGGCCGTGGTCCAGGTCTCCGAGCCCGACCGTTTCGGGCAGGTCAGCCTCGGAATATCGGTTGATATAAACCGCTCCGCTGTGGAATCGGCTCGCCTCGTCATTGCCCAGGTAAACCCGCGTATGCCCCGCACGCTGGGCGCCACGTTCATTCCGATGGATCGCATTCACTACCTGGTGGACGGAGAGCAAGAGCTAACGGAACTCGAAAACATCAAGCTGACCGACATGGACAGAGCCATCTCCCGATTCTGTAGTGAGCTGATAGAGGACGGATCCGTGCTCCAGGCCGGTTTTGCCGCTATATCCCACGGTCTGAACGAGTTCATCATGGACCGGAAAGATCTGGGTGTTCACACAGAGATGTTTACCGACGCGATCATCGATCTGATCGAAGGGGGGGTGGTCACCAACGCCACCAAGCCCATACACACGGGCAAATCCGTGGCCACATTTTGTATGGGGACCAGGCGTCTGTACGATTACGTGGATATTAATCCCCTTTTCGAATTTCAACCTACGGACGCGGCGCTCAACCCGCTCGCCATCGCCGGCATACCGAAGATGGTTGCGATCAACATAGCGGTTCAAGTGGACCTTAGAGGTCAGATACGGCAGGGCGGCCCTCGATGGACCACGTTCGAAGGCTCCGGGGGAGACCAGGACTTCATGAGAGGCGCCGGACTCTCTCGAGGCGGGCGATCGATTGTGTGCCTCAGGTCCACCGACCCACGGGGAAAGTCTAACATTGTTCCCCACTTCGGCCCAAAAGCCACGGTGATTATGAATCGTGGGGATGTGCATTACGTGGTGACCGAGTACGGCGTGGCATACCTTGGGGGCAAGTCAATCCGTGAGCGTGCCCTGGCCCTGATCGAAGTAGCCCATCCGAATCACCGGGAATCACTGATGAGCAAGGCCCGGCAGCTCGGGTTCGTCCACTCGGACCAATTCTTTGTCAAGACGATCTCACCGGAGCTACGGGCTCGGATACGAACGGACCGTGTTTTGAAGAATGGCGTGAAATTCCATATGCGAGCCATCAAACCCACGGACGAAGGGATGCTCCGAGACTTGTTCTACCATCTTTCCGACAATTCAAAATATTTCAGATACTTCAGTCAGAAGCGCAGCATGCCCCTCCAGAACCTCCGCAAGTATTTGAATCTTGAGGCAGACAAGGGTTTGTCCATCGTCGCCACTATCGGGCCGAGAGAGAACCGCCGGATGATCGCAGAGGCGCGCTACGTCTTCACGCCAAAAGATCCCCTCCCGGATTGCGCCATCATGGTGGACGAAGAATTCCAGAAGCGCGGAGTCGGCGGCCACTTGCTTCGGTACCTGATCGAGACCGCGATCGAGCAGGGCGTGCCCGGCTTCAAAGGGGACATCTTGCCGTGGAACGATCCGGCCATAAAGCTGCTCGAAGGATTGCCCTACGTGATCCACCGCAAGTACGTGGACGGGGTGCTGGAAGTGCGATTCATGTTTGATGAGTTCAAAGAGCCGCGTCAGCAATAGCTATGGTCACGCGGGCCTCAAAGACCCTCAGCTAGTGTAGCTGTCTCCGAAAAAGCTTGGCAGTTCTGCTGAGACAGGCATCTTGCCTGTCCATGAATGACGGGCAAGATGCCCGTCGCACCAAAGACATTCTGACGCGTCGCCGGAACAATTGGCATATGACCTCCAGGCGAACAACCAGTCGTAAAGCTATGATGGAGACACTACACTAGCCCGTAGCTTATTTCCGTGCCGCCAACCTTTGCTGAACAGCTTTACTTGTGAGCTCTCGCAGCGCGTCCGCGGCGATCCATCGTGCTGACTTCGATTCCATCCGGCTCAGCTCACGCGCCGCTGTTACTGCCAGCTCATTGAGCCGCGCGTTCCGTTTGCCGATCTGTCGAAGCGCCCAATTGACCGCCTTAGCAACGTAATTACGTTCGTCTGAAGCGGCCTTCCGGATGAGCGGCAGGAGCGCCTCGAAATCCTCATCCACGGCCGTTTTGTCATACACAGCGAGGCAGGCGATGAGAGTGAATGCGGCCCTCTTCACGAATTCTTCGGGACGTGCGCTCCATTCCATGATTTTCGTTCGAGCAAACCGGGTCTTGCGGAAGAGGTTGTTGCAGCACTGATCGCACAGATCCCATGAATTAAAATCCCGCGACCAGAGTTCCATCTGACCTTCAGAAACGTGATCGGGCTTGTCAATCATGGACGCCAAGATTCTCGCTTCATGGATACGCTAAGCCCAGAGCTTCTGCGCAAGCTCGTGGTCTTTGCCGACCGGCTTCGCCAAGCTGCGGAGCTTCGGAATCGAGACACCGTAGGCCGAAGAGCTGTCGATCCCGTAACGGGCCATGCCCTTGACCGCTTCAGGATCGGCCCAGAATGCCAATTGCTTTAGAATGTCTATGTATTGCATCGATGAATACTTCGGGTTATTCTTCGATCTGTTTGGAGGTGGCCGTTGTCGAAAGCGACTGTGCTTGCAGCGGCGCGCCCGTGATGAATTATGCCGTTCATCGTCGTACATCGGGTCCGATCCTAGTCGTAACCGATGGCTCTGCCAAGTGATAAGAAGCCGTCAATGGAAAGTTCGAATAACCCCACATTGTAGGCGATGAAGCAGGAGCGAAGATGAAGCCGACCAAACTGACACGACTGAGCGTGGGTAACTTCACAGCGTTCGCCAAGTTGGAGCTGGATTTCTCTCCGGGGATGAACGTCTTCGTTGGTGCAAATGCCACCGGAAAGACGCACCTGCTGAAGCTGATGTATGCTGCTTGCGATGCAACGAATACGAAGGAACCGTGGGAAGCGAGACTGGTCCCAATCTTTCGTCCTCATCGGGACGTACTGGGAAGATTGGTGCACGCTAAGGCTGGTACTGCGAAGCTCCACCTGAAGAGCACGAGTGGCCAGATAACAGCTTCTTTCAAGAGAGAGAAGCAGTTTGCGCGGATTTCGCGACCTGCAGGGCCGGATTCATGGTACGACATGCTAATCGACGCGGTCTATCTGCCGGCAAGAGACATGACAGAAATCGGCCCTGGCCTGGTCTCTCTGTACGACGAGCGAGAGATTCGATTAGAAGAGACCTATCGTACCATCATGGCGAGCGCCATCCTACCTTCCTACAGACCTCAAAGATTGGGAAAGGATGAAAAGCAACTGCTTGAGGTCATCCGTCGCGAACTACCCGGGAAAATAACCATGGAAGGCAAGGAGTTCTTCCTGCGACATAAATGGGGGGATCTCGAATTCACGCTCGTGGCTGAGGGCATGAGGAAACTGGGATTGCTTTGGTTGCTCATTGCCAATGGCACGATCAACCGGGACACCATCCTGTTCTGGGACGAGCCAGAATCAAACCTGAACCCGAAACTCATGGGTGTGGTAATCGATATTCTTTTGGCATGGCAGAGACTCGGCGTACAGGTATTTGTCGCAACCCACAATTACGTCGTGCTCAAAGAACTTGACCTTCGGAGAACCCCCAAAGACAAAATCCGGTATTACTCCTTATATAGGATACCGGAGACTGACCAGATCGTATGTGATTCTGAGGATGACTTGGCGGCCGTTGATCCGAACTTTGTCGTCGATACGCTTGCCGATTTGTACGATCGTGACCTGGAACGAGCACTGGGTGGTAAGTGAAAATGACTCTCACGGAAGGACAGCTGGCCTTCGATTTCACGGGGTGCTTTCGGGCTTGGCGATTGGATCAAGAGGGTATCCCGGAGACTATGAAGAACGTTGACTTCGTCGTGGAGGAATCGGACCGTATACTCCTTATAGAGGTCAAAGATCCTTCGGATCCTCGTACAACTGAAACGGCTCGCCAGAGTTTTGTTCAGAATCTAAAATCGAAGCAATTCGTGAACGTGACCCTCGTTCCCAAGTGCCGTGATTCATATACTTATCTCCACCTGATGGCAGACGACCGCAAGCCCTTAGTCTACATCGTAATCCTCAGTCTTTATGAGCATACAGATAGACCCGACCTGTTCGTGGGGCTGCAAGAACGGCTTAAGTTGCGGCTGCGCAAAGAAGGGAAGAAGAAGTGGGAGCGCCAGTTTGTTCAGGACGCAGTGGTCCTTAACATCTCAATGTGGAACCGCCGATTCTCCTATCAAGCAGACCGGCGAATATCTTAGAAGAACTCGGAACGATCTCGCCATCTAATAGAACGACGAATTTGGGGTCTATAGGCTTTGATATGTGGTGGGGCGTATTTCAATTCCCCATGACGTCATTTGTTCCCAGCCGCCCGTCTTCGACCCCCAGCAGTTCTTCTTGCAACTCTCCGCGGGTTTCCCTTCACGTGCTTTCCTTCGCTCGTGACGTCTGAGGTTCCTCGGTGGGCTGGAGCGATCACCCCAGCTTGGAGCGATGTCTTCCACATTGCCTGCGCTGCGGAAGTGTCCACAGCGAATGGAGCGTAGCCCCGCGCGTCGCCCAGCGCTTCCTTTAAGTACAGGCCTGTGTACGATCCCGGATTTTGAGCGATCTCTTCCGGCGAGCCCGTGGCGATCACTCGGCCTCCTTCGTCTCCTCCTTCAGGCCCCAGGTCTATAATATGATCGGCCACCTTGATGACATCCAGGTTGTGCTCGATTACCACCACGGTATTACCCTGGTCTACGAGGCTCCGGAGCACCTCCAGGAGCTGGCGTATGTCCGCGAAGTGGAGCCCTGTGGTCGGCTCGTCGAGTATGTAGAGCGTCCTCCCCGTGCTGCGCTTGGAAAGCTCCCGGGAAAGCTTGATCCGCTGCGCTTCGCCTCCGGAAAGAGTGGTTGCAGGCTGCCCCAGCTTGATGTACCCCAAACCGACCCGTTGGAGCGTCCGCAGCTTGTTTGCTACAGAAGGGACATTTTCCATGAATTCAGCCGCCTGGTTCACGGTCATGTCCAGGATGTCCGCTATTGTCTTTCCCTTGTATCGAATGTCCAGCGTCTCACGGTTGTATCGCTTTCCGTGACACACATCGCACTTTACATACACGTCAGGGAGGAAGTGCATCTCAATCTTGATGATGCCGTCGCCGGAACATGCCTCACATCGACCTCCCTTCACGTTGAAGCTGTATCGTCCCGGCTTGTATCCGCGCATTCGAGATTCAGGAAGACCGGCAAACAGATCTCGGATGAATGTGAAGACCTGCGTGTACGTCGCGGGATTGGAGCGCGGGGTGCGGCCGATTGGGCTCTGGTCAATGTCAATGACCTTGTCGATGAATCCAACGCCGTCAATCTGGTCGAACTCCGCCGCCCTCGCTCGACCGCCGTACAGGCGCTGAGCAAGAGCGCTCAGAAGCGTATCGACGATCAGGCTGCTCTTGCCCGATCCGGACACCCCTGTGACACAGGTGAATACCCCCAGGGGAATGGCCACATCAATTCCTTTGAGATTGTTCGCTCGCGCCCCTCGTATGACAAGCTTCTTCTTACCGGGCTTGCGGCGTTTCTCAGGCGCCGGGATATGCTCTTTCCCTGACAGGAACGCCCCTGTAAGCGATTCCTTCGATCGGAGCAATTCCGAAGGAGCGCCTTGGAAAACGACCTCTCCTCCCATGCGCCCGGCCCCAGGTCCCATGTCTATGACGTGATCCGCGCTGAGGATCGTTTCCGGGTCGTGTTCCACCACCAGGACCGTGTTCCCTTGGTCCCTGAGATCCTTCAAAGTCGCCAGAAGCCTCTGATTGTCTCTCTGATGCAGTCCGATGCTCGGCTCATCGAGGATATAGAGCACGCCAACCAGGGAAGATCCCACCTGCGTGGCGAGACGTATCCGCTGGGACTCACCGCCGGAGAGGGTGGCGGAGGCCCGGTCAAGGGTGAGGTAGTCCAAGCCCACTTTTTCCAAGAAACCGAGACGGTCGCCGATCTCCTTGATCACCCGGCGGCCGATCTCCAGCCTTCGCTCGTCCAAGCGAAGCTCTTGCATGAATCGAGACGCGTCCCGCACCGACATCGCCGTCAGTTCGTGGATCGGCAGGTCCCCCACCAGCACGTGACGAGCCTCACGTTTGAGCCGCGCTCCGCCGCAAGAGGGGCACGGGATTGCGCTCATGAAACGTCCCAGCTCGTCGTTGACCTCTTCTTGCTCGGGGTTCCGATACCGTCTTTCCAGATTGGGAATGATCCCTTCAAAAGGCTTGCGAAAATAGTGCCTTCTGCCGTGCCGTTCAAAATAGAAATGAACCTCCTCAGAACCGGAACCGTACAGGAGGGCCTGCTGAACCCGCTCGGGCAGGTCCCGAAAAGGAGTGTCCACGTCAAACCCATAATGATTCGTGAGGGCATCAATCATCTGGTCCAGAAAGACGGAATTGCGGTTGCCCCAGGGAGCGAGCGCTCCTTCGCTTATTGACAGATCCGGGTTAGGCACTATCAGATCGGGATCGAAGCGCACCTGGGCCCCAAGGCCCCCGCAGGTCTCGCACGCTCCGAACGGGTTGTTGAACGAGAAGAGCCGCGGCGCAATTTCGCCGAACGATATGCCATGCTCCGGACATGCAAACTTTTCGCTGAATAGGAGGACCTGACCATCCTGAACTTCCGCCATCGCAGTTCCGTCCCCCATACGCACCGCTGTTTCCATGGAATCCGCGAGCCGCTTCTCTAGGCCGGATTTCACCACAAGCCTGTCAACCACAACCTGGATAGTGTGCTTCTTGTTCTTGTCCAAGGGGATCTCTTCGGATAGATCCCGCATCTCGCCGTCGATCTTCACCCGGACAAATCCGTCTCTGGCCAGGCGATGAAGCTCTTTCTGATACTCACCCTTACGCCCCATCACGATGGGCGCCATGAGCACAATGCGCGTGCCTTCAGGAAGCTCCATCACCTGGTCAACCATCTGCTGGATAGTCATGGAGCTGATCGGTTTGCCGCATTCCCAGCAATGGGGAATGCCGACCCGCGCGTACAGGAGCCGCAGATAATCGTAAATTTCCGTGACGGTCCCGACGGTGGAACGAGGGTTCTTTGAGGTGGTCTTCTGCTCGATGCTGATGGCCGGCGAAAGTCCTTCGATCAGGTCCACATCCGGCTTTTCCATCATCTCCAGGAACTGCCGAGCGTATGCGGAGAGCGACTCCACATACCGACGCTGCCCCTCCGCGTAAATAGTGTCGAACGCAAGGCTCGACTTTCCCGATCCGGAGAGGCCCGTGATCACCGCCAACTTATCACGAGGTATGTTGAGGTTGATGTCCTTGAGGTTGTGCTCTCTGGCGCCTCTTATGATGATTTCTTTGCTTCCCACTTGATTTCCTTGCGTTAGCCCTCGTATCCCCGCGAGGAGTCCCGCCGATTCAACCGGGGTTCGAGAATTCTCCCGCGCCCCCCTGCCGACTAGATTGCCATCTTCTCAGCCGAACGCAAGCTTTCTTCCCAAGGCCGCCCGCTGTACGCGGCGGCGGCGCGCGGTCGGTCCCGGGCTCGTGAGTAATTTGAGGAGCGCATACGTAAATTTCTTAAGTGGAAAGAGACGCGCGAAGGTTCCGGATTGGGGAAAAACCACCGCGCGATACACGCTATCCCCTTGGGATAATTCCACATACATGTCATGCGCGTATTCATTCCTTTCGTCAATATGATAGATAAAAATCATCAACCTTTTTCTTGACTCCCCGGAAGGGCCGTGGTATCTCGCCCGTGTTTTCGGGGAGCGGGCGTGTCGGACCCCTCTCCTGTTGCACATTTTGTTCAGGAGGTATGGTATGTTATTTCCGTATTCCGATCCGGCCAAACCGGTTTCCGAACCTCCCGGAGATTTCTCAAACAACTACAAGTACTTGAAGAGACTGGTCAATCGAGCGCTCAAAGAGGGGACTCCCATTGAGGATCTCCACCTCATTGACAAGCACTCGGCCTCTCGCAAACCCAAACCCCTCTCCCGCGAAGATCTGATCAAGCTCCTCCATACCCTCAGACGCATCAGAACTCGATACCAAAGGCTCCTGGAGCCGCCGGTTCCAAGAGAGCTGGAGCGCGATATCCTTGCAAAGGCGCCTGAGGAGCGCCTCCCTTGGGAGGAAGAAGCCCTGGGGAAGATTGAACAGTGGCGCAGGGACGTGCGCGCGGTGCGCAATCAGGTCAGGCGCGAGCTCAATGAGCACCTCAAGAAGCGGTTGTTCAAAGGCATCTGATCCAGCCGCGTGAATCGTCAGTCAGGGTACTGATCGAAGAGCCTTCCCCACTTGCTGGTCTTCTTGAAAGCTTCTATCTGAGGTTTTGCCTTGAGGGGCCAGTACACGAAGTCGTGGTAGAAAAAGGACGCGAAGACAAAGACGTAAACCAGGGGGGTGCGGAAGAAAAGTTTCTCCAAGGGCCTGAGCGGCCCGAACCAGATGAACTTGCCCACTGCCGAAGCCGTATTGTTTCCCACGCTGAACCCCCAGTTTTCGTGGGAGATGTCTTTTCCTTTCACCTCGATCTCTTCCATGCGGCCCTTGCCCAGGCCGGATTCGTGGGCAATGCGGATGTACTTGATGCTCAGGGGATCGAATCCCATCATATTGGCTGCTACCGCATCAATGGCCGCGCTATCTCCGGAAGCGAGGATCACGTCCTTCTCGACCGGAATCATGGTTCGCGGCCCCGGGCCGTTCCCGCAGACCGTCCCGTCCATCACCGTGAAAATTCCCGCATGAATCTCTTTCTGTATGTCCAGCAGATCGTTCAAGGTCTCGTGGATCGTGGAGTGTGTGTAATGCCTGCGGGAAGTAAGCAGCCCGCCGAACGCGTTCTTCATGGAGCCGGTCGTGCCCGTGTAGATATGGCATTTTACCGTGGGCAGATGCACCACATTCTTGCCGATGAAGTACTCCGGGATCTTCATCCCGCCCGGGAAAACCTTATGCAGCGCGCGCATTTCGGCCCGCGGGGTAAAGGGAATCCAGCGGATGTCGGATGGCTTGAAATTGTACAGCACCGGGATCTTGTATTTTTCAAAGACCGCAACATACTTATTGAGGCGCTCCCCTTTGTGCGCATTGGTAACCACTGTCTCGTTCTGGACACAAACCACGTCATGATAACCCGCGTCTTTCAACGCGAGTATGACCCCTTCGAGCTGCCACGGGGTGGTGTTGGCCCCAAGGAACGGGAAATGCCACGAGATATTGTCCTTGAGTATGACGGTGGCCGACGGATCGAGGAATTCCGTGAATCGAGCGTCGCTCATCGCGGCCCTGATGTCGTCCAGGACCGTTTCGGGCCTTGTTTCTCTCACTGCAACAATTGATCTCTCATTCATGCGGTTCCACTCTAGGTTCCTATTTCCTGAACAGATTCGCGATACCGGTTATCAAGTCGGCAAGGTCTACGGCCACGTTGGTCGAGCCTGCGTCATCAGAGAGCAGCAAGCCGCCTCCTGATTCGTATCTCATCCTCTCTCGCCGGAGCTTCTGTTGGAGTTCCTCGTCCTTTTCGATTTCCCTCTCAGCTTCCCGCGCTTTTCGCAGGCCGCCCCGCGCCATGAAGTCCATGATCTTCTCCATCTCGCCGGCATCGAACCAGATGCCATGAGGCCGACACACATCAACGATCACGCCGGACACGCGAACGAAGTTCTTGCGATTCATGATGGTCCGGCAGACCGGGCAACGCAGGTACTGGACCTTTGCCTCCAGGACGCTTTCGCTTTGCTTCGATCCGCCGAGGGCCTCAACTACCCTCGTGGACGCGTCCTGCATCATCTCGAAGGTCTGGTGGGGGATGAAAAGGCCGCCGCACGAACCGCACGCGACCACCTTAAAGTCCCCGATGTTCTTCTCGCGCATGGGCAAATCGCAGCGGGGGCACCGATGGCTTGCCAGAGCCGCTCCTTCTGCCTGCGGAGGCTGGATGGGCCGCGCACACACCGCGCAGAACCTGCTCTCCGCCGGGATCCTCTGGTAGCAGTGTGGACAGTGCGAGGTCTTGCCTTTGAGTGAAAAATCCAGGTGGGCTCGGCAGTATTCGCAACGTTCAAACCCACGCTTCACCGTGGCGCCACACGACGGGCAATGAAGAACCAGACCCGTGTCAAGGTCTACCGCGACCTTCGTATCGGCCGGTGACGCGTCCGTCTTCTGCTCTCCGAAACGAACCCTGACGTTCTCTTTCCGTCGAGCGATCGTCTCCGCGGTGAGCTTGCCATCCTGCCTGAGCAGGCCCACGACGCGGACGAGCCGGGAATGATCCAGGCCGTACGTTGCCTTGAGCTCCTCTTCGGGTGTTCCACTCTCAAAATCCTTGAGGAACGCTGCTGCATTAACTCTGATCTTCTTACGCTCCGAGTCCACGGCAGGTCTCCTCGCCCGTGTTGCGTGCGCAATTATCATACCGGCCTAGCGGCTACACTTCAAGAGGTGGGGCCTTGACAACCCCGCAGTGGTGAGGTTAAAGTGCCGTCTTGACCGGGCCGTTAGCTCAATTGGTAGAGCAACTGACTCTTAATCAGTAGGTTCGGGGTTCGATCCCCTGACGGCCCACCAGAAGGAACTCCGTGATGCCGCCTGGCTAGCCTGATGCGACGAGGCGGATATTTTTTTCTCGCCAAAAGCGTTACGCCGGATTTGTGACAATCCTCCGTGCAGACCGCATTGGCAGCGATAATGAGTTGCATGTAATGCCAATGCGCTGTTAGATGACTGAAATGGTCATTGCGGCGGCCTGGGATCTCCTAAACGAAGGTCCGACGGCCTTGCGTCGTCCGAAGAGAAGGAGATCCCCGGTTCGCCGCCCACCGGTAACTTGTTTGATCGCGCATTGGTACAAGAAAAACGCCTGCTTCCGTGCGCTCAATCCTGTGTCAGACTCAACCCGATGCGTGAAATCCTTCTTCCGCCCTTCTCAAATCCGTGATGTCCCGGCGCCTGAACAGCGTGGTCCCGCCCTTGATGGATACCCGTTTCACATTGATCAACAACACGTGCTCGGCGCCGGCCTTGTCCGTGATAGTGCGCTCAATGTTCGGGATTTCCTCCCGGCGGCTGAATTCGGAGCGATCGAACAAATCAGGGCCGAGGAGCCGGCTCACCGTGCCGAACGATCCCACCTCTTCCTTGGAATAGCCGAAGATCACATGAACATTGGGACATATGTACGTGAACGCATCGTTGTCGTCGGTGATCACAACCGTATCGGATATGCTGGACAGGGTAATACGGTGCAGTTCTTCCGACTCACGGAGCGCTTCTTCCGCGCGCTTGAGGTCGGTGATGTCGTCCACGACGATGCGACAACGGGTGAAATATCCGTTGGCATCCCTTACCGCCACGCTGTCGAGCCTCGCGGGGAAAGAGTCGTCGGCTCGCTCCAATTGCATTTCGCAGGTCTGCTTCGTCCGTGTGGCGAATACTCGCTCTATATGCTCGTAGTAGGCATTATACGAGCGCTTGGAGACACAACAGGAGAACAGCGTGCCTATAAGGCCTTCTCGTGATCGTCCCAGTAGATGACCTGCCGTTGTGTTCGCCTCCAGAATCCTTGATTCCGCGTTGACCGTGAAATAGCCTACCGGAGCGGAATCATACAGTCCGGAATACCTGTCCCTTGATTGTTCGAGCTGTTCCTGGACCCGCTTGAGTTCGTCGTTCCGCATCTTGGCTTCGATCTGGGCAACTTGCAGCTCCCGGATCAGTCGCGCGGCATTCTCCTGGGACAATTGGGAAATGTCTCCAACGCTGAGCGCCCTGAGCTGCACGGCCCGCTCGGACCACCGCTGGAAATCCAACACCTTTCCGGCGGAGGTTTCCCGTTCCAGCCATCCGAGTGCGCTGGTGCAACCCTGTATGACCTTCTGGAGCGCCTCCTCCAAATCGGCCACCCGGCGCCTCATCCCGGTCAACTGCTTGATGAGCTGCTCTGTAGTCTGGTCGGTCATGGTGACGCCTGCCCGGTGTGTGATCGATGAAGATGCAAAGCGCCGCGAACGCGTGGACGCTTCCCTTAGGTCACCAAGAGATCTCTCAACTCATACGAAGAAAAAGACTCTTCCCTTTCTGTTCCTGAGCGTACGTCACCGCACGCCCCCCGGTCAATGATGATATTCGCTATTGTCCCTCGATCAGACATGGTTCGGTATCTTCAGAGGCAAGTGAAGGGCCACTCTTCAGCAATCAATCATGGTGAAACGCCTTAGTCGCCTGAGCCGACTATACAACCACGCCTTGAAAATGGACCTGGCGGGCATGTCCCGTCAATAAGGATCGACGAGAAATCGTAGAGGAGCAATTCATTACGCCCATACGAGGGCGTGATGAAACACGCCCCTACAGTCAAGTCCGATCCGTTGTCTCTGCGGTGCCTTTGGCTGAAGCAAGCTGCGAAAGGGTGGATGAAATGCGAGTGTGTGTAGAATTCCTGGACCAAGGACGTAATCGAGGCCACCATTCCCACCGCCGTACAAACGAAGATCTTCACAAGACTTGCCGACAATGCGCCGAGCCCCACCGGTCGTGATTTTGCGGCGAGACCCCAGGCTTCCCCGCCCATCTTGGGAGGAGGGAGGGGCCCCAGCCGTTCCGCTCTCATCCCCTGTATTCGTTGCCCTGATTGGCCGCCTAATCTCAGTCCAAATCATACTGAATGCTTACCGTCGGCGAAAAGAAAACGATAAATTGGACAACAGCGAGAAAACGCGCTTGACCAACGAGACAAGACTAAAGTACAGTTGTTAAGGGGAAAATGCCTCTTTCATGTACGTTGAGGACGACCTTCTCTCCACGACGTTTCATCCACGCCAAGGCATGAACCATTCTAGGAGCCAACAATCATCTACGGCTCAATCGGAAGCGCAACGACCAAGAAGAGCGGCAATAGAACGACATCATTCAGGCTATACGACGGTGGAACAATCTGACTGAACCGCGGAATGGGTGACATCGAGCGCCCTGGGAGCGACGCGGAACGCCATCACCCGACCCGTCATGAGGCCGACCAAGCCCAAGAGGGGGGGCCTAGCGACTCGGGCTGTAAAGAAAGGGAGGGCCATGATTTCCAGAAGGGAAATGCTTGCAGGCTTCAGCGGATTGGTTGTCGGAGGCGCGGCCAACGCCATTCTATTGAGCGCCAAAGGAAATGCAAGTAGCTCGGCCCCTCATTTCTGGCCGCCAAGAAGGCTGGACCCTTTGGAATGCGCCAGGGTTGCATACCAGGGATACTGGGAGGAGAACGGGGGCTGCGGGTTTGCTGTGTTCAAGGGTATGATCGGGATGATGGGAATCAAGTATGGCGCTCCCTACGACACTTTTCCTTTATGGATGATGTCTTATGCGGCGGGAGGGATAGCCAGTTGGGGGACAGTGTGCGGCGCTTTGAACTGCGCGGCTGCCGCCTACGGGCTTTTCTATGGTAAGAAACAACAACAGCCCTTGATTGACAGCCTTTTCAGTTGGTACGAAAAGGAGGAATTACCGCAATTCGTTCCTGAGGAGCCTGTCGTTACTATGGATTTGAAACGCACTGTGACCAAATCGGTGTTGTGTCACGCCTCGCTTAGCTGCTGGAGCTATGAAACCGGTCATAAGGTGAGCAGCAAGGAGTGCAGAGAGCGTTGCTCCAGGGTTGCTGCGGACGTGACCCACAGGGCCGTGGAGATACTGAACGCCGTGATTCGAGGGGAACCCCCTCAAGTAACCCTCTCACAAGCCCAACAAGGCTGCGCACAGTGCCACTCAAGCGGCAAGGAGGCAGATTGTTCCAGAACCAAGATGGATTGCAACTTCTGTCATCAAGGGACTCTGAGCAATAAATCGGTCAATCACCCGAAGTGACCCCAAAAGGGCTTTAGTATGCTATTCGGTTTTTCCTTTTTGTCCGCGATCTCTATGAGACTTCAAAAAACTCTACCCACTGCGGTGCGACGATAGTGACATTGCGCCGGAAGGCCACGCCCTCAACTCCACGGAACTGAGAATACCGGAGGGCCCTACGGGCCCATACCCCATTAAATGGTGTGGTTACCCAGGTCACCCTCTTGGGCCGAGGCCGATTTTTCCCGGATGTCTACTTACCACCTCACAGAGCTTTCCCGCGGTTCCGCATTCTATTCGACGCCGGCCCCTCATGCAGGAAGACACGAGCCTTATGGCGCGTTTGGCTTTGGCCTATAACTCTTGTGTCCTTTCATACGCTGGGCAATTCGCGTCTTGTGGTTCAATTCAGCCGCTTGTAATTGTTTCAGCGCGTCCGAGTACTTCTGATTCCGTGTTGCAATTACTTCAGTATATTTCTCCTCGATAAACGTGCTTTCTATGTGGAACGCAGTGGATATCGCTCCGGCAGCGCCATGTCAAGCGGTGAGGGTCTATGACAACCCAGGGGCGGTGCGCCGATTGACAGCCATCTATCCGCGTCTTGCGTTTTGCGCGTTGCGCCGTCGGAATGCAAAGCGGAATGCTATGGCTGTTTTGGGGAAGAAATCATCGCGAGCATGGTTTGGACGAGGAGATTGAGGAAGTCCGCGCATTCCTCGCTCGTAAGTATGTCCGCAGACGACGTGAGCACAAGGTTGAGGCGGCGCTGATATATGTACGCGGCAAGATTCACATCCACGTTTCCTGCCAGCTTGTACCCGGTGCCGTGAGTTTCAAACAGATCCAGGTCACCGATCTTTGCCAGCGCGGAATCGCCGGTTGGGCGTCCATTCTCATACTGTGGCCACACGAGCCCAAGAAATGCCACTGCAATGGAATACCGCTGTTGATCCATGAAGAAACTCGCAACGCGTCTCCTCATACGAAATGGGAGCATGCGGAAAAAACGGGCGCCTCGTTCCAGTGACTTGCGAACATGGAGATCCACCTGGGCTTCAAACTGCCGCACTCGCGCTTCAGCCACTGATCGAGCAAGGGTCGCGTAATCGACTCTTGTTTCAGGGGTAGATCGGACGAAAATGGTGGAGCTGTAATTTTTCTCTTCAGCGCCTCCAAACCGCTCCCTCATGTTAACCGTAATTACGCTGCTTATCAGCCCTGTCTCCCGGCCGTGAATTTGATTCCAGTTGGCCATCGCCATATTTGCGCAAGCCACCAGGTGATCGACCACGTGGACTCCTTGCCCGTGGAAGCCGTGGAGTATTAGTTCGGTCTCCTCAGGGGAGAAAACGTGCTTCATATGCCATTCGGTCAGATCGTTCTTCTTGCCATGCCCGTAGAGTCGTGCAGGCTTGACTTTGCGGTGAGCCAGGTCTCGCTTCAACTGTGAAAAAAACGCCGTCCACCCTGCCTTTACCGCTACTGAGGCCTGCTTCTTCCCTGTGCTGAAGGAATAAGGGCTGTCCATCCACTCGGGTCGTTTGCCCGTAACGATCGCGTCGTATCGAGCCAGAGTCGATCCGAATACTCTAAGCGTCATGGCCGCGTCTCCCGCGGAATGGTGCCACAGAACCGCCGCTATTGCGCCCTTTCCCTTCCTTAGAACGTGGAATTCCACCGGTGGCTCCCTCATGAGGTTCCACGTGCGTTCCAGACGAGGTCTCAAATGTTGAACTAACAAATCGAAGCTTGATCTTGAAGGTTCTTCCGATTTCAGCTCACCGGAGAATACCGGAATTTGGATCTCAGGATGATGCTCTCGCACAAGGAAGAACCTGGCGCCTTTCCGCTTTTCATTGAGCACGCTCTGGACCGCGGGATACTGGTCCGCCGTCTCATGCGCTGCGGCGCGGAACAGCTCCGCGTCGAGCGACCCTCGGCCTTCCGCCGCCATCATGATGACGTTTCTGGTGTTCGCCCTGCTGGTCAGGGCCATCACCTCAGAGATGATATCCAGTTCCGGAGCTCGCGGCATCACGATTCTTCCACCCTCTGCCGATCATAAGGACCTTGCTATTACAGCAGAGAGTTGCAGTCACGTATAGTCGAAAATGCTTTGCACAGTATCTCTTCAATTGTCTGAGGGAAAATCCCCTCGCGCCCCCCTTTTAGGAAAGGGGGTATGTAGCTCTCTTCCCCCTTTGCTAAAGGAGGATATAGGCGGATTTTCGAAGCGCCGAAACCCAGCGGGGCTTCGTCTACGCGGGTAAGCCTCTGTAATAACAACGCACAGGGAGATTGCTCCCTACGGCAATGAGACACCTGTTACAACTCGTGCAGGAGGCGGATTTCGTCTTCCCTTCTCCAAATCTTCTCACGAGAGAAGGCTCCCTGATAAGAGGCCGGCATAAAGGAATGAGGTCCGTGCCTCCTTCAACAATGGCCTGCTCCATTGCAGGAAGATTGCGCCATCCTCCCACAGCGAACAACGGAATCCGCCCCATTACAGGTCTCATCATGCTGGCGGCTTCCACATTATATCCTTCTTCGAGTGTGCAATTTTCTCTCATCTTTTCAAGCAATTGTTGCACCTTGAGTTTCCGTGACTCGGGGACATGCTTCATTATCTCCTGCACAGGGATATCGCCCCGGCACATCTTCCAGGGAGAAAGGGAGGAAGTCCCACAGCTCACTTCCAATCCGTCTATCTCCAGCTCTGCCAAACGTTTCGCATAATTCACGGCCAGACCAGGTGTGATGCCTTCTTGCTTAGTGAAATCATGGGCGTTGAGCTTAACCAACAGCGCCATTCTCTCCGGCAGCGCCTTCTTGACTGCCGCCATGATCTCTCTCAAGAGGCGAAATCGGTTTTCTTCCGAACCGCCCCAGGCATCATCGCGGTGATTGAAAAAGGGTGAAAGGAATTCGTTGATCAGATATCCGTGCGCCGCGTGAAGCTGAATGCCGTCCGCTCCTGCTTCAACCGCACGCTCCGCGGCTTTACCAAAAGCGTTTATTACTTCGGCGATAGAGTCGTCTCCCATCGGGCTCTCGTCTGTCGATGGCCCCATCGGTGATCTGCCTATCACATCCCGCGACGCACTCAAGCCGGCATGACCCAATTGGAACACGATCTTGCCCGATTCCTTGTGGACAGACTCAACGATCTTGCGCTGCCCTGGGATCATGGAATCGCTCCAAATCCCCAACTGATACTTCCTCGTTCGTCCCCAAGGATGGACAGAGAGATGGCTCGATATGATTAAACCGACCTGTCCCTTGGCCAGTCTGTGGTACTTGCGCACGATCGCATCGGTGAGCAATGCGTCTTCGGTGGCCAGGTTGTCCTCGCAGGCTGACGCAACGAACCGATTCTTGATCTCAACACCACCAATGGTCAACGGACTGAAAAGCATGGATATATGGCCCTCACAGCCGCAATGGCTCTCGATCCGCTATCGCTCGCTGCAAAGCTTCGGATATTTTCGCGGGGGCGACCTTTTAATGCCCCAGGATTTCTTGTGCTCGCGCTGGAGGTTAACTCGCTCTTGCCAGTCCGGTCAATGGCATTGCCGCAATCGGCCTTTACTCGAATGATCAGCGAAGCTACTAAATACCTGGATAGCCACTTACGCGGGAATAACGGGTAAGGTTCTCGAATGGTTGGGTGCTTCTCGGAGAGGTGACGTGTACCGCAATCATGACTGAGTACGGGTAATTCAATTATGCAAGCCTGGATAAGACGCGGCGCTTCCGCATCTCGGGAGGCAAGCGCATCGCACTCTCGGTCTCTATGCCCTCACAACAGGTTCTTCAATGGCCGCTTCTGCGCTCCCTCATGCCTCGGACGTTCTCTTCCAGGGCTACGCTGCGGATCCGCTCCACGATTTCGTGCAGGCCGGTGCGGATGTCAGATTCCGGAAGAGCAATTACAATCCAGCCCTGCTTACGAAGTAGCTTGGCCTTCTCGTCTTCCGGGGTTCTCGTATCCTCGACGTCGCCGCAATTGCATTCTATGGCGATCTTATGGTGTCCACCCCCGTAGGCCCGCGGCCAGAAAAGCGCAAAATCCACCGCGCCGACTTCCGCTCCCGACTCCTCGTCTACCAATGGATACTGTGGAATTAATCGACAGGATTGGCCTGCCTCTTGCCCGAACACTTTTGCGTGAGCCCACCACTCGAGCCAAACCAGCCCGATGGGCTGTGTCAGATCCTGCGCGAGTGATTTTCTTGACACATGAAGAGGCCGCGCGCATGCATTGGCCCCGGGGCCCGGAAGCTTGCCCAGGTTTGGATCCATATTTTGCCAGGTTATCTGGGCCCCTGGGAGTTTCATGAATTCGAGCAAAAGCAATCTTTCAGCGGGAGAGCTGCACAAAGCGAGATAACGACGCGCCTGTTGTTCAAAGCTTTCCATGAAATCCCGCAGATGATCTTCCACCATCTGTTCGTGCATGACCACCTCCGCTAAATCCCGTCTATATGAACACCCTAAGTCCCTTACCCCGCCCGTGATCCGCCCTGGACTTCACCCACACGGTAATCCATGGAAGCGCGGCGGAAAGGGGGCCGCGTTTTCTGTCTGGGCCTCCCTCGGAGAGACTGGGTGACTCGGCTGAAACGCGCCGGTCACCCCATCATCGACCTCAAGAACGCGTCCTTCCGTGCGCGTCAGGGAACTGCTTTCTTCATCACGGTCGGAACGTCACCCAGGATGCTGTTGATCTCTTCCATGTCAGACTCCATCACGTAAGGAATGCCCGAAATGGAGGCCGCTTCCCTGGTAAGCGAAACCAAATCGTTCCGATCGATGTATTGCACCGCGAACTTGCGAGCGCCGGCCATGAGCTGCTGCAAGCCTTGTTTGAGTCGGCTGACGTATGAGTAGATGCCTATCGCTCCGGGCGGAATTTCGCGAAATCGGTTTCCAAATCGCTCCTTGAGCTCCGCGCCCACCGCGAACGTGGCTATCAACTCGCCCTCCAGACCTTTGGACACCTCGCTCTCTACGCCTTCTTTCCCCACGCTTTCACGAACCTTATTTCCCTGAGTCTTTCCGACCATGGCCGCGGCCATGAGAGCGCGCCCAAGACAGATCGCCTTCACATAAGGAGCGCCCAGAGCAATGGCCTTGAAGAGATGATCCTCCAGGGATAATCCGCCAGCTATTGCCAGCGGCGGGACATATGCTCCCTGGAGCCGAAGACGCTCGCACATCTCGTACGCAAGGCATTCAAGGTATACGGTGGGGATCCCCCACTCATTCATCATTCGCCATGGACTCATTCCGGTTCCGCCGCCGGCGCCGTCGATGGTGAGCAAGTCGATCTTCGCATTCGAGGAAAATTTGATGGCGCGGGCCAGATCCGCGGGCCTGTATGCGCCCGTCTTGAGGGTAACGTACTTCGCTCCGAGTTTCCGGAGATGCTCGACAGACTGATAGAAGCCTTGCTCATCAACCATGCCTAATCGTGAGTGGCGCTCAAACTCTTTGATCCCACCGGCTTTGAACGCCGCCTGCGCAGAATCCGTCGTCGGATCGGGAAGCACCAGGTAGCCGCGTTCCTTGAGCTGCATTGCGCGCTCAATGCTCCCCAACTTGACTTCACCGCCGATGTCTTTCGCGCCTTGACCCCACTTGAGTTCGAAGATTTCCACTCCGAGCTTTTGAATCACGTATTCCGGGACGCCCAGATAGGTGTCTTCCACATTCGCCTGAACCACGATGCCGCCTGTGCCGTCGAACCACTTCTTAAAGGTGTTCACGCGACGCTCCATCTCCGGAGATCGCACGACCCGACCGTTCTTGAATTCCGCGTCCCGGTCCATGCCGCAGATGTTCTCGCCCGCGATAACCAAGATCCCGGATATTGCGGCGCCGACAGCCATCTCTTCCCAGTTCGACCGCGCGATAAAGGTGGAACCCACCGCGCCGGTAAAAACGGGAAACGAGAGCTTTATGCTTTTGTCCGAGCCCAGCTCGGTGGTAGTGTCTACCAGAGGGAACAGGGCTTTGTCCGAGTCCGCGGGCACGCCGACTGCGCCCACGCACGTGCCCTGAATGTTGAAATGAGAGTAGTCGACAGGGTAGTCCTTGTCCGCGCCGGCCGTTATCTTTCCATAGGGTTGGGGATAAATGACCTCACGGCCCTTTATCGCGGACTGCCCGATTTCGCACGGCCCGGGGCACCCATCGAGACAGGTGACGCACATGCCTGAAATCGGAGCGGGTTCCACGCGGTTCTTGGTCCTCGTGGCGGAACTACGATTGGGTTTGCTGAACGACATGGGAAAATCCTCCTTGGATGGATCGATTGGCGCGCTCCCGGTAGTCTCGGACCTGGGCGGGCTACGCGCGGTCAGCCACGTTGCTTAGTTCTAATCACCGCAACGAATAACTATATAGTACTGCTAATAGCCGTATCAAGCTCTTTCTCATCCCTTTCGGTCTCTGTGCGAAAGTCGAAGAGCGCGCCTTGTCCTACAGGCTACGCAGCCGGCCCACTTCAAAGACAGCCCCGCGCCAAGAGCTTCACTCAAATCACAAATACGTTCGTTAGGATAGATGGGCTCTCATAACCTTGCTCGTTCCCATTGATTTCTCGTGTGGTTTCCGTCACAGTAGCGCATCTGGAGAAAGTGACCATGCCGAAAGGGGAATGGCGGTCTTTTCCCAGGCGGAATCTACAGGGTCGGCATGAGAACGGGATCCGAAGCGGACTGCGGGCCCTGTTCCGGGCCCGGTCTTACTGCGTGGCGATAGATTTCGGAACAGGATGTGAATCGCGCGAGGGGTGACTATGACCATGGTTCTTGGCTTGAGTGAGCTCGCATCACGTGTGCTGGACGAAGGGCTCTGCGCGGCGTGTGGCTCATGCGTGGGCAGGTGTCCGTATCTCGCAAAATTTCGCGGCAAGACGGTGCGGCTGGATAGTTGTACGGTCGAGCAGGGGAGATGCCACGCGTATTGCCCCATGACTTTTTTTGACGAGGATGCCGTCAGTCGCCGCATCTTTGGCGAGCCTCACGATCGGAACGGCCTCGGCGCGTTCTTGGAGGTGAAGGCTTCACGATCGGCTCTCCCTGAAGTTCTGAGCAAGGGACAAGGGGGGGGAACGGTCACCACTCTCTTACTAGCCGCGCTACGGCAAGGCGCCATTGATTCCGCCGTGCTCACCGCGTCCGCGGGAGAGGATGGCCTTCCTCACGGCGTCGTGGCTGTCAACGAGGAGCAGATCCAACAGTGCTCGGGGTCGAAGTTCGTGGGCGCGCATTCGCTGGAAGGGCTCCGCGCCGCGCTCGACCGTGGATTCAAAAAGATAGGCGTCGTAGGATTGCCCTGTCAGGTGAGGTCGGCCCGGAAGATGGCGATGTACGACCTTAAGGAGGAAGGGATTCAGGATAGGATCACGCTGGTGGTGGGACTGTTCTGCAACTGGGCGTTCGATTGTCGCGAGTTCTTGGCCGCGCTGCGCAATCGCACGCAAGGAAGAACGATTCGCAGGTTTGACATACCTCCGCCGCCCGCGAATGTCCTTGAGATCGAAACCGACCAGGGCGTAGAAACAGTAAGTCTGGACGAATTGAGGCCGATTATCCAACGCTCGTGCGGTTCGTGTTCCGACATGGTAAGTGAATTCGCGGACCTCTCTCTCGGCATGTTTGAGGGGCGCCCCAAATGGAACACCTTGATCGTCAGGACAGCCGCGGGGCGTAACCTGGTGGAAGTCGCCGAGAAGACCGCCATGATCGAGACCGAGCCGTTTCCTGCGGAGAATTTGGAACATCTGAGGTCGGCCTGCCTCAGGAAGAAGAGCCGGATCGTGGAGGTCAGCGGTTAACTCGGGGGAGTTCTTCCTCATGATGTGGCTCGGTTCGGGAGCCGCGGCAAGTTCAACCGACGAATATAGGGACAACGGCATGGACCCGGCAATCAAACGGGAGCTGGAGAAGATCGTGGGAAAGAACCGGCTCACGGACTCCCCGGAAGCCCTGGTGGCGTACTCCTACGATGCGTACACGGAAGAGCATTTGCCGGAAGCGGTGCTCTTTCCGGTTACGACCGAAGAGGTGTCCGCGATCATGAAGGTGGCTCATCGCCAGAAGATCCCTGTGACGCCCCGTGGAGCGGGAACGAATTTGGCCGGTGAGACGATTCCGGTCCGAGGTGGGATCGTCCTGTGCATGACCACCATGGATAAGATCGTCTCAGTGGATCCGGGCAACCTGATCGCCATTGTGCAGCCCGGGGTCATCAACCTCGACCTGCAAAAAGAAGCGGAAAAACTGGGTATGATGTATCCTCCTGACCCAGCCTCCTGGGCTGTGGCCACCATCGGCGGGAATGTAGCGACCAACGCGGGGGGACCGCGCACCCTCAAGTACGGGGTAACGAAAGATTACCTACTGGGCCTCACCGTGGTGCTCGCCAATGGTGACGTGCTTCATACGGGAAGCCGAACCCTGAAGAACTCGAGCGGGTACAACTTTACCGCGCTCTTCTGCGGTTCCGAGGGGACCCTGGGGATAATCACCGAGATCATTGTGCGTCTGATTCCCAAACCGCGTGCGAGCCGGACTCTCCGAGTGGACTTCAATCGGCTGGAGGACTGTTCGGACGCGGTTTCGGCCGTTATGGCCTCGGGCATTATTCCAGCGGCCCTGGAACTCATGAATCAGTTCGCGGTCCAGGCTGTGGAGACCCACTTTGGGCTGGGCCTGCCCACGGACATAGAGGGATTGCTGCTCATCCAGGTCGATGGTCACGATGCGACGCTCGATGCGGAAGTGAAGCAAATCGACGAGATCGTCCGCTCCAAGAAGGCCCGTAACATTGTGGTAGCGAACAACGCGGCGGAAGCGGAAAGACTGTGGACCATTCGACGAGCCGCCGGCCCGGCGCTCGTGCGGATGAGGCCCAACAAAGTGACCGAAGACGTGACCGTGCCCGTGGCTAGTCTCACCGCCATGATAAAGAAAGTTGTTGAGGCGTGTGAACGGTATCGCCTGCCGGTCGGGGTCCTGGCGCACGCGGGAGACGGTAACCTGCATCCATGCGTCATGTTCGACAAACGGGACCCGGACGAACATGCCCGTGTGGAAGCCGCGTTCGATGATATGGTCAAGGAAGCGCTCGCGCTGGGCGGGACACTCTCCGGCGAGCACGGCATCGGTTTGTCCAAGTCACGCTTCATGCCCTTGGAATTCGACGCGGTGGCCATGAAGCTCATGAAGGGAGTCAAAGATTACTTCGATCCGCTCGGGATCCTCAATCCGGGGAAGTTCGTGTAGCGCCGATCGGTGAGCGCTTTAGCAAGCCGCTGCGTCCGAGGAAGCGGTCACGGACGCCTCTATTCCTTTGAAAGAAGCCACCACGTCGCCGCCCGCCTGATGCAGGGTCTTCAATAAGCTCACATCGCCGGTTCGCGCGGGGTGTATGATCCGCGCATACATGGACTGCTTCTTTGCGAAGAAAGTCTCCTGGATCGACTTATACCGTCAAGGCCGGCCGGCGTGAATCTCCCATGAGCAGGAACGCCTTTCCACCGGTAATCAACTGGGTCCCGGGCGTCTTCGACCACATGCACGTGAAGTATTGTGTGAGCACTGTCGCGGGCGGCGCCTGCAACTAAGGGCGCAGCAACGCTTGTGTTCAGGGCGGTCGTGTGGTAGTATACTTGCCGTTCAGTGCGTGCTCTCCCCAAATCACACGTAGGAGGGGCAACCCGATCGAGGCGCAGACCGAAGTGTAACGCGCGGCGCGCGTCTGTGGAGGCCGGGCAAGCATTGATCGCGTTGATGCGGACATGAAGCATTCATTGGACGTGGAGCGATCTTCCGACTTGCGGCGCGTATGTGACCACGTGCGTGGCCTCGTCAATGATCTTAATTCAACATGGATAGGGGTGGAAACGTGGTAAAAAGAGGCATGGCAAACGAGCTGGATGAACAGATCTATCGGAAGCTTTTCGACAATCAGGCCACTGGGATGTGCGTATTCGATATCCGAGGCAAATTCACGCTGGCCAACGCCAAGTTCAAGGAACTCCTCGGTTACCCACGGAACCGCTCGCTGCCCGGCGCTGCTTGGAAGAGCCTGATACCGGATAAGTGGAAAGCTCGCAAACCCCTCGCGTGGAAGCGGGTTCGCGCAGGGGAATCGTTCACAGGTCATGCAGTCGTCATGCCGGGGAAAAAGGGGAAAAGCGTAACCCTTCTCGTAAACGGGACAGTGCTGGACAAAGGCGTGGCCGGTAATCCGCTCGTGATGCTGACCGTCACGGACGTCACCGAACGGAAAAAGGAGGAAACGCAGCGTGGCGCCGCCTCGGAAAAGCTGAACGCGCAATTGAAGCTCCTGCAAAAGAAGTTAGCTCTGGGAAAGAAAGAAGTGGAAGCCGCGAGAGCAGAATCCGCTCGAAGCGCTAGGAGCGTCCGAAGGCTGAATGACGCAATGAAGGCGCTCCTAACCCAGCTTCAGGAAGAGAAGAAGGATCTGGAGGATAGGATCCTCAACAACTTCAGGCTTACGGTAGAGCCCATTATCGAGCACCTCAGAGCCTCCAACCTTCCCGATGTTCAGCGACACCTCTTGGAAACCCTGGACTTCGGCCTCAGGAACATAACCTCATACTTCGGGATCAACATTTCGCGTTACGGATCTAACCTGAGCCCCCGTGAAGTGCATATTTGCCAAATGATTAGAGAAGGGAAGGGTTCGCGAGCAATAGCCGAGGCCATGGGATTAGCTTACCAGACGGTGATCGTGCATCGGAAGAACATTCGGAGGAAGCTGGGTCTGAAGAGGCAGAAGAAAAACCTGGCCACGTATCTTCGACAAATGTGACTCGCGCGCCGGTTTGGGATTGGCGGAGCCTTCTCCTTCGTTCGATAAGGAGTGGCGCCGGGAGCGGTGTTGACAAAGCCGGATGTGTGAGAGAAAATCAATTCCTGTTCCGCCTGTCAAGCCATCGCAAGACATCATTAAGAAGTTTACGCCTTTCCGCGGTCGTTGGCCCGGTCTAGGGCCCGGTTTGGAGACCTCGCAGCAAGGCCGTCATCCATATGGTGTGTTGGCGGCGATGCCCAAACCGAACAGAACAGGCGCTTTCTTGCGAATCTTGACCTTGGCTTGACTGAGACCAGATAGCAAAGGGAGGTAGTCCATGAGTGACGCACAACGCAAAGTCCTCGTGGTCGGAGGTGGCATCAGTGGAATGACCACTGCCATCGAGGCTACCGAGGCAGGCGCAGAGGTCGTCATAGTTGAACGCAATCCGTACCTGGGCGGCCGAGTGGTCCAGCTCAATCAATATTTCCCTAAACTGTGTCCTCCTGCGTGCGGTCTTGAGATCAATTTTCGGCGTATCAAACAGTCGGCCGGTGTCACGGCGTATACGCTTGCGCAAGTGACGTCCATCGCCGGCGCCGCGGGCGGCTACGACGTCACGATCACCGTGCAGCCCCGATACGTGAACGACAATTGCACGGGATGCGGGAAGTGTGCGGAAGTCTGCGAGACGGAGATTCCCGACCCGCTCAATTTCGGGATGAACACGGTGAAAGCCGCGTATTTGCCACATCCTATGGCTTATCCGTTCAAGTACGTGCTGGACCCTTCCATCATCGGAACCGACGAGGCCAAAAAATGCAAGGAAGCCTGCCCGTACAACGCCATTGACCTGGAGATGCAACCGACAACCGTTTCTCTTCAGGTTGGAGCGGTGGTCTGGGCCACAGGCTGGGACCCATACGACGCGACGAAAGTGGACTATTTGGGATTCGGCTCCCTTCCGGACGTGATTACCAGCGTGATGTTCGAGCGGCTCGCGGCGCCGACCGGACCCACCGGTGGGAAGATCCTAAGGCCCTCGGACGGGAAAGAGGTCCGGAGCGTGGCTTTTGTCCAATGCGCCGGTTCACGGGACGAAAACCATCTGCCGTACTGCTCCGGCGTCTGTTGCCTCGCTTCTTTGAAGCAGGCTTCGTACATTCGAGAGCGGAATCCGGACTCAAAGGCGTTCATTTTCTACATAGATGTGCGCGCGATGGGCAAGTACGAAGACTTCTATACGAAGATAGAGCAAGACGAAAACGTCACACTGACTAAGAGCAAGATCGCTCGGGTTTCGAAGGACCCGGAGACCGGGAGCCCGCTGGTTGAGGGCGAAGACATCTCGCAAGGCGCCAAAGTCAAGCAGACAGTAGACCTGGTGGTATTGGCCGTGGGTATGGCGCCCGGGACCGCCTCGGTCAAGCCGGACCTGGAGATGGGTTACGACGATTTCGGCTTTGTCACGTCGCCCGGCGACTCGGGTATTGTTCCTGCCGGCTGTGTGAAGGCGCCCATGGAAGTGGCCGCTTCGATTCAGGATGCCACCGGCGCAGCCCTCAAAGCCATTCATCGCACGCTGGGGAGGTAGGTTGAGATGGATCAGAAGATCGGTGTATACATTTGTTCGGGTTGCGGAATCGGTGAATCAATCGACTTGGACGCCCTCTCCGCGGTGGCCGATGAGGAATTCCAACCAGCGAAGCGTGTGGTCCACCCGGCGTTTTGTGGCGAGGAAGGCGCGGGACTCATCAGGAGCGACGTTGACGCAGGCGATATTAATACAGTCGTTGTCGCGGCCTGTTCGGGTCGAGTGAAAACCGATGTGTTCGTGTTCGATCCCATGACTACGATCCTGGAACGGGTGAACATCAGAGAGCATGTGGCTTGGTGCCAGCCTGCGGGAGAAGACGACACTCGGATGCTTGCCGAAGATTATCTGCGCATGGGCATTATCAGGGCCCAGAAGACCAAGCTTCCCGCGCCGTATCAGGAGGAGATCGACAAGACCATTCTGGTGGTGGGCGGAGGCGCGGCCGGATTGCAGGCGGCCAATGACGCGGCTGCGGCAGGTTACTCGGTCCTGCTCGTGGAAAAAGAACCCGAAATGGGCGGCCACATGGCGAAGTGGAACAAGAGTTCGCCCACGAAACCGCCTTACCAAGAACTGGAAGAGATTACGATCAACGAGCTGATCGACCAAGCCAAGGCGGACGAGCGGATCACGATCTTCACCTCCGCAACCATCGAGAAGATCGCGGGCGCTCCGGGCATGTTTGACGTCACTCTCAATAACGGCGGCGGAACCCATCGGGTCGGCGCCATAGTGCTTGCCGCGGGTTGGAAACCTTACGATGCGACAAAGTTGGAGCGCTTCTCATACGGCACACTCCCTGATGTGATCACAAGCGTGCAAATGGAAGAGATGGCCAAGGCCGGGAAGATCACCTGTCCTTCCGATGGCTCCGAGCCGTCGGTTGTCGCTTTCATTCAGTGCGCAGGATCGAGGGATGCCGATCACCTTCCCTATTGCAGCGCAGTTTGCTGCCGGGCTTCTCTCAAGCAGTCCGTGTATGTGAAGGAGCAGAATCCCGAGAATAAGGTTTTCATCTTTTACAAAGATATACGGACGCCCGAGCAGAGTGAGGAGTTCTACAAAAAGGTCCAGAAGGACGGCACGGTCTTCATCAAGACCGACACCGCGCAGATCGCCATCGGCCAGGGTTCCGAGCGCAAGTTGAGCATCGAGGCCGTGGATCAGCTCATGGGCGAGCCGGTGCTCGTGGAAGCCGATCTGGTGGTCCTTGCGGTGGGGATGCAGCCCGCGGTGTTGGACGACCCGATTCTCAACCTTCAGTATCGACAGGGTCCGGCCCTCCCGGAATTGAAGTACGGCTTCCCTGATTCCCATTTTATCTGTTTCCCTTACGAAACCAGACGCACAGGTATCTATACCGCGGGGTGCGTGAGGCAGCCCATGATGTCCAGCAGAGCCGGCTCTGACGGGACAGGCGCCGCGCTCAAAGCCATTCAGGCGGTCGAACTCACGGCAAAAGGCAAGGCGGTGCATCCGCGGGCCGGGGACGTCTCCTATCCGGAGCTCTTCCTCCAGCGGTGCACTCAGTGCAAGCGCTGCACTGAAGAATGCCCCTTTGGTATGTATAATGAGGACGAGAAGGGAACCCCCCTGCCCCATCCGACCCGATGCCGGCGGTGCGCAATCTGTATGGGCTCCTGCCCGGAACGCATCATCTCTTTCAGCAACTATTCCGTGGACATGATCGGTTCCATGATCAAAGGCATCAACGTGCCCGACGAATATGAGGAAAAACCGCGTATCGTGGGCCTGATTTGCGAAAACGACTCGTATCCGGGGCTCGACATGGTGGGTCTCCGCAAGCTCCAGTATGCGCCGTGGGTCAGGTTTATTCCGTTGCGGTGCCTTGGGTCGGTGAATCTGGTCTGGATAGCCGACGCCCTGTCAAAGGGAATCGACGGAATCCTTTTATTCGGATGCCGTTACGGCGATGATTATCAGTGCCACTTTGTGCATGGCAGCGAACTGGCGAACACTCGCATGACAAAAATCCAGGAGACCCTCGATCGGCTCATGCTTGAATCGGACCGTATCCGGCTCGAACAAATGGCTATCGACGATTACGAGAAGATTCCCAAGATCATCGAGGAGTTTACCGCGAGGCTCCAGGAGTTGGGGCCGAACCCGTACAAAGGCTTCTGATAGCAGAAGACGACATAAGAGGAAACGATATGGAAGCGAGAATACCCTTTCTGGAAGTGAGCGACGCCATTATCTATTCCGGCGCGGAAACCCTCTACTGGTGCATGCAGTGCGGCTTGTGCACCGGGACATGCCCATACCGGCTGGTTCCGGGACCTGCGTCGGAGGAGTTCAATATACGGCTGGTGCAGCATTTGGGTCAGCTCGGGCTGGAAGGTTTTGAATCCGAGAATTGTCTTTTCGCATGCACCACGTGCCGAGCTTGCGTGGACGTTTGTCCCCGCGGGGTTGAAATCATCAACAATGTGGTTGGAATGCGCCGCATGTTGGCCGAAGTGGGCACCATTCCGCCAAGCCTCAAAACTATCGCGGGCAGCCTGCATTCACAGGGTAATCCCTGGTCCGGCCCACGGGATCAGCGCACCGCATGGATCAAGGATGTGGAGATCCCGACCTTCTCCGAGCAGACCGAATACTTCCTCTTTGTCTGCTGCACGTCTTGTTTTGACGCCAGGAGCCAGAATATCGCCCGCTCCGTGGCAAAAGCCTTGACCGCCGCAGGGATCAGCTTCGGGATCATCGGTAACGAAGAGAGCTGTTGTGGGGAGACTATCCGCAAGGTCGGCGACGAGCAGCTCTTCCAGAATCTGGCTCAAGCGAACATACAACTGTACAACGGCAAGGGCGTGAAGAAGATCATCGTCACGTCACCTCACTGTCTGTACACATTCAAGAACGAGTATCCCGAGTTCGGCGGCGAATGGGAAGTCTTCCATTACAGTGAAATTCTGGCGTCAGCGTTGTCCGAAGGAAAGCTCAAGCTCTCCGGGAGCAACGCAGGAGCCGTGACGTTTCACGATCCTTGTTATCTGGGTCGTCATACTAAGCTGTACGACCCGCCGCGTGAGCTGCTCCGAAACCTTCCCGGCGCGGAGCTCATGGAGTTGGCACGAACCAAGAACAAGAGTGTTTGCTGCCAAGGCGGCGGAGGCCGAGTCTGGATGGAAACCGCGGCAGGCGAACGATTTGCGGAGCTGAGGATCCACGAAGCGGTGGCGTCCGGCGCAAAGACCTTGGTGACCGCGTGCCCGTACTGCATCACCATGCTGGAGGACTCGCTGAAGGTCCTGGGCAAACAGGATGAGCTGGCTGTGAAGGAATTGTCCGAGCTGGTGGCGGAGAGGACATGAGGCCCTCATAGCGTGTGCAACATTTACACGTGTTGTGGGTGTTTCGCACAAGCGTACGCACTTAAACCGAGCACGCTTCGCAACGTCCGCGTCTCCTGTACGGGTGGGGTTCCTTCCCGCCCGTACCGACGTAAGCGTCTCCCGGCGACTCACGCATAGCTTAACCCCCGCGAAACCGCGTGGTAGCGCCGCTTTCTTCCGATAATGCCTGTGCTCCAGACAACCACTGGGCGCCTCGTATGATTGGCCGTGTGCTAGAAAGCTCTCCTTACACAGAATCATGAATGCCTCGCCTTTGTCACATCCGAAAGGTTTCGGCCACCTATCTCGTATCTCCCGCGTGTGGCTGAAGTAAAGTCCAGTATGCTCCGGAAAGACGTTTCGCACTTGAAAATAGTGTTTCTATGGACTAGACATGGGAACGAGAATGCCGCTCAGCTTGAAAGGCGTTCCACCTGAGGGATTCCCAGGGTAAGGGCCAGATCCGGATCACGCGCGCATTGAATTTTGCTAAGAGGGTGGTGCGATGGCAAAGTCAAGAACGGAAGCGACCCATCGAAGTAGGTTCGTCGGTCCGGCACGGATTGAGGCGTTGCGCGTCCAAAACTATAGGGCTCTACGCGAAGTGGAGTTCAAGGAAATCACCCCTCTAATGGTCCTTCTCGGCCCGAATGGCAGCGGTAAATCGACAGTATTTGACGTTTTTGACTTTCTTTCGGAGTGCTTTCGCTACGGCTTACGTCACGCCTGGGATCGGCGAGGAAGAGCGAGGGAGCTCAAGACCCGCGGGCAGTCCGGCCCCATAGTTATTGAGATCCGATACAGAGAGAAGCCGCGACAGCCGATAATCGCATACCATCTGGCCATTGACGAGAAGGGCAAGACACCCGCGGTCGTTGAAGAGTGGCTGCAGTGGCGGAGAGGCCACAAGGGAAGGCCATTCCGTTTTCTCGAGTACCGAGAAGGGCAAGGGAGGGCGGTCAGCGGCGAGATGCCAGACGAAGAGGACGACCGAGTAGACATCCCTCTGCGCTCAGGCGATCTTATCGCGGTCAACACTCTTGGTCAGTTCGCTGACCACCCGCGAGTGGCTGCGCTGCGTGAGTTTATTACTGACTGGTACGTCTCCTATCTCTCCATAGACGACACGCGTCTTCAGCCGGAGGCAGGACCGCAGGAGAGGCTCAGTAAAACGGGAGACAACCTTGCCAATGTCATCCAGTACCTCAAGGAACAACATAACGAAAGGCTGGAAGAGATCATAGAAGTGCTGCGACGCCGGGTGCCACGCCTGGAGCGGGTGGAAGCTGAAGCTATGCCGGATGGACGACTGCTGCTTCAAATTAAGGACGCGCCTTTCGAGCAGCCGGTCCTCTCCCGCTTCGCCTCGGATGGAACGCTGAAGATGCTCTCCTATCTGACGGTGCTCTACGATCCGGCTCCACCACAATTCATAGGCATCGAAGAACCGGAAAACTTTTTTCACCCGCGGCTACTTCCTGAACTTGCAGAAGAATGTCGAATGGCGACTGAGCGCTCTCAGCTACTGGTCACGACCCATTCGCCTTTCTTTCTGAACTCCATGAAGCCGGAAGAGGTTCGTGTTCTTTACCGGGACGAGAGCGGCTTCACACAGGCTGTGCGGGCTTCTGATATTAGGGGAATCCCCGAATTCGTCTCAGCCGGCGCATCCATGGGGCATCTTTGGCTGGAAGGGCACCTCGGAATTGGCGATCCGCTTGGCAGCCGAGCGAGCGTTCCCAGAAGAGGCCAGCGTGATGAGCGTTGAACACGTCGAGGTGCTAGCTGAAGAACCTTCCATGGCAGCCGCTCTTGAGGTGCTGCTGCCAAGAATCCACAGGGGGATTACCTTTGAGATTCATCCTTTTCAGTGTAAGACAGAGCTCTTAGCTTACCTGCCAGACCGATTGCGAGGGTATCGACATTGGCTTCCCGGGAATTGGAGGATCTTGGTGGTCGTTGACCAAGATACCGACAACTGTTTCGATCTCAAGCAGTCTCTTGAAAAAATGGCGCAATATGCAGGTTTCATTACCAAGTCTGGCGCGTCTAGAAAGCCGTACACGGTTGTCAACCGCCTTGCGATTGAAGAACTCGAGGCATGGTTTTTCGGAGACTGGGAAGCGGTTCGGGCCGCCTATCCCAGAGTGATTGCTACAATTCCTCAAAAAAGAGGATATCGAAATCCTGATGCGATACAAGGGGGCACATGCGAAGCGTTTGAGAAGGTACTTCGAAAGGCCGGCTATTTCAAGGGTGGCCTCCGCAAGGTCGAGGCAGCGCGCACCATTGGTCGGCACATGGACCCCAAACGTAACCTCTCGCGGAGCTTTCAAGTGCTTTGTGAAGCCGTCAGGGAAATGGCGGCGCTGTGAGCGCCATCACGAGCTTTCTTCGTACCGGCCCATTCTTGGTCCGTCATGTCCGTATACGACGTTTTCTCGTTAGTCTCTGGCTTACGTTGCGGCGGCAGGAGGAGGGTTGAGCACATACCGCCGGAAATGCGCAGCCTTTCAAAGTGCGCGGATGCGTTTGGCGGTACGGCTGGGAAACCAACTCTGTGGAAACGCGTTCACGTTTCGTCATGGCGTTTCTCGCCGCAGGACTTTGTATAGGGCCGCGTAGACGAAGAAAGTTTGGCTTGAGGAAAGTCGAATCTATTATTAATATTGCTGAGATGGAAGTGTATTGGCACAAGATAAGATAACCGTTCGAGCATGGCATACGAGGCTAGTGCTCCGAGCGCTTATAGAGGCTTGTAGAGACATGACCTCCCGCAACGTGACAAACGGGCCTGCTATCGGGTGGTGTCTCGCGGCGTAGCCGGTGATCACGCTTGTCACGTGGGGCATTGTGGCCCTCCTCGCTCTCATTTTGATCCCGGATCTACTCGCACGTAGTCTTGTGCCCGCGCCGATCCTTCTCGCGTTGGCGGGAATTCCCGTTTGCTTGTCCATTATTCCGGTGATGTTTCTGTTATACTTTGCGTGTAAATGGATTGGTCTCGGCTGACCGGAATCGTGCCGCATGTTGATACTAATGGGTACCGCCGCCTTGACTCTCGTGGTTCTATGGCTCTTCAGCCTCGTAGTTGGCGGGGCTGATTTCTTCATACCGAGGCTTTCAAGCTGACCGTCACAATCCGGAAGAGCAGGCGCTTGTTGAAGTCTCCGGCATCGAACACACGGTCTCCCAAAGAGTGGAGGCGATTCTTCGTGGATTGGGAAGCCGATTGTCCGGCGCTGTTATCATGTCGCGCTTTTTGCCGAAGGAGGCCGCTGGGACGCCATTCAAACCACAGGGCCGGATATGCCAATTTGTTTACGCCTATGCTCGTCGTGCTGGTCATGGCTGTTTCGGGCTGCTCGTACATGACCCTCGGCCCAGAGATCTCCTTATCTTCAGACAGTACTTTGGCCGCGTATCTATGCGCTCGGCAGTGGGACCTGCCATTGCCGCCGGAATGTCCTACGGTCCGATCCAAGGTCTGGGTCCGGTGGTGCGCGCTGGATCGGCCGCAAGACTACCAGGAGGTTGAAATTGGGGATTACGGCAAAGACTGGGGCGGATGGTTTGTGACCAACAGAATTCATTATGCGTTTTCTCCTGATGGCGTGCGCCTTGCCGTGGCATCTCCCCGCGACCTCCGTGTGATCCACTGCGCGACCGGGACCTGGCGGACCTTGACCGGTCCTGACGAAGTCGTGACCTCCTTCATATGGCTCGATAATGAGCAGTTGGCATACGCTTCGTGCCAAATAGGAACCGATAAGCAACGGAAGTCGAACACATACTTTTACCGGCAGAGGATCGATCAATCCTCGCACGAGCGGCGCCTCATCTTTGCGGAGGATGCGGGAAGCTTCCCGGAGAAAGGTCTAGGCGCTACCGAGTGGCCCAGAGAACGATGGTCGCCTAACGGCGTATACGTTCTTTATAGGACCGAGGGTTTTCGAGGGGATCTGAAGCTACTCGACGTAGTCGCAAAGACGGCGACGGTCATTGCCCCACGTGATTACAACTTCGAAGGCATAGCTTGGAAGTCCGATAGTTCGGAAGCGGTGTGCGTGGGTTCGAAACATGGCCTTCCTGCACGAGCTTTTCTCATCAACGCGCGCACTCTTGAAAGGCACGATTTCAACGAAGAATTCAATGCTTATTTTGCCACGGATTCCAAGTATTACGCTCCACGGATTGTTTCCGACTGGACTCCGGGGGACCTGTACATCATAGCGAACGACGGCAAGAAGGGCGGCTGCCTTGTAAATCCGCGGCCCTGGAAAGTCATCCCGATAGCCCGGGTCTTAATCGATCGGATTGTTCGAGAAGGGACGCTGGTCCTGCCGGAAGACCAAACCGTCAGATTGCCGTGGATTTCGTGGCAGCCGGCAAAGGGCTGGGTAACGTCATCGGTGGCGTTCCTGGATAAAGGATATCCTCGGGCAATGGACTTCCTGGTGGATTATTCGGGCCGGTTCTTCGTCACCTTGAATGAATCCTCGATGCCCGGAGGCGGATGGAAGATCACCCCTGACGGAAAACGCGCGGTCATGCTCACAAGTCCGGACAGACTGATCGTGCGGGAATTGTCTTTGCCGGCTCTCGACACGCAGTGAGGACCGGCAGCCAAACCGACTCGCGGTAGTCCGCGTTCCAGGATTTGGCGCTGCAATACCGGCCCTCAAGACAGATCTCCCTCTCCCCAATTACGCCGGCGCTCCGCACTCGGACTTAGCGATCCTAGTCTTTTGTCACGCGCCCATCGCCCCCTACCATAAGCTCCTCGCGCGTCCGTCTCATCTTTGACCGTCATGTCCGTAGCCGCGAGATCGGGCGCGCTCGTTTCAGCTAAACGCACGGCATCTTCCCCCTGGAGACCGCGCCGGGAATCCCCTATCCCACGCTCATCAGACCTTGGACCGACTTCGCGGATAAGATCGTTTCAACTTCAACTATGAGAACGCGAGTCTCCGGCGACATGCTTAGCCTACACGGCGGATTCTATTTGTGGGTTCTCAAATTCGATCGACGCGGACGTCCCATTATTTCCGCTGATATGAAATTCGCCTCCAAGTTGCTCCACGAAGATGCGCACCAGCCGGAGCCCCACAGTATCGGGGTCTGTCACGTCTATGTGTTGGGGCAGCCCTATACCGTTGTCCCTCACTTTCAACTCAATTCGGTCGTTACCCAAAGCTCGAAAAGATATATCAATTCGGCCTTTTCCATCATTGGGGAACGCGTGCTTCAGGGAGTTGGAAACAAGCTCCGTCATAATGAGTCCTAGTGAAATTGCGGAATCGGTATTGAGTGTCAGGTCGTCCAGATCCGTGCTCACCTCTATTCCCGTTCCTATGGATTCATATGTGGCCTGAATATGCCGCACCACTGAATTGAGATAATCTCGGGCGTTGAGTTCGGAGAGGTTGCGGGACTGGTAGAGCTTTTCGTAAACCGTGGCCATAGACCTGATGCGGTTTTCAGATTCCTGAAACATCTCAGCGTGTTGGTCGTTGTCCAGAGATCGTTTTTGCACTCTGAGCAGGCTGCAAATGACTTGTAGATTGTTCTTGACGCGGTGGTGTATTTCGCGCAGCAATATTTCCTTTTCCTGAAGGGAGGCTGCCAATTGCCTTTGAGCGGATTTTAGCTCCGAAACATCGACCCCCACCCCGCGAACGCCTACAACTTTGCCTTTTCGGGTAATAGGATTTGCATAGAGGACGACGGGGATGCTCGATCCGTCACCTCTCGTGATCTTGTATTCTGCCCCGACCAGGCTCTTTCCCTCGAAGACCTCTTCAAATTCTCGTTGCGCCCGCTCCCAGTCCTCCGGAGAACAGACTTCGGCAGGGGCCAATCCCTTGGCAAGGTCATTCGACGTGCGGCCCATCATTTCGAGACCGGCTCGATTGACGAAGGCAAAATTGCCCTCTAAATCCAGTTCAAACGCGAGCTGGGGCAGCAGTTCCGCAAGTTCTCGAAAACGAGCCTCGCTTTCAACCAGCCCTTGCTGCGCTTTCCTCCGTTCTTCAATTTGCGATATGAGCTCTTTGTTGAGCTGATCTGATTGCTTCTGCTGCTCCAGAACGGACTTGAGGAGTTCGGTTTTTTCGAATCCCAACTTCAGTGAATTTTCGTTGACCGCATGCATGTACCTCCCGGTGAGGACAAGGACCGTTCCAAACGCCAGCATTATGGTTCCAATGATCACGTGCAAATAGTCGAGTTCGTATAAGCATCGGAGGGCAATGGGAAGGATTTCCGCTATGACAGTAGGCAGATTACATGATTTCAAAGGCGCGTACACAACCGCGGCCGCGGCGGAGAGGCCCGCGAGGAAGAGCGCGAGAATGAACTGGTGTAGAATCGAATTCGCGGGAAAGAGGAATACACCAGCCGAGCCCCAGACAAGCCCGCTGGCAACCGTTACCCATACAAAGCGCGGGCCCCAAGGAATCGCTTTTTCCCCGGAAGGTGACACTCGACGAAACTGCCATACAAGCAGGTTTCGTATCACTTGCAAAACGAAATATGCCGCCAGCCAAACGAGGAGCTGCCAATGGGGCACGGTGCGCCACAGAACGGCCATTAAGAGCAGGGCGCTCAACTGAGCCGCGATCAGCCCCGGCACTGACTGAGAATAAACCTGCCGCACTTGTGCAGCGTACAACTCAGCGGCCTGAGCATCGGTCGTGCGCTCGCCCGGGCCCGGCTTTCGGTCCGACTGCGATTTCATCTGCAATTCCCGGAGTCACGGATCAACTGTCGTCTCTCGGGACGATCTCTCGGACCCAAAGAAGCCCTTCACTCACACAGCCCCTCTCTCAGACGACAACAATGTCCGGCAATGAGTGAAATGAACGGCTTCTCGCGTCATCACGAGAATAACGCTCTCCAGGTCCTCCGGTCAACGCCGATGACGCGCGGGGCCGCTTGCCTTATCACGGAAAGGGGCCGCGAAAGGCCATTGCGGACCCGAGGCGCGCATACGCACACCGCCATGCAAGCGATCTTCGAAAGGAGGGGACGTTGAGGACCGCGAAAAGAGATCTCCGCGTCCGGCGCCTCATCGCGTGGACGCCACCGCAAGGGGGATCCGGTATGCGCAATGATATGACGCCACCTCGCGTCCCGCGGTATTCCGGAACGTCACGGAGAGGCGGATTTCATCCTCAATGCCGCGGTCAGGCTCCATGCGCTCCGTAATGTCCTCGATTCGGAGAAGGCCCACGATTTCCTGCGCAATGGGGGGATCTTCGAAAAGCTGCGCCTCTTCCATGATCAAATGCAGTTCCAGAGGATTGACGCCCGCGTCTTCCCACACCTGTGCGAAACCCGCGGACCCGCGCAGAGCGAGAAACCCCGGCCAGACCGAGGGGCGCAATGGCGGTTCCTCACTGTCCCTCAGCCACGGCCGCACCAGTTCACGAAGGTCATGGAGGAGTTCGGCGGAGAGGATCACTCTAAAGAGAGGATAATCTTTTCCCACAAGGTGTCTGTCGATCACGTCCCCACACCGTTTCCGGCGCGTCTCTTTCGGCAGGAGCGAGGCCGGCTCTTGTGGAAGCCGGAATCATCCTGCGTGGGCTACCAGCCTGGGGTTGACAGCCTCGGGCGCCGGTGTTTCAAAGAGAAGACGCATACGTTCCAATCTTTCGGGCGCGAACTGCGGTATCCGGCGAAAAGCAGGGTCCAGAGTCTGCACGTTCCGGAATCCCTGAATCGTGAAGCGCGGAACTTCTCCGAGAGATTGCCGGATTCGACGGAGCTGGGGCTCCTCAACAATGCCGGGAATGGCCGTGGTGCGAAAGACGACCTCTAGGCCGGAGGCCTTAAGTATCTCCACGCTCCGGAAGATAAGTCCTATATCCACCTGGACTCCGGCAAGTTTCGAATATTCTTCTTCGGTGAATGGCGCTTTCACGTCCATTGCCACCGCGTCCACCAGGCCCTCCGAGAGGAGCGCCTCGATCATTCCTGGATGCGACCCGTTCGTGTCGAGCTTGATCAGCACGCCCTGCGCCCTAATGGTTCGGAGGAGTTGCGGCAGGTTATCATGAATGGTGGGTTCGCCCCCAGTCACGGTGACACCGTCGATCCAGTTCTTACGCCGCTCCAGATGACTCAGGACTCCCGCGAGGGATTCGTCGCGCAGCGACCCCTGTCGTATCACCAGGTCTCCGTTGTGGCACGCGGGGCAACGGAAGCTACACCCTGCCAGGAATACGATGGAACAGACCTTGCCGGGCCAGTCCAGCATGGAGACCGGTATGAAACCCTTAATGTGAAAATCCTGCGTCATTGGTGCTCCGAGGAAGCTGCCTGCAAACACTATTGTTCTTGGAAATGAGGTCCGGGAGGCAGGGAAAAAGCACCTCCCGAACTTGCATGTCCGTTGATACATGCAAGGGCAGATAATCAGCCCCCCACTTTGTCCAAAAAGCTCCTTACCTCAATCGCGCCGGTGAGGACTTCACCTGCATCGGAAACCAGAATAGGCAGTTTCTTTTCCGCGAGGGTCACGCACTCGAAATAAGCCAGCATAGCCAATGCTTCGGGATTTTCACCATCAAGGTTGAGCACCTGCACATCCGGCCTCTTTTCCAGTTCCACGTGACTCTTGACCCAATCACACTTACCGCAACCCGGTTTTGTAAAGAGATACGTCATAGCTAACCTCCAATTGAATGCCAAACCTTGTCACTTCCTTGCACGAAAGCGAATTGTACGGCCGAGCTTTGGGAAGCCGCCTTGCCCTTGCGCACGACTTCCCTGACTTCTCGGCATGGCGCATCCACGCCGCATTGTCCTACGATCAGCCGATTGCCCGGTTTCGGAACCGGTCTTTCAGCTCGCCGATCTTGCCCTTGTTCCAACTGGCAACCTTGGTGAAATACCCGGTGATCCTGGTAATCTGTTCGACTCTATCCGAACCGCAGAAGAGGCACGCGTCATGCAGCCCCCTGGCGGTGCGCCCGCACACGACGCATGTGGTCAATTCAGGAGAGAATGCGATCTGATCGTTCTGGGTCAACTGAAAGGTCTTGACCACGAAGTTCGCCAATGATTCCGCGCTGGGCCTGCTCTCCCCGAGCCAGATATGGGTCAGCGAACCCGCCTCGATGAGCGGGTGGAACAAGCCTTCCTTCTTGACCCGCTCGATCGCGTCCACCTGCGAACCCACATTGAAGAGGGTGGAATTGGTGTAATAGATCTCCTCCAGGTTGATCGCGCCTTTTACCACGCGTTGCGTTTGCGGGAAGAGCTTCATGTCCATCTTGGCGAACCGGTACGCGGTGCTTTCGGCCGGCGTTTGTTCCAGCACGAAGCGCATATTATGCTTCTTCCCCAGTCTGGCCGCGACCAGGTTCATGTGCGCGATTACCCTGAGACCGAACTTGAGCGCCTCCGAGCTCTCGTGCATCTGCTGCCCGGTATGATACTGGACCAGCTCGTTCAAGCCCACCATGCCGACCAGGTACGTGACCCGGTGCATTCTGAGGTACGGTTCGCCGTCCTTGTCCATGGTCAGCAAGGCCAGAGGCCCTGATTCACCGAGCGCCAGCAAGCGTTCGATAAACTGCTTCTTCTGGAGATGCGCTTCGGCCGCAAGGTTGATCCGGTCGGTGATAATGGAGAAGAGCTTCGTATCGTCTCCGCCCGCCTCGTAGGCAATTCGGGGCAGATTGACGGTGACGTTCTGCATGGCTGAGTAGCGCATTTTCCAGGGACGCGTCGCGTCGGCCAGGTCACTCTTGTCCAGCTTGAAGGCAAGCCTGCAACACTCTGATATTTTGGCTGTTTCTCCTCTATCGAAGACGAAGTACGAGTTCCCCTTCTCCGACGCCACATCGCAGATGTGATGCAGAAACTTCTCATGCCCGGGGGTCTGGAAGAACTTCTCCGTAATGTGGACCAGGGGCTTGGGGAAAAAGAAGGGTCTCCCCACTCCGTCCCCTTCACGATAAATATCGAAGAGGGTCCAGACGAAGTTCTGCGCTTCGGGCAAATAATCGGAATACGTGCTTCCCGTGAATTCGCCCCCCGGGCCGATGGCCGGGACCTCTTCGAAATGCTTTGGAATCTCCCAGTACAGGTTGATGTCCGTGAAAATAGCCTGGCCGCCCCGCGCGACAGCCTGTTGGGAGAATTCAAAGATCAGCATCTGAGCGAGCTGACGAACCTCCCGCTGAGGCAGTCCACGAAGGTACGGGGCGAAGAAGAGGTTCACCGCGTCCCAACCGATTGCGCCTGCAAAGTGACTTTGAAGCGCGGCAGCGAATTTCACCATGTGGGCGAGCAGGACCTCCGGATGCTTGGCCGGCTTAGCCATGGCGAGGGAATTGGGAAGATTCAGACCGAATTTCTTGATGTACTCCAGAGATTGGCCCGAACAGTACGGCCGATCGATGAACCCCAGGTCGTGGAGATGCAAGTCACCGCGCATGTGACCGTCGGCCACGTGCTGGTCGAATACGTTCAGAAGCGCGTACTCTTTCTTGATATTCTCCGCTAGGGTCAGGTTTGTGGCCTCCGGCCCGTGGGGAACATTCGCGTTCTCCTTGTTGGGCCGAGTGATCAGTTGATCCACGTCGTACAAGGGCACGCCGAGGCGCGTGTGCAAACGCCGATCGCCTTCCAGCCCTCTCTCCAGGAGCTTGGCGTTTACCATCTCCCGCACGAGGGGCGCTGTGATCACCTTGATACCACTGCGCTTGATGTCGTTTTCGACCTCAAGGCTGATGTCCTCGGCAGTCCCCTCATCGACAAAGGTCTCCCTCAACAGCGCGTCCACGATACGGCCGCGATCCCAGCCGTCCATGGCCTCGCTCGAGGTCCTGACGAAGAGAGCCATATCCGTTGTCTCGGATGCCAGGACTTCTTTCTCTCTGTACTTGCTGATTTCAGTTACGCTAGCCATTGCAGTCCTCCTGGGCGGTGTGAAATGTTGATTTTTTTGAGCAATTCAGCAGGAGCGCTCCGTTCCCCTGACGATCACCTCGCTGCAAACCGCGCCGATCCTCCCTCCGGAATTCCCGCGGGTAAGAATAGGGAGACCAATAACCACAAGAAGCGCTCTTCTGTCAGGCTCAGGCTCAAGGACACACCATTAGTGTTCAGACCATTCATAAAGGTCCTCCAACAGGCCCCTGTCGTGAGAGCGCTTTACATTTGGGCTTGCCAACCGAAGGCTCGGCGGCGTTCGCTCGGTTTGCCGTCAGCGCCTTGCGGCGGGCGGGGATGGTCCATCTGGTGACGGATCATCTTGTGGTGAGGAGCAGTAATCATACAAGATGTAGTATGTCAAGCGCGTTTTTTTCCCGTCAAGGTAGGGGTTTGATATATCGTAGGAACTTTTTTTGTTACATGATATTACCATATTATAACTAACTCTTCGAATATTTTCGAGGGCACGTAACCCTCCCCGGCTGACCCGAGCTTCTTGGTCGGTCCTCCGGGCCCCCGCGCCACGGGAACCAAGAAACCGGGATCGTCCAGTTGCGGCTAACTACAGGCGGAATCCTTGGTCCCCAGCCGTCTCCTTGCCCTTCCCGCCCCACCTTGGGGACCCCGAGATGGGCTTCTTGGAAACCCCTAAGCCTGACTCGTCGCATCGGGGCGCGCCCCTGCGCGGATCATTGGGTCCCCGGAGCTACGGCAGCGTCTTTCCGACGAACGAGGAAATCCGATCTGTTGCATCCCGCGGTCAGCGCTGCGCATCTAAGAGCCAAACGTGACGTAGTGCGACTTACTCACCAGGATGTAGAGGAACTCCTCTTTCGTGTACGGAGTTGAAGGGAACGGCCTGTTCCAGTATTTCTCCACTTCGACACAGAGCTTCTTCAGCTCCATGGCGCCCCCCGCGTCAGCGAGCACCGCTTCGATGATGCTCATCACGGGCGGCCGCGTCGCGCCCGGGCCGGTCATCTTTTTTATTTCTTCGAGAGAGAGCCCCGCGGGAGCGTCCTTGAGCAGCGCGATCTTAAGGCTGCCGAGCGGTCCTTTGGGCGGCGCGCCAAGCCGTGAGCTCGGCGGGGGTATGTCCTTCGCAGTGGCAATGACAGCCTCTTCTTCCTCGCCGATCTGTTCCACCGGCGCCCCCGGGGTGTCGCGGATCTCCACTCGATCTTCGGCCTTACGTTCAGCCGCCTTGGGTTTAGCCTTTTTCGGTTTGGTCATGCCTCTCTCCTTGAGTTTCTCCCCTAGGAGGCGCCCGCTTCGTGGTCGAGAACGAGATGACTCGCCTCACCCCCTCTTCCCCACGATAACGCGGAACGCGACACTGAAAGCGTCAGGGTGGATAGCAGCTTTGACCTCTACTTGATGGGCGTGTGGATCGTAGTGTCACCCCGCGACGTTGTCAATCCTTTTGTGCCCGAACCGCTTCACCGAGCAAACGGGTTCGGAAAGACGGAAAAACCTCGCGAGCCCGTTGTTCGGCTCGGGCGCGGGAATTGAGGAAATCCGTTGACCGTCAGGATGACCCACCCCAGGGGAGCCGCGCCCCAGTTTCTTAATAAATTACTTTAATATTTTTCTATAACATTCCGTTTGACATGAGTTTTTTTATGTGGTATCTCCCCGCCCGTGTGAGGGAAGGAGGGATGGCTCATCACCCGCCCCCATGCGCCCCGCAAACGAAAGAATAGCCCCCTGTGGGGTACGGTTGCCGAAAGGAGACCTATTATGGGACGAATTCATTGCATAATCGCGGCATTCCTGCTGTTGAGCGCATCATGGGCTTCAGCCGCGACCTTTGAAGCGCTGGCCGAGTCAGTGGCTGCGCCAAATCCCGCGCCTCTCCTGGCAAAGCCCGGCGCGGTGGTCAAGGCCGAATTCAAGGCTTCCGTAGGGGAGCGTTCTGATTTGACTCTGGAATCGGACGCTCTACTCTCCGACGAGAGCGCCGGGCCCGCGCGTCCTCAGGTTTTGCCTAAGCCCGCGGTCGCGTTCAAGAAGAAGGGGTCGAGAGCCATGGCGCCCCCCCCTGATCCTGCCCCCAGAGTTGCGGCTCAGGCAAAAGAGCCCAACGACGACTTGGAAATGGATTTGGAAAAGGACCTGGTGATTTCGCCGCCTCCGGCAAAGACCGAGGAGGCCCCCAAAGTGGCCCCCAAACCATCCGTGGAGATACCCGTGGCGCCGCGGGAGGACAAAGTCTCGGACAAGAAGCTCAAGCGTCCGGTTCCCGCGCCCCAGGTCAAGCAGGTCGCGCCCGTGAAGACTCGCCCGTTCTCCACCTCCCTGAGCCCTATTCAGAAGGTGCGTCCTGTGACATCGAACCCTTGGCTCACCCCTGCGGGCTCGCCCAGACCGAGCGCCTGTCCTGTCCCGCCGGTGACTAGAATCACCTATCCGCCCCAGGAGCCTGCAATCCAGCAGCAGGCATCGCAGGCGCAAGAACGGACTTATGTGAGAGATGGAGTGACCGTTAAGCTCGCGGCGCCCCCACAGCCCGCGCAACCTGTGCCCGCAACCTATCAGGGAAGAGAGGAGTCATTCGTCGGGTCCGACCTCCTCAACGCGGCCGCGGACATCATCAGTTTGCCTTTTGCTTTCATCAGCTCGCTCTTCTGAGGTCCCCCCTCAAGTGCGCCAAAGTCCGCGCTCTTTGCCGAGCGCGGGCTTTGGCATTTCTCCGAACCACGTCCTGTCATGAATGCTCTCAGATTCTCCGCTGCGCGGTCAGTTCCAGAGACTTGACAAGCAGCCCCAGGGTTCGATTTACCGTCGCGTCAATTCCCAGCGCCTCCGCTTCTCGCGCCACCGCGGTATTGATGAAATCGATCTCAGTGCGACGTCCCGCAAGGATATCCTGGAGCATAGAGTTGAGATTGCCCGACGTTGCTTCGCACACCTGCGCGACCTGAGCTTCAGGGTCCTCAAAGATCAACGAGATCCCTTTTGCCATGACCACTGCCAGACATTCCCGCACGACGCGGTGGATAAGTTCTCGCCCCGAATCCGTTTGCGTCAGGTCCCCATTCCGGATCCTCAGGAGCGTGGCCGGCGCGTTGATGGCTGCATTTATCACGAGCTTGGACCAGACGCTCCCCAGAGCGTTCTCGGACACGTGCGCCGGACCGCTGCCCATCTTCTCGAGGATTGACCCCACTGAGCGAGCCCGTGGGGTGACTGTCCCGTCAGGTTCGCCGAGGTAAGTCTGTCCGTAGCCCGTATGTCGGAACTTGCCTTTTTCGAGAGCGAGCGCGCCGATGGTAGTAATGCCGAGCAAAACTCGCCCCGGGAAGGCGCTTTGAAGGCTCTCGAAATTCCCGATACCGTTCTGGAGAGTTAGGATCACCCCGTCGTCCGCGAGCACGGCCGCGGCCGTATCGAGCGCGGTCACGGTATCGTAAGATTTGACGAGGAAGAGCGCGAGGTCAACCTTTCCGGCCTCGCCCGGATCCGCAACAATCCGCGGCCGCAAAAGGCGCTCACCCGACACGCCTTCAAGCCAGAGGCCGTGCTCCTGGATATGATGCGCCTGATCTCGGTTACGACGGATGAGAACCACGTCAACGCCGGCCTCGAACAGGAGGCTCCCTAACACAGATCCCAGCGCGCCCGCGCCTACCACGCCGACTCTCATGTCGCCTCCTCGGCCACTCTCCCGAAAGCTCTTAACTTCTTCACCCGCTTCTACTCAGGGTAACGTTGCTTCAATTCCGCGGCCACGTCTTCCGGCATGGGGTAGCAATGTTCCGGAGCAGGGAATTTCCCTTCCACAACTTCCTTCTTGAATTCCTCGAGCGCCCGCAGGATCTGCGCGCCCGTTTCCGCGTATTTTTTGACGAACTTCGCCAGCTTTCGGTCGAACATTCCAATCATGTCGTGGATCACGAGAACCTGGCCATCGCAGTGAGGTCCGGCCCCGATACCAAAGGTAGGTATGGAAGCCCGTCGTGTTATGACGGCAGCCACTTCGGCCGGGACGGCCTCCATGAGAATGCTTGACGCGCCGGCTTCTTCCAAAATCTTGGCGTCTTCAATCAGTCGGACGGCCGCGGCCAGATCTCTTCCCTGGGCTTTGTACCCGCCGAGCTGAGCCGCAGCTTGGGGTGTCAGGCCGATATGACCCATCACCGGTATAGTCGCCTTTGCCATCGCGGTCACTACGTCGGCCACCTCCCGGCCGCCTTCTAACTTGACCGCGTCGCACCCGCCCTCAGCCATGAATCTCCCGCCGTTGCGGATGGCCTCGGGAATGGAGGGTTGGTAACTCATGTACGGCATGTCACCGACCAGATACGCGTCAGGCGCGCCCAGCCGAACCGCCTTCACGGCCGGCATCATCAGATCCATGGTCACCGGTAGCGTGGAGCTGTAGCCATAGACGACCATTCCCATGGAATCTCCCACAAGAATCACGTCGATCCCCGCCTTCTGTTCGAGAAGAGCGAACGGATAGTCGTACGCGGTAAGGAAGGTCATGGGCTCTTTGCGAGCCTTCTTGTCTCTCAAGGTCTGGATGGTCACTTTCGGCATCTTTCCTCCATGCGTTTCACGGCTCTCGCGCCAAGACAGCGCGCGCCCGGATGATTTGTGCCCGAAACCTGCCGAGGACACTCTCTTGAAGCCCATTTTGCCGAGTTTCCGGGATCGCTTGTTTGCCGGAAAGAGCCGGCGGACTCTCGGCGGCGCAGGAGAGACAGCCCAAACAAAAAAGCCTTCCGTGAGGAAGGCGCGCGTCGTCTCCGTTGTTCGGTCCTTCCGTCCCAGTCACGAGGATCCAGGCGGTCTATATTGGGCGCAATAAGTCATGAGTTCCGGGTCACTGAAGACTCCAGACTCCGGAGCTTATATTGACGGACAACGAGCGCGGCCGTCAAGGATTAAAGAAAGGACGCAGTATCTTTTTGGGAGGGCAAAGGAGGCGCAACCCCGGTCGCTCGAACCGGCTTGAATTCGCGCCGGCCCCGGGCTTCGCTCCTACCACCATGTAGGAGCCAAGGAAGGAATGGGGTGCAGATTTCTGCTTTCAGCGCCGCGCGTATCACTTCTTCAGGTGAGTGCGAATATATGAGACGATATCTTCGGTCCGCGTCCCGGGGCCAAAGATCTCCTCGATGCCGCTCTCTTTCATTGCCGCCACGTCTTCATCGGGAACGATCCCTCCCCCGAGGATGAGCACGTCGTTCATTCCATTATCCCTAAAGAGCTTGGCTACCCTCGGAAAGAGGTAATCGTGCGCGCCGGATAGAGAGCTGAGGCACACCACGTCGGCGTCTTCCTGAACCGCGGTCTGAAAGATCGCCTCAGGCGTCTGCCGAAGGCCGGTGTAAATGACTTCCATCCCCGCATCCCGCAGCGCTCGCGCGACCACTTTAGCCCCTCGGTCGTGGCCGTCCAGTCCCGGCTTGGCCACAATGACCCGTATACGTTTTTCCATAAATCGATCCTCTTGAGTTCCGTTTTCCGGAAAGGGCGGGTCCCTCCATTCCCGCCCTCCGTATCTTACAGCGGTATGTTACCGTGTTTGCGTCTTGGCTTCTCTTCCTGTTTCTTCTCCAGTTGCGCGAACGCTCGAATCAGGACTTGCCTGGTCTCGCGCGGAAGGATGACCCGATCCACGAAACCGAGCTCCGCGGCCCGGTAAGGACTTGCGAACTTCTCCACGTACTGATCGATCAGTTCCTTGCGACGGGCCTCCGGATCGGAGGCCTGGGCAATTTCTTTGCGGAAGAGTATTTGGATCGCGCCTTCCGGACCCATGACCGCGATTTCCGCGGTTGGGTACGCGAGATTGATGTCCGCACGCAGATGTTTGCTGGACATAACCACGTATGCTCCGCCGTATGCCTTGCGGGTAATCAAGGTCACCTTGGGGACCGTGGCCTCCGCATACGCGTAGAGGATTTTGGCCCCGTGCTTGATGATCCCGCCATGCTCCTGTTGCGTGCCGGGAAGGTATCCGGGGACATCGAGCAGCGTCCAGAGCGGGATATTGAATGCATCACAGAAACGCACGAAACGCGCGCACTTCACCGATGCCTCCGTGTCCAGGCAGCCTGCCATCCACTTGGGCTGGTTCGCCACCACCCCTACCGTTTTCCCGTTGAGCCGGCCGAACCCGACGATGAGATTCTTCGCATAGTTCTCATGCGCCTCGACGAAATGACCGTTGTCCATCACGGGCACAATGATCCGTTTCATGTCGTACGGTCTTCTGGGGTTGTCCGGAATCACCTCGTCCAATTCGGGGTTCACACGATCGGGCGGGTCGTCGCAGGGAACCACGGGGGGAAACTCACGGTTACTCGAAGGCAACAAAGAAAGAAGCTCTCTCACCCTCTCCAGGGTCTCTTTCTCAGACTTGAAGTGGAAGTGACATACGCCCGAAACCTTTCCGTGAACTTTGGCGCCGCCGAGACTCTCAGGATCTATCTCCTCGCTGGTAACCTGCTTGATCACCTGCGGGCCGGTAATGAACATGTAACTGGTCTTCTCGGTCATGAATATGAAGTCCGTCACTGCGGGAGAATAGACCGCGCCTCCTGCGCATGGGCCCATGATTATCGAGATCTGGGGGATAACCCCCGACGCTCTCACATTCCGGTAAAAGACCTCCCCATAACCGCCCAGGCTTTCCACACCCTCCTGAATGCGCGCCCCTCCGGAGTCGTTAATGCCGATAAGCGGACATCCGTTCCGATACGCGAGGTCCATGACCTTGCAGATCTTCATGGCATGAGTGTAGGAGAGACTTCCTCCAAAGACGGTGAAATCCTGAGCAAACACGTACACCCCTCTGCCGTTGATGCGGCCAAAGCCGCTCACCACTCCCTCGCCGGGGATCTTCGTCCTATCCATGTCAAAATCGGCGCATCGGTGCACCACGAACTTGTCAATCTCCTCGAAAGATCCCTCGTCCAGCAGCTCAAGGACGCGCTCTCGGGCGGTCATCTTACCCGCCTCATGTTGCTTTGCGATCTTGTCAGGACCTCCGGCCGCGTCGGATTCGGCCAGTCTCAGCTTCAGTTCTTCATATTTCTCCTCAAGCGCCGCCATATCTTGTCTCCTCATGTCTCCACGCTTGTCGTCAACCGAGATTGCTCTTAGCCCAGAATCTTTTGCATCACCGCGCCCACTTGGGTCAGATTATCAATCACCGTCGCGCCGGCTTCGCTGAGCGCTCTGATCTTCTCTTGAGCGGTTCCCGTCCCGCCGGAAATGATTGCGCCCGCGTGACCCATTCGCTTTCCCGGCGGGGCCAGTCTCCCCGCTATGTATGCCACCACCGGCTTGTTGAATTCCTGCTTGATATATTTCGCGGCTTGCTCTTCCGCGGCGCCGCCGATTTCACCGATCAGCACCACCGCCTCCGTGGCCGGATCGTCTTTGAAGAGCTTCAGCACATCCACGAAACTCATCCCCACCACCGGGTCGCCCCCGAGGCCGATGCAAGTGCTTTGGCCAACCCCCGCTTTGGTGAGTTGATCCACCACTTCGTACGTAAGCGTTCCCGATCTGGAAATCACTCCCACGGGGCCCGGCTTGTGAATATATCCCGGCATAATGCCCACTTTGCAGCGCTCAGGCGGAGAAATCACTCCGGGCGTGTTGGGCCCGATCAGCCGCCGGCCTTCCTCTCTTACCGTGTGGAGAGCGCAAGCGGTGTCGAGCGGGGGTATCCCCTCCGTTATGCACACGATCACTTCGATGCCTGCGTCCACGGCCTCTAGGATCGGATCCATGGCGTGGGCCGCGGGAACGAATATCAGTGACACGTTGGCGCCCGTCTCCTTGACCGCGGCCCAAACCGTGTTGAAGACCGGGATACCGTCAACGTATTCCCCCTGCTTTCCGGGGGTCACCCCCCCAACCATGTTCGTGCCGTAGTCCCGGCAGGCCAGGGAATGGAACGTGCCGTTCTTCCCTGTGATCCCCTGACAGATGACTCGGGACTCCTTGTTCACCAGAATCGCCATCTCACGTCTCCGTGCGAATCCCTCAAGAAACTACGCGGCCTGCGCAGCCTCCACAGCGAGTTTGGCCGCTTCGTCAAGGGAAGGTATCATCTGTATGGGCAGGCCCGAGTCCTCGAAGAGCTGCTTTCCAATATCGATATTGGTGCCTTCGATCCGGGCTATGACCGGCAACCGGGCGCCGTAACGGTTCAGCGCCTTGATCACGCCCCGCGCCAGCACATCGCAACGCAATATGCCGCCAAAGATATTGATGAACACCGCCTTGACCCTTTTATCTTCCAGAAGAATGCTCATCGCGTCGGCAATCGCCTGTTCGCTCGCTCCCCCCCCCACATCCAGGAAGTTCGCGGGCGCGCCGTGATGCAAAGCGATCAGGTCCAGCGTGGCCATGGCCAGACCCGCGCCGTTCACGATGCATCCGATATTGCCGTCGAGCTTGATGTAACTCAAGCCCTCCTTGCGGGCCGAAAGCTCCAACAGATCTTCTTGAGTCCGGTCCCGGAGACGCCCCATCTCGGGATGCCTGAAGAGCGCGTGGTCATCTATATTGACCTTGGCGTCGAGGGCCACCACTCGGTCTCCGGTAATAACAAGGGGGTTGATTTCCGTAAGCGTGCAGTCATACCCCACAAAGATCTCATAAAGCGTAGTAATCACCTTGACGATCTCCCCGGCGATATTTCGATCGTCCGTCAGCCGGTACGCCAATCCCCTGGCCTGATAGGGCTTCAAACCGATGAACGGATGGACGCTCACCGTGAAGATCTTGTCCGGGTGCTCTCTTGCAAGAGTCTCAATCTCCATACCGCCGGCCGGACTTGCCATGATCGTCACGCGCGCGGTGTTCCTGTCGAGTATAACCCCCAAGTATAGCTCCTGATCCACAGGAAGCACTTCTTCCACAAGGATCGCGGCTACGGGCAACCCTTGGGCGCCCGTCTGCCGAGTCACCAGCCTCTTGCCGATAATCGCCGCGGCACGGGCCCGAATGTCGTCCTCACGGGACACAATGGCCACACCGCCTGCTTTCCCACGCCCTCCGGAATGCGCCTGGGCCTTGAGAACCACCACCTCGGATTTCAGATGGCGCGCGGTGATCACCGCTTCCAGAGGCTCATAACAAACGGCCCCGCGCGGAATGGCCACCCCTCTGGCTGCCAGCAGGTCCTTCGCTTGGTATTCGTGCAAATTCATAAAATCTAAACCTCTAAGACTCTTCAGCCTCCCGTTTCGGCCGCGGGCCTTCCGCTCGCGGCGCACACGTGCGCAAGGATTCCTCGCGTGAGAACGTCTAGCCGGGATCACAAATAACAAACAACACTAGCTTCACGCGCCTGTCTTTGCAAGGAAAAACACCCTTTCTTGGAGAGCACAGGGCCCCGAGCTGCGCGCGAAGTTCCGAACGGCCCGGGGGAATATTATCTTTTACTTTAATATTTTTGGCTATTACCTTGTAATTTAATTGTAATTATGATATAGACAACCTGGAAACTGAGCGTCGGCTACCAGGCCCTCTACCTCACCCCCAAGGAGCCTTTTATGAAAAAGATAATCACCATAACCGCATCCCTCTTGGCGGTGGCCACTCTTTGCGGAGTGGCGAACGCCGCGGGCATGCAGCATCCGGCTGGGCCGCAACCTGCGCAGACCCTGGCCGCGGCTCCCATTGTAAGCGCACAGAGCCCTGTGGGAGCCAACGCTAATGCAGTCGCGCCGTCTGCCGTTCCCGCGGCGGCGCAACCGGCGCCCTCCCCTGGCGCTCAGGTTCAGCAGCCAACACAGGTCATCCAGGCCACCGAGAACCCCGCGAGCGCTTCCCCGGGCCCCTCCAGCAAGATGGGACCGGGATGCCCACCCTGCCCGCCCTGTATTGCTCAGAACGCCACCGGACCGGTCTCAGCGGATAGCGGGGTCCGGTCCGCGTCCGTATCTACCCAGACGCCGGCCGCGCCGACACAGCCCGAGCCTCGGCCGGTTGTTATTCAATCAGCTCCAGCGGACATCGCAACCGGAGTAAACTCACAAACCACCATTGCGCCCGCTCAGCGGCAAGTCCAATCCGACCGGACAAGCGCCAATTGTGGGCCGGGAGCGGTGGCTCAGGGCATCAACTGCGGTCCATCCAAGTCAACCGGTCAAGAGCAGGCCGCTCCGACCGGCCCCAAGGCTGAGTCCAATGTGACGGCCGCGCCCGGCATGGGTGGGGCTCAAAGCTCCGATGGCGCCAAATCGCAGATCGCATCGGCTCACGTACCTCCTCCCGGACAAGAGGATTGCGCGTGCTGCGACCGCGAACCCGTGAAAAGCGCCCAGCAGGAAAAAGCCGTATCCCCGGTGACTTCTGCGCCGGCGCAAGCGACTCCTCCCGCAGCCTCTCCCATTACCGCAAAGCCTGCGCCCAACGCAGGTCTTAAGCCTCCGGCTCCCGCTCCGGCGACCCAAGTGGAGCCTGTGGCCCAACGGTCCGGTGATGAAGCCAACGCGAGAATGACTCTGAGACAAGGCGTCCCAGCCTCTAATCCGCCCGGCCACACCAACAGCGGTCAAGCGGTTCAGGCTCAGCCGTCTCAAGGCGCCGTGTCCGCGGGCCAGCCAGCGGGCGGGTGGAAGCAAGTCCCTGCAGCCCAAGGGGGGCCGGTTCAGGCGCAGCAGCCGGCTGCACAGACGCAGACAGCCCCTTACGCGAGATAGTGAGGTTACGAAGGCCCAGTCCACAGGCCCGGACTTTTTACCCCCGAGAGCAGAAGAAAAAATTTGGCTTGAACTCTTCGATTCCGTTGCTTATAGTCCGATTGGAGGGGCACGCATCTGCGTGCCCCTCCTGCTTGATTTGCAGGGGATTGCTCTCTCACCTTAATGGGGCTAATATGCCGCGGCGATGAACAAAGCGCGAGTTCTCATAGTCGACGACCAGCAGGAGATTCTGCTGTCACTCGGAGGGGTCCTCCAGGATGAGGGCCACGAGGTGATCACCGCCCGTGACGGCCAGGAGGCTCTCCACCTGGTTCAGAGCGATTCACCCGATGTGGTGTTCCTTGACATCTGGATACCCGGAATTGATGGATTGCAGACGCTCAAGGCCATCAAACGCCTGGATCCGCAATGCGCCGTGATCATGATGAGCGGTCACGGAACCATCGAGACCGCGGTAAAGGCCATCAAGTTAGGCGCCGCGGACTACCTGGAGAAGCCGCTCAATCTGGAGGACGTGCTCCACCTGGTGCAGAAGGCGCTGGACAACCGGGTTTCGGATCTTAAGGAGTGCGCTGTCTCCGGTTTGGACCCGAGCGCCTTGATCGGATCCTCTGAAGCGGCCCAACGTTTGAGACGAGCGCTGGAGAACGCGGCGCGGGAGAATGGTTCCGTCTGGCTTGCAGGTGAAAAGGGGACCGGCAAGGAGTTCGCCGCCAGACTGATCTATAATCTGCAAGACAGGGATCGGGACAGCCTGATCAAGGTTCGTTGTTCAGATCTCAACGAAGAGAACTTCGGCGAGATCATGCTGGGGAGGGGCGCAGACCCGCAGCGGCAGCGGCCGGGTAAGATCAATCAGGCGCTCGGCGGGGCCTTATTGCTGATCGGGATAGACAGACTTCCGGCGCCGCTTTGGTCCAGCCTGGCTAAGGCTCTGATGGAGACGCTCACCCCGCAACGGTCCGCGAGCAAACACCCCGGCTTCCCAACCCGGATCTTTGTGACTTCTTGCCTCGACCCCCAGACACTGGCGCGGGATGACGGGGTTCCATCGGAGTTGGTGGAGGCGCTGGCCGACCGCGTGATTCGACTTCCTCCTCTCTCGGAACGACCCGACGACATCCCGCTCTACGTCAAACACTTCCTTGCCGAGGCGGCCGAAGAATTCGACAGAGACATCTATGACATGGATGAGGAAGCCATCAACCGCCTCCTCGCCTATCCGTGGCCCGGCAATGTGAAAGAGCTCAAAATCCTGATCGAGCACATGGTCATGACAGCCCCCGGACCTGCAATCACCGTGAGCGATCTTCTGATACCGGGCGTGGAGAGGTCGGTTACGGAAAGCCGCGCGGCCGGCCAGGTTCACAGAGATCCCGCTCCGGGGACAGGTCACGCGCACAGACCCGTCAGCCTTTCTCGGATCGTTCCAGGGAGGACTGTGCGCCATCAGAAGACCCTGCGGACCAGCGCGGTGACGTACGGTCAAGGATTGCACTCGGGGACAAAGACCGGTCTCACCTTGTCGCCTCTTCCCGTGGGGAGCGGCATTCTATTCGGGCAGATCACGTCCGCGCAGAGCGTTCCGGCGGTGCTCACGAATGTGGAATCCACGGAGTTCTCCACTTGCCTCCGAGCAAACGGCTCATCGGCGCGCACCATTGAGCACCTGATGGCTGTCTTTCATGTGTACGGCCTGACGAATGTGATGGTGAAGATCTCCGACGAAGTGCCGATCATGGACGGTTCAGCGCTGGAATACTGCAACCTGGTCGAGAGCGCGAAGATAGCCAGCCAAGACGACGTGGTGGAAGAGATCCTCATCGACGAACCCATCGAACTTCTATTGAACGAACAGAGCTCCAAAAGCCTCCGCGTTGAGCCGTGCGATTGCTTCGAGGTGGAATACTTCCTCGACTATCCGGCGCCAATCGGCAAGATGCGCATGGTTTACCGGTGCTCCGACCCCGAGGATTTCAAGAAGAACATTGCGCCGGCTCGAACGTTCGGTTTTGTCAAGGACATGAGAATGATGGACGAAATGGGATTGGCCGGTGGAGGCAGGCTATCAAACGTGATCCTGCTCGACGAAGAGAAGGTGGTGAATCCGCCGCTCCGATTCCCCGACGAATTCGTGCGTCACAAGATACTGGACATCATTGGAGACTTCTATCTCTTAGGCCGCCCCATCCGAGGCAGGGTGATCGCCCGACAAACCGGCCATTCGGACAATATTGCCATCCTGAAACTCATCAACGACAAGTATAAGATCCTCTGAGAGCAGCCACGAAGTCTGGCGCGGCGTTCCGAAAAAAAGCGCTCATGCGTGGCGCCAAAAGCTTTGTCCGATTCGAGGCAGCCCGAAAAAAGCGGAATGCGAATCCCGCTCACTCTTCCCTCTCCCGCCAGGGGAGCGGGTTTCGCAAGCCCGCTCCCTTGACGGGAGAGGGAGGCGGGGTGGCGATAACCAATTGTAATTACAGAGACTTATTCCTTATTTGAACGCCTATGCGATGGGGAACTCTACCCGCGGATCGGATTTTTCGCGGCCAATTCCAAGCTATCTGCCGGGAAGAGAGTCAAAGTGCAAAACAGGCGTGGCCATATTGAGAACCCGATCAAAGAGGGGAAGAACACACTGCGCTGGACGGGACGATTTGCCATCGATTCGCAGCCGGCCAGGCCGGCTTGCTCATGAATATTTGAAGGAATCTAGTTTTGAGATGACGGCGCGCCTCAAAATCCGTCCGTGTTCGGATGGTCTTGCGCATGGCTTCAGCGCCTAACGAGATTCCTATAAAGCAGACGTAGTTTTGCCTTCGCCAGTGGTAAAACAGCTTGACACGTTGTGTAGGAAATCCCAACGGAAAGATTTCGGGCGCGGAAAAGGCTGAATGCGGATACCCGGATTGTCCTTTTCCCATGCATAGGCAAGTGAGCTCATGATTTGGCATACCTATTGCTTCACACATCAGCCAGGAATTCTATCAAGAATTCCCGCAGGGACCCTTGCAAACTGTCTTCTGAGAATTAGAGGTGCCGGATGGCGGAGCGCAAACTCGAAGACGAATTCAGAAGCCGGTTGACGCGACAGGACCACGTGCAGGCGCTCGAACAAAAGCTCCAATGGGAGCTGGAAAGCCGCTCGCTTGTCATCGGCATCCTGACGCTTCTCAACGAGCAACTGGTGGAGATAGATGTTGTCAGGAAGATCTTCACCTTGGTAAGAGAATTTGCCGGCTTTGAAGCCGTCGGCATTCGAATGCGTCAAGATGGAGACTTTCCGTACCTTTTCACAGACGGGCTTTCCGATGATTTCATCGAGGCGGAAAACTCGCTCTGCGCCAGAACGAAATACGGCGAAATCGTTTGCGATTCCGAGGGCCATCCGGTTCTGGAGTGCATATGCGGGCAAATAATCCGGGATGAGACCGACCCGTCCCTGCCCTTCTTCACCGCCTCAGGGAGTTTCTGGACTAACAGCCGGTCTAAACTTCTGGCCTCGCGTCACGGGAGCCGGTTCGAACGCGGTGTCAGAAAGCGATTTAATTCTGCCGGGTACGAATCAGTGGCGCTCATTCCGCTGCGTTCAAGTCGTGAAGTTGTCGGCATCCTTCAATTCAACGATAAGCGTGAGGATTGCTTCTCGCCGGAAATGGTGCTGTTTTTCGAAGCCATAGGAGGCATCATAGGGAGTGTTTTCGCGCGGTTGCGAACGGAACAGAGCCTGCGCCAGGCAAGAGACGAGTTGGAAGAGCGTGTGCAAGTGCGAACGGCCGCACTGTCGGCACTGAACTGCGATCTTGAGAAGGAAATAGAGGAGCGCGAGGCGGCCGAGCAAGACCTCTTGCTGACGCAACATCGGCTCCAGTTGGCGATGGAAGCTTCTAGCATGACGACATGGGACTGGAATGTGGACACAGACCGCGTTTATTTCGATCACCGTTGGAGCGAAATGATGGGTGTTTCATCCGAGCAAACCGATGCCAATTTCGACATGTGGCTTAATCGGCTCCACCGTGATGACAAGCTGAATGTCCTCAAAGCCCTAAAGGATCACCTCGAACACCCCTCTCAGCATTTTGACGCTGAATACCGGGCCCGAACCGCGACGGGGGATTACAGATGGCTCCTGGATCGCGGCAAGGTTGTGGAATGTGACGAGGATGGTAAGGCATTGAGAATGGCAGGGATTTGTCTCGATATTACCGAGCGGAAACGGATGGAAGAGGAAGTGCATGAGTCGGCCGAACGGTTTCGGGCTATTTTTGAGAGCGCCAAGGATTGTATTTTTGTTAAGAATTCTTCGCTGCAATACACCGAGGTGAATCCGGCATTCACTAAAATGATCGATTTGCGCGAATGGGACATAGTCGGCAAGACGGACGCTGATCTATATGACACCGATTCTGCCGAAATTCTCCAAGACGTCGATCATCGAGTCCTGTCCGGGGAATCAGTCGAACAAGAGCATACGAGGGTTATAGCAAAACTTCGTCGGACATTCCTCGACACCAAGGTTCCTATGAGGAACAACCGCGGGGACATCGTCGGCATTGTGGGAATCAGCATGGAGATTACCGATCGAAAACGTACTCAATCCGATCCTCCCGTCGGCAAGTCCGATTCTGCGTCTCCCGCGATGCGCTCGACACTGAGCGCAGCCCGTTTGGCTGCCGAAACGGATGCCATCGTTTTGTTAATGGGGGAGAGCGGAGCCGGAAAGGACCACATAGCTCGCTACATCCACGATCACTCCAAACGCGCAAATGGCCCGTTCTTTTCCATCAATTGCGCGGCTGTCTCTCCGGAATTGGCGGAATCAGAGCTTTTCGGATATGAATCAGGCGCCTTTACCGGGTCCAAAGGGCCAAAGCGAGGACTGCTGGAGTTGGCTGAGGGCGGAACAATATTGCTCAATGAGATCGGTGAGCTGTCCTTACCGCTTCAGGCCAAGCTACTCACTTTTCTCGATACTCGCCAATTTACCCGCGTGGGCGGCGTGAAACTTTTCAAGGTAAACGCCAGGCTCATGGCGGCAACCAACCGAAATCTCGAAAAAGAGGTGAAGCTCAATCGTTTCCGCGACGATCTCTTCTACAGGTTGAACGTCTTTATGATAGAAGTCCCTCCTCTGAGACGTAGAACCGAGGACATGCCTCATCTCGTCCCCAGCCTACTACAGGAGCTTTCTTCCAAGCTGGGATTGGAATCTGTGCCGCACATGGAGCATCCGGTGCTGAAAGCTCTGGCAGAATACCAGTGGCCTGGAAACGTGAGAGAGCTTCGCAACGTGTTGGAGCGCGCCCTGATCCTGTGCGACAAGAAGCGCATCACCATGAACGAGCTTGCCATAAACAACAGGGCCAGAATGAGGGATACAGGCCACACCTGGTCTGTCACTATAGGTTTTCCCGAGAATGAAACGATAAACGATGTGAGCATGAACGTGAAGCGCGCCCTCGTCGTGGAAGCCCTTCGCCGAACTGGAGGAAGCCGGAAACGAGCGGCAGACCTCCTCGGAATCAGCCCGGATTCGCTGAAACACTACATGCAGATTTTTGACCTCTACACGATCCATCCTGTCCCATCCCGGCAAACTCTATGAATCCCGTGGGGCGAGGGAAATTTTCCCTCGCGACGGGGAAAAAACCCCCTCAAACAACGTGTAACCAGTTGGAATTACGATGGGGGCGCGAAACGGGGAAAAATTACCCAAGGTTTCCGCTCCTTGGAAATTGGCGCGCCCTGGCGAGGTAGTTAATATTCTCGTGCAATATTACGATGTTACATAGTGTGTGTAATTTGGCACGCCTCCTGCATGGTCCAGGCTAGGAGTGACGAGGCAGCCTTGAAAGTCCGCGAAAGGACAGAACCAGACCCAACATAAGTATCGGCGGCTATGCGATCCGTGACTTCGGCGGGTGTAGGTAGGAAAGGAGGAATAGGAGAAAAAGCTCAGTGGCGATTCTAACTGTCGTGGTTGCGGGCGTAGCTTCCCGATGATTCCGGGTGACTGCTACGTCACCAGTCCATAGTGACGTGGCAGCCACCCAATGTCCCAACAAGCGCAGTAAATCCGGTGAAAACCTTTGCAACCGAATAACAAGCGTCCCCTCGCGAGGACGCTAAGGAGCACCCCTATGTCTGCAGCTCAAGTATTCATCGGCGTGATTCTTCCGTATGTAACCGTCGTCGTCTTCGTTGTGGGCATTGTGTACCGCATCAAGAAGTGGAACAAAGCCCCGGCCGGGAAGATGACCCTCTTTTCAGCTCCCGCTACTCCTTCAGAGAAGTGGAAACAAATTCTGAAGGAAGTGCTGGTTTTCAAACAACTTTTCGATGGCAACAAATCCCTGTGGGCCGGGACCTGGATCTTTCACGCAGCTCTTCTCTTGATCATTGTCGGGCACAGCAGAGTGGTCACGGACTTTCCTTTGCTGTGGGCGGCGCTGGGGATGAGCAATGCCAACGTGGATACCATGTCAAACGTCGTTGGTGGGGCCGCGGGAGTGATCGTGCTGGCAATGGGCATCTATCTGTTGGTCAGGCGACTCCTGGTGACTCGGGTCGCGGAGATCTCGGACACTGAGGACTACGTCTGTCTGGGCCTGATTCTGGCTATCGTTATCAGTGGCGACATTTTGCGATTTGGTCCGCACTTTGATTTGAATGTGAGTCGGGAGTATTTCGCGGGCCTGCTTACGTTCCAAGGGGGACCGGCGCCGTCGAACCCTTGGTTTTTAATTCACTTTTTCCTGGGCCAGATTCTCATCATGTATGTTCCTTTCAGCAAGTTCCTGCATATCCCGGGAATCTTCTACAGCAAGTCCTTGATTTACCAACGATAGGAAACACCGGCTGATGTAGCGGCCAGATTCAAGAGCCCAAAAGGAGAAACCAATGAATACCATCAGCAAAAATAGCACCCAAGGTCATGAAATCGGTCAGGCCGAAATGGACAAAGTGGTGGCGGCCGTCAGAGCCATTAAGGATGGCCCCCGATCCCTGCAACTGTATATGGACCTATGTGCCAAATGCGGTACCTGCGCAACGCAGTGTCATGTGAGCGAAGCCGACCCTGAGAGACGCACAAACCCTGCAGGTCGATCGGACCTTATCCGCAAGATGTTCAACGAGGATGGGTCGGTGATCAGAAAGATCGCCTCCGCGCTCTCGAGCAAAGGCAGCGCCGGTCTTATCGATAAGAAGACAGTGGAAGAGTGGGCGCGAGACTTCTACGAATGTTCCGGTTGCCGTCGTTGCGCGAAGTTCTGCCCGTTCGGTATCGACAATTCCGTGATCACCCGCAAGGGCAGAGCCATCCTTCATTCTCTCGGGTTGACACCCACCAGATTGGTGGACACTCAGGAGGTCTCCAATAAATTCGGAAACGATGAGGGGTTTAACCGCGCGGCATTCATGGATGTCATCAACTTCTTGGAGGAGGAACTGGAAGAAGAGCATGGCGTCCCTATCAAGATTCCTGTGGACAAGGAGGGGGCCGAGGTCCTGTATTGCGGAGCTTCCGCTGATTTCCAGAACAGCCCGGACACCGTGATGGGATATGCTGCTTTCTTTCATGCTGCCGGGATCGACTGGACTATGAGTTACGAAGCTTGTGATGCGGCGAACATGGGACTGTTCACGGGGGACGATCCTCACATGAAAGCAAAGAACAAGGTCCTGCACGACGCCTGCATGAAGCTGGGGGTCAAGAAGCTGGTAATCGGCGAATGCGGACATGCCTATCGAATTGCCAAATTCATCGGTGGGTCGAACTATTGGGGAAAAGATATCCCGTATCAGATTACCAACATTTTTTACTTGGCCGCTGATCTGGTGAAAAAGGGCGCTTTCAAACTGGACCCGAGCCGCAACCCAATACCGGTGACATACCACGATCCCTGCAATTTTGCTCGAAGCACAGGTCTCACAGAAGAACCCAGGGAACTGATCCGCGCGTGTGTCTCGGATTTTCGCGAAATGACTCCAAATCGGGACGCGAATTGGTGCTGCGGAGGAGGAGGAGGATTGGCCAATTTGGACAGCGCAGAAGGGGTAAAGAAAAGAGAGACTTCGTTCCAGGAATACCGCATGAATATCGGCGGCAAAAAGAAGTTGGAACAGATTCGAGCCACAGGGGCAGGATACGTTGCTGCCCCCTGCGCGAACTGCAAACGTCACATCGATCAACTGATGGAATATCACAAAATGGATGTCAAGGTGGGAGGGGTCTTTGACCTGTTAAACCGGGCCCTCGTCCTAAAGAACGGAAACTAAGCCGCACAGAGGGCTCTTCTGCGAGTTGAACCGGAAACGGTCATTTCAAGCAAGCTGCAGAGCTTGCAAGAACACTAGGAGGAAACAATGAAAACAATCAAAGGAATCGGACTCTGCTCGCTGTATTGCAACCAGGGCGACTGGGCGCTGGATTACGCTCTATCCCTGGCGCGAAGAAACGAGTCGGCTCTCAACATCTACCATATTCTGGACTCCCCGTACATCTTTCAGCGAGACACGGTTTACGCGGATCCCGAGACAAAGGAGACCACACAGGTTACTCCTGAGCTACTGGCGGCGAAAGACAAGGAACTGCGAGCCCGGTACGCAGAGCGTCTCGGCAGCTATCCTGGTGTGGGATTCCGACTTTGCGAGGGGTCCCACGAATGGGAACTCAAGAAGGGCTATCGGCGGGGCGAATTCGACGTCCTTGTCATCGGATACCAAGGCAAAGGGGCTGTTATCGGGGGCGCCACCACTATTGAGAAGCTTGCCTCCGGGTTCCATGGACCGGTGGTCCTGGTAGGCCCTGACAATGCGCATTCCTTCCACGTCAACAAGAAGGCGGAGGAGATTCTGTACCGGTTGAACATACCCAAGGACCGGTGGCGTCCCATCGAAGAGTCCAGCGGAGAAGCCAGGCCGGCACAGTTGGCGCCCAGGCCGGTCCGACCGGCGCGACACGACTTCGACGCCAAAGAAGTTGCCAAAGGTGTTGTGGCGCAGAAGTGGTTGCCGAACCGTTTCAGATTCGGTTAATTGCCGCCGATTCCTTAGTGTAGGCTCGGCGGCCTGCCGGCTGTGCCCGGAGCGGCTGGGTTCTCAGCACCGGCCTGGGAACCCAGAATTCCCATGCCCAACCTGACAAGGTTGGGCGTCCCGCGTGTTGCCTTACAATCCCTCCGTCTCGATTTACTTGTCAGATTCACGCTCCTCGATTTCGCCGTGTACGACCGGTCCCGCCGCAAAGTGTGGTATTCGGGCGAGCGTTTCTCTTTTTAGAGCGGTCTCGACGCGTAGGTCCATGACGTGATGGTCCAAGGAGGGGATACGTTCTGACCGGCGTTCGGAAGCCTTGAGACATTCAAGCAGAAGCTCCTGGAACTGCAGATCGGGGGAATAATCGGTTGCATAGAGCAGATTCATTGCCTGCTCGGCTTGTCCCATGCCGAGCAGGCAGCGCGCTTGCTTGAGCACGGTGGAGGGAAAATCATCCGAGAGAATCTCAAAGTACTCCAAGGCCCACGAGCATTTCCCGGCTTGGACCAGCGTATCGGCAAAAGCATTGAGCATGGCGGGGTTGTCTCTAACCAGCGCTGCGAGGCTTCGGACTTCATCACGCTTGCCCAGCTTTGCAGTCCTGTGGGCAAGGACAAGAAAATGGCTCGGATCTTCGAGCAATGCTGAGGCGGTCGCGTTGCGCAAAGCAAGATAGTAGAGGATCTCGTTGTGGTCTTGCAGCAGATCGAGGTCCGCGAACTCGTATCGGTTTGAAATCCCGAGTGCTCTCACATCCTGGATTGTCCGCGCTTCTACGGGGTGGAAGACCTTATGAATCGTGGCCCGCACTTCAACCGTTTTACCCCGTAACTCCTTTTGGAAGTAGTCGTTCGGAAAGGTGAAACTGAAGGCGATCTCCTGTCCCTGAACGGCGCCGGAAAAGCCTTCTTCAAAGGATGGGAATAAGAGGCCTTGACCGAGCAGCACGTCCCAGAATTTCCCTGATACGCCGGTGAAAGGGATTCCGTCGATATAGCTGAGTGAATCGAATATCACCCGATCGGACGGTCCTATGGGATCGCCGGTTTCCCTGAAGAAACTCAGACCCGAAATGACTTCCTCAACCGGCATGTCACGGTCGGAACAAACCTGCGCGTACCCCTCCAAGAATTTTTCAAGGAGAGGGAATTCTTCAATACTGGCGCACGCGAGCGCTCCGTACTCGTGGAAAGAAAGCTCGGCTTCCAGGTCTTCCCGGTTTTCCAGGAGGAATTCTATGATTTCGAAAATACCCTGTTTGTGATAGAGGTCCCGCTTGAGTTGCTCGTTGGAGAGAGCCCAGAGGTTTCGCACCCTTCTCAAGTCCGCCTGAGACATCGTCGAAGTCTCGTATTGGTCTCCCGCGGAAATATACTTACGGCGAGTCCGGCTATGCGTGATGATTCCGAATCGTTCCGGGTTGAGTTGGTAGACGGAGCCGAAGTACAATTGCATCTGTTGCGAAACCGAATTGGATTCAATAGGTATTCCTAGAGCTGGTTGCAAAACCTCATAGACATTTTCTCAAGGTTATCATGATGCAGGCCACCTGGAAGAAGGCCACGAACATATTGATATGATTCTCGTA
>Ga0194126_10000547_pt1 | contig 62999 bp, 55 predicted proteins | sample TA2KigC150mmetaG_FD_148641 | JGI IMG/M metagenome (GOLD analysis project Ga0194126, IMG submission 148641) | Freshwater microbial communities from Lake Tanganyika, Tanzania - TA2015035 Kigoma Deep Cast 150m | ecosystem: Environmental > Aquatic > Freshwater > Lake | place: Tanzania: Lake...
CGGGACGTTTTAGTCCTGGGAAAGGACATGAAGAATTTCTAAAAGCGGCAAATGAGCTGTGCAAAAAATATGATAATTTAAAATTCATGATTGTTGGCGAACCCAGCAAGGGTGAAGAAAGTTATGCTAATGAAGTTAAACTATTGGCTGCAACTCTTGGTGTTAATGATAAAGTAATCTTTACTGGATTTCGTAGTGATATTCCGGAGATACTTTCAGCGCTAGATATTTTTGTGTTTCCTTCACATGCAGAAGCTTTTGGACTGGCACTTGCTGAAGCACTTAGTATGGGAAAGCCGAGTGTTTGTTCAAAATCTGACGGTGTTTTGGATATTGCGATTGAAGGTGAGACCTCGCTGCTCTTTGAAAAACAGAATTGGAAAGATTTGACAGACAAACTTGAATTGCTAATTATTGATGAAAAATTGCGAATCAAATTTGGTATCGCTTCAAGAAAGCGTGCAGTTGAATTGTTCGATATTGAAATCTTTACTGATAACTTAATTAGCATTTACAAAAGTACTTTTATGAATAATTGATTATGACTTTTCTTAATCCGGCAATATTGTTTGGTTTGTTAGCGGCTTCAGTCCCAATTCTATTGCACTTTTTAAATCTCAGAAAACTTAAGAGAATTGAATTCAGCACTCTTGCATTTTTAAAAGAATTACAAAAAACAAAAATCAAAAGGATAAAATTTAAGCAGTGGATATTACTTCTTTTAAGAATTTTAATCATTGTATTTCTAGTTTTAGCCTTTGCACGTCCAACGATAAAAAGCTCTTCGTTCGATTCATCAACTTCAAAAACCTCTGCTGTGTTTATTATTGACAACACATTCAGTATGTCTGTAGTTTCGAATGATGGATCTTCATTTAACAAAGCAAAGCTCATTGCAAAAACCCTAGTTGAAGGCTTTAATAACGGCGATGAAATTGAAATAATCCCAGTTTCCAGAACTAGTGGAAAAAAATATAATCTAATTTCAGATCTAACTCTTATCAAAAAAGAAATTGATGAATTGCAATTAGCGACTCAAAGAACAACATTATACGAGACTATTTTGCATGCTGGCGAATTGCTTTTTAATTCCGATAATTTTAATAAAGAACTTTACATCCTTACTGATTTGCAGATGGGAAGTTTTTATAATTCAAAAGAAGAGCTATCTAATCTTAATAAACTTTTATCAGGCGTCCGGATTTATTTGATTAATATTTCTGACAAAGAAATATCTAACATTGGTATTGACAGTCTATCCGTTAACAATCAGATATTTGAAAAAAACAAAATCATCAGTTACACTGGTTATATAAAGAATTATTCAAGTAAGCCAGTTAGTAATTCTATAGCATCACTTTTTATCAATGGAAAAAGAACTGCTCAGCAAAGTTTTTCTTTAACTCCAAATGAAACAGCCAAATTAAATTTTGAATCGGCAGTTTTAGATACTGGACTCAATTCTGCTTTATTAGAATTAGAAGATGATGATATTATTTCTGACAATAAACGGTTTTCCGGCTTTTATGTCCCATCTCAATTAAAAGTATTGCTATTATATGAAAGTAAGGAGGATATATTTCACTTAAGTTTAGCACTCAAGAATGATTACAATAGATCAATTGAAATAAAAGAAACGGCGATTTCTCAAACAACAACGATAGACTTCAGTAATTATAACTTAATAATCATTGTGGGGGCTGAACAATTTTCGAATGTTGAAAAATTACGAAGCTACATTCAAAATGGCGGCGGCACATTATTATTTCCGGGTTCTAAAAGTACAATTAATTCTCTTAAAATATTTTCTTCGAATTTTGGTTTATCTACGCCAATGTCATTTGTTGGAAAAATAAATTCAGTTGAAAATTTCTTAGAGTTTGAAAAAACTGACCTACAGCATGCAATTTTATCTGATCTATTCACAGACAATTTGAATACCAAAATTGAATCACCAAAGGTTTATTATTCACTATCAATGTTAAAAAAATCAAATGAAAGAACTCTGATTTCTCTTCAAAATAAAAATTCTTTTTTAAGTGAGTTTTCTTTGGGATCGGGAAAAATTTTATTATTCAACACTGCCCCTATTCTCAGTTGGTCAGACTTTCCAATAAAATCATTATTCGCTCCGTTAATCCAACAATCCATTTTCTATTTATCTTCAAAGAACTTTAATGCAAAAAATATTTTTGCTGGAGAAGAAATTCTTTTGAACTTGCAAAATGCTAAATCGAAAAACATCAAAGTCGTGTTGCCCCAGAATAGAAATGATTATTTTAATATTGATCTTAATTATTCACAACAATATTATAGTTATTACAAATCGGATCTTGTTGGATCCTATAAATTTTATTCTGGCTCTCAAATGTTTGATTTTGCAATTGCAAACCACGATCCCAAAGAATCAATTTCTAGTTATCATAGTGCTTCTGATTTTGAAGTATTCCTTAATCAGGTAAATTTTGGCGGAGAAGTAATTGTGTTAGAGCCTGGAAGTGATTTTTTAAAGACAGTTTATCAATCTCGATTGGGAAGCGAACTTTGGAAACTTTTTATTTTATTAACTTTATTGGTGGCAATAATTGAAATGTTAGTCTCTAAAAGTTCTAAAAAGGATTTATCAGAGTTGACCAAATGATCGAAATAAAACAGAACAGAACTGAACGAGCAATATTAATTTCACTTTCAACTGCTGATATATCTAAAAAGTATTCCGAAGAGCATCTTGACGAGCTGGAATTATTAGCAGATACTGCCGGTGCAGAAACAGTATTCAAAATTATTCAAGATAAATACCGTCCAGATCCAGCATATTTTATCGGTAAAGGAAAAGCAGAAGAAGTTGCCCAATTAATTGAGCTTAATGACATCCAACTAGTAATTTTTGATGACGATCTGAACCCAACACAACTTAGAAATCTTGAAAAACTATTTGAACGGAAGGTAATAGATCGCAGTGGATTAATACTTGATATATTTGCTTCGCACGCAAAAACACGTGAATCAAAAACACAAGTTGAACTTGCCCAGCTACAATATCTCTTACCTCGATTAACACGAGCATGGACTCACTTATCAAAGCAATATGGCGGTATAGGAACAAAAGGTCCGGGTGAAACCCAAATTGAAACTGACCGACGAATGATAAGGGCAAGAATAAGTAAGCTGAAAGAGAATCTAAAAAAGATTGAATTGCAGCAGCAAACAAAAAGTGCTCAAAGAAAAAATTTTATTTCTGCAACTTTAGTTGGTTATACCAATGCTGGGAAATCAACTTTACTTAATAGATTAACTTCGGCTGGTGTTCTTGCAGAAAACAAATTATTTGCAACTCTTGATTCTACTACAAGAAGTCTTGAGTTAGACAAAAATAAGAAAATTATGCTGAGCGATACTGTGGGATTTATAAGAAAACTTCCGCACAGTTTAGTCGCATCATTTAAAAGCACTCTTAATATTGTCCGCGATGCTGATATTATTCTTCATATAATCGATATAACTCATGACTTTTTTGAAGATCACATTCAGGTTGTTGATGAAACATTAAAAGAATTGGAAAGTGATTTAAAAATTCAATTGAAAATTTTTAACAAAATTGATGCATTAATCGATAAAAATAAATTGGATTATATAGTTAATAAATTCCCCAGTTCTATATTTATCTCAGCTGAACGAGGAATCGGTATAACAAAATTAAACGAGGTTCTGCTTGATATATACGAAAATAATTTTGTTGAAAAAGAAATTAGATTAAAACACGAAGAATCAAAGATGATTTCAAAAATTTATGATCTTGCCGAAGTTCTTGAAACTATTTATGAAGATGATTATGTTTTCTTAAAATATAGAGCAAACTCAGCAAATCATGCCATTATTAATAAACTAATTAGTAAAACAGAATGAGGATATAATGAAAAAAGCAATCTCTCTAATTTTATTTTTTCTGCTTACAACCCTTTCATCAATTGCACTTGCGCAAATTCAAGGTGGAACTTTTTTTGTTGATAATTCAACTAAGAATTTTACATTGAATGCAAATGAAGGTAAGCGTGAAATAGCGGTTGAAATTAACTTTTCTAAACCTTTCATAGAAAAACCCACAGTTTTAGTCGCTCTCTCTTTGATTGATCTTCAAGGAGAAAAATTTGAAGTTCAAGCAAATTTAAAAGTGAATCAAACGCTTGAATCGAGAGGATTAAAAATTGCTGCCGATGCAACTGGGATTTCTCGTGATGGATTTGTATTAAAAATAGTAGTTTGGGGAAATACAAAGATTAATGCAGCTGGCGGAAGTTGGTTTGCATTTGTTCAGTAAAGTTAATGTAGTTTTTCTGTTCCCTCTGTGGGGGGTTTTATTTTTTTATAGATACTCTCTCTTCCAAGCCGTTCTCTTTTATCAATCCATTTGTCTAGTTTATAAATCAACCAGCCAGAAATGGCTAAGCCACACAACAACAAAATTGTAATAAGTATAAAAACTATAGTGTAAAGGCTCATTTATCTTTCAAATTGATAATCAAATTTAAATTATTTTACCCTTTTTTTCAGTGGCAATTCTTAAGTTGCATAGTCAAATTATAGAATTTTTAGGAGAAATTTTATGCCAGTTGTTCTTGATGGTTCAAATTTAACAATCGAAAAATTAGTTGCTGTTGCTCGACACAAAGAAAAAGTTGAATTACATCCAGATGCACTTCAGAGAATCAAAATCTGCCGTTCAATGCTCGAGGAAAAAATTCAATCTAAGGAAATAATGTATGGAGTTAATACTGGAATTGGTGAATTTTCAGAAGTTGTATTGAATGATGAGCAAGTAAAAGAATTTCAAAAGTATTTGATTTATAATCATGCTGCTGGAATAGGCGACCCGGCACCAATTGAATATGTGCGTGGTGCAATGGTTGGTAGAATTAATGTTCATGCACATGGAATGAGCGGCTGCAGACCAGAAATAACATTAACACTTATTGAAATGCTCAACAAAGAAGTAACTCCAGTTGTTTGTCAAAAGGGTTCTGTAGGTGCATGCGGCGATTTAGCGCCGATGAGTCAGATTGCTTTGTTGATGATGGGCGAAGGAGAGGCATACTTTAAAGGAGAAAAATTGCCTGGTAAAGTTGCTTTAGAAAAAGCTGGAATTAAAATTCCTGGACTTCAAGCTCGCGATGGTCTTGCTACAATCAACGGTTCAAACTTATTAACTGCAATGAGTGCAATTCATCTTTATGATATCAATCGCTGGTTAAAACAATCAGAAATTGTCTGCGCAATGACACTCGAAGCATTATTTGCAAATTTAAAACCATATGACACACGTCTTCATGAAGTCCGCGGATTCAATGGTGCAGTTAGAAGTGCAAAGGCTATAATGAAATGTATTATGGGGAGTGATTTACAAACTGGAAAAATAAAAACCAAAGTTCAAGATGCTTATTCAATGCGTTCCTCTCCTCAAGTAATTGGCGCCGCACATGATGCTGTTCTATGGGCAAAAAAACAAATTGAAACTGAACTTAATGGCGTTGGCGATAATCCAATCTTTATGCCAGAACACAAATTAACTTTAACGGGTGCTAATTTTCAAGGAACGCCGGTATCTCTTCCGATGGATATGGTTGGTGCTTCGGTTACAATGGTAAGCGTTCTTTCAGAAAGAAGATTAAATAGATTACTAAATCCGGCATTGAGTATTGGCTTGCCGGAGTTCCTAACCAAAGGCGCTGGAATGTTTTCAGGCTTGATGTTAAGCCAATACACGGCAGATACTTTAATTGCCGAACAAAGAATTTTATCAATGCCGGCATCAATCCAATCTATTCCAGCTGCTGCCGATCAAGAAGATTTTGTTTCAATGGGTATGAACACAGCAATTAAGAACGGTCAAATTCTTGATAACGCATTCGGAGTTTTAGGCATTGAATTTATTGCCGCTGCTCAAGCGTTGGATTTTAGAAATTTTACAAATGGAAAAGGCGTTACTAAAGCTCGTGAAGTTGTTAGACGACATGTTGAACATCTTGATATTGACAGACCACTTTATCCCGATCACACAAAAATAAAAGAAGTAATTAAGAGTTGTGAAATTCTTGAAGCAGTAGAAAATGAAATTGGAAGTTTAGAATAATTTTTTCTGATGGACTCCTTTAGGGAATGTTGAATTATGAATTTTGAATAAGGGCTTGATTTCTCAAGCCCTTTTATTTTCTAATCAATTGTTAATTCAAATTCTTTTTCAATGCTTAGTGTTTTCTGCGATAAATCATCTGTTACATTTAATATGATTTTATATTTACCTGATTGATAGGATTTATCAAGCTGAACTTGTACTTCAATTTCCACATCCATAATTCTTTCATTATTTGATTTATCAATAATGCCTTCGCTTATATTTTTCAGCAGATTTCCATCTGGAGTTTGGAGATTTGCATTGAAAGATAATTTTGCCGAATAATTATTATATGTTTCTTGCTGAATAAATCCTTTCGCTCTGCAGCTTGCATTAAGTTCCCATTCATCACCAATGGAAAATGCATAAGCTTCAGGAGAAAAGAGTTCAAATTTTTCTTCTTCTTTTGAACATGAAGAAAAAATGATGACAGGAAACAGCAAGTAAATAATTTTATTCATTCTACTTTCATTTTGAATAAGTCATGCTTCAATAAATCCGCCATGGGCTGATAAATTTAGCGTGACAGAAAATTTAATTGTTCTTCTTAAATTCTTCCATGAATGCAACTAAATCCTCAACACCTTTCTTTGGGAATGCATTATAAATTGAAGCGCGAATTCCACCGACACTTCTGTGCCCCTTCAAACCATCAAAACCTTTTTTCTTTGCTTCATCAATAAATTTCTTTTCAAGTTCTTCATTTGGCATACGATAAGTTACATTCATCAAAGATCGGTCTTCAACTGCGGTAGTTCCTTTGTAATATCCGCCGCTTGCATCAATTGCATCATAAAGAATTTTCGCTTTATCAAGATTGCGTTTATACATTTCATTTAACCCGCCCATATTCAAAAGCCATTTAAATACTAAACCGGCAATATAAATTCCGAATGTTGTTGGAGTGTTATACATTGAATCGTTTTCAACATGAATTTTATAATTCATATACGTGTGAAGCGAATCGGCTGATCTCTCTAGTAAATCTTTTCTAAGAATAACAACAGTTACTCCAGATGGTCCAATATTTTTTTGAGCTCCGGCATAGATCAAACCGTATTTTTTTATGTCGATTAGTTTATGAAGAAAATCTGAAGAGGCGTCACAAACTAAGGGAACATTTCCAACTTCTGGTTCATTTTTAAATTGAGTTCCATAAATAGTATTGTTTGAAGTGAAATGAACATAAGATGCCTCCGCATCAAGTTTTAGTTCAGATTGTCTGGGAAGACGTACAAAGTTTTCGTTTTCTGTAGTAGCAACAATATTTACAGTTCCAACTCGCTTTCCTTCCTTAACTGCTTTCTTTGCCCAAGAACCAGTAACAATATAATCTGCTTTATTCTTTGGAGGCATTAAGTTCATCGGAACCATTGAGAACTGCAACGTTGCTCCACCTTGTAAAAATAAGATTGAATATTCATCGCCCATGTTTAATAATTTTCTAAGATCAGCCTCTGCTTCTTTAATTATCCCATCAAAAATTTTTCCACGATGACTCATTTCCATAACACTCATTCCGCTTCCTTTATAGGAATACAAATCTTTCTGAGCATCAAGCAACACTTCTTCGGGTAAAATAGCTGGTCCAGCGCTAAAATTATAAATTCGTTTTTCCATTTTTAGGTTCTCCATTTTTTTACGTTAAGTTACCATAACAATTAAACTGTTATCATATATTATTGAAAATCATATTTTGTGGACTAAAATACCATCTCGCAATTTCGGTTCAAACCAAGTTGACTTTGGCGGCATAATTTCGCCAGCGTCTGAAATATTTATTAAACTATCTAGCGAGACTGGATACATCGAAAAAGCAACTGCTGCTTTTCCAGTATCCACGAGTTCAATTAATTCTTCAGTTCCTCTAATTCCGCCGATAAAATCAACTCTATTATTTGTACGGGGGTCATCAATACCGAGAATTGGATTTAATAAATAGTTTTGAAGAATACTCACGTCCAAATTATCGCCGACTGATTTTGCTTCTTTAACATTTTGATTCGGTTTTAACAAATACCATTTGCCATCTAAATACATAGAAATATTTTTTTCGGCTTTAGGTTCTGCTGAATTGGTTTCTTCAACTGTAAAATTTGATTTAACTTTTTCAATAAAATCAATCTTACTCAATCCATTTAAATCCCGAGTAATTCTATTATAAGGTAGAATTCTCAACTGCTCTTCCGGAAAAAGAACTGCAAGAAAGAAATTATATTCTTCATCGCCATTATGTGTAGGATTCAAATCTTTTTTTACTTTTTGTGCACGACTTGCAGAAGCCGCTCGATGATGTCCATCTGCAATATAAAGATTCTTAACTTTTGATAATTCATTAATTACAGATTTAGAATGATCAAGAGGCATAATCCATACTTGATGTTTAATTCCATCAACTGCCATGAAATCATAAATCGGTTGGTTTTTTTTGATTGTTTCTGCCACAGCTTTGTCAACTGCCTGAACACCTTTGTAAGTTAAAAAGACTGGTCCAGTTTGAGCTTCTGTTGTAACAATGTGATTTGTTCTATCATCTTCTTTTACTTTACGAGTCTTTTCATGTTTCTTAATTACATCGTTGTCATAATCCTCCACTGAGAAAGTTGCTGCTATTCCAACTTGAGAATGTCCATTCATCGTAAGTTTATAAATATAAAGATGGGCTTCCTTATCTTGAATTAATGGTGCAGTATTAATTAATCTTTCCCAATTTGATTTAGCTTTGTTATACACTTCTTGCGAATACTGATCGGTTTCTATCGGCAGTTCAATCTCAGAGCGTGTTACTCTTAAGAAACTAATTGGATTGTTTTTTGCTAGTTCTGCGGCTTCTTCTTTGTTCACAACATCATAGGGAACGCTTGCGACTAAATGTACAATTTCTTTCGGTGGTCTTACAGCTTTAAAAGGACGAATAACAGCCATTTAATATCTCCATAATTTTCAAAAATCATATTGAAAAAATAGGAAGTATGATTATGAATGTAAATTCAAATCGGAATTGATTTTTACAAATTCTGCATTAATATCTAGGGCAGTGACAAATTATTTCAGTTATTGCCCATAGTGATTAATTATTGAATCATTTCAAGCATCAAGCCAATTTCATAAACCATTTCATCTGCATTCCCGTTAAATCCAACGCTTTTAAATCTGACATTGCCATTTTTATCAATGATAAATTTAGTTGGAATTCCAGATACTTTATAACTTGCAATCACTTCATTTTTTTCATCCATCAATACTTGAAATGGATATTTATTTTTAACGATAAAATCTGCAGCATTTTGTTTTTTATTCTCCACGTTTTCCCATGTGTTAACAAATAAAAATTTTGCTTGACCAGAATTCTCAAATTTTTCTACAGCCGTTTTCATTCCCGGAAACGAAGCTAAACAAGGACCGCACCAAGTAGCCCAGAAATCAACAATTACAGATTTTCCTTTAAAATCCGATAATGATATTTCTTTCCCCTCCAGATCAATAAGTGAAAACTGAGGAGCCGGTTCATTGATAATTTCTTTTTCGAGCTTTGCCATTATTTTTTTCTTAGCTGCTTCCTCAAATTTTGAATAGTATTTATCAAACCCTTCATCAGTAATGTTTATTCTAACGAAAGCTTCTTTTAACAACTCTTTCATTTTTGCTGTGCTATGACCGCTAGAAATAAATTCTTCTAAGTTGAATATTGCTTTCCTAAAATTGCCGTTTTCAATTAATGAAGCAGAATAATTTTCGTTTAATTCAGGTTCACTTTTATCGCTGAGAGTTACTGCCTCTTCAAAGGCTGTAAGAGCTGATTCTTTCTTCCCTAGTTTAGTTGCAATTATACCATAGGTATCTAAAACCATTGCGAGTGAAACTTTACCAGACTTTAACCATTCGTTTTCGGAATAATAAGGTGGTTTTGGCTGAGATTGATTTTTTAATTGTGCTCTACCAACTTCGATTCCTTTTTGTGCAATATCAAGAGCTAATTCTAAATTATCATCTTTTTGACTCATTGCCCATGCTAAGGAATTATAGTTGCTAGCAGTTGCATTTGTAAATTTGCTTGTTAAAAAGTTATTCGCATCAATAAATTTTTCTGCTTGTGTGTATGATCTTATTAAATCGTAACCGATATTTGTTGTGTAATATCCGTTTGGATATACATTAAAATATTCTTCAGCTGCTTGTACTTTTTGATCTAGTTCCTTTATTTGTCTAAATGTCATAAATTTCTGCATCTGAGCATATTGACCATTGGGATATTTCTCGTTCACTATCTTTTTAAGCTTAGCAGATATTCCCGATTCTTTAAGTCTATCATACCAGTTTATCAAAAGAGAATATGTATCTTCAGTCAAATTTTCTTGCAAATTTATTTCACTAAGTTCTTCCAAAATTCTTGTTTTACCATACTCTTTATCAATGTTAAAAATGGATGATAAATAGTAGTTTAGGAAGTTTCTTTTAGCATTAGGATTTATTGTAAATTCTTTTTCGAAAAGTTGAAATGCTTTTTCTTGATCAGGATCCAGATCAATTATTGATATCCATGAAGAATATGCAGTTGCTAAACCAGCAAATGTGCCTGGAATATAGTTGCCGTCTTTGCCATAAAGATGAACGATGTAGCCCGTGCCATTATTCAGGTCTCTGTTCTCTCCGTCGCTAAAAAAAAGAAAGATCCCTAAAGTTGAATCTGGGATTGTAACATTTGCAATCCATTTATTTTCTTCCAAAGTCATCGGAATTTCAATTTTATTATCTACGAATTTTCCGAATGGTAGGGCAACTGCAATTAAATTACTTGTGTTAGTAAATAGGGCTTCTACCGGAATGTAGCTTATTGTTATTAATTCGCCTTGTCCGGGTTTTTCTGGTTTATAACTAAAATTATTTGATTGGGGTAAAATCAAACTAGTCGACAAAAATAATAATAGAACCATCACAACTGTTTTTTTCATTTTAATCTCCATTTTTATTCACTGCCAAGCTAAAAATAAAAATTGTGGCATGAAAAAAAAATCATTTATTCATACAATATTTTTATTACTCCATGTTCATATCGAAAAGAATCAGCTTAGAATTTGTAAAAGAAGCAATAGTTAATTCTGGCTCATTAATTATTTTAACAGCATCTCCACTTATTAATTGATTTTCATTAACGGAAATTTCTCCTTCAAATAAGTGGATATATATTCCTCTTCCAGTTTTAATCTTATAGGAAATACTTTTCTCTTTTTCCAAGTAGGATAAATAAATCTCAGCATCTTGGTTTATATAAATAACTCCATTACTTTTTTCTCCGCTTACAACTTTCAAAAGTTTATTTACTTTTTCCTCTGTAGAAAATTTTTTCTGTTCGTAGGAAGGTTTATGCCCAGCTTTATTCGGCAGAAACCAAATCTGTATGAGTTTTAAAACTTCGGTATCTGAAGCATTAAACTCTGAGTGCATTATTCCGCTTCCAGCAGTCATTCTTTGTATTTCATTTGCAGAGATCAATCCCTTTCCGCCGGTACTATCATTGTGAGCTACAGCTCCTTCAAAAACGATAGTTACAATTTCCATATTGCTGTGGGGATGAGTTGGGAATCCCGAACCTGGTTGAATTATGTCATCGTTCAAAACTCGTAAGGGACCTAAATGCATTTTATTCGGGTCGTAATATTCTCCAAATGAAAAACTGTGGTAGCTTTTAAGCCAGCCTAAACTAGTATATCCTCTTTCTCTGCTTTTAACTAAAGTGATCATAGCTATTTCTTTTCATTTTATTCTGACTTAGAGCTGAAATAAAAAGCTGCGCCAGCTAAACTTGTATCTTTTAATAAGCTGGGAAGTGACATCTGCATCATTTCTGGATTCAAAACTCCAGGCAAATGAATTGTTAAAGCAAAAATTAGCAGCATTATGCCAAGTAATAGAGTTGATATCTTTACATGTTTGTTAATTATAATACTAACTGCTGCTAAAATTAGAGCTAAGCCAGTTAAATAGACTAGAAAAATTTTTATAGGAAAAAATGATGGAACGTATGCCGCAAAATTATTTGCATTCATAATGTGCATTATTCCAAAAATTGCGAATGGAAGACCATAGATATAGTTTCCAATAGTTGATAGATTTTTCATATTGCACTCCTTTTATTACGAATTATTATATTACGATATCGAAATAATATTTTAAAAAATTTTTATTATTTGTTTAGTGATGTACCGAGCTTTTTCAAGAGATCGCCTAATGTTTTCTGTTCGTTTTCACTTAAGACAGACATAAGTTTCGTGATATGTTCAGCATGTTGCTTGAAAATTTTATTAAATAAATCCATTCCAGTGTTTGTTAACTGAACATCGATCGATCTTCTATCATCTTTACTGTGAGCTCTTTCCGTTAGACCAAGTTTTTCTAGATTATCCAAAACTAAAGTCATATTTCCGCCGCTAACCAACATCTTCTTGCAAATCACCCCGACTTTTTGAGGTCCAAGATGTCCAAGAATTTCGATTACAGAAAATTGAGGCTGAGTTAGGTTGAAAGTTTTAATGCTATTTGCTGATTGTTTATCAAATGAAGAATAAGCTCTTGCAAGCTTAACCCAAGTTGAAAGAGCTAAGTCTGCTTTTTTGCCATATTTTTTAGTTGTTTTCAATATTGTATAACTAACTATTATATTACTAACTCAAAATAATGAGAAATTATATTCTTGTCAAATTTTGAATTATTTTATTCTCGAAAATGTTTATTAATTAAAGAACGAAAAAAATATGCAAACAGATATAAAATACTTTACTCCAGCGGATGCGAATAAAACTTTGCCATTGGTCAGATCAATAGTCCGTGATATATTAAGAGATGCAACAATGATAAAAATAATATCTGACAATTTAGATGGTGAAATAGAAAATAATAATGAAGTTAAAATACTTCTGAGTAATATTGAGGGATTTACGAAAGAGCTGATGGAGATTGGTTGTTATTTCAAGGACTGGAACTTTGAAGTAGGATTAGTTGACTTTCCATCAATAATAAATGACGAAGAAGTTTTTCTTTGCTGGAAAAGTGATGAAGATTCAATCAATCATTACCACTCTGTAAGAGAGGGTTTTATTGGAAGAAAACCAATTCCCGAAGAATTATTAAAGTAGAAGCAAACAACTTAGTGATACTAACTAAAAATTACTTTTTTTCTTCAATCTTATACGAGTGAGTAATTTCGACTGCCTTTTGCAACATTGCTGTTACACTGCAGTACTTTGTCATCGATAGTTCAATAGCCCTTTCAAGGTCTTTAGCCTGAAGATCATTTCCGCTAAAAACATATTCAATATGAATTTTTGTGAAGACTTGAGGATGTTCATCGGCAATATCAGCTGATATGTTTATTTTGAAACTATTTAACTGTACCCTTTTCTTTTGCAATATAGTAACTACATCGCTCCCCGTGCAACCGCCCAGCCCAAGCAATAACAATTCTTTAGGACGAATAGCTGCATTGCTTCCACCAAAATTTTCGGGACCATCCATCATTACCCAATGATCTGTATCAGTTTTCCCAGCGAATGTTATTCCTTTTAATTGAATTACTTCAGCATGCTTAACGGACATTTATACTCCAAGTTTATTTTTATCTCACATTTGATTCAATAATTTAAAATTAGATTCAATTTCAATAAGGATAAAAAAAGTAAAACAGTAGAGAGAATAGAAACAAAATCCACATTCCAAGAGATATAACTTTAAATCTTCCGGCAATAATCATAGAAAGATTATAAACTACAAATCCGGCGGTCATTCCAATACCAAGATTATATGTAAAACTCATTAATGTGATTGTTACAAATGATGGAATTGTTTCCGCAAGGTCATCAAAATTCAATTTTGTGATGGGAGATATCATTAGCAAACCAACTATTATTAAAGCAGAGCCGTAAGCATAAGGGGGTATAACAGAAAATAATGGTGAAAGAAAAAGCGCAGTTAGAAATAAAAATGCCGTTACAACTGCAGTTAGACCGGTTTTACCCCCAGCTTCAATTCCAGTTGCCGATTCAATATAGGTTCCGGTTGTGGTAGTTCCACAAAGTGCGCCAACTATAGTTGCAACTGCGTCGCAAAACATTGGCTTTTCTATCTCCGGCATGTTGCCGTTTTCATCAAGCATTTTTGCTTTGTAACCTAATCCCATTAATGTTCCCATTGTATCAACAAAATCCATAACGAATACAACTAATATAATAGAGATAAATCCCCAACTTAATGCCCCTACTATATCCAGTTGAAATAGTGTTTCGTTCATGCTTGGAGGCATACTTATCCATTTATCAGGAAGCGGTGTAATGTTAAAAATGAATCCAAAAAATGTTGTAACCAATATTCCAATTAAAATTGATCCATTAACTTTTTTAATCATTAAAAAGCCAATCAAAAGAAACGAAAAAATTCCAAGCAAAACGCTTGTTTCTCCAAAATTACCAACATGAACCGGTGCCCCGGGAACTCCAATTTTTACAATTCCAGTTTCATTAAGTCCGATGAATGTTAAGAACAACCCAATACCAGCAGCAAAAGAAATTTTTAGACTTTCCGGAATTGAATTTGCAAGCCAGCTTCTCAAACCAAAGACTGTTAAAAGTGTAAATAAAACTCCTCCAATAAAAATTGCTCCAATTGCAGTCTGCCAGCTGTATCCAAGCACATTAACAACAGTATAAGCAATAAATGCATTTTCTCCCATATAAGGAGCTATGGCAAATGGTCTTTTTGCATATAAACCCATAATCAGTGTTCCGAAAAACGCACTAATAATTGTTGCAACCATTGAGGCACCAAAAGGAATTCCAGCTGCTTCTAATATTTTGGGATTCACAATTATTATGTATGCCATTGTTACAAATGTTGTTCCCCCGGCTATTATTTCTTGTTTAATAGTTGTATTGTGCTGGTCGAGCATAAAATATTTCTTGATCATAACTCCTCTACAACAATTATTAAATAATTATTTCAAGAACTGTATCTATTTTTTAAAAATGTATAATAGAATCGAAATTATTATGCTAAGAAGTATTGAAGTTACAATTGGAAAATAGAATGTGAAATTTTTTCCCTTGTAAATTATATCGCCCGGTAACTTTCCAATAAACGGAATTTTATCCCAAAACGACAGAATTAATCCAACTAATACCAAAACTATGCCGCCAATAATTAAAAACTTGCCTATGGTAGAAAATTCATTCATGATTAAATATGATTACAATAAAAAATAAAAAAAAAGTTTACTACTTGCATCAGCATAATTATGAAATTTTGTTTGAACGAAATTAATTGATCATAATGTGAGCTTTAGCTTTTGTAAAATTCCAACATTTATATTTATATTAAAATCATTAATTAACAATCCAACTAAGATTCTAATTGATGAACGATCAAGACTTCCCAAATATATTTGATGAACAAAAGGATGATTACAGCTACAATCCAATCCGCAAGAAAAAACTTGAGCGTTCGAATCACAACCGCATTATTACTGGAATTTGCGCGGGCATTGGAAAGTATTTCAACACAGATGTTTCTGTAATAAGGATCATTGCGGTTTTAAGTTTATTGTTTGGTTTGTGGAGCGTTGTTGTTTATTTCATATTATCGTTAACTGTTTCGGCAGAATTAGAAACACGTATAATTTCTGATGAAGAGAAAGAACTTCAGATAAAATTAAACTTCAGAACTGTAACTTCAGGGGTTTTAATGCTGTCCGGAATTTACTTCGGCTTTTCTTCTTTTGGGTTTCAATTTTTACAATTCCAACTCTTCTTATCTGGGGGCATCTTTTCTGGTATTGTTTTAATTGGAATTGGAATTTTTTTATACACATCAAATTCACAAACAACAGCACTTCTAAATCCACCAAGTAACTTTAATCGGTCAAGTACTGATAAAATTATTACTGGAGTTTGTGGGGGATTAGCAAAATATCTGTCTATTGAAGCCCAAACCTTGAGAATTGCCTTTATAATTTTAACTGCGCTTACATTAGGACTTTTTTCAATTTTATATTTATTACTATCTGTTCTCGTCTTTCAAGAAAATTTGAAATCAAATGATGATATCACTTAAAAAAATAACGGGAATTATTTTAATTGTAAGCGGATTATTATTTGTTCTTGAGAGTTTTCCGATTTCTTTTTTATCAGCAAATGAAATTATCAGCTACTCTTTACTCGCATTCGGAATTCCAGCAGTATATATTTCATTGAATTTAGGCAATAGAGCTCTTCTGGTTTTTGCTTCAATTGTATTTATGATTGGTATATTGCTTCTAATACAGATTAATTACGAAATAATAGACACAAGAGGAATTGTATTTGTTTCCATTCTGTTAATAACTGGATCAATTTCATTTATGCTTTTTTTAGAGAATACGTCCCAGAAAATATTTTTGTTGTTAGCGGTTGTGTTCTTGCTCTTAGGTTATTTATCTGTAACTATGTTTAAGAAAATGGGGCTTTTAATTCTAAGTAATAAAATTGCGAATTATGCAGAAGATATTTGGCCAATTGCTTTGCTGTTGACGGGATTGTTTCTTTTCCTTAACAGAAAGAAGTAATCATTTCCCTAAAATTCCAGTCATATAATTTTGTACAGAGGGTGTTGGAGAACCGGTATTCGATTCAATCGTAACTCTTATCAAATCGATTTGCTCTTTCGGAACAAATGGAAATGTTGACAGCCTGACATATTCAGTTCCGGTTGGCATATATACGCCCAGTGAATAAGATTGATTTTTACTTACTACCCAAATCTGAAAACCTTGGTTCGGTTGTAATGCCCTTGCGTTTTTAAATTGAACCAATCCTTCCTTTTGATCAAATGCAAATATCAGTCTGGCAGATGCTTTATCGTTAACATCAGTTGGCCGTAAAGTAGTAACGGAAAGATCTTTATAATTGAAAAACTCGATTAATGAATTGTAATTACCTATAAAATTATTTGCAGCTGTTAATTCACTTTTAAGCGATGTTACATTTTGTCTTAACTCTTCAACTTCATAGTTCAACTCTTGAATTGAAGTGTATCCATAGTAACCCAAAATAGTTGTTAAAAGAATAACTAAAATTATTGCAATCCAGCCGGCTATACCGCCGGAATATTTTTCTTGCGGCTCCGGCATTGTTATTCTTTGAGTTTGCGGAAATAATGTTTGTGGTTCTGTGGGTGTAATAGCATTCATTCTCTCTCCGGTTCTTGTGGCTGTTTTAACTTTTTCTGTTGAAGAGAAATTTAATTTTGGAATTTCTGGACTTTCAAATGTTTTGTGTGTTTCATCTATTGGGCTGCTCTTTCGAGCCCACTCTTGCGTAAGGCTTTCTTGAATTGAAGGTGCTGGCGGAACTTCGCTTCGAGTAAATGTAAGTGCCGTCTTTCTTCGCTCTTCACGGATTTTCGTTTTTATTTCATCTTGCATACCGATAAGCTTCTTGGCAATGTTGTCTTTAATAAAGGGATCTGGCGCTTCGAGATCTAAAATTATTGGGATCATGGAAACTATATTCTGTAATTCGCCAAGTTCATTAGGTGGAAGTTCTCCTCCAGCATTTAAATATTCCTTAAACTGGATAAAGTTTTCACCATCAATGCAACCGGCAACAAACGCCGCCATTATTTCGCGAATAGGATCATTTTCCATTTTACATTTTCACCAAATTATCTCTAAGATTAAAAAGAGCAGTCATAACTTTACTTCGCACTGTTTCAATTGGAACATTTAATTTATCTGCAATTTCATCGATTGTAAATCCTTCGTAATACGCAAGGTGTAGTACATATTTTTGTGTGTCGGTTAATTTTGCAAGTGCTTTTTCAACTTTAGGTCTAATGCTTATTGCTGTTGCTAAATCAAGGTTATCCATTTCTTCAAGAAAGGTTGGAATTATATAATAATCCTCATAATCATCATTATAGAATTGAGCAGTATCTGTCGATGCTCTATCCCGTCTTAAAGAATCGATTGCCTTGTTCCTTGTTAAAGTTACAAGCCAGCTAAATACATTGCCGTGTCTTGCATCAAACTTATTTGCTTTACGCCAAATTATGATGAAAACTTCGAGAAGTATTTGCTCTGCAGTTGCTTGGTCAGGAGAAACCTTTTTGATTATTGTATAAAGAAGCGGTGAATATCTGTCGTAAAGTTCTTCTAATGCACGAGACTCAAATCCGCCAATCTCGCGTAAAAGATCAAGGTCTGTCATCTCTTTGAACTTACTCAATATTTACCATACTAATAGTTATTATTATACTTCAAAGGTAAAGTTATGACCAATAAAAATCAATTTGATATTTATATCAGTATAAGAAGTTCCTTATAGTTTATTCATTTACATAAAATTTCAGCAGCTGCATAAAAAGCATTCAACAACAAACACTCAACTTTTTATTATATTTGCTTCGCAATTAAGCAAACATAGGATTTATGACAGCAAACGAAATACGACAGCAATTTTTAGATTTCTTTAAAAACAAAGAGCATAAAGAAGTTCCAAGCGCTCCCGTTGTTCCTCACGGCGATCCAACCCTTCTATTTACTAATGCCGGGATGAATCAATTTAAAGATGTTTTTTTAGGAAACGGAACAAGAGAATACAAGCGCGCGACAGACACACAAAAATGTATTCGCGTCAGCGGAAAACACAATGACTTAGAAGAAGTTGGTCACGATACATATCATCATACTTTTTTTGAGATGCTTGGGAATTGGTCTTTTGGTGATTATTATAAAAAAGAAGCCATTAAATGGGGATGGGAATTACTTACAGAAGTTTGGAAACTCCCAAAAGAAAGAATCTGGGCAACTGTTTATAAAACTGACGATGAGGCTTTTGATTTTTGGAAGAGCGAAACAGACATCAACCCGAAACACATTTTACGATTTGATGAAAAAGATAATTTTTGGGAAATGGGTGAAACTGGTCCGTGCGGTCCTTGTTCCGAAATTCACATTAATCTGAGTGATGATTTTGATAATCCAGAATATGTAAATGCCGGCGATCCCAAATGTATTGAAATTTGGAATTTGGTTTTTATCCAATACAACCGCGATGAAAATGGGGCGCTGCACGAACTGCCAGCAAAACATGTTGATACCGGAATGGGTTTCGAAAGAGTTTGTGCTGTGTTACAAAAGAAAAATTCAAACTATGATACAGATGTTTTTTCTCCAATAATTAGAGCCATAGAAAAAATTTCCAGCGTAAAGTATGAAAAAGAAGAAGAGAAGATTTCAATGCGCGTAATTGCAGATCATATTAGAGCTTTAACATTTGCAATTAGCGATGGTGCTGTACCGAGCAACGAAGGCCGCGGTTATGTTTTGAGACGATTGCTTCGCAGAGCCGCTCGTTACGGTAGAAAAATAAATTTAAAAGACCCATTTTTATTTCAACTTGTTAATGTTGTTGTTAAAAACTTTTCACATGTGTTTCCTGAAACGAAAGCAAACCAATACCAAACTGAAAAAATTATTAAAGCTGAAGAAGAAAGTTTTAATGCAACGCTTGATAGAGGAATTGAATTGTTCGATGCACTAATTAAAAAATTGGAAGCAAAAAACAAAAAGACAATTCCCGGAGAAGATGTTTTCAAACTTTACGATACATTTGGTTTTCCAATTGACTTGACAAATGTAATGGCGCGTGAGCAAGGTTTAACAATTGATGAATCTCGGTTTAACGAACTAATGGAAGAGCAGAGAGAACGTGCGAGAAAATCAACGAAAGATAAATTGTCTACTGCCAACATTGTTCAAGACACTATTGAAGACTTCGAATTGACCTCACGAGCATCAACAGAATTTACTGGTTATGATGAGCTTTCAACTGAAACAAAAATTGTAGGAATTAAAAACTCGAACGGACAATCTTTTGTTGTGCTTGAAAAATCTCCTTTCTATGTCGAATCAGGCGGACAAGTTAGTGATAAAGGAATATTGATAATCAACGATACACATCTTCGCATAAGTGACGTAACCAAAGTAAACAACTTAACCATCCATATCGTTAAAAATGAATCAAACGTCGAGATCAAAAACGGACTGAAAGTAATCGTATCAATTGATACTGATAGAAGATGGGACATAATGAGAAATCATTCCGTTACTCATTTTCTTCACAAAGCATTGCGAGAAATTCTTGGTCAGCATGTTCAGCAATCTGGTTCTTATGTTGGGCCGGATTATCTTCGTTTTGACTTCACCCATTTTGAAAAAGTTAAAGAAGGTGAACTTGATGCAATTGAATCGTTGGTGAATGAAAAGTTGAGAGAAAATATTCCGATGACACATCATCGGGATACTCCTTTCGAGCAAGCACAAAAGATGGGCGCCCTAATGTTCTTTGGCGATAAGTACGGAGAAAAAGTCAATGTTGTTCAGTTTGGTGATTTTACAATGGAATTTTGCGGAGGTACGCATGTAAAAAATTCTTCGCAAATTGGTTTATTCAAAATTATTTCTGAATCATCTATTGCAAGTGGTGTTAGAAGAATTGAAGCCATTACCGGAAAAGGTGTCGAAAAATATATTAGAGAGCAGCAATTGAGAATTGAGAATGAAGAATTGAGAATTATTGAACTACAAGATGAAAAGAGAAAACTAGAAAAAGAATTAGGAGAATTAAAACTAAAAGAAAAACTTGGCGGAATTGAAAAAATAATTTTTACTCCATTTTTAATAAATGGAATAAATGTTTTCAAAGGCAAAGTTGATGCGGCTAATATGGATGAATTGAAATCGATGGGCGATGAATTGCGCGAAAAAATGAAATCCGGAATTGGAGTGCTAATTTCTCAAATTGATGATAAAGTAGGTATTGTGGCGGTTGTATCAGACGATTTGTTAAAAGACAAAAAAATGAGTGCTGGAAGTATTGTAAAAGAGATTGCGAAAATTGTAGGCGGAAGCGGCGGCGGAAGACCTCATCTTGCAACAGCCGGCGGAAAAGATATTTCAAAAATTGAAGAGGCACTAAATTCTGTAGACAAAATAATCTCTGCATGAAAACTATTAGACTGCAAATACATTTTTGTTTTTACATTCTATTCTTTTTTATTATTTCTGATTTATCCTTTGCTCAAAGTAAATCCAATCTGATAAATAAATTAGTTCAATCTTATTACAACCAAGGAAAATTTATTGGAAGCGTTTTGGTTGCTGATAGCAATAGAATTATTTTTAACAAAGGTTTTGGGTATGCAAATGCCGAGTTGAAAGTTAAAAATTCACCTTCAACAAAATTTAGAATTGCCTCAATGACAAAAGCATTTACTGCAGTTCTTGTTCTTCAATTTGTTGAAGAAGGCAAAATGCATCTTGATTCAACAGTCTCGGTTTACTTACCAAATTATCCAAAAGAAAATAGTAGTAGAATAACGATCCGTCAAATTTTATCTCACACTGCCGGCATACCGCATTATCAATCAATGCCAGATTTCTTTTACTTTAATAGCTTTTTACCGTATAAACATGATGAGTTTTTAAAACTATTTTGGGATAGAGAATTACTCTTTGAGCCGGGCACAGATTTTTCATACAGCAGCTTTGGTTATTATTTGCTTGGCTTTATTCTTGAAACCATTTCAGGAAAGTCATACAGCCAATTAATTGAAGTGAGAATTTTTGATAAGCTTAAAATGAACAACACTTCGGTAGATAATCATAAAACTATTTTATCGAATCGAGCTAGCGGTTATGAAAAAATAAATAATGAGTTAGTAAACGCAAATTATAGGAATATGTCAACCGCTTTAGCAACTGGCGATTTGATTTCGACCGTTGGTGATCTTTACTTGTGGGATCGCGCTTTATATAAAAATGCACTGCTTTCTGCTGAAAGCAAAGCATTGCTTTTCAGACCAAATTTAAACAACTATGGATTCGGATGGTATAACAAAAATGTAGCCGTTCCTGAAAAAGATAGTGTGCGCGCTATCTATCATACTGGCAGCACAAATGGTTTCCGATCGATTATTTATAGGTTGGTTGATAAAAAAGCAGTAATAATAATATTGTGTAATTTGGATTCATCTGATATTTACGGTTTAAGTGATGCAATTAAAAATATTTTATGCCGATGATATAGTAAATCATTTTTGAAAAATGTAAAGCTTTCCATTTTGAGGTTTCACATCAATCTTACCGCTAAAACCAATCTTTAACAGTTCTTCAACAAATATCCTCATAAAAAAGCCGTGTGTTACAATTAATATTTTTTCCTTCCCGGAATCATTTAATTCTCTTATGAATTGATTAATTCGCTCAATAGTTCCTTTTCTTCCTTCCAGCTGTGTAGCATGATTTTTATACCAAGCAATTCTTCCTCCTAAATGCCACCAAAATGAAGGTAAAATTAACTTACGATTAGTGAATGGACTAATTGGCACTTCAACTATTAGTTCTGTAAAAAGAATTTCTTTAGTAAATATTTTTTCGGCTGTCTCAATTGCTCTTGGAATTGTACTGCAATAACAAATTTCCCAATCAATGGTGTCAAGTTTAATGATTTTATGAATTATTGGTGAATGTTCATAATCAAACATTGCTTTTGAAAATTCTTCCGGAGTATAAACCTTTTTCTGCGGTGTAAAATCAACTTTAAAGTGGCGGATTAGTCCCAAAGTCATTTCGAAACCGCTTTATATCTAAAACAATTCACCGTATGATCATTTACCATTCCAACGGCTTGCATAAATGCATAACAAATTGTTGGACCGACAAAATTAAGTCCGCGCTTTTTCAATTCTTTGCACATGGCTTCGGATTCGATTGTCTTTGCCGGCAATTCCTTTAAGGAATTAAATTTATTTTTAATTGTTTTCCCTTTTACAAACTGCCAAATAAATTTATCGAATGAACCAAATTCTTTCTGTATTTCAATAAAACATTTTGCGTTCTTTATTGCAGACTCAGTTTTAAGTCGGTTACGAATAATTCCTTCATCTCCCAAAAGTTGATCAACTTTTTTTGAATTATATTTTGCAACTTTAATTGGATCAAAATTATCAAACGCTTTCTTATAGTTTTCTCTTTTACGAAGTATCGTAATCCAATTTAATCCGGCTTGAGCTCCTTCGAGAATCAACATCTCAAAAAGTTTTCTATCATCATGAACCGGCACGCCCCATTCTTCATCATGATATTTTAAATAAAGCGGATTATTACCCACCCATTGACATCTTTGTTTCATTGCTCAGCCTCAATATTAATTTACTATTCCCAAAAAACTGATAACCGATAGCTGATCACAGAAAACTGATCGCTATTTAATCCATATAGATTTTATGTTAACAAACTCTTTAATTCCATAATGTGAAAGCTCCCTTCCATAACCTGAATTCTTAATGCCACCGAATGGAAGCCGCGGATCAGACTTTACCATTCCATTTACAAACACCGAACCAGTCTCAATTTTTGAAGCTATGTTTTTTGCGCTTTCAATATTTTGTGTCCATAACGACGCTCCCAATCCAAAATTTGAATCGTTGGCAATTCTAACTGCATCAATTGCATCTTTGCATTTTATTAATGAAGCAACGGGTCCAAAGATTTCATCATCATAAGCTGGCATCCCTTTACTTAAATTATCTAAAATGGTTGGCGCGTAGTAATAGCCTCTTCCCGGAAGAATTTTTCCTCCGGTTAAAATTCTAGCTCCTTTTTCAATTGAAGCTTTCACCTGTGAATCTAATTCATACAACAAATCCTCTCGCGCAATTGGGCCTAGTGCTGTTGATTCATCCATTGGATCTCCAACTTTTACGCTTTCCATTTCTTCAATGAACTTTCCTTTAAACTTGTCATAAACGCCTTCTTCCACAATAAATCTTTTTGCGGCTATGCAGCTCTGTCCATTATTAATTAATCTTGCTTTCACTGCTGAGCTTACTGCTTCTTTTATTTCTGCATCATTCAAAACAATAAACGGATCGCTTCCGCCTAATTCCATCACAGTCTTTTTTAATTTTTTGCCGCATGAAGATGCAATTTTTCTACCGGCCGGTTCACTTCCGGTAAGTGTAGCTGCTTTTATTAAGGGGTGATCAATAACTTCTTTTACATCCGCTGATTCAATTAGCAACGTGCTGAAAACAAAATTTGGAAAACCAGCATTACGAAAAATTTGATCTATTGTTAAAGCGCACATCGGCACATTTGAAGAATGTTTTAACAACGCAACGTTTCCGGCCATTATGGTTGGAGCCGCAAAACGAAAGACTTGCCAAAATGGAAAGTTCCACGGCATTACTGCTAAAATAATTCCAAGCGGATTAAACTCAACATAACTTTCTGATGCGTCTGTTGTAATATGCTCATTTATTAAAAATGATTCTGCATTATCAGCGTAATAATTACAAACCCATGCACATTTCTCAACTTCGGCAATGGATTGAGTTATTGGTTTGCCCATTTCAATTGTAATTATTTGTGCATATTCCTCTTTTTTGTTTCTTATTACTTCCGCAGCATTGTTCAGCAATTTTTTTCTTGTCCTAAAATCTGTTTCTCGCCATAGTAAAAATGCTTTATCTGCTTCTTCAATTATAGTAAGAATTCTTTCAGAAGAATACTTGTTAAATGTTTTTTCAACCGTTCCTCTTGCCGGGTTAATTGTTTGTATTGCCATACAACTTCTCGCTTAATTTCAATTTGTATTAAGATAAAAAATTTTTGAATAACCGATTTTTCGACTTTCCAAAAAAAATTTATTATGTTCAGTATAAAATTACTCAGAATTCTATTGACAATTAACCAAAATTGTTCTTCATCAAAATGCGGAATGGACTAAAATGAAAAAAGCCCAGCCTAAGACTTTTGTTATTGATACAAACGTCATCTTACATGATCCTACTTGCATTCATCATTTTCAAGAAAATAACATAATAATTCCTCTTGCTGTTATCGAAGAGTTAGATCATTTCAAGCGGGGCAATCAAGTTATAAACTTAAACGCACGCGAATTTGCAAGAACTTTAGATTCAATAACCGGTAATGAAATTTTTAATGGCGGAGTTTCGCTTGGAAAAGGACGTGGCAAGGTTAGAATTGTAATTACAAAAGGATTATCAAAAGAGATTCATGATGTTTTTCGTGATGATAATGTTGACCACAGAGTTCTTTCTGCTGCTGTAGATGAATCAAAAAATGAAAAAGCAAAATCAAAAATTATTCTTGTAAGCAAAGATGTTAATTTAAGAATGAAAGCTAAAGCGCTTGGAATTCCCGCCGAAGATTATACTACAGACCGCATTTCAAGTGTTGAAGAATTATACAGCGGTAAATCAGTCCTGGAAAATTTCGATGATGACCCATTGCAAAGATTGTATCAGCAGCCTTATGAAATTCCAGCAAAGCAAATTCTTAAAAAATTAAAAGTTGAAGCCGTTCCGAATAAATATTTTATCATGCGAAATACTATTCGTTCAGTGCTTTCCGTGTTAAACCAAGATCTAGAAAAGTTCAAGCGGATTGATAAAGAAGTTGTTTATGGAATAAAACCACGAAATGCTGAACAGACTTTCGCAGTTAATGCTTTATGTAATCCTGAAATTCCGTTGGTCTCTATGACCGGAAAAGCCGGCACTGGAAAAACTCTTCTAGCCCTTGCTTGTGCACTTCAGGTGAGAAAAAATTATCGTCAAATATATATTGCAAGACCAATCGTTCCTCTCAGCAATAAAGACATTGGTTACTTGCCAGGGGATGTTGAAAGCAAGCTTGCGCCTTACATGCAGCCGTTATGGGATAATTTGAAAGTTATTCAAGATCAGTTTCCGGAAACTGATAAAAATCATCAGTTGATTAACAATATGATAAAAGAAGAAAAGTTAGTCATTGAACCATTAAGCTATATTAGAGGAAGAAGTTTACAGAGAATTTATTTTATAGTTGATGAAGCACAAAATTTAACTCCTCATGAAATTAAAACAATAATCACACGAGCCGGCGAGGGGGCAAAAATTGTTCTGACGGGAGATATTTACCAAATAGATCACCCCTATCTAGATTCTCAATCAAATGGCCTTTCATACTTGATTGATCATTTCAAAGGTCAGCGGCTTTATGCACATATTAATTTAGAAAAAGGAGAACGTTCTGAGTTGGCTGAACTGGCTAGTAATTTACTATAACAATATCAGTTAAAATTTAGCTATCAATATTTTATAACTCATTTTGCTCGTCTATTCAATTAATTCTATTTTTGTGTTACCTATAATCAAGGGGGTAATATGAAAAAATTCTTTTCTTGCATTTCTTTTCTATTAATTTTTAGCTCATTCGTTTTTTCACAAGATGAAGCAAAACTAATTCGTTATCCATCAATAAATAATGATGGAACTAAAATTGCATTTTCATATCAGGGAGATATTTGGACTGTCTCTTCAAATGGAGGATTGGCAACTCGCTTAACAATCCACGAAGCTTATGAGGGACTGCCAAGATGGAGTTGCGACGGAAAATATATTTCATTCTCAGGAAGCAGATATGGAAATGCCGATCTTTATTTAATGCCTTCTGAAGGAGGGGTTCCCAAAAGATTAACATTCTATTCTGGTAATGATTTAAATTCAACTTGGACGAAAAATGGAGATGTTTTATTTTCGTCAAATCGTGAATATAGCCAGCTTGAACGTGAACCAGAAATTTTTTCAATCTCATCTAATGGCGGAACAGAAAAAAGAATTCTTGATGCACTCGGTTTTGACCCGGCAGAATCACCAGATGGAAGATTTATTGCTTTTACGCGTCATAGTAATTCTATTTTTAGAGAGGCTTACAAAGGTCCAGCAAACCGCGACGTTTGGATTTATGATACAAAAAATAAAAGCTACAGCAAGCTTTCAATATCTGATGCTAATGATTATATGCCTTTATGGAGCGATTCAAGGACAATTTATTTCTTAAGTGCGGAAACAGAAAAATATAATATTTATAAAATCAAGATTGATGAATCAGGCAAAGCATTATCAAAACCGGAACAGATTACAAATTTCAAAGACTATGCAATTAGACACTTTGATATAAGTTCTGACGGATCAACAATTGTCTTTGAACAAAAAGATAACATTTACTTGTTGAAAATTTCGAGTGGTTCATCTAAAAAGATTGACGTCATAATCCCAAAGGATTATCGTTTTGATCCCACAGAATTTAAAACATTTAATAAAGAAGCAACCGAATATGCTGTTTCCCCCAATGGTAAGTTAATTGCTTTTGTAGTTAGAGGCGAACTGTTTGTTAAAGAAGCAGACAAAGAAAAAAGTAATAGCATTAATCTTTCGGAGCATCCATATCGAGAATCGAATGCAGTCTGGTTAAGCGACACTACAATTATTTTTACTTCAGACAGAGAGGATAATAACTACGAACTTTTTTTCGCCAGATCAACTGATAAAGCCCAGCCAAATATTTTTAAGACTTTAAAGCATGAAGTTGCGCGGCTAACGAAAACCGATAAGGATGAATCAAGTCCAGTTGTTTCTCCAAATGGCAAAAAGATTGCATACACCGTTGGCAATGGGAAATTAATTGTGGCAGATATTTCAGCAGATGGAAAACTAAGTAATGAAAAAATTCTTCAAGATGGGTGGGCCCCGATAAATGGAATTTCTTGGAGCCCGGATGGAAAATGGCTTGCATATTCAATGGACGATTTATATTTCAATGAAGAAGTCTATATTCATGCTGCTGATAATTCCTCGGCACCGGTTAATATTAGCATGCATCCAAGAAATGACAATTCCCCCTTTTGGAGTGTTGATGGTTCTAAACTTGGATTCCTCTCTTCAAGAAGCACGCAAAATGCAATTACTGGCGGTTTATCATTTTCAAGAGATGTTTGGTTTGTTTGGTTAAAAAAGGAAGATTGGGAAAAAACAAAACATGATTGGGATGATAAAGAACCGCCTAAAGAAGAAGCTAAAAAAGATTCGAAAAAAGAAAGCGATCCAAAACCAATTCAAATTGACTTTGATAAAATCCATGAACGGTTGGTTCAAGTAATTTCTTTGCCCGGAGATGAATCTAACTTAGTAATTTCCAAAGATGGCGAAACATTTTTCTATACAGCACAAAGCAGTACAGCTAAAGGAAGAGATTTATATAGTGTTAAGTGGGATGGAAAAGATTTGAAAGAAATGACCAAAGGCGGATCTAATCCCTCTAACGTAACAATTGATAAAGAAGGAAAGTATTTGTATTACGCTAAGCAAGGTGGCTCGCTTACAAAGCATGATATAAAAGCTGATAAAGCAGAGCCTCTTCCTTATTCGGCTAAAACGAAAATTGATTATCCAAGTGAAAGAAATCAAATTTTTGAAGAGGCATGGCGCACAATTAGAGATATGTTTTATGATCCACAATTTCATGGCAAAGATTGGAATGCGCTTCATGACAAGTATAAGGATCTTTGCATTAATGCATCAACCGAAACAGATTTCCGTGATATGTTTAATTATATGCTTGGTGAATTAAATGCGAGTCACATGGGATTCAGTACAAGTGAAAGAGGCGAGACGCAAAGAGAAGCTACCGGCATGTTGGGAGTTGAACTCACTCCAACTGATAATGGAATGAAAGTAATCCATGTTATTCAAAATAGCCCGGCTGATAAAATTTCTAGCAAACTATATGTTGATGATGTCATTGTTGCTGTAGGAAAGGATAACTTTGATGAACAAAAAAATTTCTATGAAGCAATTACAAACTCTGCAGATGAAAAACTTCTTCTTAAAGTAATTGGAAAGGATGGCAAGGAACGCGAAGTTGTAATTAGACCAACTTCTAACTTAAGACAATTACTATACGAGGAATGGGTTGATGCAAGAAAGAATTTAACTGAAAAATATTCTAAAGGAAGATTGGGTTATATTCACATCCAAGGAATGAGTCTCCCAAGTTTTGAAGTATTCGAAAGAGAATTAACTGCAGCCGGACATGGTAAAGAAGGTATTGTAATAGATGTGCGATATAATGGCGGCGGTTCAACTACAGATTATTTAATGACAATATTAAACTACAAGCAGCATGCTTACACCATTCCACGCGGTGCATCTGATAATCTTGAGCGGGATAAATTAAAATTCCGAAATTATTATCCAACTGGCGAAAGGTTAGTTTTTTCAGCTCTTCTTAAACCGTCGATCGCTTTATGTAATGAGGATAGTTATTCAAATGCTGAGATTTTTTCGCATGCTTACAAAACATTAGGAATCGGAACACTTGTAGGAAAGCCAACGAACGGTTCTGTTATTTCAACCGGCGGTAGAGGACTGCTTGATGGTTCATTTGTACGAACACCTTTTAGAGGTTGGTTTACAAAAGCAACAGATAAGAATCAAGAATTGGGACCGGCAATTCCAGATATAATTATTGATCTTTCACCCGATGCAAAAGCAAAAAATGTTGATGAACAATTGAAAGCTGCAGTTGATCAGCTGCTAAAAGAAATTGACACAAAAAAATAATTACCTCTTAATAAACAAGTCTGCTTTAATGCAGACTTGTTTTATTAACTTGAAAGAAATGTCACTGCGCTCCCAATTAAATTAGGACTGAAACTATCAACCCTTTCTAAAGTTAACTTCGCTTCAGAAATCTCATCTCCCAAATGAAATACTGCGCAGTGACGCTACAATTATTGCAACAATTTCGATTTAATGAAATACAAAAATTTAAGGATGCACAATTTTTGACTGAAAAATATTTTTAAATGAGGAATATTGAAATGCTATAATTGCCATTCAATTTCGCGGAAATACGCTTCTAACATTTTCTGATCTAGCTTAATAATTCCTTCAAGGGTTGTATTGGGCGGGGGTTTATAAAATGAAAATATTTTGTCGTATAATGATACTCTTTCTTGTTCATTCACACGTGGAATAACTGCCAATAAAGTTAATACATCTAAATTTCTTGCAGTATTAATTAGCATATCAATTGAGTTGCGTGTATAAGCACCGCTTTCAATTTTTTTAACTTCTCCAATAAAAATTTCATTCGCGTCCGTGCGATATGGAATACCGGGAAGTGCTTCGCCTGAAAGATGGCAGATAAAATTTTCATCAATCATAAATATATTTTGGTTTTGGTGTACTTCTGCAATTCCGGATTCGATAAACAATATTGCTTTTCCATACTCATCAACCGTAATTCTATAAGTTCCGCCAATAAATTTTACTATATTATTTTTAAATTCAGTAACAAAAGCCGGCAACTGTTCCAAGCTTGAAACTTTAATCTCGCCTCTTTCTAAACCTATTCTATTATCGCCATCCTCCGCTTTAATTAATCTAAATTGTGTAATTGGTTCTACCTCAATTCTGCCGATACTCGGCACTATGACAATTGCGCGAGAATTTATTTCGGTTAACATATCCTGACCTTCAGATATCCTATCGTTCTCGTGCATTTGTCCACTAATTAAAACATTTCCTTGAACAACAGTAACTTTCCATGGTGAATTTTTTTTGGAATATGAATGAACTAAATACCCAACAACAGCTAAAGCTGCCAACATGACAATTATCAACAACACCTTGCTGATAAATTTTAATGGGCTGGACTTTATTGGCAGTCCTTTCTTTGAAAGTTCGGTTAGATTTTTAATTCTTTCTTTAGCGCTTAATTTTTCTTGTATTGCTTGTTCGCGCTTTAACTTTTTAGCACTGCTTTTAGATTTGTCATTGGCATCGGGCGCTTCGGCTTCTGCAATTTTCATTAGCTCTTCAGTGAGCTTAGTAGAAAAGTCAGCGGGCGGATCTGCGGTAAACGGAACTTTACTAATTTTATCTAAAAACCTTCTAAGCCTTTTATATTGATTAAAGCATTTATCGCATGTTCGTAGATGCGTTTCAACTTCGCTTTTCGAAATACTGTCTAACTGCGAATCAATATAATCATTAAGGGTGATATGGACTTCTTTGCAAGTCATATTCCAATCTTACTCATTAAAAAATTTCTTGTATCAATTAGTATAGTTTTTATTTCATCATAGGACAAATCTTCTAGAAAATCTCTTATCTCATGATAATTATATCTTTCAAAATCATGAAGGACAAAAATTATCCTTTCCATTCGTGGTAAATGTAGAAGCAGATGTTCAATTTTTTGATTATCAAAGACAACATGTGATGGAATTTCTATCGGCCCACTTTTTTCTTCATATTTAAATAATTCATGAAGTGAAATCTTAACAGAAATTCCCTTTACCCAATTTGTAAACGACAATCTTAAATCAAATGATTTAATATTATCCCAAACCGTTAAAAAAGTTTGAATTGAAATGTAGGTTGATTTATCAACGTCTTTTGTTAATCTATATGCGGTTGTAAAAACACTTTTAAGATTCACTTCACATAAATCAAGAAAAGCGTTCTTTCTTCCCCTTTGAGATAGTTCAACAAGGTAAACAATATAGTTTGTATTTTCGGGCATCTGGATTTGTTTGTTTTAATTTCTGTCTGAAATTAATTTAAATCCTAAAAACTATTATAAAACCACGAACATGATATCAATAAAAATTGATTACTTCAAGAAATTTATTTTATTTAAGCCATAATAGAAATTTGCATTAAATTGATTCTATATTATTCACTATATAATTAACTTCATTCATTACTAAATCATGATTAAAGCAAAAAAAATGTTGCTAGGTAATTGTGCTTAGAGAATAAATATTTGGAAAGGAAAATTATAATGAGTGCCCTTATTGAAAAATTAAATCAGTTAGATAAGCTAAAAGCAACTACTCAGTCCAAATGGGGCAGAATGACTCCCCAACATATGATTGAACATTTAATTCTTGCATTCAAAACCGGCAATGGAAAACTAAACGTTCAGTGTGTTTATCCGCCCGAAAAGCTGCAGACGCTTAAGAAATTTTTAATAAGTGAAAGAACGTTGCCTAAAAATTTTGTCAATCCGATGCTTGGTGAAAACCTTCAAGCTCTTGTATTTTCAAACCTTGATGAAGCTATTGATAATCTAAAAAAAGAAATTGACTACTTTTATGATTATTTTAAAACTAATCCAAACTCAACTCTTATTAACCTAACATTTGGTGAATTAAATTTTGAGGAATGGGAAAGATTTCACCTTAAACATATCAGACACCACTTTGAACAATTTAATATTTATGAGGAATAGAAATGAAAATACTAATTGTAATTAACGACGCACCATACGGAACAGAAAAAGCATATAACGCCTTAAGAATGGCAATGACCTTGCAAAAAGAACACAAAGAAATCGCCGTCAATATTTTTCTTTTGGCAGATTCTGTTACATGTGCCATTCCAGAACAAATTACTCCAAATGGATATTACAATATAGAGCGTATGTTAAAATCTATTATTAATAATGGCGGAAAGGTTAAAGCATGCGGCGGATGTTCTGAAGCAAGAGGTATTAAGAATTTAACATTGATTGATGGAGTAGAAATTTCTAACATGAAAGAATTTGCTCAATGGACAGTTGATGCTGATAAAATAATGACATTTTAATTTAAGTTTGGAATGTTTACTAACAGAATAACAAATATTGTTTTTGTCTCTAGCGTTGTTATAGCTTTGATTTTGCCTCTTTATTATTATTCAAGCCTCCCGGAAACAATTCCGTCTCATTTTAATTTTTCTGGGAAAGCAGATAGCTGGATGGGAAAAAACAATTTTATACTCTTTAACTATTCATTAGTATTTTTTATTATTTCAATTTTTATCGGAATTAACATCTTAATAAAAAAAACGCCAAATTCCTTGATCAATCTCCCAAATAAAGATTATTGGTTTACCCCAGAACGTAAAGAAGAATCATTAAACACATTTAGAAGATTTCTATTTTGGACGTGCAGTTTAACTTTATTGTTTATTACTTTTTTAATGGATCGATCTTATAGTATTTCTTTATCAAACGGTTCTGATTTAGGGGCTGAGATTTGGATCTATATTGGTATGTACATGTTTATTGAAGTTTTTTTAGCAATTAAACTAATATTGCATTTCAACTCTGTAAGGAAATAGACATGAAAAAAATTTGTTTCAATGCATTTGTACTTCTTGTTTTATCTACTGCTACATTTGGTCAAGTATCGATAATACCATTACCAGCAAATATTGAGGCTAAAAGTACCTCCTTCACAATTAACAAAGACACTAAAATTATTTTCGATCATTCGAATGAGGAGTTATCTTCATTATCACAAATTTTAAAGCGGAACATCGAATCAATCATTGGAATTAAACCCACGTCCAGTTTTACACAATTAGCAGAAAACTCTATTCAACTATTACTAGACCACAATAAAACGAATGACGAAGCATATTCATTAATAATTGATCAGAAAAATATTTCAATTCGTGCAAATAGCGGCGCGGGAATTTTTTATGGGATTCAAACATTACTGCAATTATTTCCGTTAAATAAAACAAATGAAATAGTAGTGCCGGCATTTACTATAAATGATTTTCCAAGATTTAAATGGCGCGGTGTTCACCTCGATGTATGCCGCCATTTCTTTCCTATCGATTTTATCAAAAAATATATTGACATTCTTGCATTCTATAAAATCAATACTTTTCATTGGCACTTAACTGAAGATCAGGGATGGAGAATTGAAATAAAAAAATATCCGAAACTAATAGAAGTCGGCAGCTGGCGAAAAGAAACTATGGGCGATAAAACTCCACACGGAGGTTTTTATACACAAGAGCAAGTTCGAGAAATTGTTGAATATGCTAAGCAACGATACATTACTGTTGTACCAGAAATCGAATTGCCGGGTCATGCATTAGCTGCACTTGCATCATATCCCGAATATTCTTGTACCGGCGGTCCGTTTGAAGTTGGTACTGTTTGGGGCATTTATAAAGATGTTTATTGTGCCGGTAATGATAAAGTTTTTGAATTTCTTGAAGGTATTTTAAGTGAAGTTGTTGATTTATTCCCAAGTGAATTTATTCATATCGGCGGCGATGAAGTGCCAAAAGACCGATGGAAGAGTTGCGAGAAGTGTCAATCATTAATTAATTCTGAGAACTTGAAAGATGAACACGAACTTCAAAGTTATTTTATAACAAGGATTGAAAAATTCCTAAACTCAAAAGGAAGAAAAATAATTGGCTGGGATGAAATTTTAGAAGGAGGACTTGCACCAAATGCTGCAGTAATGAGCTGGCGAGGCATTAACGGCGGAATTGCTGCAGCTAAAATGAATCACTATGTTGTTATGTCGCCTGGAACGCATTGCTATTTTGACCACTATCAAGGTTTAAGCGGTGAACCAAAAGCTATTGGCGGATTTACACCCCTAGAAAAAATTTATGCGTATGAACCAATCCCCGATGCTCTCTCTGCTGAAGAAGCAAAATATATAATGGGCGCCCAGGCAAATATGTGGGCTGAGTATATGAATTCTACAGATCATGTTGAATATATGCTTTTGCCCCGACTTTGTGCTTTAAGCGAAGTTGTATGGTCACAGAGTGAAATAAGAAATTTAGAAGATTTTAAATCAAGACTTCAAAACCATTATGAAATACTTATCAATAAAAATTATAATTTCAGAATTCCTCCACCAATAAATAAAGAAAGCGAATATCTTTTGTTCAGCGATGAAACTGTTTTATTGGAGAGCCCAATTAAAAATTCGAAAATCTATTACACAATGGATGGTTCCCCGCCAAGCGAAAACTCTAATTTATACATCAACCCTATCAAACTTACAAAGCCAACAACACTTAAAGCTATAACCATGCTTGAAAATGGAAAGAGCAGCATTACGGAAAGTGTTTACTTCAGCTTTATCGATACAACCAAAAATGGATTGTTCTATAAGTACTTTGAAGGTGATTGGGATTCTATTCCAAAATTCTGGGAATATAGTCCAACCGAGCAAGGAAAAATTCATAAACTGACATTAAACCAAATAAATACAAGAGAAGATTATTTCGGTTTAGATATTTATGGGTTTATTAAAGTTGCAGATGCTGGTGACTATTCTTTTTATTTATCATCGGATGACGGAAGTAAATTATTCATTAACAATAAAATTGTAATTGATAATGACGGGCTGCATGGAAATAAAGAAGTTGAAGGAAAAGTGTTTTTAGAAAGCGGCAAACATTTATTTAAGATTTTATATTTTGAAAAGTCCGGCGGTCAAAATTTGAAGGTCGACATTCAAGGACCCAACATTAAAAGAAAACAAATTACAGCAGATATGTTATATTTTGAGTAACAAGAATATTGTAAAATCTTTTTTGGGAAACAAATATTAACATCAAACAAATTTTCTTTTTAGGAAATAAAATGAAATTTCTTAAAATCGTTCGATTTTTTCTATCTATAATAATTTTATTCCTCTCTATAAAAACAAATGCGCAACAAAGACTCATAGAATTAGTTGATCCTTTCATTGGAACCGGAGGGCATGGACATACATACCCGGGCGCAACACTTCCTTTTGGAATGGTGCAACTTAGTCCCGATACTGGAATTGAAGGATGGGATTGGTGTTCGGGATATCATTATTCAGATGTTTCAATCATTGGATTTAGCCATACTCATTTAAGCGGAACGGGAATAAGTGATTATGCCGATATTTTGTTGATGCCAACTGTCGGAAAAGTAAAATTAATTCCTGGTTCTAAAGAAAAGCCGGACGAAGGTTATAGATCGCGCTTTAACCACAAAAATGAAAAAGCTCATCCGGGTTTTTACAGTGTTTATTTGGACGATTATAAAATCCAGGTTGAACTTACTGCAACAGAAAGATGTGGTTTTCATAAATATATTTTCCCTAAGACTGATGAAGCGAACATAATACTCGATCTTGATCACGGTTTAGATTCAGAAAATGAATCGATGCTGAAAATAATAGATAATAATAAAGTTGAAGGATTGAGAAAATCTCGCGGATGGGCAAAGGAGCAATATATTTATTTCTACATGGAGTTTTCTAAACCGTTTGAAAGCTATGGAATTGAAAATAACAATAAAGTAATTAATTCAAATGAAGTTTCAGGGAAAAATGTAAAAGGATTTTTTCGATTCCGCACAAATGATGGTGAGGAAATTTTAGTTAAAGTTGGAATTTCAAGTGTTAGTCTAAACGGCGCAAGAAATAATTTAGAACATGAAATTCCTCATTTCAACTTCGACTTAATAAAAAAGAATGCGGAACGGACTTGGGAAAAAGAATTAAGTAAAATAATTGTTGAGGGCGGAACTGCAGAACAGAAGAAAATCTTTTATACTGCATTATACCACACAATGATCACACCAAACATTTTTTCTGATGTTGACGGCAAATACTTAGGCATGGATAAAAAAATAGACACTGCTAATAATTTTAATTATTACACAGTCTTTTCTTTGTGGGATACTTTCCGAGCAGAGCATCCTCTGTTAAGTCTTATTGACAGAAAAAGAACAAAGGATTTTATTCACACTTTTTTAGATATGTATAACAAAAGCGGTTTACTTCCGGTTTGGGAACTTGCTTCAAATGAAACTTGGACAATGATTGGTTATCATTCCATCCCCGTGATATTTGATGCGTACATGAAAGGAATTCGTGATTTTGATCTTTATACAGCGCTTCAAGCGATGAAAAAAAGTGCCGAGCAAGATCATCATGGATTAAAATTATATAAAGAAAGGGGATTCATTCCGGCAGATAAAGAAAATGAATCCGTTTCCAAAACTTTAGAATACAGTTATGATGATTGGTGTATTGCACAATTTGCTAAGGAGCTGAAACTAAAAAATGATTTCAAAACATATAATTATCGTTCACAGTTTTACAAAAATCTATTTGATACTACAGCCGGATTTTTCCGCGGTAAATTTTTTAGCGGACAATGGATTGAGCCGTTTATTCCAAACGAAGTAAATGCAATTTACACCGAAGCCACTGCATGGCAGTATAATTTCTTTGCACCGCACGACATTAAATCATTAATTTCTCTTCATGGCGGAAATGAAAAGTTTATCAAAAAAATCGATGAAATGTTTTTGGAATCTCCAATTCTTGAAGGTCGGCACCAGCCTGATATTTCTGGTATGATCGGTCAATATGCGCATGGTAACGAGCCCTCGCATCACATTGCATACCTTTACAATTATGCGAATGCGCCTTGGAAAACTCAGGAGAAAGTTCGATTAATAATGGATAGTTTATATACATCAAAACCCGATGGACTTTGCGGAAATGACGATTGCGGTCAGCTTTCTGCATGGTATGTTTTTAGCGCTCTTGGTTTCTATCCAGTCTGCCCCGGTCAAAATACATATGTAATTGGCTCTCCTATTTTCGAAAAGGCAGTTATTAATTTGGAAAATGGGAATCAATTTATTGTCACTGCAAAAAATGTTTCGCATAAAAATATTTATATCAATTCAGCAAAGCTTAATGGAAATCTTTTTTCAAGCGCTTATTTGACACACGACCAGATTATGAATGGAGGAATTTTAGAATTCGAAATGAGTAATGTTCCAAACAAAAATTGGGGATCGGAAATTTCTGGTTTGTTCCAATTGGCACCCGAACAAACCGAGATCAGCATGCCTCAAATTTCAGCAACGAGTGAAATCTTTTATGAGCCAATTGATATTTTTATTTCTTGCGAGACACCAAATGCTAAAGTCAGATATACACTTGATGGGTCAGAACCTAATTTTATTTCCCATCTATATAAAGAACCAATAAAAATTAATAATACATCCACTTTAAAAACGTTTGCATATTTGAATGAAAGTATTTTCAGTTCTGTTACAACCTCACACTTTACAAAATCAAAATTTCCGCCGGCAAACTACAAATGGAATTTTAACTATAGATATAGCGGCGGTGGTGAAATGGCTTTAACAGATGGAAGAAAAGGTACAACAAATTTTCAAAACGGCGAATGGCAAGGATTTGAAGGGGTTGATTTAGAAGCAATAATTAATCTTGAACAAAGTAAATCTATTACTAATCTTTCTTTAACTACTTTAAACGATCCGAATGTTTGGATTTTCGCACCAAGGAAAGTTGAGTTCTATTTTTCAAACGATGGAATTAATTTTTCGAAAGCAAACGAGATATTAAATGATCTTCCAGTTAAAACAGAAGATGTTTTGATAAAAACTTTCTCAAGCAAATTCTCAAATGTTGATACTCGATATATCAAAGTTATTGCAGAAAGTATTAAGGTTTGTCCAGAATGGCATAAAGGCAACGGCAATAAATGCTGGATTTTTATTGATGAACTGGTTATTGAATGAAATAATAAAGTGAACTTTTTATTAGCAAAAATGTTCTTTTATAGAAAGGAGGAAATATGTCTAATGATGTAAAAAATGGAGTCATAGTTGAACCCTCACTAAACGGACCATTGAGAATAAGAGGAGAAATAATTGTTAAGAAATTAGATGGAACTGAGGAAAAAAAATCAAACATTACTTCTTTTTGCAGATGCGGAGCTTCAAGCAACAAGCCCTACTGCGACGGCTCCCATAAAAAGATAAATTTTCAAGAATAGAATGAAAAAAAGAACCGTTCTAATTACTGGCGCAACTGATGGAATTGGGAAACAAACTGCTGTTGAACTTGCTAATAAAGGTTTTCATGTAATTGTTCATGGCAGAAGCATAGAAAAAGCATCATTCACTCTAAATGATATTAGAGAACTTACCGGGAGCGAGGCTTTATCAATTGCTTTTGGAGATTTTTCATCACTTAAGGAAGTTCATCAATTGGCAGAGAATATAAAAGCAGAATTTAATTGCATTGATGTGCTTATCAACAACGCCGGCCTCTACATGAATCAAAAAAATTTTTCTGCAGATGGTTTCGAAATGACTTTTGCAGTTAATCATCTTGCTCATTTTCTACTAACAAATCTTTTATTGGATTTGCTTAATCAGAGCGATGATGGGAGAATAGTCAATGTAAGTTCTATTGCTCATCAAAATTCTAAGCTGGATTGGGAGAATCTAAATGCAGAAAAATCATTCAGCCCTTATGGTACTTATTCACTTTCAAAGCTTGCAAATGTTCTTTTCTCAAATGAATTGGCAAACAGATTATCTGGTACAAACATAAAATCAAATTCATTACATCCCGGTGTTATAACTACAAAATTATTAAGGGCTGGATTTAATATGACTGGTTCTTCCGTTAAAAAAGGAGCTGAAACTTCTCTGTATGTTGCTTCTTCAGCAGAATTAAAATCTACTAACGGAAAATATTTTGTAGATTGTAAAATTTCAGATGTAAATCCAATTGCAGAAAATAAAGATGTAATGAAAAAATTATGGGACTTAAGCGAGGAAATGACGGGGCTAAAAACATAAGCCCCGTTTAATTAGGTTTAACGCTAAAACAAAAATCCAAAACCGAAGGAAATATCAAGTCCGCTATAATTTTTTCTCGATCCTATTTCCTCTGGAAAATCAGTCAATAAAATATAGCCGGTATTTAATCCTACTTTTAACCAGTTGTTAATAAAAGCATCTGCGCCAAAACCGATGCGAGCGCCAAATGCTGTTTGACTAACTGTCTCCGTTCCAACTTTAACGCCAAGAAGTACTTTGTTAGAAACATTGTATCCATTTGCAATAATAAAATTTAAACCGCCAAATGGACGAATATTTTTTCCAATAACCATTTGTGCCGGGTAGTATTTTAGCCCGAACTGAAGCGGAAAGACAGCAGCAACTTCTTGATCAACTCCTAACAAAGAAACACCTTGCTTTACCTCGCCGCTCAACATACCAAGACTAAATTCAAAAGCAAACTCATCGGAAGCCCAATAGTTATATAAAATTGAGCCGATGAAATTTAACTTTGCACTAACATTTGAAACATTAACAGAAACTGAAGATTGATTAATCATTCCAAGATTCAGCGAAAGACTATGTCTATTCGTCAAGTCTATAGAATTTTCATTAATAACATTCTGTTTTTGTGCAGTAGAATTGACAAATAGAAACATAATTATAATTGTAACTGCAAATACTCTTTTTTTCATTGCTTGCATTCCTAAATTTCTACTTATTAAAAACTATTTAACTTCTATCAAAACTTCAATCCCAATTATTTAACCCGTGATTGTAAAATTTACTTTGATTCAGAGCGATTTGCTGAAAACTTAACTTCATACTTCTTGGCATATTTGTTTTCAAACAAACTTAAATTCATTTTTACTCCTGAAGACCTAATATCATAATTCCCAACACCAAGAGTATCAATCTGATAACTCTCTGAACCGCAATCCAACAGAAAATCATCAATTGACCTTATTGCATCTTTTTCTGTATTGAATGAAAGATCTACTTGAATTTGATAGACTCCAGTTTTATCAGCAATAAATGCTGCTCTTGATCTTTTAGTTTGATAAAAAACACATTTCATATCGGGATTACTTAAATCTTGATGAACTGGTTTGCCATAAGTATTTACAACATCATTTACGCTTTTGCCTATCATCTTGCAATATTTAAGTTGCTGCCCGTGTGTTAGGGGTTCTGAAAGAAACATTAGAATTGTTACAAGTAAAAGATATCTCTGCGGCTTCATTTGATCACCTTTACGAAAGTAATTAAACTCACTTATAAAGAAAGACCAATTTATTTTTTTACAACTAATATAGTCCGAAGAAGAAGCAGAGGAAAAGAATAAAAAAGGAATATTTTAAATAACAACCCCCTTAAATCCTTTATATTAATTTAAGTGTTTGGCTATTTATACGTCAATCTTACAATAATTCTTGGATATGTTCAATCTAATTTTTAAACCTCAATTCTAGTTACAACTCCGTGGAGTTTTTGATAAGGAAGGTCTAAAAATTGAACGAAATTGGAAGATACTCGTTTTATGAAAGCAAAAATTTTAAGCCATGGTTTTTTTGTTTGTATATCATCTACACCGTAAAATATTACATTTGAATTAATATCTAATTCCTCAAGAATTTTTGTAATGTCTATCTTCTCAAGATATCCGGCTTGAATTTCTAAACCAGAAAGTCCTTCAGTAATTTCTGGTTCGAATAATTTTTGAATTCCGAATGGTTTATCCATTGTAGCGATTGAAAGTAAAATATTTTGTTCGTAGATAATTTGTCCGCGGATTGTACTATGAACCATATACGGAGGAATCATATACAAATCTTTTGCAAAGTACAAAGCAGTGCCGGGAAGGATATTTCCCTTTTGATATAGTTGATTAAAACTTTCTAAGTAGGTATCAATTGGAAGAGAACGAAATGCTTTATGAACCGAACGATTCCCAAGTGACCAAATTTGAATTATTAATAAGGGAACTGCAGCAATAATAATAGACCAATATCCGCCATGAGGAATTTTTGTAAATACAGCGGCAAAGAAAATCAAATTAATTATTAGATTAAATCCTGAAAAGAACGCTTTTAATTTATTATTCTTCAATGTAAAAATCGTGAGCATAAAAATAGAACTGATAAGCATCGTTCCAGTTACTGCAAATCCGTATGCAGCAGCAAGATTTTGTGATTTTTTGAATATTAGAATAATAAGTATTACTGCCAACAATAATCCCCAATTGACTGCGGCAATATAAATTTGCGACCTCATGTGAGTTGAAGTGTATTTTACTTTCAACAATGGGAAGATGTGAGTTCTAATTCCTTGGTAGACCAAAGAGAACATTGCGCTTATCATAGCTTGAGATGCAATTATTGTTGCAAGTAATGTAAGAAGCAAAAACGGTACATATAAAAATTCAGAATGATGCTTTATCATTTCGAAAAGAATATTTTTCTTAAATCCATTTTCTAATACGAAAGCACCTTGTCCTAAATAATTTATAACTAATGCAAAGAACACGAGATACCAAGCTTTGCGAATTGGCTCTCTTCTAAGGTGACCCATGTCTGCATAAATTGCTTCGCCTCCAGTTGCACATAATATTACTTCTGCTAAAATGAAAAATGCAGCAATGCCATTTTCCATCATAAACCCAATTGCATACCAGGGACTAATAGCTGTGACTATTTCAACATTGTTAATCAAAGAGAAAAGACCAGATAATAGCAGCGAAGAAAACCAGACAATCATAATTGGTCCAAAAGAGGCTGCAACTTTATCTGTCCCTTTAGACTGAAATGAAAAAAGTAAAACTGTTATAGCAATCGTTATTAAAATTATCGTATTCTGATCAATATGCCCAAGACCAGGAATTAATTCCAATCCTTCAACTGCAGAAAGTATACTGATGGCTGGTGTGATTACACCATCACCCATTAATAGCGCAACCCCCAAATAGCCAGCAAATGCAACTAGTCCCGCTTTCTTTCCTTTTTTAACAACGCTATTCAGAATTTCTTTTAATACAATTATTCCGCCCTCTCCTTTAGAACTTAAACTCATTGCAAGTATTGCATACTCAATTGTAACTAATACAACCAATGTCCAGAAAACCAGCGATAGAATTCCTAAAATATGATGCTCTGTAGGAGGAGTTATTAGAAATATAACGGTTAGGGTGTAAATTGGACTTGTTCCAATATCGCCAAACACAAGTCCCATAGCTTTAATTACTTCGCGAGTAGACGATAATTTTTTTTGATCGGAAGTCATTTTAAGTATGTAATGCCATTAATGATACTAATTCACTCTCAAGTTTATTCGAAAAAAAGAGAATATAACAAGTAGCCAAGGATAGTGATAACACTAGAACCTAATATTATCATTAATAAATAGAATGGAAGGTCAGATATTTTATTTGTTTTTTCTTTATTATCCATAAAGATATTCGCTTTTAATTAACGAGCGAAAAATAAGTAAAAGAAATCTAATAAAATAAAATTATTTAATAATTATAGCCCGCATTAAAAATTTTAGTTGATTTCTATTTTTATTTTTAAGTTATTCAAGCAGTATATTGAAGGCGAAATGGCTGTATTGAAATTTTAATCTACATTATTAATATGACATGATTGATTTTAGCAACTTCTTATTTTAATTTTGAGCACTTCATTGAAATACTAGAGACTAATTTTTTTCTAAGGATTTTAATTTGAACAATCAGGCAAAGCCAGAGAATCAAACTCAACCGCAACAGCAGCTAGCCCAAGCCGGTAAAAAGAAATACAGAAAGTATTACTACAAGAAAAAAAGGAAAAGTTATTCAGGTCATCAAGAAAACATACAACATGAAGTAATTAATTTTCAGTTTAAAAAGATTTCTGTTATTATTCCTTTATTTAACGAGGAAGAATCGATCAGGCCTTTATTTGTTGATCTGAAAAAAGCTTTGCGTGGAATTTCTAGTGACCATGAAATTATTTTTATTGACGATGGAAGCAGCGATAAATCACTCCATATAATAAAAGACCTGGCTAAAACTGACAACAAAATTAGGTACTTCAGCTTTAGAACTAATTACGGTAAATCTGCGGCTCTTCAAGTTGGATTCTATAATGCCACCGGAGATGTGGTTGTAACGATGGATTCCGATCTTCAAGATGATCCGGTTGAAATTGCAAACTTATTAAAGAAACTTGAAGAAGGATTCGACCTTGTTTCCGGATGGAAAAAGAAAAGGTTCGATCCTCTTATAAAAAGAATTTCCTCACGGTTTTTCAATTTTGTTACGAGAATATTAACTGGAATTAAAATTCATGATTTTAATTGCGGATTGAAAGCCTACAGAAAATTAGTAACTGAATCAATAAATGTTTACGGAGAACTACATAGATATATTCCGGTTTTAGCAAATTGGAAAGGATTTTCAGTATCTGAGGTAATTGTTAAACATCATCCGAGAAGATATGGAAAAACAAAGTATGGTCTTTCTCGGTTCTTTAAAGGATTTATTGACCTTATTACTGTAATTTTTACAACCCGATACGCTAAAAGACCAATACATTTATTCGGTTTTGTTGGTTTATTAACTGCAATCGCTGGTTTGGGAATCAGCTTGTGGTTAACTTATGAAAAATTATTCTATAATATCGGAATTAATAACCGTCCAATATTTTTCCTTGGAATTTTATTGATTATCGTTGGTGTGCAATTTTTTGCAATTGGATTAATTGGAGAACTTATCGTTCATAATACACAAAGTGAAAAAGAATACGTGATAAAAGAAAAAAAATAATTATATTGTATTAGAAATTATAAGGCTATGAACAAACTAAAAATCATCCCAATATTTGAATCAGAAAAAAAAGAATTAGAACTTTGGCCGGAAGGTAATTCGAACGAAAGTATTTCTTCTACAAATGAAGATTCAGAAAAAGTTAACAACACAAAATCTGTTACTCTTAAACTTCCTGAATATCTTCTTTCCGAAATTCAATCGATAGCAAGCAAGCTTGAAGTTGATTATAAAACTCTTATCAAGATATATCTTAATGATAGAGTAAATGCAGAATTAGATAAACCTCTTCCAAAGATTTATTCGAATCTCAAATAAAATTCTTTTCTTAAATTACAAACCAAAGTAGGTAAATTATCAACTGTGCTGTTATTCCCATAAACGCAGTACTAGAAGAAAAAATTTTTAGACTATTTTTTACATCTATATTCGAGAGCTTTGTAACAACCCAAAAGTAACTATCATTTGTATGTGAAAAAACCATAGAACCCGCACCCATTGAAAGAACAGATAATATAAATCCAGTTTCTGATGCAAGTTGTAACTCGCTAAGCATAGGTAAAATAATTGACGATGCAGTTATAATCGCAACTGTTGATGACCCTTGTGCTGTTTTCAACCCGGCAGCAATTAGAAATGGAATAAAAATTCCCAATCCAGAATAGGATAAATATTCACCAATAACACTTCCGATTCCAGTAGCCTTCAATACTGAACCAAACGCTCCGCCCGCACCCGTGATAAGTAATATTACTCCAGCTGCTTTTATCGATTCTTCAATTACATCTTTTATTAATAAATTTTTAGAATTTGGATTAATGAAAAATGTTGCGGCCAACCCAAGTAATAATGCAATGGAAGGATCTCCAATAAAAAATAGAATTGCGCTTAATAAATTTTCTTCAACCGATCCTTTATACATCATCAAAACAGATTTTATAGCAATTAAAATAATTGGCAAAAAAACTGGTAGAAACGAAAGGAATGGTTTTGGTAATGAACTAAAATTATTTTCGGAAATATTTTCTTCTGTCGAATTATTAATCGATTCATAATTACTTCCAATAAATTTTATCCAGAAAAATGTTGCAGTAAGTGTAATCAAAGCAATAGCTAATCCTATCAACATAAGTTTACCGATTGAAGCGTCGATTATTCCGGCAGCCGCAGTAGCTCCTAGATGAGGTGGAATTAAACAATGAACCGAATATAAACTAACACCCAATAATGAACCCATTACAGTCATTGATCTTTTCGTTTTCGCTGCAAGAGATTTATTTAAAGAACTCAAAACAACAATTCCAGAATCACAAAAGATTGGGATGCCAAATACATAGCCAGTTATTGTCATTGCAATTTGAGCATTATGTTTGCCAACTTTTTGTAAAATATATTCTGCCATACTGTATGCTGCACCAGTTTTTTCAAGCATTATTCCTAATGCTGTTCCAAACACAATCACCAAACCAATTGATGCCAGCGTATTTCCTAAACCTTCTTTTAATGATTGAATAACTTTATCTGTTGGCAAGCCGGAAAATATTCCTACAAACAATCCTACAAGTATTAAAACAAAAAATGCATTCCCCTTTAATCTTGCCGTTAAAAAAATTATTGCTAAAACACTAATGATAAATAATGCAAGAAGAATTAGTTAATGACTAATAATATTAGCATTGTTAGTAGGTATTTGAGTTAATTATGAAAATCAAAAGGAAAATTAAAGCTGTCTACTTTTTTCAATCTCCAATTTCCTTAATATTTCCTTATTTTTGATGCACGTAATAGGAATTATTAATGAAATTTCATCTTGTTTCCGGCGCATGCGGTTTTGTTGGCCGAAATACTGTAAAACAACTTCTTAAAAGAACTTCTGATAATATTTTAATGATAGACGATCTATCAGTGGGAACTCATCCTTTAACTTGGATGAAAGATTTTTCTTCTAAAGCATTTAAAGACATAGAAATTTTAGGTGAAGAAGAAAGACTATTTTACTGGCAAATGGACTTCCGCAAATTTTTACAAAAACTTCAAGATGACCCCAATTGGCTGGAAAAAGAATATGGTTTGAAAGTTAATTATGGCGACGCATTTCATTTTGCTGCAATAGTTGGCGGACGCGCAAAAATTGAAGGAGACCCAATGGCGGTAGCTTTAGACCTTTCTATTGATGCAGAATTTTTTAACTGGATTTCTAAAGCAAGACCTGAAAGGATTCTATACCCAAGCTCGTCAGCAGCTTATCCAATTAACATGCAGACCGAAAGCGATGCCGTTGCATTAAAAGAATCTGATATAAATATTGATGGTTATACACTTGGGATGCCCGACTTAACTTACGGCTGGACAAAAATGACCGGAGAATTTTTAGCAAAGATAGCAGCGAAACATTACGGAATTTCAATTGCTTGTATTCGTCCGTTTTCTGGATATGGTGAAGATCAAGATTTAAGCTACCCGGTTCCGGCAATTGCACATCGTGCGGCAAAAAAAGAAAATCCTTTCGAAGTATGGGGAACCGGAAAACAAGGAAGAGATTTTGTCCACATAGATGATGTTATGGATTGTATGTTTAATGCTATGGATAAAATTCATGATGGGACGGCAATTAATATTGGATCTGGTAAACTAACCTCTTTCCTAGATTTAATAAAAGTCTTTACAAAATTTGCCGGGTACTCCCCAGAAATAAAACCGCTCACTGATAAACCGGTCGGGGTTCATTCGCGTTATTGCGATATGAGTTTTGTAAAGGAGTTATTGGGATGGGAGCCGAAGATTTCTTTGGAAGAAGGAATGAAACGAGTTTACGATGTAGCAGTTGAAAATCTAAAACGAGAAAAGTGAGCTGTGAAAAGTAAAACGCTAAAAGCTAAATTCTCAATTGCATTATGAGACGAATTATTATCTTCGGCCCTGGACCTCAGTTCAAAGGAGGAATTGCTAATTACACTTCGTCATTAGCAAACGCATTTGATAAACTTGGGTGCGAAGTACACATTGTTTCTTGGACTCAAATGTATCCTTCTATTTTGCCAAGAGACTTGGTTGATAAAAGCAGTAAAAAAAATCTACTTCAAGAAACAAAAATTCAAATACATTATGTAACTAATTACAACAACCCTATCTCTTGGATCAAAACTGTAAATCTTATAAAAGAAATTTCTCCTGATATTGTTGTTATACAATGGTCAATTGCAATTCAAGGATTGCCGATAGGATACATTACAAAAAAGCTGAGGAAAATATTTACCGCGGAAATCATTTTTGATCTGCATGTTGTAGCTCAAAAAGAAGTCAGCATTATTGATAAAGGTCTGCTTCGTTATGCATTATCCAAACCACACACATTTATTGTTCATTCCTTAAAAACTTTAGAAGAGCTGAAACAGATTTTCCCAAATAAAAAATTTTTACTTGTTGATGAAACGGGGCAAAGAAAAATAAGCGAACTAGCTCAATCTGTGGTAAAGCTGTACCACCCTATTTATGATATGTTTACTCCGGACATTAATTTTGATAAAGACCGTTTTAAGAAAGAACTGGGACTAAAAAAGAATGTGTTTCTTTTTTTTGGATTCATACGAAAATACAAGGGACTTCATAATGTAATTAATGCATTTGAAAAATTGAGTAAAGAGAGAAATGATGTTTCGCTTTTAATCGTTGGAGAATCTTTTTGGGATACCCTTGATCCTAAAAAAATATCAACAAAAATCAAAAAAACTCTCTTTGGATTAATCAAAAAATTGCTGGTCAAAAAGTCTGATGATGAAAGCGGATATTGCCCATTAGATCTTATTGAACAAAAAAACCTTAGTGATAAAGTTGTTGTAATTAATAGATATGTTCCTAACGAGGAAGTACATAAATACTTTCAAGTTGCCGACTGTAATGTGTTGTTTTACCTAGTTGCAACGCCATCAGGCGTGGAATCAATTTCGTATAATTTTCAACTTCCTTCTATTGCAACAAAAGTTGGGCATTTTCCTGAAACGATAAAAGATGGATATAATGGTTATCTTGCCGAGCCAGAAAATATTGACTCGATGTATAATGTGATGAGAAAATTTCTATATAATCCAATTCCTAGAGACCGTGTTGCAGAAACTGCAAAAAATATGAGTTGGGAAAATTATGCAAAAGTAATTTTACAACAATAGGGCGCTGATTTATCCCGGCAATCTGCGTACCATTAAAGGAGAATCAATGTCAAAGCAGCAAAAGAAATCGATCCCGACAAAAACTTCCGAAGTTGGTTTTTCATTTAGCAAAATAATTCCCGAAAAATATCAGACTGCGTTTTTCTTAATCTTGCTCTTACTCTTAATCTTACTCTTTTTCGCGCCAATTACTTTTGGTGATAAAACAACTTCTTCGGGTGACCTTATCCAAGTAAAAAGTCTGCGTGAATACGCAACAAAAGAACGCGATGGAGTTTCTTTATGGAATCCGCATATTTTCTGCGGTATGCCGGCAGTTGCAACTTCAATGTCTCTTCGCTGGTATGATCTAACCGCTGTAATTTACTCTTATACTTCACAGCTTTATTCTTCGTTTCTTTCGGATTACAATGCAATTTATACATTCAGCTTTTTTATTCTTGGTATTACTTCATTTTTATTTATGAGGATGTTTGGCGGCTCGCGAGGTGTAAGTTTTTTGGTAGCATTTGCAACAGTATTTTCTTCTGGAATAATAGTTTTATTTTATATCGGTCATATTACAAAGTTAATGAGTTTGGCAGTTTTTCCTTTTATACTGATGATGTTATTTAAATTCCAAAAAGAAATAAAACTTTTTGATATTCTATTATTTACCTTCGCAATGCACCTTTTAGTTTTGGGCGCACATGTTCAAATTGTATTTTACTTTGGACTTACTGCATTAATCTATTTCATATATTTTTTTACACATTCATTCATTACTAAAAACAGCTTTTTGCAAAAGCAACTATTTAAATCGGTTGGGATTTCCATCATTGCTGGATTAATCTCCTTATTAATGTCGTTCGATACTTATTCTCAGCTTTACGAATACAAACCTTATTCTACACGCAGTACAAAAAGTATAACAGAAACAAATTCTTCAGTTTCCTCAAATCAAAACACTTTATATGAATATAACACAAACTGGTCTTTCTCCCCCGGTGAAGTATTAACATTTTTTGTTCCATCATACTACGGATTCGGTAAATCAACATATAACGGACCGCTAACCCAGAACCAAGATGTTGAGGTCAATACATATTTTGGACAGATGCCTTTTGTTGATTCTGCAATGTACATGGGCATTATAATTTTTGTGCTCGGACTCTTTGCTCTATTTGTAAGGTGGAAAGAACCTATAATTAGATTTTTAGGAATAACATTTATTTTATTTTTATTGATTTCATTTGGAAAGAACTTCTCCCCTATTTTTAATCTTTTTTACAATTACTTTCCATTGTTTGATAATTTCCGTGTTCCCTCTATGATTCTTCATGTTCTGCAAATTATTTTTCCTATCCTTGCCGGATTGGGAATTATGAAAATTATTTCTCTACGTGAAGAAAAAAATGAGCGCCTTATAAAGCTTATTAAAAATTTCTCTTTTATACTATCAACTTTATTTGCCCTTTCTTTGCTTTTTGGTGGAAGTATTTCAAGCTGGTTTGCTGGTAGAGTTACTACTTATGCTGCATCGCTTGGTCAAAATCAAGAAGCTCAAATGTTTTCCGCACTCGCTGAATATATGGCAGATATGTTTAGAGGTGATTTACAAATTGCTCTGGTTTTAACAGCATTAACTTTTGGGATAAGCTATTTCTATATTATAGCCAAACTGAATAAAGATCTTTTTATTACAGCAGTTATAGTATTTATAATGATAGACTTATTTAGAATTAGTTCTCGCGGTGCCGGATACAGAAGTTCTTCTGATGACGACAATTTATTTAGAGAGCCTCAATATATATCAATTATTAAAAATCAAAACGAAAAAGACCCATACAGAATATTGAACTTGAAACAAGACGGCTCAATGGGAACTCTGCAGAACAACTCTAACTTCAATGTTTATTTTCTGCAAGAAGATTTCTTCGGTTATTCAGCAGTAAAGCCAAGAAGCTATCAGGACATTATGGATGTAGTTGGGCCAGTAAACAATACACTATGGAATATGCTTGGCGTAAAATATATTGTTACTGAAAAACCTCTATACACACAAGGATTTACAACGCTCCATCAAAGTGATAATCTTTACGTTCATAGAAATGATAATGCATTGCCAAGAATTTATTTTGTTGATTCTGTTAGGCAAAAACTTCCAATGGAAATTTTATATGCAATAAAAGAAGAACTATTCAAACCAAAAGAAGTTGCATATATTGAAAAAGCTGACCTCAAGATTGATAAACCGGACTCATCCGTTTATGCTAAAATAATTGGTTATTCCGACGAAAAGATTTCTCTTGATGTTAATGCGAGCGGAAATAATTTTTTATTCTTTGGCACAACCTATATGCCAAATGGTTGGAAAGCATTCATAGATGGAAACCAAACAAATATTTATAGATCAAATTATGGATTTCAAGGTATAGTAATTTCCCAAGGAAAACATAATGTTGAATTTGTTTATGAGCCAAGCAATTTTGTTTTAGGAAAATATTTATCACTTATTTTAAATATTGTAATAATAGGCGGAGTTGTTATAGTATTTATAGCGCGGCAAAAAAAACAGAGTCATAAAAAAGATGCTTGAAAGGCTTCAAGGTACATTTAGACATACATTGATTTACAGTTTTAGCAACATTGCAGCTAAAGCTGTTGGTGTACTTCTCCTTCCTTTGTATATATCAAAACTATCGATTACTGATTTCGGCAACTGGGACATAATTGATTCTACAATTCAAATTCTAGCCGAATTATTTATTCTTGGTCAAGCAAGTGCAATTATTCTTTTGAACAATTCAAGCGAGTTTAAAAATAAAAAAGAGAATGTTCTTTTTACTTTAACTGTCTTTGTAATTATTGTATGTTCTTTATTGGTATTATTTGCAGAAGGAATAACCGCTCTCTTCGAAGATTTTTTCAAGTACTCTCAAATAACTGCCGACTATGTCCGACTCATCGCTTATATTGTTCTATTGCGCGTGATCAATAACCTTTTTCTATCTAAAGTACGGGCTGACGAACAATCAGCTTATTACACAGTAGTAAGCACTTTCCGTGTTATAATAATTACTCTTCTTACAATTTATGTAGTTGCTTTCCGTAATATGGGTATTGAAGGAATATTATTTTCTGCTGCTTTTGGAGAATTTCTAGTTATAATATTACTCCTTACAAAAATGATACCGCTAATGAATACCCGATTTGATAAAGAAATTCTTCGAAGTGCTTTAAAATTTGGGTTGCCTCTTGTTTTTTCGTCACTTGGGTTTATGTTATTAAATCTTAGTGACAGATTTTTAATAAAATTTATTTTAGGGTCCGAAGCTTTGGCTCCTTATGGTTTAGCTTACCGAGTTGCCGGTGTGTTGAATATGTTTCTCATTCTTCCATTTAATCTGAGCTTGCTGCCAGTTGCTTATAAAATATACGGTCAAAAAGATGATGCTCGCTATTATAGTAAAATTATGACCTATTCAACCTTCATTTTTGTATGGGGTTTTATTTTTCTTTCACTTTTTAGTAAAGAGATCATTTTAATTTTTGCTGATAAAATTGAATACTTTTTCTCATTTATCTTTGTTCCGATAATTCTTATTTCATACGTTTTCAGCGGAATGCGATTAACTGCTTCACTTGGAATGATGCTTACTAAAAACACCAAGCCGATCGCTTTGATAACAATTAGTTCTGCGTTTTTAAATATTATTTTAAATCTTTTACTTCTTCCAATATTTGGAGTAATTGCAGCGGCTATAAACACTTTGGTTGCCTTCTTGTTTTTTTATGTTCTTTCAAATAAATATTCGGATAAATATTTTAAAATACCCTTTGAGAATGCAAAGCTTTTAAAAATGATTTTGCTCGGCTGTTTTCTTTCTTCAATAATTTATTTTTTACCCGAGCTCAATATCTATTTGCTAACAACTATAAAAGTAATTGTTGTAATTCTTTTTCCATTTATTCTTTTTATGTTGAAGTTTTATGAAAAGGCCGAATTGGAAATTTTAACGAGTCCATCCAAAATTATTTCGGTTATTAAAAATTCCTTGTTAAGTACTAATAATACAACTAGTAATACAGATTCAATTATTGAATGAAAAGAGTTTTAATTATTACATATTATTGGCCGCCGGCCGGTGGAATTGCGGTTCATCGTTGTCTAAAATTTTCTAAATACCTCCGTGAATTTGGATGGGAGCCTATCATTTGTACTGCTGATAATCCAGAATATCCGGTTTTAGATTCTGAGAATTCTAAAGACGTATTAAAAGGAACAACGGTGCTCAAAATGAAATTTTGGGAGCCGTTTAATCTTTTTAAATTCATATCTGGCAAGAAAAAAGAAGAGCGGATTCATAATGTTTTTCTTGAAGAAGAAAAACCAACATTTGCACACAAACTTGGTATTTGGATTCGCGGAAATATTTTTATCCCAGATGCTCGCAAATTTTGGATTCGACCTTCTGTTAAATTCCTAACTAAATATTTAAAAGAAATTTCCGTTGACGCCATTTTTACAAACGGTCCTCCGCAATCGACTCATATAATTGCATATAGATTGAAAAATAAATTAGGGATTCCTTGGCATGCAGATTTTCAAGATCCATGGACTCAGGTTGATTATTTCCCTCAGCTTATGTTGAATCCAATATCTCACAAAGTTCACAAAGCAATGGAGAACCGTGTCTTTGATAATGCAGATAAAATTACAATATGCAGCGATACGTGGAAAACCGATTTGGAATCCATTGGTGCAAAAGATGTCGGTGTAATTGTGTGGGGTTATGATGAAACTGATTTCGAAAATATTAATGTTGAACTATCTCCTAAATTTACAATCAGCCACTACGGAAGCCTTGGCCCAGACCGTAATGCAAAAACATTATGGAATGCGCTTTCCATAATTTCAAAAGAGAACGAAAAATTTTCAGAAGATCTTGAAATTGAGTTAGCCGGATTTATTAGTCACACAATTATTAATGAATTAAAATCACTTGGATTAAAGAATAATTTAACGTTGTTCAAGCATCTTTCAAGAAAAGAAACTCTCGAAAGAATGTGCCGCTCACAAGTGCTGCTCTTAATTTTAAATAATATGCCCAATGTTATGGGAAGACTTCCCGGAAAATTATTTGAATATCTTGCTTCGAGAAGACCCATTATAACTATAGGGCCGCCCGACAGCGATGCTTCAAAAATCATTAAAGAAACAAATGCTGGAACATCATGTAATTTTGAAGACCTTGATACAACAATTAACACTATTAAAAATCTATATGAAAAATTTAAGTCTGGTCAATTAAATTCTAACTCAACCGATATCTCTCAATATTCAAATAAAATATTAACTAAAAAACTTGCTGGCTATTTAGATCAAATAATCAAGCCGGATTAATTTGTTCGAAAAGACACAATGAAATTTATGAATAGAAAATTCAAAGTGTTATGTTTTACTGATGATGCTGCTGGAAGAGATGTTGAAATGGTTCTTCCAATAAAAATCTTTGCAGAAAAATTCCTTAGCTGTGAATTTTCTCATGCGCTTAACATTGATATACACCAAATTTATAAAGTAAAGCCCGATTTAATTTTACAAGCGAATACAGTTGGCTCTAATCTCTACTTCGAAATTTCGAAAATTGCTCATGAACAAAATATCCCAATATTTGCATTAATCTCAGAAGGAAATTTCAGAACCGACGGCAGTTTTGATTTCTGGGGTTTCAATCGGGATAAAAAGTTTTACCAAGAATACGTTTGCTGCTGGAGCGAAAGAACAGCAGAGTTTTTAAAAAAAGAAGTTCCAGAAGCTAAAGAGAAAATTGTTGTAACCGGCGGTGTAGGCTTTGATCGATATTCAATTTATAAGTTTATGCAGAAGGAATATTTCTTATCCAAATACAATAAGAATGAATATAAAAAAATTGTTGGATATGCCGGTTGGGCATTTGGCAAGCTTGATCATAAGCGCGGAAAGGAAGAGCTGCTTATTTGGGCAAAAGGTGATGAAGCAAAATTGCTTTGGATTGAAGAACAAAGAAAAAAGGTTAGAGATATTTTAAAAGAAGCTATCGAAAACAATCCCGATATTTTATTTATCCTAAAGCAGCATCCTCAAGAAAATGCGCCTGAAAGACCGGACCCGGTTAAAAACGAAATGAGTGAGCTTACACATTTCAAAAACGTGATTTATTTATGCAATGAAGAATCTATTCATGACATAATAAGTGTTTCAGATTTGTGGGCTTCTTTCGAATCGACAACTGCACTTGAAGCATGGTTGATGAATAAACAAACAATATTTATTAATCCCGAACCAGATTTCAACCGCGACGAATTATATAAAGGGACGGTTCTTGTACACTCCTCTTCGGAATTACAAAACAAGATAAATCAGTTTTACTCGAATGGAAGAATTAACGAGTTCTTCCAAGCTGAAAAAGAATCGATTCGCAAAAGATTAATAAAAGATATTATTGGGTATGGTGATGGGCTAAACCACGTTCGTGCTTGTTACTTCTTAAACCAATCTTTAGAAAAATCTAAAACTCAAAATCTAGTTTATAAATTTCATTTTTGGCATTGGCTGGTTTACGTTTTAATCCGTATTGCTGCCCCTTTCTATTATAGGAAAATTTTTTCAAAGATATTTAAACTAAAAAAACATCTTTGGGTTTTTGAAAACTATAAAATGGAAAAACTTAATCAGCTTTTTACTCATTATTCAAGCTTTCTTACTCAGTTTTATAACGCACTTAATATCAATCGAGAAGGACTCTTTAACTGTATTAATAAATAATGGTATTTACTACAATCCTATTTCTTCTTCACTTCATTTGTTTTAACTTTGCCGAAATCAAATTCAACTTGGAGGTTTAATTGAGTTCACAATCTCTTGCTTCACGAATATTTAACAAATCACTTGATTACATTGAAATTGTAGGAAATAAGCTGCCCCACCCCGCAACTCTATTCGGTTTACTTGCTTTAATAGTTGTGTTCATTTCATGGCTTGGTGATTTGCTTGCTTGGCAAGCTGTTCATCCGGCAGATGGTTCAAAAATTACTGTTAATAGTCTTGTTAATGGAGACGGATTGCGCTGGATGTATACAAATATCACTCATAACTTTGTAAACTTCCCTCCTCTTGGTTATGTGCTTGCTGTAATGATTGGAATAGGTGTTGCTGAAGGCTCCGGTCTTTTTACTACAATGATACGCGCACTAGTTTTAAACGCACCTAAGAAATTAATCACCGGAACAATAGTCTTTGCTGGTATAATTTCTCACCTTGCATCCGAAGCTGGTTATGTAATCTTAATTCCACTTGGAGCTGTAATTTTTTATGCGCTTGGAAGACATCCAATGGCCGGACTTGCGGCTGCGTTTTGCGGAGTTAGCGGAGGTTTCGGTGCAAACTTTCTGATTGGCTCTGTTGATCCAATTCTCGCTGGGCTCTCTCAAACGGCTGCACAAATAATTGATAAAAATATGTATATCAATGCTGCCGTGAATTTTTATTTCATGTTTGTTTCTGCATTCTTAATTGTAATTCTTGGTACCTGGGTAACAGAAAAAATTGTTGAGCCTCGTTTGAAAACATACGATGGTTCGGCAGAAAAAATTCCGGTTGAGCAGATGTCAGATATTGAAAAGAAAGGATTGCGATGGGCGGGTATAAGTCTATTAATAATAATAATTCTTCTTGCTCTAACAGTAATTCCAGAGAATGGATTATTTAGAAATCCTAAAACTGGCGAAGTACTTCATTCTCCGTTTTTTGATGGAATAATAACTGGCATACTTGTTTTTTTCCTTGTGCCTGGACTTGTGTACGGCATCGTTGTTAAGACTATCAAAAATGATAAGGACATGATGAAACATATCATCAAGTCGATGACAACAATGGCAACGTATATTGTTCTTGTCTTCTTTGCAGCACAGTTCGTTTATTTTTTCAGATACAGTAACTTAGGATTAATCTTTGCAATACAAGGGGCAGATTTTTTAAAGAATGTTGGACTCACTGGAATTCCTTTAATTGTTGCATTTGTTCTTCTATCAGCATTCATAAATATGTTTATGGGAAGTGCTTCTGCTAAATGGGCAATAATGGCGCCGGTATTTATTCCAATGTTTATGCTTCTTGGCTATCATCCGGCATTAACACAAGCAGCGTTTAGAATTGGTGATTCGGTTACAAATTTAATTACGCCAATGATGAGCTATTTTGCTTTGATTGTTGCATTTGCTCAAAAATATGATGAGAAATATGGAATTGGAACCATTATCTCAACAATGATTCCATACACTGTAATCTTTACAATTTTCTGGACTTTGCTTCTTGTTATATGGATGTTAATTGGTCTGCCGGTTGGCCCAGATGGCCCTCTATATTTAAACTAATTTTTTGGGAGACGCTCTTTCTGGGCGTCTCTTAACTTTTCATTCAACTTCTTATAAATTCATTCCAAACGGAAAATAATTTTCATAAATTCGTTACAGTTAATAATGAGGAATTATGAACGGAAAAACAATTCTAATTACTGGCGGAACTGGTTCTTTCGGGAAGAAATTTGTTGAAACAGTATTAAAAAAATTCAATCCCAAAAAAATTATTATTTACAGCCGTGATGAATTAAAACAATTTGAGATGCAGCAATGCTCGCTTTATAAAAAAGAGGGTGTGTTGATGAGGTATTTTATTGGCGATGTTCGGGACGAAAATAGACTTGCCAGAGCTATGGAGGGTGTTGATTTTGTAGTTCATGCTGCTGCACTAAAACAAGTTCCGGCAGCAGAATATAATCCATTTGAAGCAGTGAAAACAAATATTATCGGCGGACAAAATGTTATTAATGCAAGTTTTGAATCCGGAGTTAAAAAAATAATTGCACTTAGTACTGATAAAGCTGCTGCTCCAATTAATTTATACGGCGCTACAAAATTAACTTCCGACAAACTTTTTATTGCTGCTAATAATTACCGCGGAACACACGATATTAAATTTTCAGTAGTGCGGTATGGAAATGTTATGGGAAGCCGCGGCTCAGTAATCCCCTTCTTTTTAGAAAAGAAAAAAGAAGGAGTTTTACCTATAACAGATGAACGGATGACTCGCTTTAATATTACACTGCAAGAAGGTGTGAATTTTGTGTGGTCATGTTTTGATAAAATGTGGGGCGGCGAGCTGTACGTGCCTAAAATTCCATCATATAAAATTACTGACCTCGCTAAGGCTATTGCTCCTAATGCAAAACTTGAAATTGTTGGAATTCGACCTGGAGAAAAAATTCACGAGGAGATGATTACTGAAGCTGATGCATTAAACACAATCGAATTTGGAAATTATTTTGTAATTCTTCCTTCGGTTCAGCTAGGTGATAATCCAGCTTTAAAACTTTGGGACTCTGAGAAATTTAAAACTACAAGCAATTCTAAGACTGGCAAGTTCTGTGATTACGGATTCAAATATAACAGTGGTACTAATCCTTGGTTTTTGTCTGTTGATGAATTGAAAAGCTTGATTAAAGATAATGTGATTGGTGATCGGTGATCAGATGAAGAAAGCCCCAATAAAATCTTTTCAAAATCTTCAGGTTTGGCAAATAGCGCATAAATTAGTATTAATGATTTATATAGTGGTTGATAAATTTCCCAAAAAGGAAGAATTTAGATTAACATCACAGATAATACGCGCTGTTATTTCAATACCTTCAAATATAGCCGAGGGAATGGGGCGTTACACTAGAAAAGAATTCATTAAGTATCTTATTGTTTCAAGAGGTTCATTAGAAGAAGTAAAATACCAAATAATTCTAGCGAAAGATTTAAATTATATAGACCAGATTACATTTGAAAAACTCATTTCTGAAATTCAACTGCTTGGCAAAAAAATTAATTCATTAATCTCCTCCTTAAAATCAAAAAGTGATGAAAAAAATAGATCAAAATAAACCGATCACCGATCACCGACCACCGACTACATTTTATTACGGCAAACAAACAATAGATGCTTCAGACACTAAACGTGTAATAAAAGTATTGACCTCGCAGTTAATTACGCAAGGACCACAAGCTCAGAAATTTGAAGAAGCCCTGAGCAAACATTTTGGAGCAAAGTATGCCTCCGTTGCTGCTAATGGCACTGCCTCGCTTCATTTAATAGCATTGGGATTGGGTTGGAAAAAAGATGATATAATTATCACTACACCAATTACATTTTTAGCAAGTGCCAATTGTGCAATTTATGTCGGTGCAAAAGTTGAATTTGCTGATATCGATCCGAAGACTTATACAATTGACCCTGGCAAGCTCGAATCGAAATTGAAATATTATGAATCACAAAATCAGAAAGTAAAAGCTGTTGTCGCTGTCGATTTTGCCGGACATCCATGCGATTGGGATTCACTTCTACAATTAAAAAAGAAATACGGATTTCAATTGGTCAACGATTTCTGTCATGCTCTCAATGCTGAATATAAAAATGATATTCAATATGCAATTAAATATGCAGATGCTGTTAATTTCAGTTTTCATCCGGTCAAACAAATCACAACCGGAGAGGGTGGTGCTGTTTTAACAAACAATTCTGAACTTGATAAACGCATTAAAATTTTACGCACTCATGGAATGACGAAAGATGAATCGATGCTCGAAAAGAATGATGGGCCTTGGTATTACGAAATGCACGAGCCGGGTTTCAATTACAGAATTACTGATTTTCAATGCGCACTTGGTATTAATCAACTAAAAAAATTAAACAAGTTCGTTTCGAAAAGAAGAAGCATTGCCGAATATTACGATAAGTTTTTCGCTGATAAATCAGGGTTTATTATTCCACATGTTTCTAAAAAAGTAAAACATGCATATCATCTTTATCCTCTCCAAATAAAATTCGATGAGTTGAAGATCAACAAAAAAGAATTTTACTTTTACCTCAAAGAAAAAGGAGTGGTATTTCAGGTTCATTATATTCCGGTGCATCTGCAGCCATATTACAAAAAAACTTTTGGTTTTAAGTCGGGTGATTTCCCAATCGCAGAAAAATTTTACGAAAGAGAAATATCGATTCCGATCTATCCATCATTAACAAAGAAAGATTTAAAGTTCATTACATCTGCAATTGAAAAAACATTAGAAAAGATGAAATGAAAGTTTCAATCATAACTGAAGCATTAAATGAAACTGGGTGTGGGCATTTAACTCGCTGCCAATCTCTTTCTCAAGCATTCCAAGAAAAAAATATTTATCCTACTCTCTATATAAATGGAGATCGCTCTTGTTTATCAGTGCTGAATGAAAAGGAAAACTTTAAGATAATCGATTGGCTTAATCGCCCAGCACAACTTCTGAGCGAAATCAGTAACAGCGATTTATTAATTATTGATTCTTATCTCGCCGGAAAAGAATATTATGAAAAATTTTCTGAGCAGTGTTCGTTGTCAGTTTTTATTGATGATAACTTTAGAATTGAATATCCGGAAGGGATTATTTTAAACAGCACAGTTGGGGCTGAATTAATTTCATCTTATCGAAAAACAGATTTGCTTCTTGGTACAAAATATACTCCATTAAGAAAAGAATTCTGGAACGTGCCGTCGAGAAAAATAAATCAAAATATTTCATCGCTTTTAATCACCTTTGGCGGCCAAGATAATAAAAATTTAACGCCTTCGGTATTAGCTTCAGTTCAAGAAAGTTTTCCTCAAATTAATATCTCTGTTGTGATTGGGCAAGGTTTTTCAAATTCGGCTAACATTGATAAACTAAAAAATAGTAGAACAACCCTGATATATTCCCCCAATGCAAGCGAAATGTATAATTTAATGATCGAAAGCGACATTGCAATCTCTGCTGCCGGTCAAACTCTTTATGAATTAGCGGCTGCTGGAACACCATCAATTATTATTGCTGTTGCCGAAAATCAGAAACAAAGTATGGTAGAATGGAAAAAGAAAGGATTTTTACTCGATACCATTTATTTCGGCGATGTTAATCATATAAAAAAAATTCATGATCAATTGTACAAATTGCAATCAATCACATTACGAAAGAAGTTATCCCGAATCGGCAGAATAAATGTTGATGGAAGCGGCTCGCAACGTGTTATCAAGAAGCTAATTAATTTTTACTGTGATAAGTACAAATTTTATTTTAGAAGTGCTGTTGAATCAGATTCGAAAAAAATTTTTGATTTATCAAATGATCCTATTGTGCGCGCTCAGTCAATTAATCAATCTTCTATTCCTCCTTTAGAGCATCAAGAATGGTTTTTAGAAAAAATTAAAAATGATAATTGTCTGTTTCTTTTAGCTCTCGACAAGCAAGAGAAATTGATTGGACAAGTTAGATTTCAAATTGAATATGAATCAGCAATTGTAAGCATTAGCATTAGCAATGAATTCAGGGGCAAAGGATTTTCAAAAGACATTTTAATTAAAGCATGTAATAAATTGTTTGCAAATCATCGTTCAGTAAAAAAAATTATTGCTTATATTTTACCAGATAATTCTCCTTCTATTAAAGGATTTAAATCTGCTGGTTTTATTTTATCCGGTGAAATAGAAATTAGCGGCAAAGCTTTTTTGAAATACTTATTAACAAAAACATGAAGATTGGTAATTTCGAAGTAGGAAAAGAGAACCAAGTTTTTATCATCGCAGAATTGTCTGCAAATCATAATCAAAATTATGAGATTGCGGTTCAATCGATAAGAGCTATTAAAGAGTGCGGTGCTGATGCAGTTAAATTACAAACCTATACTGCAGATACACTTACTATCAATTCAAATAAAGAATTTTTCAAAATAGATGGCACAATTTGGCATGGCAAAACCTTATATGATCTTTATCAGGAAGCCTACACTCCATGGGAATGGCAGCCGAAGTTAAAACAGTATGCTGAAGAACTTGGATTAATTTGTTTTTCATCTCCATTTGATAAGTCTGCAGTTGATTTTCTTGATTCCCTAAATGTTCCGGCATTCAAAATTGCTTCTTTTGAAATTGTTGATATTCCTTTAATTGAATATACGGCCTCAAAAGGAAAACCAATGATAATTTCTACTGGTATTGCGAATGAAGAAGAAATACATGAAGCAGTTAATGCGTGCCGTAAAATGAATAATAATCAAATTGCATTATTGAAATGCACATCGGAATATCCAGCACCATTTGAAGAATCAAATTTAAATTCGATTAAATACTTAGCAGAAAAATTCAACGTTATTGCTGGTCTTTCTGATCACACACTCGGCACAGCTGTTTCAATTGCTGCAGCTGCAATAGGCGCAAAAATTATTGAAAAACATTTTATCTTAGATAAAAAATTAGGAGGACCAGATTCCTCATTTTCTCTTGAGTCTGATGAATTTAAAAAAATGGTTGACGAAATTAGAATCGTTGAAAAAGCTTTAGGTTCTGGTCTTATAAATAATAACATCAAAAACAAAAGCAGTAGAAAATTTGCAAGATCTCTTTTTGCTGTAAAAGATATTCAAGCTGGTGAATTACTTTCTTCGGACAACATTCGTTCAATTAGACCAGCAAACGGTTTGGCCCCGAAATACTTAAACCAAGTTCTTGGTAAAAAAGCCAAAATAAATATCGAACGCGGCACTCCTTTAAGTTGGGATTTGTTTGAATAGTATGCCTACTTCATCGAATAATATCGCGATTGTTCAAGCAAGATATGGCTCAACTCGTTTGCCTGGTAAAATATTTAAAGAGATAGTAAATAAGCCGATGTTATGGCACGTTATTAATAGACTCTCCGATTCCAAACTAATAGATAAAATAGTAATTGCAACTACTACAAATGAAGAAGATGATCTAACGGAAAATTTTTGTATCGAAAATGATATTGAATATTACCGCGGCAGTTCTGAAAATGTTTTAGAAAGATATTTTGAATCAGCGAAAAAATTTAATGCGGATATAATCATCAGAATTACTTCGGATTGTCCCCTGATTGACCCCGACATAATCGATGAAATGTTAAACATTTTTAGTAATGAGGGAAAGGTTGATTATTTAAGCAACGTTCAAGAAAGAACATTTCCACGCGGACTTGATACAGAAATATTTTCTTTCAAAGCTTTAGAAACTGCATTTTTGAGTGCTTCTAAAAAATTTGAGCAAGAACATGTTACACCGTATATTTATTCTCACCTAGAGCTTTTTACAATAAAAAATCATAAATGCATGCAAGACTATTCATTCCACAGATGGACTGTTGATACTGAAGAAGATTTTCAGTTGATTGCAAAAATTTATAATCATCTCTATAATCCCGAAAAGAATTTTTTGCTTGATGATATATTGAAACTATTTGACAAATATCCAGAACTCATTAAAATAAATGAGGGTATAAAACAAAAATCCTTGAGTGAATAAATGAGGTTTTCAAGACGCAAGTTTATAAAATCTAGTTCCATTATAGGAAGCAGTTTATTATTTAGCAGATCAATTTCGTCAGATCTTTTTGCTTCAACTTCAGAAAATAAACCAATTGTTGTTTCCACATGGA
>Ga0194126_10000548_pt1 | contig 62962 bp, 50 predicted proteins | sample TA2KigC150mmetaG_FD_148641 | JGI IMG/M metagenome (GOLD analysis project Ga0194126, IMG submission 148641) | Freshwater microbial communities from Lake Tanganyika, Tanzania - TA2015035 Kigoma Deep Cast 150m | ecosystem: Environmental > Aquatic > Freshwater > Lake | place: Tanzania: Lake...
TTACACCATCAACTATTGGTATTGTATATTTATCAGCATCCGAAAGTAGGTTTTCGTATGCATTGGATGACTTAATCATTGTGTCGTTCTTAGTCTTATTCACTAAACGGTAATTCATGAAATAATTAGTCGAATCAGTGTTACGGAAAAACGTTATCTCATAGTTTTCACCGGTTAGTTTTGCTTTATCTATTTCTTCGAATGTAGCCGTAGCTTCTGTCGCACCGGTTTTCGGAACGCTGACTTCGAAATCATATGGATCGTTAAAGTCTCTGCCGGGAACTATACCGCCTTCAATGATTTTCTTTGCATTGGCTGTAAGATTGATTACTTCCTTTCCATCATAAAAGTAGTTTCCGACAGCTTTATCAACAGGTTTGAAATAGATTGGATCAACATTTACCGCATATCCAACTAATGCGAGGAAATATGGCCTGCCTTTAACTATCGGTCCGCCCGTGAAAGGATCACTTGTTAGAGAATATTTAATAACTCCTCTAACCTGATCACTGTAAACTGCTGGATTTAATTGAATACCTTTTTGATGTCTTTTAGTAACCTCTCCGGTCTTAGCGTTTCTGACAAGAATGTCTTCATAATTATTCGCAAGGTCCCAACGCTGGATAATCTTTGCATTATCAACTCCGCCGACTAAATCAGCAGTATTGTTTGTTCTGAATGCCCATAGTTCGTAACCTTCAAAGCGTTGTTTGTAAATGATTGTCGTGTCAGTTCCGACAATTTTCATTAGATCATCTTTCCAGGCAAGAGCTTTACTGGTGTTCCATATTAAATCTATTGAACTTTCAGTAGTTCTTACGCTTGGTGCAGCCAACGGCGGTGGTGAAGCAGTTCTAAAGTTCGAATTATAAATTTCCTGAGCAAAATCAGAAATTTTCTTTGCTTCATCAATACTCGCGAGTGCAGATGCACCACGCCCAACTATCATTGCAGCTGTAATAATTACTGTGTCTAAATTGGGTCGTAGTTTGAACATACCTGTATTTTGCATCATTCTTTGATCAGATGGCGTATTGCTAATCCATCCGATGTTTTTTACTTGATCGCCGGAATAGAAGTACCGTCCGTCTACAGTAGCGCAGGCCACACCACCAAGGACAGTACCGAACGACCATGTACAAGGATTAACTGGGATACCTCTTTTGTTAAATCCTTGCATATAATGTCTTAATTCGAATCGCGTTCCAGGATCATTTTGATCCGGAGGTGTTGATTGGAAATATTGAATAAATGAGGCGATACCAAGCTGTTTTTTACCTGGATTAGCTTCAATCCCTAAGACCGGTCCACGGACATTCCATGCTGTGTCTGTTGCAGCTCCGGGAACGAACGGACCTTGGAAAAAGTCAACTAAGTAAGTTGGTGGATTATTACCGTATTCACTATCAGAACCGTCATTGTATACATAGCCGGCATTACGTCCTTCAACGTTTCCGGGTTTAGGATAACCGCTGACTGCTTGTGGTGCATCGCAGCCAACTAAGTCGTCTGTGTATTCACCTAAATCCGGATCTGCCCACATTGAGAAATAGACGCTATCCAGAACATCGGCACCTTTGTTAATCATTTTATATCTGATAAACAGCATATTGCCTAATAAACCTGCAGATGCAAAACCAAATACTGTTTGGTGTATTTCAATACCTACAGGATCGACATCTGTATAACGTCTTTCTTTTGCAGGTCTTCCGTCGTTAAAGACGCACCATGCAGTTTCATCACCGAGTAAATCAGGTCTATCTTCATCAGCATCCCATTCACCGTTTCCATTAAGATCTTTAGGATCATATTTCCCATCACCGTCACCATCATAAAAATCAGCGCCGAGAGCAACGGCATCACGCCATTCCTGCCAGCTTGTTCCGAAAACAGGTTCGTCTGATCTAATAACATATATTCTATTCTTTAGGTTTGTTGGTGATGATCCGACAGGACCCGCAACATAGTCGTTAATTCTAGATGCAGTTGCGACTCCGTTTGCCCACAAGAATTCATCTGCTGTGCCAAGCTTCTTATAGCCACTGACGGTAAAACCACCAGAGTATAAGAAGCCGTGACCATCGAATTTACCGGTTGCAGTGAAGCCAGGCACAACTACATCCGCAATAATTCCGGAATTATTCATCGGCATGCCAATATTATTAATCTGCATGTAGTGCACACCGACCACCTTTTGCAATCTCTGGGAATTCCCTGACTTACCAGAGTTATCTTTTTCAATGGAGGTAAGACCAAGGAATAATAATCCCACTGCGGTTAGAATGCAGAAGGTTTTAAGAAATTGTGAGTTTTTTAATCTTATCATATTTATCTACCTTTTCTTTAGTTAAAAGTTAATACCAGAAAAATTAACTTTTAAACCTAATCTAATTTGTCTAGGTATACCAAAATTATCAGGATTTCTTTCTAATAATTCGTAATCTCCCTTAAATAATTCTGGGTATTTACTATCTAAAACAACTTTCTGACCTCTGTCTGTATTAAGATAACCAGTAGTGTAAGGACTTCCAGTTGAACGATATACATTAACAATATTATCTGCATCTAATAGATTGTCAATCCACAAATATGGGGTAATAAGTATATTGCCGAATAATTTGAAAGTCTTTTCAACTTTCATATCGATTCGGAACATTCCCGGGCCGTATTTTGAATTAACATATCCCTTGGTGTCACCATAATTTGTCTCACTACCGGAAATATCTTGTACTTCAAGTGGTGTATACGGTCTACCGCTCGCAAATGAGATTAAGAAATTCATTCCTGTACGCTCAAAGAAACCAAGTTTTCCTTCGGGAATAAAAATATCAAGATTTACAGTTCCTGTATGCCGCTGATCAAAATCCAAAGGTGCAATAACTTTTGGAATCGAATTATCAACATTTCTGAAAGTAGCAACATAAGAAGAACTTGTAGAAGAACCTGTTCCTTCTGCAATTTGATAAGTATAGTTGACGGATAAGGCAACAAATTGGATCCTTGCAACATCAAGAGCAATAGTCAGTCCTTTGATAGTACCAAAATCTGTATTAGTTGGCCCGAAGTACGTGCTTTGCTGATCTAATCCTGTATAAAATACAGTAGTTGACCAGTTGATCAATCCTTTGGTATTCTTATAGAAGGCGCTCAGACTCAATGCAGCTAAATTATTTCCGAATATTTGTCTGAATCCGACTTCATATTGAGTAGTAACTTCACTCCCAATCTGACCGGTTCTTACTAATCTGCCGCCTTCACCGCTTTGAATTGCTTCATAATGGCGGGTCCACACAAACATATCGGAAAGATTAGGTGTTTGCACAAATTTTCCATATTGTGCATGGAACACAGTGGAAGTTGTTACTGGGAAACCAATGCCAAGCCGTGGACTGAAAAACATCTCTGGTTTCTTTGGTTCAAAATCAGCTGGATCAATGATTTGATCATTTCCAAACCTGAATGGGCGCTCAGGATCGCGTATAACATCAGTTTTAGAATCGAGATAATCAAAACGTAATCCAAGATTGATGACTATATCTGATAATTCAAATCTATCCTGCAAGTAACCATAGAATACAATCGGTTTTCTTGGGGCAATAAAGCTGTCTGCAAGAGCTTCAGAATCCCCGCCATAGATATCATACCCCCAGTAAAAAGGTATTCTATCAGAATAACGTTTAAATTTTGACGGCGGAGCAGTACCACGAATGTCTCTAGCAATGGCAGTAGGTCCTATTGAATAACGATGGAGTTCAAGAACTTGTAATCCTGCACCTAATTCAAAAAGATGATTTTGATACTGTGTTGTCAAATCAAAGTCAAATTGAAGCGTTTGATTGTAATTTTTGCTGTAGGAATTATTTGTGAATCCTTCATCCAAAAATAGACCTAAAGAATCATTATCAAGCAAGAATCCTTGCAAAAATCCATGAAGTTTCAGATATGGATTATAGAGTGTATCTCCATATTTTGCAAGATCTTGTTTGAAAATGGGATCCATCTGCTCATCCTTGAAAAGTTTATATCCGAAATTTAGATTCCAGAATGTGCTGACACCAATATTCTGACTGATTCGTGCAGCATAAGAGTGATTCTCACGATGATATAATGGATTCCTATGTGAATTATTTTTAATAAAATCGTAAACAAACAATTTACGGTCTTCAATATTAACATTGGCACTCATTCTCAATGTTACGAAACCTAAATCATGGAAAGTTTTTCCGGTTAGTTTCCAGGAACCACGGTCATTGTTTGGTTTTGTCTCCAGAATAGTTGTACCGGTGCTGAATGTCGGATTTTTCATTATTACTTTTGCACCACCTGGAATTTCCATTCCGGCTGTCCAAGGAACTTCTGAACCATCGGGCATAACAACTGTTAATGTGCCGCCGGTTCTGACCGGGGATTTTATTTCAATCGGAACCGCGGGCGGATCTTGATCTAAGAACCAACCTCTTTCCGCTGAAAGGAAAAATGTATGTTTTGAGTTCTTCGGAATGAACGGACCACTCAAATTCAGAGTATATAAATTGTATCCGTAAGGATCTGTGAATGAGCTGCTTATAACATCTCCGAATACGGCATAGCTGCCTGATCCGGATTTAGTTGTAACGTTAATAATACCTGATTGTGCTTGACCATATTTTGCTTCGAATCCACCAATTTGGAACGAAAGCTGTTCGATTGCCGAATTTGAAACTTGGTTATAGTTGGCGCCCCAGTATGCATCGTTTTGGCTAACGCCATCTACGATGTATAGAACTTCGCCGCCTCTGCCGCCTTTAACGTTAATGGTAGCATTACCGTCAACACCGCCGGAGCCTTCAGTCATAACAACACCAGCTTGAAGCGCAGCAATTTTTTGCACGCCTCGAACAGGAAGTCTTGCAATTTCATCTTTATCTACTACTTTGACGGTATTCGTTGCTTTTTGCTCAAAGAAGGTCCTTTGAGATGTAACCGTGATCTCTTTTAATTCGGCAGTTGCTTCTGCGAGATCAACATCTAATTCTTTTGTAATACCGGCAACAACACGAACACCCCGAACTGTTTCAGTTGCATATCCAACGAAACTGATTCGGACATCGTATGTACCAGGAACTATATTGAGAATAAAATATTCCCCTCTAACATTGGTGGCGGCACCAAGTTCCGTCCCAACGAGGAGAATATTCGCACCAGGAAGTGGATCACCAGTACGAGCATCGGTGACCTTACCGGCTAACTTTCCAGTAACAGTTTGTGCAAATGAATTGCTCACCATTAACATGGAAAACGCCAATAATACGTATAGAATTTTTTTCATTTATTTCTCCCTCTCTATTGTTTTACTTATAGGAGTTATCGCCACGTAAATTAATATTTCTATTAAAGAAGTAAAGGGGAGAATATTTCTCTATTCTCCCCAGTACCTGAAAATCAAAATTACTTGTTAAAGTTCTTACTTAACAAGCATCATTTTCTTTGTTGAAGTGAAGTTACCTGCGGTAATTGTGTAGAGGTACATACCTGACGGCATATCCTTGCCACTGAATTGTGCAGTATGCGTTCCAGCATTCTGGACTTCATTAATTAAAGTTGTAACTTCTCTTCCGAGGACGTCGAACACTTTCAACGTTACTAACCCATTCTCAGGAATGGTGTAGCGAATTGTTGTGGATGGGTTGAATGGGTTCGGGAAGTTTTGTTCGAGATCAAAGCTTCCAACTACTCCTGGATTGTCATCAACTGAGGTAATGGTAAATGTATTACCACTGAGATACCAGAGTTCTGCTTCGTTCAAATCTGCAGTATCACCGGATCCAAAAATAGTATACATAGCGTCTGCTCTGAATGTGTTTGTACCGGTTTCTTGGAATCCCCAAGCAGACATTTGAGAATATTTTTCATGAACTGCAGGAGTCATGGTAATGTTGTTGACTGTTTTTGCAGTTCCCCATACACCAGCCATGAAAACATCATACAATGTATCTGTTGCTGTTGGAGTGTCGCAGAATTTAAGAACGCCAATTGTTCCATTCCAGTTTGTTGCAAATTCAATCTCATTAAGAGTTGAAAGTCCGCCTGGTAATGAACGTGAAGTTCTGTTTACTTTGCTGACTAATTCACCTGTAAAGCTTGCTCCATCACCATGAATTACATATACGCCGGTATTGCTTGCTGCACCAGTGTTTACTGTATCGACAAAGGTACCTGCAAAATAGAGATGACCGTTTCCGCCAACGATAGCATCGACTTCATAGTTGAGTGCATGTACTTTACCGCTTAATGCGGTTAAGGTGAATGGATTTACCCATGTCCAGTTTGCATCCCATGTGTCACCATCATTTGTCGTTTTCTTATATCCAAAAGTGTAGAATGCTTGGCCTGGTTTGTGCCCTTCGACCATAATATAACCGATACCATTTTTGTTAATGAATCCCTTGGTACCATTCCAAGTATCATCATTAAAATCTTTGGTATAGGAAAGTGCTGATTTAGTCCAAGTCATTCCCTGGTCGGTTGATTTCCAGAGATATTGGTTGATTGTATCTGCACCGGAAACAACATAGTCAATTAGAGGTAAATTCGCGAACACATGTCCTCTTGTATTAACAAATGTTTCATCACCAGGATAATAAGTACTGTCAATTTTTCGAGTGAACGAACTCTGTCCAACTGTAGGATCGCTTGCAAATTGATACCAGAACCAGCTTGCACTTAGTTCAGCCCAACTACCGACTACTGCCTGTGCACCAGGTGTGACATCTTTTGTTGGATTCGACAGTGAAATATTTGGATGACGACCAAGATTCCATGGCGCTAAGTTCATTGGACCGATTTGTGGAGTCCAGTTTGCACCACCATCGTCGGATGCTTGGTAAACAATTCTACCGCTGCCCGCACCGGTTCTATCAACTCTATGGATAATAGCGATCAAACCGGAGAAAGGATCGGTGATAATCTGGTTAGTATAGGATGCTTGTGTTGTATAAGCATTCCACATTTTGCCAGCTAACACCGCTGTTACTGCATGTGGTAGAACCGGATTTGACCCTGGGAAATTTTTATCCAAGGTTAAGTTTTCGAACACCGGTTTTGGTGCTTTATCGAATACCTGCTGTGTTGCTGATTGAGCAAACACCAGCGAAGTGGTAAATAGAAGCATCAATAAAAAAGTGGAAGTTTTTTTAAGCATTGCGCTCTCCTTCTTTATGTTTGAGGTGTTGTTAATTAATTGTGAAGATATTTTCTTCTTCTTATTTATTTCTATTTATGCAACCCTTCATTTTAATACATAATAATATTTGTAGGTTTTTTTGTCAAGTGTTTTTTGCGATTTTTTGCAAATAAACTCATTTCGAAAAACTCTGTCAAGAGCAATAAAAATGAGAGATTTTCCGACACCACAACAGCCAATGTATGCTGTTAATTGCTTAATGCATCTTCAATTTTTGTTACTAAATTTCCTTTTGGCACTGCACCGATTAATGATGAATGTACCTGCCCGCCTTTGAAGATCATCAAAGTTGGAATACTTCTAATCCCATATTCCATTGCAACTTTTTGATTTGCATCAACATCGACTTTAGCAAATTTAAATTTCCCGTCGTATTTTTTTGCAAGTTCTTCAACAACAGGTGCAATTAGTCTACAGGGTCCGCACCAGATTGCCCAGAAGTCAACAAGCACCGGCAAATTCGATTCAAGAACTTCGCTCTTAAAACTGTCATCAGTAACTTCAATAGGTTTCATTAATTAATCTCCAATTTTTCTTAGAATAAATATATTAACTTTCTTTACTTGTACAAAATTAGATGAATCGATATCTGAATAGATTCAGTTAAATTTATTCAGTAATTGGATTCACTTCAAAACTTTAGACGACTCCATTTCTCTTAATTAAATCTCGAGCAATAATTCCTTTTTGGATTTCATTCGTACCTTCGAAAATTTTATTAATCCTCGCATCACGATAAAATCGTTCGATGTGCAATTCACGTGAATACCCCATTCCCCCATGAATTTGTACGGCTAAATCAGAGACTTGACATAGTGCTTCTGAGCAATAGTATTTAACTATCGCAGCTTGACGGGAAATATTTTTCTTTAAATCGTAATCGGTAGCAGTACGATAAACAATTGATTCCATATTATAAATCATGATTGCCATATCTGCTAACATGAATTGAATTGCTTGAAAGTTGCTGATAGATTGATCGAATTGAACTCGCTCTTTTGCATATCTTGTTGAATCTTCTAAAAGCTGTTTTGCAGCTCCAACACAGCACGCACCCAATCCTAAACGACCAGCATCGAGTGTTTTCATTGCGAGCAAAAATCCACGTCCATCTTGCCCAATTAAATTTTCTTTTGGTACACGAACATTATCGAAAGTAATTGCATTGGTTGTGCTTCCTTTGATTCCCATTTTCTTTTCTGCTGGGCCTGCAGAAAACCCCGGCCATTTAGTTTCGACAACAAATGCACTTACCCCACGATCAGTTCGCGCAAAAACAGTTACAATGTCAGCAAGAGAGCCGTTTGTGATCCAAAGTTTTTCACCATTCAAAATCCATTCATTCCCGTCTAAATGAGCACGAGTTTTAACGTTGAATGAATCCGAGCCAGCTTGTGTTTCTGTCAAACAAAATGCGCCGATGTATTCGCCTTGTGCAAGCGGAGCAACATACTTCTTTTTTAGCTCTTCAGTACCACCAAGATAGATGGCATTTGTTCCGATTGATTGATGTGCTCCGATAAACGTTGCGGTTGAGAGACATGCTCGAGAAATCTCTTCCTGCTGGATGCAATAACCAACTTCACCGAATCCACCACCACCGTACTCAGTCGGGAAAGCAGTACCAAGCAGCCCAAGTTCAGCAATTTTTTTAATCAGCTCCTGCGGGATTTTTTCATCTTCATCAATTTTATTTGCGATCGGTTTGATTTCCTTATTTGTGAAATCACGAACCATTTCCCGAAGCATGTTTTGTTCTTCAGTAAATTTCATTTCAAACATTTATTATTATCCTCTCATCAAGATTCAAGTTTTTCTATTTATTTGTCTTCTCGCCAGTATAATTCACAATATATTCCGCACCATCCACACCAATAACATTTCCAGAAATCCAACTACAGTTCGAGTGACAGAGAGAAACAATTGCATGCGCAACGTCTTCCGGCGTAGTTAATCTCCCAAATGGATTTTTTGTTTTTGCTACATCTATCATTTGTTTTGCACCAGGAATTTTATGAAGTGCCGGAGTATCAGTGACACCTGCTAGTATTGCATTTGCTGTGATACCCATCGGAGCAAGTTCTACAGACAATTGCCGTATATGAGCTTCGAGCGCGGCTTTAGCTGCAGAGACTGCGCCATAATTATTGATTACAGTGTGCGAACCAGCACTCGTTAACCCAAAGATCCTCCCCCCTTCTCCTAAGAGATTCCTAAAGACGAGTCCCTGTGTCCAATACACAAGCGAGTTTGCCATAACATCCATTGTCATTTCCATCTGAGCTTGCGAAATCGCATCGGTTGATTGCTTTGCAATGAAAGGTTTCAATGTACCAAATGCGAGAGAGTGAATTAGAACTTTCACTTTTCCTTTTTCTTTCGAGAATCTCTCCTTCATCTCATCAAGAATTTCATTTCTTTTAATTGCATCCGCAGCATTGATATTAAAAAATACAGCTTGATTTCCTGTCCTTTCAATTTTCTTAATTATCTGTTGAACTTTCGGCATAGTTATTTGCCTGTCCAAATGAATGCCGAAAATGTTGTATCCATTCTTTGCCAATTCTATGGCCGCAGCTCCACCAAATCCACTCGATGCACCAAGAATTAGTGCCCAATTCTTTTCCATATGTCTCCTTTTGTTTCGTTCATTATCAGAAAAAGTTTGCTCAACTTAAAAAACCAAAATGGATAAATCAACCAGCAAGATTTTTTCGCTTAATTTTCATAGTTCACTAAACAATTGGAATCTATTTAGAAATAATTAAAATACTTTCAGCCGGAAAGATTTTTGTTAATTCGTTCAGAATTCCATTGCTCATTGAAATTAAATGATTTTTCAAAACAAATCTTTCACTCTTTCCATCTTTTGCAATTGCATTCAAAAACACCGGCAATCCGCCTTTATGTTTTATTAAAAGTTCTTTAAGTTTTGCGAGTGATGATTTAGATGTGTTATCAATTTCAATATCAATCACAACTCCCGAAGAAAGTCGTTTAACCGCCTCATCAACAGGAATCACTTCATTTACTCGAACCTGGATTGAGTCGCCTCTTTTTTCTGCGATACCGCGCAATATAACAGTACTGTATTCTTTAAGAAGGTGTTGATAGAGTTTATACTGTTCGTCAAACAAAATTCCCTCACTCTCCCCCGTCAAGTCCTGTATCTTTATTTTGGCAAGTGTTTTTGTTTCCTTATAAATCCGTGTGGTGATTTCAAGTAGAACTACACAAACTGTTACAGCTCGGTCGCGTTCATCGTAATGCTCAACCTCACCAAGAAAAATATTACTGAAAGATCGAACATATAAATCTTGGTCAGTCAAAGGGTGTCCTGAAATATAAAAACCTAAAACTTCTCTTTCTTTTCTTAATCTTTCTGGACGAGACCATGTCTGCACATTTGGAAGTTTCGGCTCATGATTAGTATCACCGTTAATTGCGGGAGAATCAAAAATTGATGCTTGTCCGATCCGATCTCTTTCTTGTTTTTTTTGTCCATAATTCAATGCAACATCGACCCCATGAAAAAGCTGAGAACGATGTCTATGCAATCGATCAAAAGCTCCAGCAAGAATCAATCCTTCAAGTGCACGTTTATTAACTATGCGCGTATCAGTCCGGCTGCAAAAATCGAAAATGCTCGTAAAAGGTTTTTCAAGCCGAGCTTTCACAATATCTTCCACTGCTGAAACACCGACATTCTTAATTGCAGCCAATCCGAACCGAATCGCACCATCTTCTATTGTGAAGTCAACATGAGATTCATTCACATCCGGCGGGAGAACCTGTATATGCATTTTGCTGCATTCATTTAGAAACGGAGAAATTTCATCCTGCTTTGTTAAGTTAGCGCACATGTTTGCAGCTAAAAACTCAACCGGGTAACGAGCTTTTAAATATGCAGTCTGAAATGCAAGAATTGAATAAGCAACACTATGACTCTTATTGAATCCGTAATCCTTGAATTTTTTTATTTCATTAAAAATCTCTTCAACGATTTTTCTATCAAGTCCATTCTTCACTCCCTCTTCAATAAACTCCATTTCAAGAGCGATCATAAATTTTTCATCTTTCTTACCCATAGCTCGACGCATCAAATCAGCTTTTGCGAGTGAATAACCAACGATTTCATTTGCAATCCGGATTACTTGCTCCTGATATACAATAATTCCGTAAGTCTCCTTTAATATCGGTTCGAGAGATGGATGAATGTATCTGATCTGTTTACGTCCATACTTTCTATCAATAAATTCATCAATGTATTGCATTGGGCCAGGCCGATTCAGTGCATTCATTGCAGATAGTTCTGAAATCGAAGTTGGTTTCAACCGCTTCAAGTATTCTTGTGTATGCTGCTTATCAAACTGAAATACACCGACTGTTTTTCCTTTCCCAAACAGTTCGAAAGTTTTAGGATCGTCAAGAGGAATTTTTTCTATATCAATATCAACATTATAAATTTCTTTGATGAACTTTAATGACTTTTGGATGATCGTTAATGTACGCAGACCAAGAATGTCCATTTTTATCAGACCGACTTCTTCGAGGTCTTTCATATCGTATTGTGTAACGATTGAATTATCATTTGTTTTAAATAGTGGAGAATATTCTTGAATTGGACCAGGAGCAATCACTACTCCTGCAGCATGAACCGATGCATTTCGATTTAAATTTTCAAGTACGGTTGAGTATTCTATCAGTTTTTTAATTTGTTCATCCTTAGGACGCTTTAAAAAACTTAATTCCGGAACTTCTTTTATTGCCTGATTAATCGATAAAACTTTTCCAAATACCGATGGAATGTTTTTAGTTATCTCACGAACCTCCGGAATCGGAAGATTAAGAACACGACCGACATCATTTATAATCTGTCTTGATGACAATCTGTTAAAGGTTATAATCTGCGCGACATTTTCTGCGCCATATTTTTCTCGAACGTACTGAATTATTTCTTCCCGGCCATCGTCAGCAAAATCACAATCTATATCGGGCATTGAGACACGATCAGGATTCAAAAATCTCTCGAAGAGTAATCCATATTCGAGTGGATTAACATTTGTAATATCAAGCGCATAAGAAACTAAACTGCCGGCAGCCGAGCCACGTCCAGGACCGACAGCAATACTTTTGCTTTTTGCCGCACGGATAAAATCCTGCACAATAAGAAAATAACCTGAGTAGCCCATCTGTTTGATTACAGATAGCTCATATTCCAAACGCAGCTTTAAATCATCTGAGATTTTCTCAACTTTATTTTTAAGCCCTTCATAAGACAGTTGAGTGAGATAACTGTCAAGAGAATCTGTTTCTGCATCTTCTGGGATTGGGAATCTCGGAAAAAAGTTTTCACCAAGTTTAAGTTCAAGGTTACATTTTTCAGCAACTTCGAGAGTATTTTCAATTGCATCTGGAAAATCACGGAACAGTAAAGCCATCTCTTCCGAATTTTTGAAATAGATTTGATCTGTTCCATAGCGAAGAGTTTCGTAATCAACTTCGCCGCGCGATTCAGATATTTTCATCAGTACATTGTGAGGAATTGCGTGATTCGGTTTTATATAATGACAGTCGTTCGTCGCGATCAGTTTTGCATCAATTTCTTTCGCAATTTTCGGAACTCCCTGCATGATGTATTCGTCCACATCCATGCTGTGATTTTGTAACTCGAGATAAAAATCATCGCCGAAAATTTCTTTGTATTTAATCGCAATTCTTTTTGCACGATCATAATCGTTGTTAACAAGTGGATGCGCTACAACACCAGCAGCACATGCTGAAAGACAAATCAATCCTTCCGAATATTTTTTAATTATATCGATATCAATTCGCGGACGGAAATAGTATCCCTCTGTGAATCCAAGCGTTGAAAGAATTCCAAGATTTTTAAATCCTTGCGCATTTTTTGCGATGAGGACCAAATGATTATAATGCTTCGCACGTTTCTTTCCACTCGCGGTCATTACTGTCGGGACTGCCGGTCGAGAAAATCTATCGCCCTCGATTGTGACATATGCTTCCATACCGATGATCGGCTTTATTCCGTTCGCTTTCGCTTCCTTATAGAATTCAATCGCACCAAAAAGAACTCCGTGATCTGTCAAAGCAACGGCTCTCATTTTATTATCGACAGTGGCACGGACTAGATCGGAAATTCGGCAGGCACCATCTTGAAGACTGAAATCAGAATGGTTATGAAGATGTACAAACTCTGGCAACTAAAACTCCTTACTTAAACAAATAAAATCATTACGCTGAACTTTGATCGCGCTTGGCAATTCGTTCACGTACAAACAATAAAATTATAGAAGTTGTTGGAACTGCAATCAACATTCCAACAAGTCCCAAGAAATAAGAAAACACAAATAGAGACAAAATCAACATCGCCGGGTGCATTCCAATCTGTGAACCAACAATTTTCGGGTAAAAGATACTACTCTCAAGTAAATTTTCTCCGAAGTAAAGTACTGGGATAAGAAGCAAACTCAACGGAGCTAATCCGCTGAATAGTGCAACAATGAATCCAATTGAAAAACTTATCAGCACTCCAAAATATGGTATGAAACAAAACACTCCGGAAAGGATTCCGAGCACAAACGAATACCGGACACCTATTATAGATAGGAAAGTTGTGATAACAGCAGCATTGATTAAACAGACAATAAGAGCACCTCGCAGATAGCTTCCGACTATTTTGTTGATTTTCGAAGCAAACTCTTCCATTGATTGATGAAATCTTTTTGGAAAAAGATTTTTAAAATTCTCGAGAATGAAATCGAAATCTTTCAAGATGTAGAAAGTCAAGATCGGAATTATAAAAAGATTAACAAGCTGATTGAGCACTGTTCCAATACTTCCGAAGATGTTGAGGAATCCATTTAAAATAGAAGTAAGGATTTGTTCAATCTTAGCAGAAATATTACTTATTATATAAGTTTCGATAGATTCTTTTGGGAATCCAAGTTTTTCAAGAAATACCAATAAATTATTTTGAATCCAAGATTGAAAGTTATTCGCAAATTGCGGTGCTGCTGAAATTAAGTTTGTGATCTGACCAAAGAAAGGAGGTACAACAAATGCGATTACCATTCCAATAAATATAGAGACACCAATCATTATAATTGCAGCACTCAAAGTTCTTGAAATATTTTTTTTCTGAAGCTTATCAAGAACCGGATCGAGAATGTATGCAAGTAAGAATGCAATGATGAACGGTGCGAGTATCTTTCCCAGCTCATCGAACATCCAGATGAAGAACAGAAGCAGCGAAGACCACAGCAGCGAGCTTGCGAATTTGTTTGATCTCAGCGGGAATAAAATTATCAGTAGAATTAAAAAGACAATGATCGGCGAAATGATGCTGCTGACGCTATAGATCAATACACCGAATACAACCAGCGAAGCAATCATCAGAAGCAAAAAATTGAAATCAAATAATTTTTCTTTAATGTCTTTCATTTAACAAACTTGTGTATAATTTTTCTACTCCGTATTCGGCAGTCAGCTTTCAGAACTCCGCACTCTGCACTCCGCATTTCGCATTCTGCACTCCGCATTTCCTCACCTAACTCCCGAGTGGCCAAAACCTCCGCCGCTGCGATGAGTATTGTTCAATTCTTCCGATTCGATGAGTTCCGCTTTTTCAACTTTGGAAATTATCATCTGAGCGATTCTGTCGCCGCGGTTTACAACAAAGTCTTCCTTGCCTAAATTGGATAAAATTATTTTTACTTCGCCGCGGTAATCTGCATCGATTGTTCCAGGCGAATTTAAAATTGTAATAAAATTTTTTGCTGCAAGTCCACTGCGAGGACGAATTTGCGCTTCATAACCGGAAGGAATTTCCATCGCAAAATCAGTCGGGATTAATTTTGTTTCGAATGAACTAAGTGTGACTGATGTGTCCACCGCTGCACGTACATCCATCCCAGATGAGTCGTCGGTAGCATAAGCTGGAAGTGGAACGTCAAGGAATTTTTTCGAAAGTCGTTTTATCTTGATATTAATTTTATCTCTCATCTGCGGGAATTATTGTACTCCAATTTAAACGATTCAAAGAAAAAATCAAACAGGTAATAATTTGCCTCAAACAAAAATTTTTTATTACCTTTGACAAAACGAAAGTATAAAATGAAATATTTGCTCATCACTCTATCAGCTTCAATTTTATTTTTCGGCTGCATCAAGCATAATGTTTCTCTTCTCATAAAAGAAAAGGTAGAAAAAGACATTCAGAATCTTGCTCTTGAATACGAAGGAATCATTGGAGCAGCAGCAAAAAATTTCAATACAGGTGAAACTATTTTTGTCAACGCCGATTCTCTATTCCCAACAGCGAGCGTGATTAAGCTTCCTATCTTGGTTGAGCTTTTCTCTCAAGCAAAAAGCAAAAAAATTGATTTGCAAAAGTTTGTTACAATTTTAGATTCAGTTAAAGTTGGCGGGGCAGGTGTACTTCAAAATTTTGACGGCGATACAAAAATTAAATTGATAGACGCCGCGACTCTAATGATCATACTTTCAGATAATACTGCAACGAATATTGTAATTGATCAACTCGGTAATGACCATGAGGACAAGTTAAACGCTGTAAATAACCGAATGACTTCCCTTGGATTGAACAGCACAAAACTGTTAAACAAAGTATTTTCTTTCGCGACAAAAAAGAAAACGTACGAATCGATAAGATTCGGACTCGGTTATTCTTCACCAAACGAGATGATCAATTTACTTGAAAAAATTTACAAGCGTGAAGTTATAGATTCAACTTACTCTGAGAAAATAATCTCGATTATGAAAAACCAAAACGACGATTCGATGATCAGAAGATTTCTTCCTTCTGGAGAAAATATACAAGTTGCAAATAAAACCGGTGCAGTAGATCAAAGCAGAATTGATGTAGGAATTATTTTTTCTCCAAAAGCAGACATAGGAATCGCAATCTTCGCCGATCAAAGCAAAGACACACAATGGACACATGACAACAAAGCCCAAAATGCTGTCGCTAAAACAGCAAAAATGATTTACAATTATTTCACAAGAGGGGAACTAGAATATTGAAATGAATAACAGGTAATTACAATCTAAATTAGCTAACTGAAGTTACGCAAACCAGTCATTCTGAATCCGTCAACTGACGGATGAAGAATCTAATGCTGCAATTTTCAGATTTTTTTAGATGTTTCGTCCCGATTACTCGGGATTCAACATGACAAAAAGTCCATTCTGCGCAACTTCAGTTAGATAAATAACTTTTTAAAACTTTTAACATCCACCAAGCCGAATAAATAGATCAACAGAACAAAAGAGCAAACAGATAGAATTTTGAGGGGGGTCTCATTTACATCAATCAACTCTCTCACAACTATGTAGCCTCCATAAGACAAGAATAGTGCAAATGCTGTAAGAATAATTTTTTTAAACTCGTAATGTATTCTATAATACTTCTGCGAAATAAAAAATATTAAAATTGTCATCACGAGTAAGCTAAGCAGAGTTGCATAAGCCGCACCGAGCATTCCCCAAATTGGGATCAAAACAAAATTTGCCGTGACGTTAACAACAGCTCCAATTCCGGTAACCAATGGCATGAACTTAGTTTTCTTTTCAATCTGAATTCCGGCAAGAAAGTTGACATAAAGCCCATTAAATAAATACGCCATCAATATTATCGGAACGATGTACAATCCGCCCCAAAAATTTTGTCCGATAATGTATTTTCCAAGAATACTGATTTTAACAAAGTCTTCGATAAACAGACTAAGCACGATGAAAATCAGCGATGCAGCCAGAGTAAAATATGTTAGGACTTTTCCGAACAGAATTTTTGCATCATCACGGTAAGCGTTTTTCAAGTAAAATGGCTGCCAGGCGTATTGAAACATGGAAACAAAGAGCATCATAAAAATTCCCAGTTTGTAGTTAGCCTGATAAACTCCTACAGTTGATGCATCGGTTAATGCTAACATAACAGGCCGATCAATTACGCGAGTGATCATTGATGCAAGTCCAGCTGGTGCAAATGGAATTCCGAATTTAAGCAGTTCCTTAAGTAATTGACGATTCAAACCAAAACTCAAATTCTTAAAAATATCAGGAAGTAATATTATCCAAGTTGCAACTGAAGCAACAAATGCACTCAGAAAAACAGCTTCAATCCCCATTTTAAATTTCACAATAAGAACAACATTCAGAAATAGGTTTATAATAATATTAATGGATTTAATGAGGGCGAATTTAAATGCTTTATTTTGTAATCGTAGTCTCGCAAAAGGGACAAGAGCAATCGCATCAAAGAATAACACACCCATTGTATAATACACAATCGAATTTTGTCCTGGCTCTAAAACAAAGATCGAGCTAATGGGCTGATTTAAGATTAAAAATAAAAGCGAAAAAAATATCGAAGTTATAAAAACAGAATTATACGAAGTGCTGAAAGTCGTTTTTTCATCCAAACCTTCTCCTGAAGTTGCAAACTTAAGATAAGCGGAATCCATTCCATACAAGTAAATGATGTTCAATAGGGCGATGTAGGCAAAAACATTTGTTACAATTCCGTACTCGGCTTGTGTAAATACGTTTGTATAAAAGGGTACGAGAAGAAAATTTAGGAAGCGGCTGAGTATTGTACTAATTCCATAGACCGCTGTTTCTTTGCCAAGTTGTTTTATATCGGATATCAATATTTCGAGTAATTAATTTTTACGGATGTAATTTACAATTAAAATTTCTTTGAACGTTAACTTTTTTCTTAAAATTGATCATAACTAATCTTAATTAATCATGATAATCCGTGTTCCAATAATCACGCCTCAAACCCTCTGTGCAATCCAGCTTTCTTAGCGTACTGAATCACATCACCAAATTCAGAATTCGTAATTCGTCTGTTTAATTCAGGATAGAGAAAGGCATTATACGCAGGTCTGTACTGCTCCATAATGTTCACATACGAATCTTTTGAGATTTCATTTGCGATGAAATCAATAACCAGCTTTGAACCTGATAGTTGATTGGGAAGAACCAAATGCCTTATAAGTAAACCTCTTTGTGCATTTCCACTTCGACTGATTTTCAAATTCCCAACTTGTCGCTGCATTTCTTTTAAAGCTGATTGAACTACATTCCAATAATCTTCAACACCAGAATATTTCAGTGCATTTTCATTTACAGAATATTTTATGTCGGGCATATAAATATCAATTACACCATCAAGGAGTTTTAGTGTCTCAATCGATTCATAACCACCGCAATTATACACGATGGGAATTTCTAATCCTTTTTCAATTGCAATAACCAAGGCAGAGACAAGTTGCGGAGTGAAGTGAGTCGGAGTTACAAGATTAATATTGTGACAACCACGATTCTGAAGAGCTATCATTGATTCAGCCAGTTGTTCAATAGTTATTTCTCTACCTGCACCTAAATGACTAATATCATAATTCTGACAAAACTCACAGCTCAAATTACAATTAGTAAAAAATATTGTTCCTGAGCCGAATATTCCAACAAGCGGAGGCTCCTCGCCGTAGTGCGGACCAACACTTGAAATAATTACTTTATCAGACGAATGACATAATCCTGAATTATCAATCATTCTATCGATACCGCATTGATTTGGACAAATTGTGCATGATTCCAGCAGTCTGTTCAACTGAATTGATCTTTTAGTTAATTCCGAAATTGTAAGTTTCTCTTTATACAGTGGCAGCATCTTTTTAAATTTAGGAAATGGATTAATAAATTTCGTTCTGTTTTACATGTAATTGATAATTGGGGTTCTGATAAAGGGCTGATAAAAAAAGTTATAACTCTAAAGAAATATCCAAAGCTTTTACTGAATGAGTTAACGCACCAATTGAAATATAATCAACGCCCGTTTCGGCGATTGCTCGAACCGACTCGAGATTCACACCGCCGGAAACTTCGAGTTCACATTTTTTGTCAGTCAACTCTACAGCTTTACGCATATCATCGATTATGAAGTTATCGAGCATAATTCTATCTACATTGAGCTGTAATGCTTCAAGGAGTTCCTCTAAGTTTTTTACCTCGACTTCAATTTTGTATTTCATTTTTTTTTCATCTCGATATTTTTTACAAAGCATCACAGCGTTGGTAATTCCTTTGGCTGCAACAATGTGATTGTCTTTTATTAGGAACATATCGAACAAACCGAAACGATGGTTTTTTCCTCCACCGATCTCAACGGCGAGCTTATCAAGATAACGCCAGCCCGGAATTGTTTTTCGTGTATCAAGAATTCTTGCATCTGTTCCTTTGACAATTTCAACAAACTTGTTAGTTAAAGTTGCGACTCCGCTCATTCTCTGTAGAAAATTTAATATTGTCCGTTCGTAAGTTAAAAGTTTCTGAAGATGTCCATCGATGCTTGCGAAATATTCTCCTTTAAATATATTTTCACCATCAGTTCTTTGTGATTGAAATCTTACACTTGGAAGCTGAATATTAACAAGATACTCAATTACTTCAATGCCAGCCAGGACTCCATCTTCTTTACATAAGAATTTTCCCTCTCCGGTAAGATTTGAATCTACACAAGCTTCAGAGGTGACATCTCCTTCGTGAATATCTTCATTCACTGCAAGCTTAATTAAAGGAGCAACGAAATTAGGATCAATCATTTCTGATTAAAATAATTTGTAAGCGTATCAATATATATTTTCGGAGGACGGATAGGTTTCATTGTTTCTTTTCTGACAAAAGCATGCTTCGTAAATCCCTCCGAAAGGAGCTGATTATCAGAATCCCTAAAAACTTTATACTTTAAGTGCAGCTGTGCAGAATGAATTTCTACAAGTGTTGTTTCGATACGAATGAGTACATCATATAAAATTGGAATGATGAAGCTTGCATAGCAATCTGTCAACGGTAGAAGAAAACCCATTTGCTCAAATTCAGCATAAGATAATCCAGCAGTTCGCAGCAAATCGGTTCGTGCGATTTCAAAATACTCGAAATACTTGGCATGGTGAACGATCCCCATTTGATCAGTATCAGCATAACGAGGGCGGAGAAGCGTTTTAGTAGATAGCATTAAGTTCTTGTTTGAAACGTTTTACAAGATCGTCGTATGCAATACTGATATCAAAAAAACTCATTCGTGAATATTTCTCGCGAATAATTTCAAATGGTGAAAATTCAAAATTTGCTTTTGGCACAAAAACAATTGGCATCGATCCTTTGGGCGGCTGCTCGTACCAAATTCCGCCATAATTATTTATAAACGTCTGACCAAGATAAGCACCAAAGGTTGCAACAACTCTATCTCGTGAAGCCATGCTTATATTTTTTCCTTTCCAGCCATCTGCAATAACTTGGTCAAGAAGCCGAACGCCTCCATCTGAGTAATCGAGTTGTTTATCGAATGCAGTCAATACAGACTCAACACATGTTTGAGATTGTTTTAACATTTTTCGGTTTAAAGTGTCGTCGCGATGAACTGGAACGACCGCTCTTGGTTCTGCTTCAGCTTTTTTTGCATCAACGACGTAATAAATAAGCGCACCGGCAACTAATATAATTGTAAATAATAAAATGAAAAACATTACTCCGAATAAACCCCCATGTTTGCGAATTTTTCTATTCGATCAGAAATTAGTTTATCTATTTTTATTTTTTTTAATTTTTTCAATTCAGAAATTAAGATTCGTTTTAAAATCATAGCAGCTTCATCAGGATTACGGTGAGCCCCTCCTTTTGGTTCTGGAACGATCTTATCGATAATTTTCAGATCAAGTAAATCACGCGCAGTTAATTTCAATGCTTCTGCGGCTTGTTCTTTGTATTCCCAACTTCTCCATAAAATACTTGAACATGATTCAGGAGAAATTACAGAGTACCAGCAGTATTCGAGCATTAATACTTTATCACCTATTCCTATTCCAAGCGCCCCGCCGGAAGCTCCTTCTCCAATGATTACGACAATTATGGGAATTTTAAGACAAGACATTTCAAATAAATTTTTCGCAATTGCTTCTGCTTGCCCTCGCTCTTCGGCTTCAATACCAGGATATGCACCAGGCGTATCAAGAAAAGTGATAACTGGCTTATTAAATTTTTCTGCGAGTTTCATCAACCGCAATGCTTTTCTATAGCCTTCTGGATTCATCATTCCAAAGTTTCTGTAGAGATTGCTCTTTGTATCTCGACCTTTCTGCTGTCCAATGAACATTACGGTTTCGCCATCGAGCATCCCAAATCCGCCGACGACAGCTTTATCATCTCTGAATGTTCTATCACCATGCAGTTCAATAAAATTTGTGGACATTTTTTCGATATAATCTATTGTATATGGTCTCTCGGGATGCCGAGCTAATTGAACAATCTGCCAGCGGGAGAGATTTGCATAAATTTGATCTTGAAGGAGATTTATTTTTTCTTCAAGCCCGCCGATTTCTTCGTTGATATCCAAAGTTTCCGAGAGCTTTCGCATTTCGGAAATTTTAGCTTCGAGTTCTATGATTGGTTTTTCAAATTCTAATATTGTCTTTGCCATAACTTACCTAATAAAATTTTGTACCTGCTTAATGATAATTTCAATATCCAACCAAATATTTTGATTCCTTGCATAGTAAATATTCATGTGTTCAATTTCTTCATCAGATAGATTTTTATTTTCGTTTATCTGAACAATACCGGTTAATCCAGGTTTTCCAAGGTAAATACTGCTCTCCTTTTCAGAAAGAGATGCTCCGACAAAGCTGTACTTACCTATAAACACCTGAGGTAAATATAATAATTTATTTTTCTTATTTGAAATTAGTCTGATAAGGATTGCGATAGGATATACAAAAATTATTAAAGGAATGGCGACAAAGAGATCAAAAGCACGCTTCATAAACCGATGAATAGGCTGAGTAATATTGTATTCAATTTCGATTAATGGCAGGTCATCCAGTTCCATAACATCTTTTTTTCCAATGATGAAATCATAATTTTTATCTACAAGATGAAATTGAGTATTTAATCCTTGATTCGAAGCAACAATTTTTAATAAATCTTGATAAGAAAGAAAATCAGTCGCAAAAATAACCTCATTAATTTTTTTTGCACGAATTATTTTTCCGATGGCATCGATACTTCCGATAATTTCGACATCCTTAATTTTTTCCCCAATTCGTTTTCTATCAATATCAATTAAGCCAATAATATCACAATAAAAATTATGCGAGCGTTTTAATTTCCGGATAAGCTCCACAGCAGAATCATTTGTCCCGACAATTAGCGTCCCTGCTTCAAAAAGTGAGCGCCGATTTGTTCTTGGATATTTAAACCATATTTTAATAATTATTCGCCACAAAGGAAGAACAACCGCAAGCATTAGATACAGGATTAGAATAATAGCACGACTGAATGCATAATCCTTAAAGAAATATGTTAAAGTGCTTGTGAAAAGAAAACTTATAAAAATTGCAATCAGCAATTTTGAAACCGGAAGATTCTTTATTTCATAACATTGCAATGAAAATGCAGTCAACAAGAAAATCAACGCAGGAATAATAAAAACAATTGGATATGCATAATTAGGAAATCCGCCAAATCCAGAAAAAACTTTGTACAATTCCTCGCTCAATAATAACACCAAATTGAAAATAATTACTTCAACCAAAACAGCAGTGAAGATCAGTTTTCGTTTTCCAACAAAAGCCGCAAAGCTTCTCAGATTAATTGCTGCTTGTAAGACAATTTCTAAAAGCCAAGAGGTTGAAAAATGTTTACTGACAAATAGACGCATCGCACCGTAAAAAACTTTTACCTCATCAAGATTGCTGCGGCGCGTACTCTCTCCTTTGTAGTGAATTATTTGTGTTGAGTGAACGTAATAAACTTTGTATCCGTTTGCATTAACACGGTAGCACCAATCAAGATCCTCTCCATACATAAAAAATTTTTCATCCAGTCCGCCAATTTTTTCGTAAACATCTTTACGCAAAAACATGAATGAACCGCTGACGGCATCTACTTCATAAGTTTCGTTTTCATTTAGGTATGTCAAATTATATTTTGAAAAAAATTTGAACTTGGGAAAAAGTCTGCTCAATCCAATGACCTTTGTAAATGCAACCCATGGCGTAGGGAAACTTCGCCGGCATGCAAGCTGAAACGTACCATCAGGATTCAGGATTTTGCAACCGGCTAAACCCGCTTCTGGATTTGACTCAAAGAATTTGATCATCTCAATAAATGTATTTTCCTGCACTAACGTATCCGGATTGATCAGGCAAATATACTTTCCAGATGCTTTCAGCAATCCGAGATTGTTTGCTTTGCTAAAACCTAAATTAGTCTTTGACTCAATTAAATTGACTTGCGAAAAATTCTTCTTGATAAATTCGACACTGCCATCATCCGATGCGTTATCAACAACGATTATTTCGTGTGAAATGTTCTGAACTGATTTTTGAATCGAGATCAAACAGTTCTGCAAAAAAGCTTTAACGTTAAAATTAACTATTATAATAGATAGGTCGATCAAACGATACCTTTATAAAAGTTTGAATAAACTTTTTATTCTCAGCTTCCAGACCATCCATGCCGCCTCCCATACAATCTTTCTGCTCATTTTGGAATGTCCTTTAATTCGATCAACAAAGACAATCGGCATTTCAGCTATGTTGAAACCTTTCTTGAATGCTTTGAAATTCATTTCAATCTGAAATGCATAACCATTTGATTTAATTTTTTTCAAATCGATCGATTCAAGTACTTTCCGTCGGAAGCATTTGAATCCTCCCGTAGCATCATAGATGGGCATTCCAGTAATAACTTTTGTATAAAGATTTGCGAATACACTAAGGAACAATCTTCTAAGCGGCCAATTCAGAACTCTGACGCCTTGCACATAACGAGAACCGATTACTAAATCGAAATCTTTAATCTTCTTAAGAAAATTTTTTATTTCCTTTGGATCGTGAGAGTAGTCAGCATCCATTTCGAAAATAAATTCATATCCATTCTTTAATGCGAATTCAAAACCGGCAACATATGCTTTTCCGAGTCCTTCTTTTTTCAAACGATTTATGAGAATTATATTTTCATTCTCTTTCTGAAATTTACGGACGACATCCGCAGTGCCATCAGGAGAATTATCATCCACTACCGCAATATCTACCTCCCCTTTTGTAAGTTTCAATATATCCGGAATTATCTTAGCGATATTTTCGGATTCATTGTAGGTCGGAATAATTACAAGGGCTTCAGACATTAAGAATAAAATTCCTTTATTGTGCTAGTTATATAATCAATTTCTTCTTCCAATAATTCGGGATGCATTGGAAGTGAAATGACTTCTTTAGAAAATTTATCGGTTATTGGCAAATTTACGCCTTTAGCAAAACTGCTAAAGGCAGGCTGCATGTGCAATGGAATTGGATAATAGATCATCGAAGGAATATTTTTTTCTTTAAGATAATTTTGAAGTTCATCCCTTCTTGGTACTCGAAGTGTGCACTGATGAAAGATATGTTTTGAGTAACTCTCAAACGATGGGACAATCACTCCATCAATTCCCGCTAATCTTTCAGAATACTTCTTTGCATTATTGATTCTGTTTTGATTCACTTGATCAATGTATTTTAGTTTAACTCGAAGTATTGCAGCTTGAAGTGCATCCAGTCGACTGTTAACACCAAGAATTTCGTGAACATACCGTTCCTTGGATCCGTGATTAGCAATCATTTTCACTCGCTTATAGATCTCATCTGAATTTGTCGTTACCATTCCTCCATCACCATAGCATCCTAAATTTTTACTCGGGAAAAAACTGATGCATGCGATATCACCGAAACTGCAGATTTTTTTTCCTTTATACTCTGCACCAAATGCTTGAGCAGAATCTTCTATGACAAAAAGATTATGTTCTTTAGCAATCATAAGGATTTCGTCCATTTCGACTGGATTACCATAAAGATGAACCGGAAGGATTGCTTTTGTCCGAGAAGTAATTTTTTCTTTTATTTTTTTTGGATCGATGTTGAAGCTTTTTTCATCGATATCAACATAGACAGGTTTTGCACCGACTAAAGCTATCATCTCTGTTGTAGCAACAAATGTAAATGGTGTAGTGATCACTTCATCACCATTTCCAATATCAAGTGCCATCAATGCGATTTGCAGTGCATCTGTTCCATTTGCGCACGATGCGGTATATTTTACATCGAGATAACCGGCACATTCACATTCAAATTCTGCAACATGTTTTCCACCGATGAATTGTGTTGAACTTATAACATCAGCAATTGCCTCATCAATTTCTGTTTTAATTTTTTGATACTGCCGCTTCAAATCGACCATTTGAATATTCATTTAATAATCCTCTAATCTAAATTTTGAATTCAAAAAATATTACATTTACATATTACAGGTTTTGCTTGTTTGCAGCAAGGTTCTCAATTCTCGTTTTCAATTCTCAATTCTCAATTCTCAAAATGTCCTTTCCCGAAAAGCACAACGAAAATAGTTCTGAAGAGAATTTTAAAATCCATCCTCAGTGAAATATTTTCAATATAATAAAGATCGTACTGTAACTTCTTCTTCACATCTTCAATGTTCTCATCATACTTATGTTTCACTTGAGCCCAGCCGGTAATTCCTGGCCGGACTTTTAATCTTCTCTTATATAAAGGAATTTCCTGGGAAAGTTTTTCAACAAAAAATGGCCGCTCGGGTCTCGGACCGACCAAACTCATATGTCCTTGAAAAATATTTATGAACTGCGGCACTTCATCAAGTCGGACTGTGCGAATAAATCGACCAACTCTCGTAATACGCGGATCATTTTTCTGCGACCAAACCGGACCTGAAAGTTTTTCGGCGTCTTGAAGCATGGACCGGAACTTATAGACTTTAAATTCCTTTCCATCTTTTCCAACTCGGATTTGTTTGTAAAAAACAGGTCCTTTTGAATCAATTTTAATCGAAAGAGATACTAAAATCAAAACTGGTGAGGTAATAATTAAAATAAGTGTAGAAACGAATAAGTCTATTGTTCTTTTAATTTTTTGTTCCCAAACCGGCATTAACTCGGGCATAATTTCGATGAGCGGGAAACCATAGAGCTGGTTTGTTCGCGCCTGTCCGCTAATGATCTCATATAAATCGGGAACGATTTTGATACTAACTCCCTTAATATCACACTTCGCAACGACTTCAAGCATTTGCGCGTGCTCGTGATGATCGAGCGCAATGATTATCTCTTCAATTTTGTTCTGCTCAACGATTTGCTCTAAATTGTCAATTTGTGCAATAACTTTTTTATCCTTATACGCACCGCTTGAGTTATCACTGAGTGTAACGAATCCCGCTACATCAAGACCGAGTGCACGGTAATGTTCTATTTGATCATAGATACTTTTTGCTCTTTCATTGAAGCCGACAATCAGGGTATTCCGCCGTCCAATGCCTTTGATCAATAATTGGCGCTGCAGACTTCGAATGAAAAGCCTTCCTCCGCCAACGAATAGTAAGAATATTCCCCAGTAGAGAAGAATAACAAACCGTTGAGTTGAGCTAACTTGATGCATAGCATCGTCAATGAAGATCAAGAAAAAAAGTATAAGAACGCCAAAAAAGGAAGATTTAAATAGAGTAGTCAATTCATCAAAACGAGAAGCAGCGAACCAAGTCCGATACATTCCAACAAATAGAAAAATCAAGAACCAATAAACATAAACCACAAACATCGGCAGCATAAACTCTGGCTGAAAAACCATTTCAAACCAATTTGCCTCAACCCTGAAATAGAAAAATAAAATCCACGAAATGTTAATTGTAATGAAATCCGTAAGAAGCAGAAATATTTTTTGTTTTGATTTAGACATTTTACACTTTGAATTTTATTAACTCTCTATAAATGAGGTCTATTTTTCCAACCATTACCTTATCACTGAATTCATTGCCAATCATTCTTTTACCATTCCTCCCCATTAGTTTAGACTTTTTCTTATCGTAACAGAGCATTAAGATTTTTTCGGCTAAGCTTGAAATATTTTCCGGCTCAATTAAATATCCATTTAATCCATCTTTTATTACTTCATGTGCCCCATCCAAATCGAATGATATTATCGGTTTTTCAAGCATTATAGCTTGCGGTAATACTCGGGCAAGACCCTCAAGTAAAGAAGTATGAACAAGCACGTCAATGGAAGACAAAACCTCTGGGATTTCATTGGGAGGAATTAATCCAGTAAATATAATTTTATCTTCAAGACCAGAATGTTTAATATACGATTTTAACTCATCCTCCAATTCGCCATTTCCAATTAATAGTAGCTTACAATTATTAATTTTTGGAGTAATCGTTTTAAATGCATCGATGAGATACTTATGTCCTTTTAATTTTGAAAATCGAGAGACTTTTGCAAGTACAAAATCATTCTCTGATAATTTATATTTCGATCTAATTTTTTTGGTATCGTAGAGTTTAGTGTTATAAGCATCTAAATTGAAAGCACTTCGGACGACAGTGAACTTCGAAGCAGGAGCCAAATTACTCTTTAACATCACATCAACGATTGTATGAGTGACAGCAACAATTTTGTCACAAAATAGTGCAGCAAATTTCTCTATTAATTTATAGAAATTTCTAATATAAATATTTTGAAATCTATGAAATGGGAGTCCATGTATTGTATGTAGAACAACTAGAGCTTGTGCCAATCGTGCAGCGATTCGTCCTATTACACCTGCTTTTGAACTATGAGTATGAACAATATCATACTTATTTTTTCTTATAAATTTTGCTAATTGAAAAATTACTACTAAATCATCTATCGGATTTATTGCTCTTTTGAGTCTTGGGAATGTTATTACTGTAATTCCTAACTCCTTAGCAGTTTCATACATACTCCCTTCTGAAGGAATATTTGGACCGGTAGCAATGTGAACTTCATAGCCAAGATTGTTCAATCCTTTAGCCATCGCTACAACAGTTTCGGTTGCACCGCCAATGGAAAACAAGGTAATTAATTCTAGAACTTTAATTTTTGATTTGACTATCTCTTTTTTCATTTATTTCATCTGGATCAATTTGCACATAAGTTTCAATGCAATATACCAATATTCGTAAAGAATTTTGACAATCAATATCTTAAAATTAAATCGCATTTTTTTACAAGTACAGGTAAAAATCACTGGTAGTTTTATACTACAGAGGCATCGCAAATCAGAATATTAGGATAGATTTTATTTTTTAAGGCCGATAAGTTCAACATATTTTACTATGGAAGGTGCTTATATAAGTGGAACGAATTTTTTATATTGAAACACAAATATCAAATTGTAAAGGAGAAGAAAATCCGAAAATCGATAATCTTTTTTGTAATTCTTTTTGTTGTGATAGCTATTTTGGGCTATCTGGTATTTAAACGTACTGACAACCAAACGAATCTCGATAAGGATAATCAAACTACTAAGGATTCAATCTTAGGCAGAACCGACTTATCAAACGTAAGTATAATAATAAAGAAGGATAGTTCTGAATCACATCTTGATGAAATTGAAAAAATTTTAACCTCTCCATTTAAAATTATTAAAAAATCCTCTTGGACTGACCCACGAGGACTATTTCCAATTTTCGCTTTTAACTTTCCTGAACACTCAAAAAACCATACGAATGCATTAAAGGTGATTGAACGCGGCGGAATTAATATACTCATTAATGGTAGCTTTGGGTTGATGCCAGAACCATATGCCTTAAAAACTGCATTTGAAAATATTGGAGATTCAAAACTGAAATGGCTAATAATACTCGCTAATGATTGTAAGAACAATTTCATTTACAACAATTCCAACGATTCAATCAATAGAAATATCAAAACGTTCATTCAAGAATTTTATAATCCAACATATACCTACGGTTGGTATTTATGGGATGAACCAGGTCCAAATGAAGTTGTGTGTCCAAATTCTGATATGACATTTAACGATGATTTTGAAGATATCAACAATATGTCCAAACAAATCCGCGGTGATTCGATTCAAAATTCAATGTTAGACTATGTAAATCTAATGCCAAACTACTGGAGCGGAACACCTAACGTCCGAAGTTATGAAAAGTATATCGATGAATATTTTTCTTCTCAAGAATTTAAACCAAGAGTCTTAAGCGTAGATCATTATCCATTTGTCGGAGAAACTTACGGCGGGTTCAGGAGGAATTATTATTCCAATCTCGAAATCCTAAGAAAGAAATCATTAGAATATAATGTTCCTCTCTGGGTAGTTGTTTTATCAAGCGGTCATACACCTTATAAGAATCCTTCATTTGAAGAGATCAGCTTTCAAGTTTATTCGGCGCTTGCTTATGGTGCTAAAGGAATCGGTTATTACCTGTACTCAAAATCATGGGAGAAAAATGGATACACCTCCTGGATCTTAGAAAATTACGTAGACGATCCAACCGTAGCCGATTCACTTCACGGACCTTTATTCATTCCGGTTCAAAACCTAAATAGTGCGGTTCAAATTCTTGGTAAAATTTTGAACGAGCTCGAATCTGTAGATATAATTCATTCTTCTGATTATCCAAACAAGCAAGCTGACATTACACCTTCTCTTTTCAAACGAAATGCATCTAATTCCTTTCTAAAAGAAATATACAATAACGATAATAGCAATGCTGATTCAAAAATTTTAATTGGAGTATTTAAAAATAAAAATGAGGCAGCTCAAGGCAGTAGGTATCTCATCGTTGTAAATAAAGACGTGTCAGTACACTCTAAAACTGTAATTAAGCTAGATAGGGAATACAAAGTTTATAAGGTTAGTAAAGAAACAGGAGAAAAGAGATTCATAGCAAATACTGATAATATTAGTTCAGTCATATCACCTGGTTCGGGAGAATTATTTTACATTGAATAATTTTTTAATAGAAATGCAATAGTAAAAAAATATTTATATCGCTTTTCAGGTTCTCGAACCTGCTTTTTACTCAATGCAGCTTGTTATCATACTATCTATCTTGAATTTTTTTTCACACAAATTAGTTTTATTTATCAAAGCGAGAGTCCAGAGACGACTATTTTTATCCAACTCAAAATTATTCAATCCTGGCAAGTAATGTCTTTTCTATTTATAATTATAATCAGTACACCACTTCGATATATACAGAATTTCAAGTGGTTTAGCCATGATCCAACTACTTCAGCTTCGCTAAAACGAAGAAAAAAGTTTGACCAAAAGGGAATTTGAATCAGACCATAAAAAAAATCTATGCAATTTCTTTCAGTCTGAGTATATTTATTATTGTGATTAGAACATCAATTTTAAATCTCAACGAGTCTTAATCAGCTTCATGAAGCTAAACATTTTCATTCGACACCATATCAATCCATCAAATTACTATAGAATATATCAGTATCTAAATTATATAAAAGAATTTCATGTTGTAAATGTTATAAGCAGTTTTCCTTCGTTTTACTACAAGTATCTTGGCAAGTGTTCTAAAAATAAATTTCTGAGCATTTTATTAAAAGTTATCACCTACCCTATCGTCCAATTGAAATTATGCCTCAAAATTTCTCTAATGATATTTCATCCTAGGTCTATACTATTTATCCAGCGGGAGATATATCCACGGCGGCTTGGATTTATTCAAAAGAAAATCTTAAGCAGACTTATAAATCGGAACAAAATAATTTGGGATATAGATGATAATATTCTCGCAATAAATGAAACATCAAAAGCTGAATTCAACCTGTTAAGCGAAAAGTCTGCTTCGATAATTGTTTGTCATCAGTTTTTGAAGGACTGCTTGGATAAAAAATATATCAATAAAGTTGTCTTCTTACCTACAAGTGATGTTGAATGTGCTGAATTCGATTTAGAATCAGCAAATCAAAAAAGATTAATTGATTATCCGAAGACAGTAACCCTCGGATGGTTAGGCACATTTAATAATCTCCGGTTCTTAGAAAAAATTTTAATTTATTTAGATAAAAGTGCTGGGGTCTTGCAAAAAGAATTTGGTAAAGAACTCATATTAAGAATAGTCTCAGATACTCGTCTCGAAGCGAGTGCAAATTTCATAAAGATAAATAACATTTTATGGACACGAGAAGTAGCAGTCGATGAATTGAAAAATATTCACATCGGCTTGATGCCATTGGACGATAACGAAATAACAAAAGGAAAATGTGCTTTTAAGGCAGTACAATACATGGGATTTGGAATACCCGTAATCGCTTCAGACGTTGGATTCAATCGGGAAGTAATTGAGGATGATCGTTGTGGTTATTTGATAAAAAACAACAGAACCTGGTCGGAAAAAATTATTCAACTCTCAACAAATGAAAATCGATGGGTGCAATTTTCGAACAGCGCTCGTAGTAAATGGCTAAATGATTTCAATACCGACGATATTGTGAAAAAGATCATTAAGATAATAGGACGATAAAATGAAAATCTCGGTGGTAATGGCTACATACAATGGTGAGAAGTATATTGAGAAGCAGTTAGATTCGTTGATATCGCAAAGCAGACTTCCGGACGAAATCGTAATTCACGATGATCACTCGATTGACAAGACCTATGACATCATTTCAGAGTTTATAACTAAAAAAGCTCGTAATTACCCTATTTCAATCATTCTTAAAAAAAATAGTGAGAATTTGGGATTCGCAAGAAATTTTAAGAATGCAATCGATTCTTCTTCAGGCGATCTCATATTGCTGAGCGACCAGGATGATATTTTTACAACGGAGAAAATAAAATCCATTGAAGATTTCATGAATCATGATGAGCAAATAAAGGTATTGATTTCTGCTTTTAAAATGATTGATGACAAGGATAAATTGATTTCGGGAATACGGCCATTTAAAATTAGCAAACCAGTAACAACGAAAGAATTATTAAAAGGGAATTCTTACCCTGGATGCACAATCGCCTTCAGGTCTGAATTAAAACAATATCTCAATTATTTTAACGACAAAATGTTTGCTCATGACTGGTTTTTGCTTCTACTAGCAAGTGTTCTTAATAAAAATTCCATATACTATTCTAATAACCCTTTAGTGTTTTATAGAATGCACTCGGAAAATACGCTTGGCCTCAATTATAACTACCAAATAAGATATACTTTGATAGAAAGAATGGAGGGGCTTAGAAGAACTAACTGTTTCTTACAAGAGTTAATTAATATCTTCAAATGGAAGAACCTTCCCAACACGAGTAATGATTTATTCTATAATCAAATACACTTAAACGAAATGCGAATCAATTTCTTAGAGGGTAAAATGAGTCTAATAAAACTTCTACCAAAAATATTCCTATATCAAAATGTGAAAATGTTTCTTGGCGATCTTGTTTATAAGATGAAGTTGAGAAAAAAGTGATTAGTACCCGAAGTTGAGCTGAATGATTTTCAATTTTTTTAGACAATAAAACACAGATAAGAAAATCATCAGTTCTGTAAAGATCCACATAATAGGAACAGATAAATACCCAAATAAGCTTATTGCGATTACTAATACAAATATATGACTTATCCCAAATATTAAGACGATTTTTGAAAATGTTTTTTCATGTCCGAAGTTAATCAAACCGTGAATTCCAAGTGTGTAATTACCCCAGCTAATAGTCAATCCAAGCGATAAAATCGAAAAGATTAAAATACTGCTAGCATATTCATCGCCTAAGAGTATCTTAATAATTATGGGAGATGAAAAAAAGATTACCATCGATAAAATTGAAGTTATCAGCATTGCGTATTTGAATAGCTTATTAAACTGCCTAATTGCTTCCTCTCGGTTTTCACTAATAAGCTTTGAGAAATGTGGAAATATCGCCTGATATAGAGGAATACCAAGAAATTGAAATGCTTTAAATATTCTCTCGGCTGCAGAGTAATACCCAACAATCGTATTACTAGTTAAAAATCCTAAAATAACGCTATTACTAGTTGTGTAAAGATTCATAGCAACGTTCGAAATGAAAATTTGCAGTCCGGAAATAAATTGCTGTTTGATTACTTCAAACGAAGGTATCTTGACAATTATTCTGTACGTACTAAAAACGATTATCAACGAAATTATTCCTGAAACCAATAGTCCAATGAAATTTAGAACTGGAAGAACCATGTAGTCGTCCACTTTTCGAATGAAAATAAAAACAGTTACTGTAAAAATGAGTTTCGAGATGAAGTTAACAATAGCGATGAATTTCATCTTTTCGACGCCTTGGAAGAACCATTGGGGAAAGAGTATCCAGCCAATAACAGTTAAAAAGCTAAGGAAGAAAAATAGTTTCTCCTCAATGAACTGTTCAACGAAAGTGATGAGAAAAAGAAAGATCGCAAAGGAGATTAAAAAAAGTACGGCTTTAATGACATAAACAGATATAAAAATTTCTGAAACTTTTTTGTTGTTTTCCCGATGAATAGAAATTTCACGTGTTGCAGATAAATTAAATCCAAAATCTGTTATAAAAATAAAATATAACATAAAAGATTGAGCAAATGCATTCAGACCAAATTTTGCCGGTCCTAAAACACGAACCAGATAAGGAAGTGTAATGAGCGGAAGTATATAATTTGCAACCTGAAGGAATGACAACGAAAAAAAATTCTCTATTATTTTTCTTCTATCCTGCCGTTTAAGCTGATCGGTAATTCGTTTAAGTATCAAATTTTATTACTCTTTTCATGATTACTAAGAGTTTCAGAATTTGAAACTTTTAATATCTCCGCGAACCGAACCATTAAACCGACAGACGTCCAAAAGACTATTGAGAACTGAAATCCTTCAAAATTAGGCTCCATCAACGAATGAACATAAACTCCAACTATTGAACTCAAAAACGACCATAATAAGATTTTATTCGAGTCAACTTTTTCTCTTCTATATGATTTTATAAAATAAACAATAACTCCGATAAGCAGAGTGATGAACATTATAGCACCAGGTACGCCAGTTTCACCTAATAGCCCCAACACGATATTGTGAGCTGAAGCATGATCGAGTATAACGAATTTTGCATGATAACCCAAATTACCGATCCCTACACCTATGATAGGATTATCCAAGAACATCTGCCAGACATCCTTATAAAAATTCAGACGAGTGTGATATGAGAAGCTTTGTTCAACAGTGGCTATCCTTTCAACCAATACATACGTCAAAGGATTCAATAAAAGAATCAGTGCAACTAAAATTATTGTAAACAAAAGTGGAAGAAAAGTTTTAGGTTTTAATATTCTACCTAATAAAAAAATAATCGCTGCTGATAAAGCCAGCATCCCACCCCGAGACAGAGTGAATACAATCGCAGAAAACATAACTATAATAGACAATGCAACAAGAATTTTTTCATTTATAGATTTTAGATATAAGAAATATCCAATGGTTAGAGGAATTAATAGAACATAAAATGTCGCTAAGTAATTTGACTTTCCCCAGGAAGTTGCGAGAAGATTTTTCTTCAAGAAAAGTCCCACAATTCCTCTGGCAAGTCCCCCCAATTCAATTATGATCGAAAATTCAATCGCTGAAAGTATAACCCCAAATAATATCAGCATTCTTATGGTTGTTTTAATATCACTCAGCGACTTTGTGAATCTATAGGTAAATAAGAAAAATACCAGCCCGTAGAAATAACTTTTCCATATTAACAAAGTTCTGAGCTTGTCTACTGCTATAAAAAAGCTAAGCAGCCCCCACGCTAAAAAAATTAGCAAAAGAGTTGAAAAAAAATGCCAATTTTTTTTTTCATTTGATTCAAAAAGAGCTTTGAAAATTAAAATTAAGAATAGAAGCGGAAAAAATATATCAACAAACAAGATCTGAGGAATTTTACCGCTAATTTTCACCTCGCCTACGGATCCTGCAAGAATTGCAAATAACAAAAGATAGAGAGCATACGCCGGATTTTCATAGAGAAACTTCAGTGAAAGCAATAATACAAATCCACCCAAAATAATTAGGGGTGCAGTGTAATCGATTACGATTAAAGAAATTATTAAAAGTAACTCTAGAAGAAATAAAAATTTGAAATCTTTTATAAGAGATAACATTGATTGGTTCGTTTTCAAAATCACAACTTATTATCTGGAACCGCTACTTTTTCCGGAATGCAAACATACGCTGCATCGGAAGAAAAATTTCCTCTCTTAATTTTTTATATCGAGAGTGCTCGTTTTTGATCTCTACAAAGGAATTTTTTATCAGCACGAAACAGATGGATAAGAAAAATGAGATTAAGAATGAAGCCAATACAATAATGCTTCTTTTAGGACTTGATTTTTTTTCTGCCGGGACTGCTACATCCAAAACCAACACTACTGGGATATTCTTCTGTTCTTCAATTTTTGATTGCTCAAATATCGGAAGTAAAAACTCCATTAGCTTTGTCTGAATCTCAAAATCTCTCTTAAGTCTTAGATATTGAATACCGACTTCAGGAATATCGCCAAAAGGCACAAACAAGCTTAAAGATTCTTTGTTTAATTTTTCCCTTCCAAATTTCATTTGATTCAATTTACTATTCATCTCTTTAATTTGCAGTTTCGCCTGCTGAATTTCCGGACTGCTTTCGTCCATAGTTTTTCGCAAGACTTCAAGTTTAATTTCCTCAATCATTATCAAGCTTTTGATTTCTGCCGCAGCTTGTATTGCCGCCTTAGTTTGTTCATCTATTGCATAGACACTATACTTTTCGCTAAACATTTTTAAGCTGTCTTCGATGTTTTTAAGATCAACTTTTAATTGTTCATACCTTTTTTCAATGAATTCTCGATTGTTGCGTGCTTCTGCAACTCCAAGCTCGATACTAATATCGTTTAATACCTGAACAAAGTAGTTTGCCATATCAGCGGCTCTCTTTGGATCCTTATCCGAAACTTTTATTGTGATATTTCCTTCATCTTCCACATTAAACTGAACATTGTCTTCGAATGCACCGATTACATTTTCTATGGGTGCAGATTCACTAAAATCATAAACTTCACGAATATTAAATTTTCTGATAACCTTTTCGAATGATGAACGGCTTTGAAGGATCGCTAAATAATTAAAAGCTTCATCGGACGTGGTTCCCAATCTGCCTAAAGTTCGTGAGATATCTTTTATAGCTGTAGAAAATCCTGCTATGTCACCAAACAATCCAGATTTTTTCTTTGGCGAAAGAATCGATGCTGTAGATGTATACCAATTTGGCATTAAGAGAGAAATAATTACAGCGAGTAATGTTACAATTCCTGTATTCCAAAGAATAATTCTCCTATATTTGACCAGAACAATGATGAAATCTTCAAATCTTTTTTGCTGCTCACTGTTGTTTTCTTTATTCATTAATTTACAATCTTTCGTTCGTTATACTCTAATTTAATATTTATTATTTAAGCTGATTGATTAAAAGATATATTGTAGCTAATGATGCGATGATTCCAAGTCCATCCCGTGCGATTGAAAAGTAATATAAAAATGGGCGTTCTGGTTCGCGCGGTACCCAAATTGCATCGCCTGCTTGAATTTCAGTTTCATCAGGATCAAGCCATTGATAGGTTCTCGCTTTAATTACTTTGACTTCACTTTTATCGGCGTTCTCACTGAATCCACCGGCAAGCGAAACATAGTCATTAAATCCTATATTATCTCTATAAGGCTGGTATCCGGGATTTTTTATCTGACCAAAAACATAGACGTTTTGATTTACTGGTGGAACATGAATAATATCACCATTTTTCAATGTGATATCTAGCTCAGATTTTTTTTCCCTAAACAATTTCACAAAATCAACATTCACAATGCGTCTTTTGAGTTTCAACTCTCTTATCAAGTATAGACTATCCAAAGATTTCGCAGTAGCTGATCGCAAATTTTGAATTAACTCAAAATCTTCATCAATAAACTCTCCTACAGATTCGCTGGCACGGATAATAAGAGCCGAACCGAGATCAGCTTCAGAGGTAAAACCTCCTGCAGCACTGATAACTTGAGAAAGTTTTGTATCGTTCTGTAAAATTGGGAAAGCTCCAGTATTCTTTATTTGTCCGGAAAGGTAAACAATAAAATTATTTGGTTTATCTTCAGATGAAGTTACATAGATCTGATCTCCGCGCTCAAGTTTGAAATCTTTATTTTCAGGGAACTTAAGTACAAGCTCATCTCTTTTCTTAATCGATTGATTAAGTCTATACAAATAAATTTTTTGCTTGTTAGCCATTGTAGTGAAGTTTCCGCCAATGAGAAGCGCTTTTTCAAGGTCATCCCCCTCAACAAATTCATACACATCGCTTTTATTCACCTCACCATAAACAGAAATGAAATCGAAAAACAAATTTTTCAGCGGGACAAAAATTCTATCCCCCTCCCTTAGGTATGGATTATGCTTATCCTCGCCTGTTGCATAAAACATTGGCAAATCAACATTAACGTTAGTCCCATCTTTCCTATGGAGAATAACTTTACGTGTAGAGATCCGTTTATAAATATCTGAGATTTTATTCGGATCAAGCTTTTGTAAGTCTAATGCCAACTCTCTTTCATTCTCCTTTGATGGATTTATCAACAGAGTATTGGCAGCACTTATTGTTGTTAAGTTTGCCATTATAATTGCTTTATCAACACGATCCACTGAAGATACTTTGAATGCAGATTGGTTCGATACAACTCCAGAAACCTGCACTAAAAAATTTCTTGGCGAAGTAAGAGTTACTGAAACTTCTGAAGTCAAATATTTCTGTTTGATTTTTTCGCTGACTTTTTTCTTCACTTCTGCAAGATTAAGGTCAGTTACCTTAACAACACCAACTGTAGGAATGATCAAGCTTCCTTCTGGATTAACATTGATTGAATATGTTATTCCCATTGCTCCCCATATACCGATAGTAAATTCATCACCTGGTCCGATGATATACGTTTCTGGATCGATCGCTCCTTCAAGCGGAGTTGCTGCAGTGCCCGTTTTTGGTAACGACGCTTTCTGTAATAATTCATCCATTGAAGGGATTTTGTTTCTTAGGTCTCTATCCTGTGAAAAAGTACTGTTGTGAAAAAGAAGTGACAGGATTAATAAAATAAAGGAATATCTATTTATGTCTTTCATTGAACTAGATTTAATAATTTCAATTTAAATTCTTTACGAGGATCTCTGCTATTCTCTCTCCGGCTTTTCCATCCCATAGAGGCGGAATGGAGGAATCCGTTTGCTTTTTATTGAGACGAGAGTGAGCTTCATCATAAATTTTGTTGTAATTCGTTCCGATCAGTTTATTTGTACCTAAAGTAGTTGTAATCGGTCTTTCTGTATTGTCTCGTAAAGTCAAACATGGAATTTTTAGATAAGTCGTTTCCTCCTGAATTCCGCCTGAATCTGTAAGCACTAAAGCAGAATTTTTTACGAGATTTACAAAATCAATATAGCCAATTGGGTCGATTAATAAAATATTTTTGTGGATATCGGTCAATCCAGCATGTTCGAGGTTCTTTCGAGTCCTAGGATGAATCGGAAATACAATTTTGTAATTCTCTGCGAGACTTGAGAATTGTGAAAATATTTCTTTTATGTTTGAAGGATCATCAACATTGCTTGGACGATGCAATGTTACTACAATATATTCCCTGCTGGCGAGAGACATTTCAGTGAGAATCTTCGATCTATCAATTTTCGGCAGATAATTTATGAGTGAATCAATCATACAGTTTCCGACAAAGAAAACCTTGCCTTCATCAATTCCTTCATTAGATAAATTCTGTACACCACTTACTTCTGTAATGAAAAGATAATCTGCTATTGAATCCGTGAGTAATCTGTTTATTTCTTCAGGCATTGTTCTATCAAAACTTCTAAGGCCGGCTTCCACATGAGCGACTTTAATTCCGAGTTTCACAGCAACAAGACTGCAGGCAACCGTAGAATTAACATCTCCAACTACGATAACTAAATTTGGTTTCTCTTTTAGAAGGACTTTTTCAAATTCAATCATAATTTTTGCAGTTTGCTCAGCATGCGAGCCTGAGCCGACCCCTAAATAAAAATCCGGTTTTGGAAGTTCGAGCTCTTCAAAAAAAACTTTTGACATGTTAACATCATAATGCTGCCCTGTGTGACAAATCAAATGCTGAACTTGATCATTATATTTTTGAAACGCCCGATGGAGCGGGGCGACCTTCATAAAATTCGGACGCGCACCAACTACACTGATAACTTTTTTCAAACCGAATACCCCTTTTTATTACCTGAACCTAACAGAACAATTTTTTCGCGACCAGATTTTACATTTTTTGTTGCATTGCGTGTATCAATAACTCTTTTCGCATTTTTAACAATCATGTCATAATTGTATGCGGAATGATTTGTCACAATTACTACTAAATCGGCTTTTTTAATTAAGTCTTTTGACAATTTCTTTGATTTTAACTTCAATCCATTGATTTCGATTTCTGGTACAAACGGGTCATTATACATTAAATCAACTTGGTAATCTTTTAGGAGAAGTTCCATTACTTTTATTGCAGGTGAGTGACGCGTGTCATCAACATCTTTTTTAAAAGCTGCACCTAAAAAAAGAATTTTTGCTTTGTTGATGGACTTATTCATCTGACTCATTTCACGAAGGATCATCGACTTAACGTAGAAAGGCATGTTTTCATTTGTTTCAGCTGCGAGCGTAATGAATTTTGTTATGAAGTCGTAGGATCTCGCCTGCCATTCTAAATAATAAGGATCAATTAAAATGCAATGTCCTCCAATTCCAGGACCAGGATAAAAAGGCATAAATCCAAAAGGTTTGGTCGATGCAGATTCGATCACTTCCCACATATTAATTCCACCCATACGATCACAGAGCAGAGCTAATTCGTTCACAAGCGCGATGTTTACACTCCTAAAAATATTTTCTAAGAGTTTTTCCATTTCGGCAACTTTTGGATTCGACACTTCCACAACTTTTGAAATAATTTTTGAATTTGCCAGTGCAGCAAGTTTTGTGCATTTCTTTGTAACGCCGCCGACTACTACTGGAGTATTTTTTGTCGTCCAAACTTGATTACCGGGATCGATTCTCTCCGGTGAAAAAGCTAAGTAAAAGTCCTTTCCAACTTTCAATCCGGTTTTTTCCAAAATTGGCTGCACATACCCTTCAGTTGTATTTGGAAAGGTAGTACTTTTAAGAATTATTAAATGATTGTACCTCAATCCTTTTGCTACTTCTTTAGCAGCATGAACAATGAATGAAATATCCGGTTCTTTGTTCTCTGTGAATGGAGTAGGAACGCAAATATAAATCACATCGCATTCAGGAATTGAGAGAAAGTGATTTTCAGCAGTTAATTTTTTGTTCCTGACTGCTTTATTGAAATCCGCATCTTTAATGTCCTGAATATAATTCTTTCCGTTGTTTATTGACTCAACTTTGGATTGATCGACATCAATGCCGAGCGTCTTAAATCCTTTTACAGCAAATTCAACTGCGAGAGGCAAGCCGACATACCCAAGCCCAACTACTCCGATTACAGCTTTTTTAGTATTTAATTTTTGTTCAAGAGTACTCATAAAAAAAATTACCTTTCAATATACCACTGTTTGTAATAGTTCTGATAATCGCCGGAGATTATTTCCTCCCACCATTTTTTATTGGTCAAATACCATTCAATGGTTTTGCGAATCGCATTTTCAAAATTGTGTTTCGGTTTCCACCCAAGTTCTTTTTCAATTTTCGATGAATCAATTGCATATCTTCTGTCGTGTCCTGGTCTATCTTTAACATAATTGATCAAACTTTCGTCTTTGCCCAATTCTTTCAAAATCAATTTAACGATTTCAATATTCGGTTTTTCTGTATTTGCACCAATGTTGTAGATCTCTCCAACTTTTCCTTTAGTGGCGACGTCATAGATCGCTTCGCAATGATCTTCCACAAAAATCCAATCTCTAACGTTCATTCCGTCCCCATAAACCGGTAGAGGTTTATTATTCAGGGCGTTGATAATCATTAGCGGAATCAGCTTCTCAGGGAATTGAAATAGTCCGTAATTATTTGAACACCGGGTAATTAGAGTTGGAACATTATAAGTGTTATGGTAAGCTCTGACTAACAAATCTGCACTTGCTTTTGATGAACTGTAAGGACTATTTGGTGAGAGTGGAGTTAACTCAGAGAACTTCCCTTCTTTCCCAAGTGAGCCATAAACTTCGTCGGTTGAAATTTGGACAAAGCGGTTCAACTCAAATTTCCGTGCAGCTTCGAGAAGAACATTTGTGCCAATCACATTCGTATTTATGAATTCATAAGAACTTAGAATACTTCTATCGACGTGAGACTCAGCTGCAAAGTTAATCAGCATATCAATATTTTCTTGAGAAATGATATATTCAACAAATTCGGAATTGCAAATATCTCCTTTATAAAATTTGAAATTTGCGTTTTTATCTACATCCTCAAGATTTTTAATGTTTCCGGCATAGGTTAATTTATCAAGAACAATAACTTTAAAGTTGTCTTTTTTTGTAAAAAGGAGTTTAACAAAATTGCTGCCGATAAAACCTGCAGCGCCAGTTACTAATATGTTTTTCAACGATCCTCCATCAGTTAGAGAAAAATCCAATTAAAATTCCACCAGTCAAATAGAAACTACTTCGGATAATGGCGGACGGTACACTATTTACTTTTTCACTTTCATTTATGTACCAATCTCTCGCGAAGTTAAATGCATAACCACATCCAAATCGTAAAGCCGTGAATCGATTTAAGCTATACTCAATATTCATCGTGGGAATGAATGTAAAGTAAGTCGTCGTAAGCAAATTTGAATAATTTTGATTAATTGATATCGTATCACCAAAATTTTTCCAAATGTCATTCCAGTCCGAATTTGGTATTAAATTTTTCAAATGCAATTTTGTTTCGCCGATTCCAATTATTCCGCCAAAACTTATGTTAACCGACGAGAGTGAAGTAGTATATTCAACACTGAGTCCGCCGAACGATTGATGATACTCAATTTTTTGCACGGTTCCTGAACTTATTCTTGAACTGATTGATTGACTTCCGCTCATCCCAATTCCACCAACTCGCAAGTTTGGGATGATCATAATGTAAACATATCCCCCACCGCCGTGAAAGTAAAAGCCATTTCTTGAAAACTTTTGAGAGTCATGTAAATTGACAAATGAATTAAGCTTATCAAAATCTGTCAAATTCCATCCTGCAAAATAACCACCGGCAAAACCGATTCTTCCTTCAAAATTATTTTGAGCCATTACATTTATTGTTAAAAGTATAAAACAACAAAAAAATACAACCCTATTATAAAACATCGACGGCAAATTTACCTAAAGAGTGAGTGAGTTTCAAGGACTACAATATATATTACCGCTAATACATCCAATTAATGCAGTTGATTTATCTATTGAAGGATTAAAAATCTATTTTTCCAACATCGGAAAAAAGCCGAGTATTTCTTCAATTGAGTTAACGATGAAATCTGCCTTCTGCAAATAATCTTTACCAAGAGTTGTTTCGACTGCGATGCATTTCATCCCAGCATTTTTGGCAGATTCAATACCAAGTGGAGCGTTTTCAATCACGACACATTGTTCAGCAGTCACGCCGAGTAATTCCTGGGCTTTTATAAATGGATCTGGATTTGGCTTTGCCTTCAATACGTCCTCGGCAGTTACGATTACATCGAATAGTTTTTGCCGTTCACCATTAATCGATTTTTCCATATTCTTTCTTGCTGAAGCGGTAACCAAAGCAGTCAGAAAACCACGATTTCGTAATTCACTGATTGTCTCAAACACATTTGGATAGTAAGTCAACTGAACTATTGAACGATAATATTCTCTTTTCTCTAAAATAAATTTGTCGTGTTCTTCTTCTGGAATTCTAACGCCTGATTCTTCCATAAGTATCGGAAGTATTTCAAATGAATTTCTTCCTTCATGAAGCAGAACAGTTTGTTTTGAAACCTTTCCTCCTCGGTCACCGAACATTTTATCCCATGCTAAGTAATGATAATGAAGTGAATCAACGATCACTCCATCCATGTCAAACAAAACTGCTTTAATCATAATACAATAATAGTGATTTTAGGAGTGTTAGAAAAAATAGAATTATAAATTTCTATAAAAACTCCCTCCAAATTTTCGCCTGAAGGGAGCTTATGTTTACGGTATTTGGAGAGAACTTAATCCATCATTTTTCTTAGCAGTGCTGATTTTTCGCTGACATCATCTTCTGTATCGGAAGCTTCCTTAAAATTCTTACTGAATGATTCATCTTGAGTTTCCGGGAATTGAAGTTTTGCATTAATATCAGCACGAGCTCGCAGGTAAGAAGGTGTGCTTAATACATCCAACTTATCAGGAGAATAAGTATTAATTAAACCTTCGGTCGATTCAATTGAGGTAATCTGCTTTCTTGGATGAAGTTCAATGATTGGAATGTCTGGTACGAGTTTATTTACTTTGCTGTAGCCGGTGGCAATTACGGTGATCATAACTTCATCATTGAATGATTCATCATGAACAACACCGAATTTTACGTATGCATTTTCACCGACAGCTTCTGTAATCGTCTTCATGGCTGCTTGCACTTCATCCATAGACAAGTTGCCTGAGCCAGTAATATTCACTAAGACGTTTCTTGAACCACGAATATCCAAACCTTCTAAGAGTGGACTAGTGATAGCACGATTTGCAGCTTCAATAGCTTTGTTTTCACCTTTAGCCCTGCCGCATCCCATAAGAGTATCTCCACCTTGACGCATTGCTGTTCTTATGTCGGCAAAATCAACGTTGATAACTCCTTTTTTAATGATTACATCGGAGATACCTTTTGTTGCATCGTAAAGAACTTCATTCGGTTTATCAAAAATATCAAAGCAGGAAGTTTTCTTATCTATTATTGCAAAAAGTCGTTCGTTTGGAATAACGATTAGACTATCTACATGATCCTTTAGTGCCGACAAGCCTTTTTCTGCGTTTTGCATTCTTGGTGCACCTTCCCATTTGAAAGGTTTCGTTACAATTCCTACTACTAGAGATCCAGCACTTCGGGCAATTGATGCAAGAATTGGAGAGCCTCCTGTTCCAGTTCCACCGCCAAGACCAGTGGTTACAAAGACCATATCGCTGTTAGCGAGAGCAGCTGCAACTTTGTCTCGGTCTTCTTCCATTGCTTTTTGTCCAACGGTAACATCACCGCCAGCGCCGAGTCCTTTTGTAATCGTTCTTCCAATTTGAATTTTATGTGGAGCAGGATTTCGTTCAAGAACCTGAGCATCCGTATTTATCGCGATGAAATCTACTCCAGTTAAGCCGCGTCGCATCATACTGTCGATAGCATTACAGCCACCTCCACCGATACCTACAACGCGGATTTTAGCTATGGGACTTTCTTCCCGATCGATTACGATGGAGTATTTTCGCAATCGTGTTTCTTCGTGGTCAAGACGATGTTGTGTCATTGTTCCTCCATTGTGAGTTTGTTGTTATTGTGTTTAATTTTTTATGTTTAATCATTTACATTTCATCGAAAAACTTTTTTATTTTTTGTCCGAACTTTTTTATCACGCTGCCATTGGGCCTGCGAAATGAAACATAGTTGTGAGATTCTTTTAAATTTACTGTATCGATTCCACCCAAGAGCAGTCCGACTGCAGTTGAGTAAACAGGATTTTCCACTTTTTGTGCAAGACCGCCTCCGAGATCGAGCGGCATTCCAATGCGTGAAGGAAGTCCGAATACTTCAATTGCTAGTTCTTCACAACCTCTTATAAGCGAACCTCCGCCAGTTAAAATAATTCCAGCACGAATTTGATCTTTTAATTTCGCCATTTTCAATTCATGATCAATAAGCATGAATAACTCCTTCATTCTTAAATAAATGACTTGAGTTAAAACTCCGACGGAAATACGAATCGGTGCTCGTGGTCCGCCGCTTTGGATGTAAATATCTTGTTCTTTGATTACAGCTTTAGGACTCGCATATCCATATTCAATTTTCAACTTCTCCGCTTGTTCGGTTACAACGTTGAATGCACTTCGAATGTCGCTCGTCACTTGGCTCCCTGCTACACCAATTACTTTTGAATGACGAATTGAACCATTTATATAAACTGCTAAATCAGTTGTGCCTCCACCAATATCAATCATCGCCACACCAAGTTCTTTTTCGTTTTCGTCAAGTACAGCATTTGCGGATGCCAATGGTTGAAGTATCATTTGATTAACTTTTAATCCTGCTCGTTCCACAGATTTTGATAAACTCGTTGTAGCAGTATTTTGTGCTAAGACAATGTGATTCGCAGCTTCTAATCGAGTGCCGCACATGCCGATAGGGCTTTTTATTCCTCCTTGGTCATCTATAAAATATTCCTCTGGAATTACATGAAGAATAAAGTAATCAGATGGTATACGAATCATTTTTACGTCGTTGAATAATCTTTCAAGATCGCTTTCTGTGATCTCACGATCTGGATTATTAATAGTAACATAATTTCGATACCGCATACTGCTGATGTGAATTCCGGCAACGCCAATGTTAACTGCATTAATCTTCAATCCTGCCTGATTTTCAGCAATGCTAACAGCTTGGCGAATTGATTCAGAAGTTTTATTAATATTGGCTACTGTGCCCCTGTGCATTCCTTCGGATTGTGACACGCCAAATCCGAGAATGTCTAACTTATTAAGACTCCCCATTTCGGCAATGACTGCACAGGTTTTTGTCGTTCCGATGTCTAATCCGGCAATAATATTTTTTTTCATATCAAATTAATTCGGTCAATTGATTAATCTGTTTTTCTTTTACTACAATTTGATCTTTGAATCTCAAATCGATGTATTCATATCGAATTGAATTTTGATTCAATATTATTTGTCTCCAAAATTCACTAAGCTGGATCCCCCTTTTGAAATCAAAACTTTTATCGAAGATTATTTTCGCTTGCGGTTTTGATAAATATCCGTAGAATTTATTTTTTTCATCGATTTGTAATTCAGAGATAGAGCTGAAAAGGGCAAAATCGATTGCTCTTAATGAATGTAATGTTTCAAAAACTTTTGTCAGATGAGGAATTGAATTAACTGTATTGAGCTGATTGTTTCTCTCAAGTTCAATCCCTGTTATAATTGGAAGATCATAAATCTTAATAACTGGATTGAAAGGAAGGATTTTCCCATCCGAAGTTAAGCATGATTTTACTTGAGTGCCAAAAATTAATGCAAATGGCTCGACTTCTTTAACTCGAATACTAAAAGTGACGGAGTCAAGAAAACTTCCTTCTGCAGACTTTATATATGGATGTTTTTCGATTCTGTCGAGTACCATTTCGGGTGTAAGCTCTTCAAGTTTTTTTTCTGAATTAATTCTTGCAAAATTCAATATTTCTGAAGTTGGCACGATCTCGTTCTGTTCCAATACAATTTTTTCTATGCGAAACTTAACTTCAAAATTTTGCGCCGTTCTACTTAAGAATAAAATTCCTATGACGAAAAAAATCAAAAACAAAAAGACAGCGATGCGTTTCAATTTATCCTTCCAGTTTTCATTAGTTCAATAAATTTTTCACCATATTGGTAAATATCTCCTGCGCCCATCGTTACAACTATATCACCTGACTTCACTACATTAATGAGAGCATCTGGCAGGTTGTTTTTATCCTTGACATATAAAACATTTTTATGTCCAAACTTCTTTGCTGAATCAGCTAAGAGCTCACCGGTAATTCCTTGAATTGGTTCCTCACGGGCGGGATATATATCAAGACAGATAAATACATCGCAATTAAGAAATGATTTTGCGAAGTCCTCGTAAAAATCTCTTGTCCTCGAGAACAAATGCGGTTGAAAAACTGCTACGATTCTCCTATCCCAACCTGCACGAATTCCTTTGAGCGTAGCCGCGACTTCCGTTGGATGATGCGCATAATCATCAATGATCATTATATCTTGAATTTCAGCTTTAACTTCGAATCTTCTATAAACTCCATTAAATTTTTCAAGAGATTTTTTTATCGTTTCGAAATCAATTCCAAGCTCAATTGCAATCGCTATTGCGCCAAGTGCGTTTTGAATATTATGGATGCCCGGAATAGCTAATTTTATATTACCTATTTTTTTCCCCTTGTATTCAACCTCGAAGCTCGATGTATTTTCGTAATGTTCGATTTCGATCGCGCGGACATCTGCTTGTGAGGTTAAGCCGTAGGTGATAATTTTCTTATTGATCTTAGGAATAATATCCTGCAATCCTTCTTCATCCAAACAAAGAACGACAAATCCGTAGAACGGAACTTTGTTGGCGAATTCAGCAAATGCTGCCTTAATATCATCGATGTCTTTATAAATATCCAAATGCTCGGACTCAAGCGTCGTAACCGCAGCAATTGTTGGAGTTAATTGCAAAAAACTTCTATCAAATTCGTCCGCCTCGACGACAATAAAATCACCGGAGCCAAGCCGCGCATTTGTACCGCCAAGCCCGCTCAATTTTCCACCTACAATTACTGTGGGATCAAATCCTGCTTCGAGCAAAACTAGACCGACCATTGAGGTTGTAGTTGTTTTGCCATGTGTTCCAGCGATTCCAATTCCATATCTCAGCCGCATGAGTTCAGCGAGCATTTCTGCTCTACGGATAACAGGAATTTTTCTCTTAATTGCTTCTGCGACTTCTGGATTATCCACGGAGACTGCTGATGAATAAACAAGAACATCGACATCAACAAGATTTTCCGCACTATGTCCTTCAAAAATTTGGGATCCAAGTTTTTCTAAACGGTCTGTTACTTCACTCAAACTTTTATCCGAACCTGAAACATTAAAATTCATTGCAATTAAAACTTCTGCAATCCCGCTCATTCCAATTCCACCAATACCGACCATATGGACTTTTTTGAAATTCTTAAACATTATCACTATCCTCTGGTTGTTTAGCATAAAGCTTTTCTCTCAGCTGCCTAAATTCCTCCAAAAGCTGATTTTCATCGTCATAATCAAATGGTCTTATATAAAGTGGATACACTCTTTTAAGAGTTCTAATTTTCACTGTTCTAAATGCACCCTGAAAATGAAATCTATGTTCCCTTCTGATAATTATGCTTTTAATTTCGTCAAGATTAAAAACTTTCTTATCGAAACGTGTTTCAATTAAAAAGCCTTTATCAAAGAATCCTATTCGCTTATTTCGGATTAAGTTAAAAGTCGTACCGAGGATTGAGTAACCTATTACAATTATAAATAGATACGAGATTGGATCATGAGTGAAATTTTCGAAGTCTAATCCTGCAAACTGCGCCCGCAATAAAACATAACCCAGCATAGCAATGAAATAGATTACAGTCGACTGGTAATACAAAGTCATGTTATATTTATAAAATGACTTTTCCATTTAATTTATCTTTGACAATTTTATTGCTTCTCTCGCAATTACTTCTGCTGCATTTAGTTTCGAAAGCTGCTTTGCTTTTGATCTCATCTGTTTAAGTTTCGCTTCATCATTTAAGAGAGCCAGAATCTTTTGTAACAATGAATTGGAGGATTCACTATCGAGTAAAATTTCGGCCGCTTTTTCATCCACAAGCGTCATCGCATTATGATACTGATGATTTTCAGTAACATTTGGAGAGGGAATTAGAATTGAAGCTAATCCTTGGTTTGTTATTTCAGCGATCGTAGATGCACCTGAACGACTAACAAAAAGATCGCAAATAGAATAGGCATAGTCCATCCTGTCAATAAAAGGTAAAACTTTTACTCTCTCAGTCTTGAACGATTTGAAATCTTCATAATAATTTGCACCAGTCTGCCATATAACTTGAAACTGCTCAGATAATCCAGTAACAAATTCAGAAATTTTTTGATTTATTGATTTAGCTCCAAGACTCCCGCCGACTATGAGAACAGTTTTTATATTTGAATCCAATCCAAAAAACTTTGCAGCTTCGTTTCGGTCTTGAGTCTGTGAAATATTTCTTGTTGGATTACCCGATATGAAAATTCTTTTCCGTGATTTGAAATATTTTATGCTGCTTTCAAATCCAAGATGAATCTGATTGGCAATCGGAGCTAAGACTTTTGTTGCAATTCCCGGAAAAGAATTTGATTCAGAAAGAATTACTGGACGGTTGAACACTTTAGTAATAAACAAAGGTGCTACTGAAATGTAGCTTCCAGTTCCTACGGCTACATTTGGTTTGAATCTTAGAACAATGATAATTGATTGAAGAAGTGAAACAAATAAACTCCATCCAAAACTGATTGCTGCAAAACCAATTTTCCGTGGCATTCCTTTTATGGAAATCGATTTGTACTCAAATCCTAAATTCGGTATAACTTTCGACTCCATTCTATGCTTTGTACCAACAAATAGAATTCTTGATTTTGGCTGCTGTTTTCTCAGCTCATCAGCAATCGCAACAGCCGGAAAAATATGTCCTCCAGTTCCGCCGCAAGCAAATAAGAATCGATATGTTCGTTCATTATTCATCGCGTTATAACAGTCGCTTCAGTTTGAAAAACTTCTTCATGATGAATTGATGATGAAATATTAAGCAATATTCCGATTGCTGCAGCATTAAATAAAATGGCAGTGCCGCCGTAACTAAGAAACGGTAACGGAATTCCTGTAGTTGGAAGAATACCCACTGTAACGCCAGCATTCACAAAAGCATACAAGCCAATTGAAAAAGTAATTCCGAATGCTAATAGCCTTCCAAATGTTTCAGGTGCGTTAAGTGCGATTTTAAATCCCCTCCAAAGAATAAATAGGAATAAACTCAAAATTATAACTGCACCGATGAAACCATATTCTTCACCGATAATAGCATAAATAAAATCACCGTAAGCTTCAGGAAGCCATAATTCTCTAATTCTGCTGTCGCCGATCCCATTCCCTTCAATCCCACCTGAACCAAAAGCTAATGCTGCTTGTCCAACTTGATAGTTGATTGGCTGGTTACTAAAAATTCCTTCGACAAAATTTTTTAATCTTGTATAGCGATAACTTCCAGTGTCGGCCAGATAAAATATTAGAAATGGAAAAGTCATCCCAACCGTGGCAAATAAATGTTTAACCCTTGCTCCTCCGAGATAGAGTAAAGTAAAACCGATTATGACGCTCAATGTTGCAGTGCTGAAATTTGGCTGAGCTAAAATCAATGCCACAACTACACCGATCCAAGCGAGACTTGGTAAGTATCCATATTTCAAATCTTTTATGGTTTCGACTTTTTTTACAATTAAACTCGATAAGTGCATTATCAAGGCATACAATGCAAGAATAGAAGGTTGAAATCCAAATCCACCAATGTTTATTTGTCGTGCGGCACCTTTTACAGTTTTTCCAAAACCTGCAGTAATAGCCAGCAGAACAATGCTCATTATTAAAATTTCTTTGCTGTACTTCTGATAGTACTGGTACGGAATCCTTGTGAAAAGGAAAAGAGCTCCAATACCAAAAAATACTTTTCCAAGATGATTGCCAAATAATAGTTCTGGGTCTCCCCATTTGTACGATGAATAAAAACTACTCGCAGAGTAAACAACAATCAAGCTGAACAGCATTAAACCTAACACTGCTAAAAATATAGATATGTCAACTCTACCTTTACTCATTATAAATCGTTCACTATATCTTTAAATCTTCTGCCTCGGTGTTCGTAATCCCTGAACATATCAAAACTCTTGCAAGCAGGTGAAAGAAGAACTATATCATTTTCGTCTGCATAGTCAAATCCTTTATCGACCGCTTCCTCAAGTGTTTTGCATTTTATTACTTTTTTAATTTGATGAAGAGCACTCTCGATCTTTTCTTTTGCTTCGCCGATTGCAAGAATGAATTTTACATTTTGTTTGATCGGCTCAATAATCTCTTGGTAATCGTTTCCTTTCTCTCTCCCTCCAAGAATTAAAATAATCGGCTGATCGATACTCTTTAACGCGTAATAGGTTGAACGGACATTTGTTGCTTTCGAATCGTTTATAAAAGTAATTCCATGAAGCGTTCTTACAAGTTCAAGACGATGCTCAACGCCTTTAAACTCCTGTAATCCTTTTTTTATTCCGTCATTTGGACAACCGAAATACTTTGCCGTTAATGATGCTGCCATTGAATTATAAAGGTTGTGAGATCCTTTAATTAAAATTTCTTTTGCCGAAATCAGCTCTTCACTGCGTCCGTTAAAATTCAAATAGACTTTATCTCCAATGAGAGATGCACCTTTTTCAACATCATTCAAAATTGAGAATGACTGCGCTGGGATTTTGCACTTCGAAGTATTATTCTGTATTACTTCATCATCCTGATTGTAAACAAAAAGATCACTGTTCATTTGATTCTTAGTAATTCTGAATTTCGAATCAATATATTTCTGAAAATCGTTCTCATACCTATCGAGATGGTCGGGAGTGATATTTAGAAGGACCGCAGCATCCGGCCTGAAAGAATTAATATGATCAAGTTGAAAACTGCTGGTCTCGAGAACTATAATTGAATCTTCATCCGCATTATCAGCAATTAACGAGAAAGCATTTCCAATATTCCCCGCTGCTAAAGATTTTTTCCCGCACAAATTAAGAATATAATTAGTCAGTGCAGTGGTTGTTGTCTTTCCATTCGTTCCAGTGATTCCCACAATTTTTGCTTTCGTAAACCAGCTTGCAAATTCAATCTCGCTGTTTATAACGATACCCAAATTATTAGCTTTGGTGAGTACATCAGAATTTGATGGTACGCCTGGGCTTGTTATAAGATAATCGCACTCAAAAACTCTATCACTATGTCCACCAAACTCGAAATGTATTTTATTTTCAGAGAGTTCTTTCTTGAGTTCATCATAATTTTCGGGCTGAGATGTATCGCTTAGAAAAACTTCAGCTCCCTGTCTGCGGGCAAGATACGCAGCGGCGATTCCACTTCGAGCAGAGCCAATAATTGAAACTTTTCTATTTCTAATGTCTATCACTTCTATCGAATTTTAAATGTTGTTAAACTAAGTATGGCAAGTATGATCGCAATAATATAAAACCTGACTACAATTTTTGGCTCAGACCAATTGAGCAACTCAAAGTGATGGTGAAGCGGTGCCATTTTAAAAACTCTTCGACCTTCGCCATACTTTTTCTTTGTGTATTTGAAATAAACTCTTTGAATTATGACTGAAACAGTTTCCGCAAAGAATATCCCGCCGAGAATGGGAAGCAGCAATTCTTTTTTGACTAATACTGTCAATGTGCCAAGCGCTCCGCCAAGTGCTAGCGATCCTGTATCCCCCATAAAAACTTGAGCGGGATAGGAATTGAACCACAGGAAGCCGAGTGTTGCACCTACAGCCGCAGCACAGAAAATCGTGAGCTCACCTGTCCCAGGAATATAAGCGATGTTTAAGTAATCACTGTAAATTGCATTGCCTGTAACATAGCTGAAAAGTGCCAACGTCAGCATAGCAATAGCGATTGTTCCGGATGAAAGTCCATCCAATCCATCAGTTAAATTTACTGCGTTTGATGTTGCCATGATGATAAATATCACAACCGGAATGTAGAAATATGAAAAATCGAAATTCAAATCTTTGAAAAATGGCAGCGTCGTCTCAGTATTTATTCCTGCATATTCTGGTGATAAGAATACTCCTACACCGACAATTAATCCGATAATAAATTGGAGGATCAGTTTGTATCTTTCGATCAACCCCTTACGGTATTTTTTAACGACTTTAAGATAATCATCAAGTAATCCAACACCGAATAACCATAGTGTAGCTACTAAAATTAAACTTATAAAAATGCTAAGAATATCAGCCCAAAGTATAACTGGAATTACGATTGATGAAATCACGATTAATCCGCCCATAGTAGGTGTGCCAGCTTTTGAGTGATGAGTTGCAGGAGCTTCTTCTTTTTTCGATTCGCCTAACTGATTTTTTTTCAACCAGCGAATTATTTTAGGACCAAAATAAAAAGTGAATAATAATGAAGTAACTGCAGCTGCTGCCGATCTAGTAGTGATATATCGAAATGCACCGAGACCTGGTATATCAAAAACTCTATGTAAATAGTCGAATAAATAGTATAGCATTTTATGCCTTAATGCTTTCTAAAATTTCTTCCATTTTCATTTTACGAGAACCTTTTATCAATAGGATTGAATTCTTTATTAAAACTGAATTTATTTTTTCCACGAGTTTCTTCTTACTGTTAAACTTGAACGTTTTTAAATTTAATTCTCTTGCCCGGTGAACTGTGTGTTTAGTGAGATCACCAAAACAAAACAGATAATCAACTTTTGCATCAGCTGCATAATTGGCCAGCTCTCCATGGAATTTCTTCGACTCTTTACCAAGTTCCAACATATCGCCAACAGCGGCAATTTTCCTCTCAAAACCATTCATCAGTTTCAATGTTTCGAATGCAGCTTGCATTGAGCTTGGATTTGCGTTGTACGAATCATTCAAAATCGTGAGTCCATCATTTTTAATTACCTGCATTCTTTTCTCGAATGAAGAGTATGATTCAAGTGCAGCTTTTATTTTTCTAAAAGGAACACCGAATTTGAAACCGAATGCTGCCGCGCATATTGCATTATAGGAAGAGTGTCTCCCGACAGTCTTTAGGTCCACGCTCATTGAATGATTCTTATAAGAAAAAATTACTCGCGGATTACCTATTGAATTCAATCCAATAAATTTTCCTTTCACGTCAGCATTTCCGGTAAAACCGAATGAAAGTTTATTAATCAATTTTCTTGAATTTAGTTTAACTCTCTTATCATCAGAATTAACAATTCCAAAGCCATTGGTTCGAGCTAAATAAACAAAAACTTCTCCTTTGGCTTTTGCTATTCCTTCAATGCCTTCAAAAAATTCTGTATGAGCGTGACCAATGTTAGTAATACATCCGAAGTCCGGTTCGGCAATTTCACATAACCGGGTTAACTCTCCAGAATGATTCATCCCCATTTCAATCACTGCGACTTCATGCCTTTTATTTAGACGGAACAAAGTCAATGGGACGCCGATATGATTGTTAAGATTTCCTTCAGTTTTCAAAACATGAAATTTTTGGGAGAGAACTTTTGCGATCATTTCTTTTGTAGTTGTTTTTCCGTTCGAACCAGTAATTGCAATGGTTTTCACTTTGAACTTCTTCCTATAAATGTTTGCCAGTTCTCCAAGAGAAAGAATAGTGTCATCGACTACAACAAAAAAAGATTTTAAATTTTTAAACTTAGAAAGATGTTCTTTTGAAATTACAACTCCAATGGCTCCCTTCCTCAAAACACTATTTATAAATTCATGTCCATCAAAATTATCTCCCTTTATTGCAAAGAAAAGATCACCCTTTTGCACTTTTCTCGAATCGATCGATACGTTCTTAATCGAATTGAAACTTTCATCATTAAATACGATTGAGCCTTTCAATTTTTTTATGTCCGCCAAAGTGAGATTCATTTCCCGAATCTTTCCTTCAAATATTTTTCTGCACATTCTTTATCATTGAAATGGATCTTCTTCTCGCCAATAATTTGATAGTCTTCGTGTCCTTTACCTGCAATTAAGACTATGTCATTAGTTTCAGCATTCATTATTGCTGATCGAATTGCTTCTTCTCTATCTGAAATAGTTTTTACCTTTGATTTGTTTTTAACTCCAGCCAAGATATCTTCAATTATTTGTTCAGGACCTTCATTTCGTGGATTATCCGAAGTTACAATAAAACTATCGCTATATTTTTCAACTGCTCTAGCCATAAGCGGGCGTTTTGTTTTATCCCGATTTCCACCGGCGCCAAACACTGTGATTACTTTTGAATTTCTTTTCTGATTTTGGATAATCTCATTTATGGATGAAAGGCAATTCTCCAAAGCATCGGATGTATGAGAATAGTCCACGATCACATTTATTGGATAATTGCTTCCAACAACTTGGAATCGCCCAGGTACAACTTCTGCTTTAGCGAGTCCATTAATTATTGACTCCTCATTAATCCCAAGTTTCCAACAGAGTGCAGCACAAGCGGCGGCATTATAAATATTAAATTTACCTACAAGATTCGAACTTATTTTTCTTTTTCGATTGTCAATAACCAAATCGAAACTCGTCGAAGTAAAATCATATGATTCACTGGAAAAAGAAAAATCATAAGAAGGATTCGATCCATACGAAATTTTCTCTGCAAGAGTATTTGTTAAAATTCTTTGTCCATACGGATCGTCAAAGTTTGAAACTGCCATTGCATTCTCGCCCAGGCTATCAAACAATCTTTTCTTGGACTTAAAGTAACTCTCCATATCATGATGAAAATCCAAGTGCTCTTGAGTTAGATTTGTAAAAATCGCACCGCAGAACTCTATACCAAATACTCTATCGAGTACAATCGAATGAGACGATACCTCCATAACACAATATGTACAACCCGCCTCAACCATTTTGTAAAACATTTGATTAAGTTCAAGAGACTCTGGCGTAGTTTTATCACTCACAAAAATTTCATTACCGATATAATTTTTAATCGTGCCAATCAATCCAACTTTGTTGTTTGCTTGTTCGAGTATAGACTTGAGAATATAAGTGACAGTGGTCTTACCGTTTGTACCAGTTACTCCAACGATTTTAATTTTTTTGGAAGGATCTTTATAAAATTTAGAGGAAATTTGAGCGAGAGCTTTTCGGGAATCTTTAACCAAGATCTTCGTAATATTTTGATGAATCAAATAATCGTTAGAAATGGATGAATCATCTTCAATTGCTATAGCGATTGCTCCCTTGCTGATAGCTTCCATTACATATTTATGTCCATCTGTGTTGAATCCCTTGATTGCAACAAATAGAGAACTTTGTTTAACATTTCGTGAATCATACTCGATTGATGAGATATCTTTACGCTCAACTTCGCCAGCGAGCTGAATAACTTTTAATCCTTCTATAACATTTTCAAGTTTCAATCAGATATCCTTCGAGCAAATTAATTTGCAAATTGCGTTTGAAGGGACTTCCGTCCCCCCTTCAAGACTCTGTCGAATTACATATCCGTTACCTTCAATAACAACTCTAATATTTGCGAGCGCCATCTGGTTAATTGCTTCACGCATTGAAAGTCCAATTACACTTGGAACTTGAGCTGCCGATGAAGATTTTTCAGTATCGCCTAAACCAAATGTAACATGTTTTTCTTCCTCATTGAACACTTGCGAAAGAATTACTCTGCCACTTCCCTTAAATTCTATCTCAACATCGAAACTGCGGCAAATCTTTATAGCTTCAGATTTTTCTTTTCCTATTAAACTCGGGAATGACAATTCATCAGATATTTTATGATATACAAGATTCTTTTCAATTAATTTTTCTTCTGCATGAGATTTGAATAACCGCCCGGCTATTCTCTTAAATATTGGAGCTGCAACTGTACCACCGTAATAATTCCCTTTAGGTGAATCGATTACAATTAAACAGAGGTATTGCGGTTGATCTACCGGATAAAATCCAACGAATGAAGAAAAATAAAATTCTTTAGAGTAATAACTTTTTGGTTTACTCTCTATAAGTTTTTGTGCCGTTCCAGTTTTTCCGCCAGCTTCAAGCCCGTCTATTTTTGCAGATTGACCTGTACCGTTTTCTATGGTTTTATATAAAATTTTCCGCAGAGTTTTTGAGGTGGATTCGGAAATAACATTGCGCACAATATTCGAATTAACTTCTTTTATGATCTCTCCATCTTCAGATACAATTTTTTTGACTATATATGGGCTGACAAGTTTTCCGCCGTTAATTGCTGCTGCATACGACATAATCAGTTGTATTGCAGATATTGAGATTGAATATCCATGCGATGCAAAACACGCGGTTAGTTTATCATGTTTTTTAAGTAAACCTAAGTCGCCGCTTGTTTCACCGGGTAGATCAATTGAAGTTCGAGTTCCGAATCCAAAATTTCTGACATATTTAAACATTTCTTCGGCTCCCCATTTCTGAGCGAGCTTGACAAATACAATATTACTTGACTGCTCCATCGCTTCTTCCACAGTAAGAAATGTATGCGGCTTCGTATCTCTGAAAGTTACACCCATTGTTTGATAAGTGCCCTTTTCAGCATAATATACATCTGATGGCTTTGCAACATTTTCTTCAAGTACGCCGGCGAGAGTTACAATTTTAAAAGTAGAACCAAGATCGTATCTGTCTGTAACGGCGCGATTTCTAATTTCAAAATTAGTTGCTTTATAATACTCCGAAGGATTAAATGTCGGATAATTTGACATAGCAAGAATTTCGCCAGTATTTGGATCAATTATTATCCCCATGCCATTGGAGGCATTTGAGTTCAAAACACCTTTTGATAATTCTTCTTCTAACACACGCTGCGTTTCTCTATCTATAGTTAAATGAAGATCGCAACCATTGACAGCCTTCTGACTTTTATGATTCAGAACAGTACTTGCTTTTCCGCGAGCATCACGTTGAATTATTAGACTACCTTGTTTACCTTTCAGGTAATTGTCGTATTGCTTCTCAATTCCATCTAAACCCTCAGAATCTGAGTTCACATAACCAAGAATATGAGAAGCAAGGGAACCAAAAGGATATTTTCTCCTAGTTTTTTCTTCGAGAATCAATCCATTGATGTCGAGCTTTAAAATCTTTTCTGCTTTTTCTGCACTGAGTTCTTTTTCTAAAATTGCAATTCTTCCAGAAGCTGTATTCATCAGCTTCAAATATTCGAATGCATTTGCTCCTGTTACATGGCTGATTTGATTCGCAGTGCTGAAAAACATGGAATCTTTTATCAGATATACATCAGCAGAAAGTTTATAGGTTTTAATACTGTGGGCAAAAGTGTTTCCATTACGATCGTAAATTTCACCCCGCATAGGATACACAGTAAATGGTTTCTCAAGCTGTCTTGTTGCTCGCTCGACCCAAATTCCTCTATCAATTATCTGCAGAAACACTAATCTTGTTACAATGAGTGCGTATAAAATCAAACAAGCTATGAATACGATATGTATTTTATAATTTTTCACTGGCTAGAAGTTTTTAGATTATTGACTTCACTTATTTTCAAAATTATAGTCGGCTCTTTAGGGATTATCATTTGCAGCCTGCTTTGAGCCGTGGGAACAATTTTTTCTCTAACACATAATTTTTCTTCAGTGGCTCTTAAAGTTTTATTTTCTATTAAAAGATTATTCTTCTCATTCAGCTTTTCATTTATTTCGCGAGCAAGATCATCCACTAGAATTATATTCCGCACGTAGAAAATTGCCGATCCACTGAAAACTACCAAGGCGATTATTCCCCACAGCGGTGAAAATTTTCTTTTCGTCATAAAACTTCTACCGCTCTTAGTTTTGCACTACGTGCACGCGAATTAATTCGAATTTCATCTTCTGATGGAAAGACTACTTTTTTGTGCAATTTTTTTATTCGTGCTTTTTTATCGCAGATGCAGACTGGTATTTCTCTTGGGCAGACACAACTGAGTGCTTCGTAGTTAAAAAAATCTTTTACAATTCTGTCTTCGAGTGAATGATATGATACAATTACAATTCTTCCTTTTGACTCTATGACATCAATCACATCCGAAAGAAATGACTTCAAATTGTCTAATTCGGAATTAACAAAAATCCTGAATGCTTGAAAAACTCTTGAGAGTGTCTCATTCACTTTATTAACAGCAACTAAGTTTGAGATCAACTCGACAACCTGTTTTGTTGTTTTTATCGGACTCTGATTCCGTTTTTCTACAATGGCTCTGACTATTTTCTTATAATTTTTTTCTTCGCCGAAATTTTTGACTATTTCTTCCAATTCTTTTTGGCTGAATTCGTTCAATATCTCAGAGGCACTTTGTCCAATGTTTTTGTTGAACCGTAAATCAAACTTGGAATCGATGCGATAGCTGAACCCCGAATCTCGGCTATCAAGCTGAAATGAGGAAACGCCTAAATCCAAAACTGCACCGGAAATCTTCCCGACGCCCAAGTCTCTTAAAACTGTATTTACATTTTTATAACTATCGTTCACGATAATAATTCGCTTTTCATTCTCAAATTTTTTCTTACAAAAATTAATTGCATTGATATCAAGATCAGTTGCAATCACTGTTCCGCTTTGATCAATATTGTCGAGCACGGCTTTTGAATAACCGCCGCCGCCGAGAGTACCATCAAAGTAGACTCCGTCTTTTTTTGTTATCAAGTATGTCAGCGTTTCTTTTAATAATACCGGTCGATGGAAAGAATCATTTTCCATGCATAACGCTTTTAGCAATATCGGCGAATGACTCAGGATACCTTGAATCTAATTCCTCATACAATTTTGGATTCCATAGTTCGATTCTCTCCCATTGACCGACCATTAACACTTCATTTTCAATCTTAGCTTTATCAAGAAATATCTGAGGAATGCTTATTCTAAATTGTCCATCTAATTTTTTTTCTGCAACGCTTTCAAGCATCTTTCGCTTGAAGTAACTTTGGCGGGGATCAAACTCCGATAGTTTCGCAAACACCTGACTAAACTTCAACCATTCATCCTTGGGATAAAGATTGACGTAGCTCTCTACTCCGGGGATAAAAACGAAAGTCCCTTCAGCTTCGGGCTTGAGCTGCTTTCTTAATTCGGCAGGGATACTAAGCCGTTTCTTACTATCTATTGAGTATGTAAATCTTCCCGTAAACATAATTCATTGGTCAATCGTGGGACACTCCCCCACTTTCAACCACTTTTGGGGCAAAAGTAATCCGATCTGATGAAAATGTCAAGAAAAAAATAGATTTTTTTAGTGTCTTAGAATTTTATCCTTTAGCCAATTATAATGAATTTGGGAAAATTTGGGATTTCAGCTTTTGTTAAAAAAGAGTGAATGAATAAATATCTTGATAACGAAGCAAAATACTGTGATTTTTAGCAAGTCATGAAGTCAAAAAATAATTGGTATAGATATTCTTTCGGCTGGTTTGCATTAATCAGTTATTTGTTCTTCCTGATAATTGCATCAACTCATCATCATGTTCAGAATATCAACTTCGATCATGAAGTATCGTTTGACTATGTCATTCCAAATTCTGATCCGTACGCGGACGAATTTCAAAATTGTAAAGTAGTTCAAACTTTTTATTCACAGCTTTTTTCCAAATCATTTCAAAATAATTTTGCTCGTCTTACAAGTCCAGATCATGCCGTTATTGATTTTGAAAGTACAAAAACGATCCCATGTTTTTCGGGTTTAACATCATCTCTCCGTAGTCCTCCTTCAGCTTAAATTCTAATAAGCACAATTATTTCATTTACTAAGGAGGAAAATCAAATTGAAGAAAATATTTTTTTTATTACTTACTTTAATTTTAATTCAAACTTTGTTAGCTCAGCATATCGACCATCAAATTAAAGGTCGAGTGATTGAGAAACACGACGGATCGAAATTAGTGGGTGTTAACGTCTTTGTGAAGGAATTAAAGATTGGTACCGCAACAGGCTCAAATGGAAATTTTATATTACACAACATTCCTCACGGAAGTTATCAATTAATTTTTTCTTTCATCGGACATCAGACTATTTCAAAAGAAATTTTTGTACCATCAGATGAGTCTACAAATATTTTAATTGAAATGATTGAAGTCAGCATTGATATTGGAGAGGTCTTTGTGACAGGGAACCCATTTCTTGATGATACTAAAAAATTATCTCAGTCGTTTGTTTCAATCGGTGGACTTGATTTACAAATTCACAGCAGTTCAACAATTGCAAAGATGCTTGATTTCCAACCTGGTGTTGCAATGAGGTCAAATGGAATTGCGGCAGGCAGACCAGTTATAAGAGGCTTCAGTGACAGCCGAATTTTAATTCTTGAAGATGGATTACGAATGGGCGATTTATCGAATACCTCCGATGATCACGGCGTCTCATCGGATGGAAATAATTCTGAGCGAATAGAAATTCTTCGTGGTCCTTCGAGTTTGCTTTATGGGAGTAATGCAATCGGCGGAGTTGTGAATATTCTAACCAACAATGTTCCATCAAGCGTACCGCAAGAATTAAACGGAGATATATTTTTGGAAAGTGCAAGTGTTAATTCTCAATTTCTCGGTAAACTTCACTTTAACTATGGATTTGATAAATTTTCTTTTCATGCGAATGCATTAAAAAGAAAAGCAGGAGATTATCACGTTCCCACTGGTAGAAGTCTATTAAATTCCGGATTTGAAAATATTGGTTTCAATGTTGGAACCGCATTTCATCCTGTTTGGGGAAGTGTGGGTATAAATTTCAGTCAGGATAATTTTACCTATGGAATTCCGACACAGGATCCAGATGAAGCTATTAAACTTTTAATGAATAAAAAACAGATTAAACTTCTCAGCGAATTCAATTCCATTTCTCCATTAATTCAATCGCTAAGTTTTAAAACCGGTTTTCAAGATTATCATCACGAGGAACAGCCATTGAAAGATTTCCATGAAGATGAACATCATTCTGAATTTGGACTTCAATCAGTCAGTGCTGATATTTCTCTAAAACATAAAAAATTTTTTGACAGACTAAATGGTGTAATTGGAATTTGGTGGATGAAACAAAAGTATTCTGTCACTGGCGATGAAGCATTTACACCTAATGCTGATTATTCGAGTCTTGCTTTTTATTTTCTTGAGAAAGTTCAGCTTGAGAATTTCAATCTGCAAGCCGGTGGACGATTCGAGAATAATCGAATTCAAATTCCGGAAATAACACTCTCCGATTCATTGCTGATAGCAGAAAACAAAAACTTTAGTTCACTATCTGGCTCTGTAGGATTAGTTTATGACCTCAGTGAAAATATCGCTTTTTTCTTCAATATAGCGAACGCCTTTCGTGCACCGACAATAGAAGAGCTGTCTTCTTTTGCGGTACATGAAGCAACTGCAAGTTTTGATATCGGTAATAGAAATCTACAGAAAGAAAATTCGATTGGATTCGATCTTGGCTTGCGGCTCGCAAATCAGACTCATTCTGTGGAACTTACTGCATATAGAAACAACATTAAAAACTATATATTCAAAAAGTCTTCAAATCTATTTTATAGTCGTGATACACTTAACGGAAGTACAATTGGTTTCAACACCTTGAGCGGCATCCCTGTATTTGAATACACTCAATCTGATGCTGTCATTCACGGTTTCGAAATCAAATCTATTTTTGAAGTTTCAAACTCACTCACAACAACATTTATCTCTGATTTTATCCGCGGATATCAGAAAAATGGTCAAAACCTTCCGCAGATCCCTCCATTGCGAATGTCACTCGAACTTCGATATACGAAAGACACCTACTGGTTTGGACTGCATCTTAAAGCAGCCTCGGATCAAATGAAAGTCGCCAACCTTGAATCACCGACAAAAGGTTATGGAGTACTGGATATTTACGGCGGGTACAAATTATTTACAGGAAGTTTTGCGCATATCTTCGGATTGAAAATTGAAAATATCTTTAACAAAGCATACACCGATCATCTTTCTGCAATTAAAAATTTTGCATTAATGCCAGGAAGAAATATATCTTTGAATTACAAATTTCTGTTTTAAAAAGTAAGAAACCCAACTTTTCAAAAAGAATTCGGACTTTTTAAAATTTGGGTTTCTTGAGCCTGTACAATTTTTTTGAGTACAAAGAACAATCCAGTGACGTTAAAAAAAATAAATCTCAAAGGATTATCTTTAAGAGAACTAGAAAATTTCTTCCAAGATATTAACGAAGAAAAATTCAGAGCTAAGCAGTTATTTTCATGGCTCTATCAGCATAAAGC
>Ga0194126_10000550_pt1 | contig 62860 bp, 62 predicted proteins | sample TA2KigC150mmetaG_FD_148641 | JGI IMG/M metagenome (GOLD analysis project Ga0194126, IMG submission 148641) | Freshwater microbial communities from Lake Tanganyika, Tanzania - TA2015035 Kigoma Deep Cast 150m | ecosystem: Environmental > Aquatic > Freshwater > Lake | place: Tanzania: Lake...
GCTCGCGGGGATCGCGATGATGGTGGGGCGGCCGTGGGCGAGTGCGATCCCGGCGCCGGGGCTCTGGCTCGCGCTCGGGAGCGCGGCGATATATGCGGGGTACATCCCCCTGCTCCACCGGATGCGTGGGCCGCATCCCGCGGCGGTGGCGTCGACCTATGTGATCACCGGCGCAGCGATCTCGTTGAGTTCGTGGAGCGCGATGCAGGGGACGTTGTTCACCAACATGACACTCCCGATGTGGGGGCTCGCCCTGGGCTGTGCGGTGATCGGGACGGTGGTGGCCTTCATCGCCTTCCTCCGTGGGCTCGAGGTGTTGGGGGCGGTGCGGACGGCGATCCTCTCCACGCTCGAACCCTTCTGGAATGCGATGCTCGCCGCGGTGGTACTCAAGCAGGGGATCACCCCGATGACGATCGCGGGGGGCTCGGTGATCATGGGAGCGATCGTCCTGCTCCAACGGTCGGCGCACCCCGCGCTCCAGACCGATGCGCCCGCCCCGGAGTGATCCTCACATGACGCGAGAGTCGATGCCGACGAGTGGCGACGCGAAGAGCCTGACGCAGGGGACGGTGTTCACCCTGCTCGCCGCGGCGGGGTTCGCCTCGGTGAGTGTACTGACCTCGCTGCTCACCGCGCGTGGGATCGCGTTGCCGACCGTGTTGCTCTGGCGCTATCTGATCGCGGCGGTGGTGCTCACCCTCTGGGTGGGGACGCATCAGTACAAGCGGATCCCATCGAACGAGATGCTGCGCTTCGTGGTGCTCGGGGGCGGTGGGCAGGCGCTGGTCGTCTTTCTCGCGCTCTCCTCGCTGGCGTACATCCCCGCCGCGACGTTGGCCTTCCTCTTCTATACCTATCCGGCGTGGGTCGCGGTCGCGCAGTTGGTGCGCGGGGTGGAGCGGCTCGATGCGCGACGCGCCGGCGCGTTGGCGCTCTCCTTTGGTGGGATCGCGGTGATGGTCGGGGTGCCGGCGCTCGCCTCGGATCTCTCCCTCGATTGGCGCGGGGTATCGCTCGCGATCGGCGCGGCGATCCTCTACGGCGCCTACATCCCGATGATGCGCACGCTCCAGCGCGATCACCCCGTCGCGCCGACCTCGGCGTATTCGAAGATCGGCGCCGCGCTCGTCTTCCTCGTGTTGAGTGTGGCGCAGCGCGACTTCACCTGGCGGTTGGGCGCCGATGCGTGGGGGATCCTCGCCGTGCTCGCGATCGTGAGCACGGTGTTGCCGAGTGTGTTCTTCTTGATGGGGCTCGTGCGGTTAGGTCCGGTGCGCACCGCGATCATCTCGACGATCGAGCCGTTCCTGACGGCGGTGTTGGCCGCGGTGGCGTTGGGTCAGGGGATGACGCCGCCCACGTTGGTGGGCGGGGCGTTGATCGTGAGCGCGGTGGCGCTCTTGCAGTTCAAGCGCGACCGGGTGGCGTAAGGCGCGCTGGGGTCAGGCGCGCGCCGCCGCGGCATCGGCGGCACGATTCCGACGGAAGAGGAGCAGTCCGCCCGCGACGGCGATCGCCGCGAAGCTGAACCACTGCGCGGCATAGGAACGGTGCGGTCCGGCATCGACGGTCGGCAGGGGGAGACGCTTCGGGACCCCACTGGCGCGCGGGGCCGAGTCCGAGGTCATCACGAGTTGGAACGGGCGCACCGGTGTGCCGATGCGGGATTCGAGCGCGGCGCGATGCACCGACCGGAGCGGGCGCGCGGGATCGCCGGAGGGTGCGGCACCGGAGTCGGCCAATGGGATCAGATAACCCGAGAGGGTGAGAGTCGTGTCCCCCTCCTGCCACTGGGTGCGATCGACGGTGCTCGCATCGGCGGAGTAGACCCAGCCGCGGATCACCGCGACCGCGGTGTCGCTCTCCTGTTCGATGAACGGGGTGAGGAGATGCACCCCAGGGGATCCCTCGCTCGCTCGGCTCGCGACGACCTGCTCGCGGTCGTAGCGGAAGCGGCCGGTGACGGTGACGCGACGCCAGCGGAGGGCGGCGGAGTCAGGTGGGATCTCAACCAGCGGGACAGGGGCCGCGACGAGGCGATCGGCGAGGCCGGCGTTGAAGGCGGCGCGCTCCTGGTGGCGGGCGAGCTGCCAGACCCCGAGCCGGACGAAGAGGGCGGCACAGGCGAGGGGGATGAGGAGGCCGAGGAGGGTGCGGAAGCGCACGGGGGGCGCGGCGGGGGTCGGGAGAGAGGGCGTCGCTCTTGCACGAAGGGTAACGGGGGCGCATCGTCTCGCCCATGGCCTCCCTCCGCGCGAAGCTCCTCGATCATCTCGGTCTCCACCGCCCCGACCTCCGCGCCTGGGCGATGTATGACTTCGGGATCTCCGGCCAGACCGTCGTCGTGATGACGGCGATCTTCCCTGTCTTCTTCCTGAGCTATGCTGCGGCGGGGCGCGACGAGGCGAGCGCGCTCCAGTGGTATGGCATCGCCAAGACCGCTGCCGCGATCGCCGTCGCCGTGATCGCGCCGCTGTTGGGGGCGGTCGCCGATTATCGCGCCGCGAAGAAGCGCTTCCTCGGCGCCTTCATGGTGCTCGGCGTGGCCGCCACCTCGGCGATGTTCCTGATCGGGCAGGGGCAGGTGCTGTTGGCCTCGGTGTTGCTCGTGCTCTCGATCGCGGGTGCGACGGCGAGCACCACGTTCTATGAGGCGTTGCTCCCACATATCGCGTCGGAGGAGGAGATCGATCGCGTCTCCACCGCGGGGTATGCGTTGGGATATGTGGGGGGCGGGCTCCTGTTGCTCGCGAACATCATGATCATCCAGAACCCCGGGATGATCGGGCTCCCTGTGGGGGATGGACTCACCCCGGAGCAGAAGAGTCTCCCCGTGCGGCTGGCCTTCCTGAGTGCGGGGCTCTGGTGGCTCCTCTTCTCGATCCCCGTATTGCGGAAGGTGCCGGAGCCTCCGCGCACCCTCGAGCCCGATGAGCTGCAGGGGATGCCGGCGACACGGATCGCCTTCACCCGCTTGGGCGAGACGCTGCGCGAACTGCGCGGCTTCAAGCAGGCCTTCCTGATGATGGTCGCCTTCACGATCTACAACGATGGGATCCAGACGATCATCGGGATGGCGGCAGCATATGGCAAGACGGTCGGGATCGCAGACAAGGATCTGATCGCAGCAATCCTCTTGGTGCAGTTCGTCGGGATCCCCTTCGCCTTCGCGTTCGGGTTCGTGGCGAAGTGGTTTGGGGCGAAGCGCTCGGTCCTCTTCGGGATCGCCTCGTATGCGGGGATCTGTCTCTATGCGTATGGGATGGACACCACGCGCGAGTTCTACACGCTGGCGATCCTCGTGAGCATGGTGCAGGGCGGGACGCAGGCGCTGAGCCGCTCCCTCTTCGCCTCGATGATCCCGAAGCATAAGAGCGGGGAGTTCTTCGGCTTCTTCAGTGTATTCGAGAAGTTCGGCGGGATCCTCGGGCCGGTGCTCTTCACGTTGGCGATCGGCGCGGGGGAGAGTTCACGGACGGCGATCCTGAGCGTGATCGTCTTCTTCATCCTCGGTGGGCTGGTGTTGAGCCGCGTGGATGTGGCGGAGGGAGAGCGGGCGGCGCGGGCGGCGGATCAGGGGGTGCGGGCGGTCTGACGAGATGCCGTTCGGGAGCGGTGGTGGTATGTTCTGCGGCACCTCCCGCCAGAGATCGGATCTCCTATGGACCTGCGTACGCGCCTGTCGGCCCTCCTCGCCGACGACCTGACCATCGAACGTGAGCTCGGAGGCGGGGGGATGTCCCTCGTCTTCCTCGCACGTGACCGGCGGCTCGGACGTGCGATCGTGATCAAGGTGGTCGCCCCAGAGCTCGCGGCGGTGATGAGCGGGGGTCGGTTCGAGCGGGAGATCCAGCTCGCCGCCTCGCTCCAGCAGGCGAACATCGTCCCGCTTCTCACGGCCGGCGAAGCCGAGGACATCCGCTACTATACGATGCCGTTCGTCGAAGGGGAGTCGCTCCGGGCGCGGCTCGCTCGCGGGCCCCTCTCCGAGGCGGAGACCATCAGCGTCCTGCGCGATGTCGCGCGGGCACTCCTCTACGCGCATGAGCGCGGCGTGGTCCACCGCGACATCAAGCCGGACAATGTCCTCCTCTCGGGGGAATCGGCGGTCGTGACCGACTTCGGGATCGCGAAGGCGATCACCGCGGCACGGACGATGGTGGGAGATGGGTCGAGCACGCTCACTCAGATGGGGACGGCGATCGGGACCCCGACCTACATGGCGCCGGAGCAGGCGACGGGGGATCCATCCACCGATCATCGCGCCGACCTCTATGCCTTGGGCTGTATGGCGTTCGAATTGCTGACAGGTACCCCGCCCTTCCACGGGCGCTCGGTGCACCAGCTGATGACGGCGCACCTGAGCGAAGCCCCTCCGACGGTCGCCTCGCGCCGACCGGGGATCGACCCGGGACTCGAGGCCCTCGTCGCCGCCTGCCTCGCGAAGGATCCCGCCGAGCGTCCCGCGACCGCCCGAGAGGTCCTGCGCCAATTGGAGATGATCGGGAGCGGGGCCGCGCGCGACGCGGTGCCTGCGATGCTCGCGCAGCGGCCGCGGTCACTCGGTCAGGCCCTCGGGATCTGGGCGGTGGTGTTCGGGGCGACCTGGCTCCTCGCCAAGGCGGCGGTGGTCGGGATCGGTCTCCCGGCGTGGACCGTCCCCTTGGCACTCGGGCTCGCGGGCCTCGGGCTCCCGGCGGTGCTCATCACCTGGTTCGTGCAGCGCACGGCGCGCGCCGCCCTCCTCAAGACGCCGACCTTCACCAAGAGCGGGAGTATGGTAGTACGCGGGACCATGGCGACGCTCGCGATCAAGGCGAGTCCCCATGTCTCATGGCGTCGGACGCGACGCGCCGGGATCGCCGCCGGGGCGCTCTTGGTGCTGAGCCTCGCGACCGTGCTCGTCCTGCGGCAGTTCGGCCTCGGGCCCGCTGCCTCACTCCTCGCATCCGGCGCGATCAGCGGAGAGTCGCGCATCCTCGTGGCACAGTTCTCGACCACGGCGAGTGACACCTCGCTCGTGACGGTCGTGGCGCAGGCGATGCGCACCGCGCTCGGACAGTCGGAGGCGATCCGACTGGTGTCGCCGAGCGAGGTCGCGGCGGGGCTCGCGCGGATGACCCTCCCACCGACCACGCCCCTCACGGAGTCGACCGCGCAGGAGCTCGCCACGCGCGAGGGGATCCCCCTTCTCGTCACTGGGCAGATCGCCTCCCTCGGCAGCGGCTTCGTGGTGAGCGTGAACCTCGTCCGTGCCGATTCGGGGACCGTGCTCACCTCGGCGCAGCGTGGGGCCGATGGCCCTGGGACACTCCTCGAGGCGATCGATGCCCTCGCCCGAGAGCTCCGTTCGCGCATCGGGGAGTCGCTGCGCACCGTCGCGCGTGCCCCGCGCCTGCAGGAGGCGACGACTGCCTCGCTCGACGCGCTTCGCGAATACACGCGAGGCGTCGAGATCGGGGATCTCCGTGGCGACTTCCTGACAGCGATCCCGCTGCTCGAACGCGCCGTCAGCATCGATACGACCTTCGCGTCCGCCTGGCGCAAACTCGCGGTCTATCGCTTCAACACGGGGGCGTCCGAGTCGCAGGTCCTCGCGGCGACGGTCGCCGCCTACCGCCATCGGGATCACAGCGCGGGGCTCGAGCGCTCACAGATCGAGGCGTATTACCTCGAGCGCCTGCGCACCGCCGCGGCGATGGAGTTCTACGCGCGGACCCCAGGACTGTCACAGAACAACCGGGCGTTGATGCTCCTTGAACGGGGGCGCTATGCAGCGGCGGAGTCGGTGGTGACGGCGGAGATCGCGAAGATTCCGGCGGGTCGTCCACCGATCATCCAACTCTATGTGCAGCTCGTGCGCGCGCAGGCCTTGCAGGGGAAGTTCGACGCGGCACGCACGAGCTACGCTGCGATGCGACAGAGCTTCCCGGGCGCATGGTATACCGAACTGGTCGGACTCTGGATGGGCTGGCTGGCCGGTGGCGTCGACTCGCTCCCCAGGCTCTCCAGCGAGGCGATGGGCTCCCGGAACCTGCCCCAACGCGCGGAGGGGGTGCAGCTCGCGGCGATGCTCGCCCTCGCGCGTGGCCAGCTCCGTCGACACGAGCCGCCACAGGCGGCGACGCTCGCCTTCGGCGACAGCGCGGGGGCGGGGATCGATGGGACGGAGCTTCGGATCATCGACCTCCTGCACGTCGCGGTGCTCCGCCGAGACCTGGCCGCGGGGATTCGTCAGATCGAGGCCCTGCGGCTGACCCTCGCGGAGACCGATCTCCCCGCGGAGGATCGACACGACCTCGCATTCGCCCTCGCGTTCGCTCGACTCGGCGCCATCCCCCAAGCGACCGCCGCCCTCGACCGATTCGAGCAAGGGACGGCCGGTGACGCACGTCTCCTGCATTGGGGGACCTGGCAGATGGCGCGCGGGGAGCTCACGCTGGCGCGTGGGGACGCCACCGGTGCGCTGGCCGCCCTCCGCCTCGCCATCCAGGCCGACTCCGGCAATCTCGCGACGTTCGGCGCCCTCGATCTGGACGATCGGTTCTCGCGCGCGTTCGAGGCGGCGGGGCAGCGGGACAGCGCGGTCACCGTGCTCGAGCGCATGCTCCGGCCGACCGACCTGAACGGCGGGGAGCGGCTCGGGTCAATCTGGCCGAGTGCGCTGCGTCGGCTTGCCATGCTGCACGAGGAGCTCGGCCGCCCCGCCGAGGCGCGGCGGCGGTACGAAGAATTCCTGCGGTTGTGGCGCGACGCCGATCCCGAGCTGCAGCCGCAGGTAGCGGAGATCCGCGCACGATTGGCGGCGTTGCCGGCGCGCTGAGTCACAAAAGAGAGGGGATTGCGCGAGCGTAGGAGCACTGATATCATCGTGATATCACCTTTCCAGCACCCGTGGAGCGCCCCATGTATCGCGAACGTCCCTTCCCCGCCCTGAATGGGCTCCTGATGGTCGTCCTCCTCGTCGCCGCGGTGCTCGCCACGGGGTGGTTCATGACCGAGGGCTTCATGCACGCCCGGTTCGTCGGCGCGGGGCTCCATGCCCTGCTCTTCATCGCCGTGCTCATCGGGTTCGGCGGCTTCTTCATCATCCACCCCAATGAGGCGAAGGCCTTGGTGCTCTTCGGCACCTACAAGGGGACGGTGAAGAGGGACGGGTTCTGGTGGGCCAACCCCTTCATGACCAAGCAGGCGATCTCGCTCCGCGTGCGGAACTTCGAGACGGCGAAGCTCAAGGTGAACGACAACCATGCGAACCCGATCGAGATCGGGGCGATCGTGGTCTGGAAGGTGGTGGAGACGGCGGAGGCGCTCTTCGAGGTCGATGACTATCAGCGCTATGTGGCGGTGCAGTCGGAGTCGGCGCTCCGCGCGGTAGCGTCGCACTATCCGTACGATGCGCACGTGGCCGGGGAGATCTCCCTCTCCACGCATATGGATGAGGTCTCGCAGGCCCTCGAGGCCGCCCTCGCCGACCGTCTGAAGAAGGCGGGGGTCGAGGTGGTGGAGGCGCGGATCTCGCACCTGGCCTACGCGCAGGAGATCGCGGCGGCGATGCTGCAGCGGCAACAGGCGAGCGCGATCATCGCGGCGCGGCAGAAGATCGTCGAGGGCGCAGTCGGGATGGTCGAGACGGCGCTCGAGATGCTCAGCGCCAAGCAGGTGGTGCAGCTCGACGAGGAGCGGAAGGCGGCGATGGTGAGCAACCTCCTCGTGGTGCTCTGCTCGGAACGCTCCGCGCAGCCCGTGGTGAACTCGGGGTCGCTCTACACCTGAGCCACCCGTGAGCGAGAAGAAGGCCTTCCTCCTTCGCACCGATCCCGCGCTGCTCGAGGCGCTGCAGCGGTGGGCGGATGACGATCTGCGGTCGCTGAACGCGCAGATCGACTTCGTGCTGCGTGCGGCGCTCGCGAAGGCGGGGCGCGCGCCGAAGGCCAAGCCATCCCCTTCATCGAAGAAGACCCCATGACCCTGCTACGCCCGCTCCTCCTGCTCGCCGCCTCCGCTGCCCTGCTGGGCGCGCAAACCCCCGCCGCCCCGAGTTGGGCACCGGCACTCGACTCGATCACCCGCGCGGCGCTCACGCGCACCGGGACTCCCGGGGTGCAGGTGGCGGTCGTGCTCGATGGGCGCCTCGTGTATGAGCGCGCGACCGGGCTCGCCGATGCCGAGTCGCAGCGCCCCGCGACGACGCGGACGCTCTTCCGGATCGGCTCGGTGACGAAGATGCTCACGGCGGCGACCCTCATGGAGCTCGCGGCCTCAGGGAAGCTCGACCCGCAGGCGCCGATCGGGCGGTATGTGACTGAGGTCGCGTCGCGCCGCGTGGGGACGGTGACGACGCATCAACTCCTTACGCATACGGCGGGGTGGATCGACAATGCGGTCGCCTACGGGCGAATGGGCGAGGGCGCGCTGGGAGAGGTCTTCCGCGAGGTGGGCGACACGCTCTTCTTCACCGACCCCGGGCAGGTGATCTCCTATTCCAATCCCGGATTCTCGATGGCGGGGTATGTGGCGGAGCGCGCGGGGGAGGCGCGCTTCGCGACGGTGGCGGAGCGCTTGGTATTGCGGCCGGTGGGGATGACGCGATCGACCTTCCGCCCACTCGAGGTGATGACCACCGACTTCTCACAGGGGCACATGGGCCCGCCGGGAGGCGCGGCGACGGTGGTGCGTCCCTACACCGAGAACACGGCGCAGTGGGCCGCCGGCTTCCTCTTCTCCACCGCAGGAGAGCTCGCGCGCTTCGCGACCGCGCTGATGCAGCAGGGAGAACTCGACGGGAAGCGGGTGCTCGCCGCCTCCACCGTGCAGCGACTCACGACGGGGTATCAGCCGATCCCCGGGGATTCCGTCGCGCGATACGGTTACGGATTGATGATCGGTCGCAAGGATGGGCAGCTGGTCTGGGAGCATGGCGGCGCCATCAACGGCTTCGATGCGATCGTGACGATGTGGCCTGAGCGGCGTGCGGCGCTCATCGTCATCGATAATCGGAGCGGGAGTCCGCTCCCCGAGATCGATCGCTTCGTGCGGGAGCAGGTCTTCGGGCTCCCGGCGCGTCCCACGCCGACGCCAGCGACCCCACGCCTCGGGACCGCCGAGGAGCAGCGTACGCTTGTCGGGACCTACGCGATGGGGGCCACGCGCGTCTCGATCGCCGCTGGGGCCGACACCCTGCGCTTCACGCAGGGTCCGGTCACCCTCCCGCTCCTCCTCCTCGGTGCCGACAAGATCCGCGTGATGCCGCCGATGGGGGACCCGATCGACCTCCTGCTCGTGCGCGATCGTGGCGGGAAGGTGACCTATCTGCATCAGGGGCTTCGCGCCCTCGCGCGACAGCCATGAGCGTCGGGGGGACGTCGAGCGGAGGGCTCCGGCTCCTACGCATCCTCCCGTGGGCGATCGTGGCGGTGCATCTGCTTTTCGCGATCGCGATCTACCCGAGTCTCGGGCCGACCGTGCCGACGCATCTGGACTTCGCAGGGCAGGTGACGCGGACGCGGCCCACCTCATGGGTGGAGTGGTTCGGGCTCCCGATGGTCAGCGTCGCGACGCTCGTCCTCCTGCAAGGGATCGGCGCGCTCCTCCCGAAACATCCGCAGCTCTTCAACTTCCCGGAGAAGGAGCGGTTCCTACGGATCCCGCGCGCCTATCATGGGCCGGTGCTCGCGCTGATGCGCGCGACGCTCGACCTGACCGGGGTGATCGTCGCGGTGATCTTCGTGCTCGTCCACGTGATGCTCTGGCTCGCGGGGGACGGGGAGGCCCCCGCCGCGATGCACGTCGTGATCTTGCTGCTCTCCGTGGGGACGCTGCCGATGATCCTGGTTGTGACGTCGAAGATCGATGCGGCGGTGGTGGAGGCGGAGCGGCGGTGGAAGGAAGACGAGGCGCGCGGATGAGCGGCGCAGCCTGAAGCGCGTGAGGTTCCGCGCGCCTCAGCGATAGGTCTCGAAGAACCCGGTCCCGCGCCCGATGAGCGCTTGCCCACCGAGTCGCCCGCTCAGCGTGGCGATCCCCTTCATCTGGACGAGGAAGGTCTTGACCTCACGCGGCGTGCGCGCCGTTCGCTGCCCCTCTTGCTTCATGCGATCGAGTAGGACGTCGGAGGCCATCGCGTCCTCGATCTCGAGTGTGATCCGGAGCGTATCGCTCCCGCGCACATCCTCCATCACGGCTCGGCTCGGCACCTTCACCAGACGCCCCTCGGCCATCACGGTGCGACCATCCTCGTAGCGGATGGTCTTGGGACGGAAGAGCGAACGGAAGCCGAGCGAGTCGACGAGATAGACGAAGAGGGGCTCCCGGACATCCTCTGCGCCACTGCGACGGACGCGCCCGTAGAGCACCGCGTACTCCCCGAGGCGCGCCGAGCCCCACTCCCACTCGACGTCGCGCCAGACCCCCCAGTTATGGTCGTGGTAGCCCTGCGCGCCGCTGAAGCGCTCGCAGCGGCCGCTCACACAGATGGTGCCATCGATGCTGCCGCGGAGCGCGGGAACGGCGTAACCGCTCACGAGGGTGGCATCGCCAATCGAGGTGCCGGGGAAGTAGGCCCCCGGCGCCGGCGTGAGGGTGAGGGTGACCGTCGCCTCGGCGCCCGTGCCCTCCTCGCGTGCTCGCGCCTTGACCTCGTAGCGCCCGTCGGCGAGCACGGTGACGGTGTTCCCGCCGAGGGAGAGATCGGCGCGGGTGGTGTCGAGGGTGATCGCGCGCGATGAGACGAACTGCGTGAACCGGCGCGACGCGCGTCCCTGCTCGTGCATGGTGAGCAATACCTGCCCGCCCCATTCGCCATTCGGGATGTCGCCACCGACCGCGAGGGTGAGGAAGGCCCACCGCTTGGTGTCGTCGGAGAGGACGTTGAAGTAGTGCCACTCCCCCCAAGTCGGGCGCTCTTCAGCGACGATCACGGCGGGGGTGTGATGGAAGCGGTCGATCTCGTGTCGGAGCTCGGCGAGGGTCGGGCGCTGCCATTTCCGGTCGCCGTCGTCATCCTCCCATGCACCGGCGATGATGGTCGGCGCCGCGCCTACATCTCGCGAGGCGGAGGGGATCTCCCCCAGCGCGCGGACCGGATACTCGGTGCCATCGGCCGTGCGCAGATAGATCAAGGCGCCATCGGTCTGCGGCGCGACCGTCGCGATGCGATCGGCGAAGCGCGGAGCAGCGAGCAGCTGCCGATGGACGAAGCGCGCGTTGGCGATCGAGGCGAACATCCCCCCCACCCCACCGGTCTTCATCACCTCGAGATCGATCCCCTCGGGAAGCACCGTGACATCCCCGCCCCCGATGAGCTTCTCGTCCTTGGATTGCACGACCATCGCCTCGCCGATCGCCAGCAGCGTGATCATCACCCCGACGCCCAGCGCGAACCCGGCTAGGAGGAAGGCCGAGCGCCAGGGACGATCGAGGAGTCCGCGGAAGGCGAGCCGGAGGAGCATCGTGGGTTAGGCTGGGCGCGCCACGGACTCGAGCGGACGCCGCACCTGATCGTCGACGATCACCCCGTCGCGCATGTGGATCACGCGCCGCGCGGCCTGCGCGAGCTCCTCATCGTGCGTGACGGTGACGATCGTGGTCCCGTCGCGATTGAGCCGATCGAAGAGCGCGATCATCTCCTCCCCAGTGCGGGCATCGAGCTCGCCGGTCGGCTCGTCGGCGAGGAGGAGCGCTGGACGATTCGCGAGGGCGCGAGCGACGGCGACACGCTGCTGTTCGCCCCCAGAGAGTTGGAAGGGGCGATGATCGGTGCGTGCGCCCAGCCCCACATAGGTGAGCAGCTCCTTCGCCCGCGCCTCACGCTCGGCGCGAGGCCTCTTGGCCTCCGCCATCGGGAGCTCGACATTCTCCGCCGCCGAAAGGGTGGGCATCAGATAGAAGCGCTGGAAGACGAAGCCGATCCCGGTGAGTCGGAAGCGCGTCGCCTCGGCGTCATCCATTACGGCGACATCGCGCCCGCGGATCAGGAGTTGCCCGCTCGTCGGCCGATCGATCGCGCCGAGCAGATTGAGGAGGGTGGACTTGCCGCAGCCAGACGGGCCGACCACGGCGACCCATTCACCCGGGTGCACATCGAGCGAGAGGCCGCGCACCGCCTCGACCGGCGCGCCGGCCACGAGGTAGGCGCGACGAAGATCACGAGCGGAGAGCACCGGCTGCGTCAGATTCATGCGACCGCCTCCTCACGGAGGGTCTGAGCGATGGAGAGGGTGGTGGCGCGCCAAGCGGGCCAGAGCCCCGCACCGATCCCACAGGAGATGATCAAGCCGAGGGAGCGGACCGCCGCCGAGGGCTCGAAGAGGAAGAAGTCGAAGGCGGCTGGGAGTCCGGGGAAGGCGGAGAGGATCTCGTTGAGCCACTTCGCCGTGACGATGCCAAGCCCCAACCCAAGGACGGCGCCGATGACGGAGAGGACGAGCCCCTCGAGCATCACCTGGACGACGATGCGCTCGCGCGCGACGCCGATGGCGCGCATCACCGCGATCTCCCCGATCCGCTCGTTGACCGAGACGGTCACCAACGTGGTGACGAGCAAGAAGCCGGTGATCAGCGAGACGGAGGCGAGGATGAAGGCGAGCTGTCGGAAGTAGCTGAGGCGTTCGTCGACGAAGCGGAGCGCCGCCTCCGTGGAGAGCGCGCTCACCCGGGCATCGCTCGCCTCGATGCGGCGACCCACCGTCTCCACATCGGCCCCAGCGCGCGTCGCGACGAGGACCACGGAAAGTCGATCGCGAAGATCCTCGCCCCCCATCCCCTGCACCGTCGCGATCGGGAGCGCGGCGACCTTCTCCCCGCCCGCGAGCATCATGAATCGCCCACGCCCGACGACGCGTACCGAACCTTCACCGGAGAAACGGCGGAGTTGGGCGTCGTAGCCCGAGGCGACGCGGATCGTGTCGCCGAGCCTCACCCCGGTCGCCTCGAGCCAAGCGCCGTTCACCACCATCTCATCGGGAGCAGCGATGTCGCGCCCCTCGGCGAGCACGTAGTCCCCCTGCACCGCGGGATCGATCCCGAGCAGGAAGGCAGGGACGACCGAGTCGGCGCGTGGGGTGAAGAGCTTGGCTCCGAGCACCGGTGCGACGGCGACGACCTCAGGATCCTCCGCGATCCGTGCGACAAGGGCCTGCGCCCCACCGACGGTGGCCTCGGAGTCGAAGGGCATCGTCCCGCGCGGGGTGAGGCGGAGTTGGAACCCCTGTTGCTCGATGAAGCCGCGGAAGCTCTCGCGCATCCCAGAACCGAGCATCACCATATCGAGGAGCATCGCGGTGGCGACGGCGACGCCGGCGATGGTGAGGGCGGTGCGACCGCGTCGGCGGGTGAGGGAGGCGAGAGCCAGCCGGGCGATCATCGGCCGACCAACTCCAGCGGCGCGGTGCGCACGAGACGCTGCGCGGCGAGATAGCCGCTCACGATCCCGAGCAGGAGGGAGAGGGTCACCGCGATCGCGACGATCTCCGGGGTCACGAGCGCGAACCTGAGTGGGGTCGCGTAGACCCCCTGGTAGTACCAGTTCACGATCGCGGAGGCGGCGGCGCCGAAACCGGCGCCGAGCGCGCTCCCCAAGAGCGCGATGAGCGAGGCCTCGAGCATCACCGAGCGGACGACGGTCGCCCGGGAGAGGCCAAGGAGTCGGAGTGCCCCGACCTCGCGTCGGCGCTCGTCCACCTTGAGCAGGGTGATGCAGAGGAGGAAGATCGCGCTCGCGACGATCGTGATGATCCCGATCGCGCGATGGAAGCGATTGACCACGCGAAAGGTCGCCGAGGTCTCGATGGCCACCTCGGCGGCGGGGTAGGCGCGGAAGCCGAAGGCCATCGCGTTGATGGCAGCGCTGACGGAATCAGGACCAGCCACTGTGCCCGATGCGCTGCCCGGTGCGCCTGCGTTCTCCTGCGTACGCACCGCGAAGCGCCCGATGCGGTCCCCGACCCCGGTGAGACTCTGTAGCTGATCGAGATGCAGGCGCACGCGATACTCGCTGCGCGCGATCTCACTCGGGTCGGCGCTGCGGCGGGTGATCGCGCCGATCCGCACCCACTGCCCCGACGGCGCGCTCGCCATCGCGGCGAACCGGACCGAGTCACCGACCGCGAGCCCAGCTGCCATGCCGAGCCGTTCGTCGATCGCGATGGTGCGCAGCCCCTGCCCCTGGACGTGCAGAACCGGGGCCGTGAGGATCACGGCCCCGGTCAGGGCGCACCACCTACGGATCCACGCGCGCATGGGGGGATGCGCTGCGTCGTGCCCGGCGCCCGCCTTACTTCTTCTCGGTGAAGGCGACGTCGAACTGGATCTTCACCTCGTCGCTGATCGGATTCAGGTTCGAGTCGAAGGCGATCCCGAAGTCCTTGCGGTTGATCGTCGTCTCGCCCTTCACGCGGCCGACGCTGCGGGCGGCGTCGAAGAAGACGAGGCGGGTCGGCAGGGTGACGCGCTTGGTCTTGCCACGGATCGTGAGGTCGCCGGTGATGTTGAGGCGATCCTCGCCGGTCTTGTTCACGATCGTCGACTTGAAGGTCGCCGTCGGAAAGGAATCCGCGGCGAAGAAGTCGTTGCTCTTGAGGTGCGCATCACGCCGCTCGATGCGGGTGTTGATCGTGCGCGTGTCGATCGTGATGACGACCGAGGAAGCGCCCCAGTTGGCCGGATCGAGGGAGATCTCCGCGTCCCACTTGTCGAAGGTCCCGTGCGCGTCGAGCATGCGCGACTCGGCGACGAAGTTGAGCTGCGAGTGCGCCTGATCGCGCACGTACTGCTTGGGGGCGATGACGGCGGCGGTGAGGACCGGGATCGCGACGAGGGCGAGCATCCAACGCTTCATGACGGACAGACTCCAGCAAAGAGGTGACGGTATGTGCCTATTCGGCCACCCGTCATGAATGCCGAAGTGGGGGTCAGCGGTTCCCGAGACGTGCCCTCGGGATCGGCGCCCCATGTGGGTCGTGCGCGGGGTCGCCGAGCGCCTTCGCCATCTTGGCGATCAGGGCCTCACTCGCCGCGTGCTCGAGCCGCTCGGCCTCCGCATGGACGGCCTCCCCCTCGAAGTCGAGCCGTTCCACCAGATAGGTCTCGATGATCCGGTGCCGGCGCACGAGGGCGAGGGCGGCGCGGCGCCCTGCCGCGGTGAGTCGCGCCCCCTTGTAGCGCTGGACACTCACCAGACCGAGACGCGACATCCGACGGAGCATCCCACTCACGCTGGGCGCCGCGATCCCGAGCCGACTCGCGATGTCGTTGGTCCCAGCGGGCATCCCGCCGAGTTCCAGCGCGTAGATCGCCTTGAGGTAGTCCTCGGCTTGGCGCGTGAGCGGACGCCGCTTGCCCGTGGACTTCGCCTTGGCGGTCACGCCGCGCTGCCCCACCGCTTGGCGATGAGTGCCGCGACGAGCCATCCGGCGCCGGCCGCGAGCACCACATCGCTCAGGAAGTGTGCGCGGTGGAGGACACGACTGATCCCGCATCCGGCGGCGAGGATGTATCCCACCCAGTGGGCGCGCGGATAGAGTCGGGCGAGCATCGCGGCGCCACCGAAGGCGACCATGGTGTGCGAGCTCGGCAGCGCGAGCCCGGCTGAGCTGAAGGTGCGCTCGGCGACGTCACGGAAGACGTGGACCCCATCGTGCGGGCCTGGGCGCTCGCGGCGGAGCGTGAGCTTGAGGAGCTCGGCGGCGATCCCCGAACCGGCGGCGCCCCAGAAGAGGAGCCAGCCGCGTCGGCGCGCACGAGGACGAGCCTCGCGCTCGGTACCTTCGGCGAGCGCGATCCCCACCGCCAGTGCGATCCAGGTGGGGAGGAAGCCGACGATGCGGAGGAGGCGGCCCCAATCCTTGTCGTACACCGTGGGCAGGGAGACCCGCTGATAGACCTCGCGATCGACGACCCAGGCGAGGGCGAAGAGTGCGAGGGTGATCCCAAGGGCACGCCAGAGGTCACGTGGGGCGACGCAATCCGTGAGCGCCGTGGACATCGATGTGGGAGCAGTCATGGTGCGATCAGATCCGCAAAGCCGGTGAGGATGCGTTCGGTCATCCCCCACACGACGAACGCCTCATGCTGAAAGGCCTCGACGTGAAAGGTCATCCCGCGGACGGACACCTCGGTGCGAACGCGAGCCGACGGCGCAAGCAAGGTGTCGAGCGAGACCCACCGCGCCTCGGCCACCTCGCGATTCGGTCGGAGATCGACCGCCTCGTGCACCACCGCGACATAGGGGCGTACGATGATCGGCGGGAGATGCGGGGTACGTGGACGGAGTTCGTCGAGCGCGCCGAGGATCTCCCCAGCCCGCGCGAGATCGATCCCGACCTCCTCGCGCGTCTCGCGGATCGCCGTCGCCTCGAGCGAGGGATCAGTGCGATCGATCCGCCCGCCGGGCAATCCGATCTGTCCACTCCAGGGATCCCCTTCGCGTTCGGCGCGCCGGATGAGGAGGAGCTCGGCGCCCGTTGTGACAGACGGTCGCAGGATCACCGCGACCGCCGCCTCCCCATAGGGTTCGTCTCGTTCGGCGCGCCGGGCCTCGCGCGCCTCGAGTGCACGCGACACACGGGCGACGAAGGGATGCATCGTCGCCCCGGTCACCTCACCCCTCGACCGCGCCGCCCGCAGCCACCCAGGCGCCCCACCCGCCCGCCATCGAGGCAACGTTGGTGTACCCCATCTGCTGGAGGGTGTCGGCGGCGAGCGCCGAGCGGTTGCCACCGGCGCAGTAGATGACGAGCGCCCGATCGCGCGGCACCACCGCCTCGATCTTCGTCTCGAGCGTGCCGCGCGGGATCACCACCGCGCCGGGGATCCGCCCGAGGTTCGTCTCGTTCGGCTCACGGCAGTCGAGGACCACCGGGGCATCGGCCCCGGCGATCAGCTGCTGCACCTGCGGCACGCTCACCTCGCGGATGCGGGTCTTCGCCTCCGCGATCATCTGGGCACCGGACTTGATCGTCATCGTCGCTTTCTCGTGTTGGTCGTCTGGGAGGGATCAGCGCGCGGCCAACTTGCCCACCACCTCGGCGAGCGCCTTCACGCGCTTCGCATCGGTGGCGGTGCGGGCATCCTGCTCGAGCGCCTTGGCGAGGGTGGTGAGCTGCGTGCGACGCGCGGCGCCCGACGCGGCCTCCGCCTCGGCAAGCTGCTTGGTCACGGCCTCGAGACGCGCCGCCGACATCCCACCCCACCGCGTGAGCTGATCGACGTAGGCCTTCGCCACCGGGAAGGCGGCGGGCCAGGTCACCTTGCGCTGATCCTGCGGGTTGAAGGTCTCGACGCGTGCGAGCTTCGCCGCGTCGATCTCGTTCTGCGTGAGCTCCCCGCTCGGCGTGAGCTCGAGGATATCGAGCCCGCGCGCGATCTCGGAGCCGTAGATGCGGCCGTTGTACCAGTAGGTCGACCACTGGCCCGAGAGGACGAGGCGCTCGCCATTGAGCGGTCCGCGATCGAAGTAGGCGATCTCACGGACGTTGTCGGGATCGGTGAAGTCGGTCACCGAGATCCCACCCTGATACCAGCTCTGGACGAAGAGGTCGCGCCCCGGGACGGGGACGAGCGAACCGTTGTGCGCGACGCAGTTCTCCTGCCCGCCCTGCGCCGCCGGGAGCTTGAAGTAGCCAGCGGGGGTCAGCTGCTTGGTCTTGAGGTCGAGCCGGTAGTAGGCGTTGCCGCCCCAGAGGAGGTTGTCGGTCGCGCGGCAACGCGGCGAGACGCCGCCGCCCCACTCGTCGGTGAAGAGCACGGTCGAGCCATCATTGTTGAAGGTCGCCGAGTGCCAGTAGGCGAAGTTCGGATCGCTCACCTCGCCGATGCGCTTCGGGTTGGCGGGATCCTTGATGTCGAGGAGGATGCCGTTCCCCGAGCAGGCGCCGGCGGCGAGATCGAGCTCGGCGTAGATGGTGATGTCGTGGCACTGATCGGTCTCGGCCGTCTCCTGCGCCGTCGCGTTCAGCTTCCCCCCCTTCCAGAGCCCCGCGATGTTCCCCGCCGCATCCGCGAAGACGCGCGGCGAGTTCACGATCTTCGCGTCCGACGGCTTCGCCAGCGGGATCTTGATGACATCGATGCGGAAGTAGGCCGACCCCGGTGCGTCGGGGCGGGGATCGCATCCCGCGAGTTCCGAGGGAGAACGCGAGGGGCTCGTCCCGGAGACGTATACGTAGACGTTCTGCTTGTCGCGCGGGCTCACCAAGAGGGTGTGCGTGTGCGAGCCGCGGCAGGTCTGCACCGCGGCGACTTGCACCGGCTTGGTGATGTTGCTGATGTCGAAGATGCGCACGCCACGGAAGCGCTCGGCGCTGACGGAGTCACGTGCGCCCTGCGTGCCGCAGTCGATGCGGCCACGGGTCTCCTCGACCGACATGAACATCAGGTTGCCATGCACCGAGACGTCGCCCTGTCCACCGGGGCAGGCCATCGCGGTCACGAGCGTCGGCGCCTTGGGGTTGGCGACGTCCCAGATCTGGACGCCGTAGTAGCCGCCCTGGAAGACGTAGTCCTTCTGGAAGGCGAGATCGGCGTTCACGAATCCGAAGTCGCCGAGGTTCGCCGGGTTGGTGAAGGCGGCAGAGCGCGGCGTGGTGGAGACGAGCTCCATGTTCCGGATCGCGACCCCGGCGTCGAGGTAGCCCGCCTTGAGCGAGGCGCGGGGATCGGTGGTGCTGGCGCGGAGGCCCGTGGGCTGCGCGGGGGCCTGCTGCGCAGCGAGGGGGGCGGCGGTGAGGAGGAGGGCGGAGAGGGCGACGAGTGCGCGCATGGACGGGTGTGGGTCGAAAGAGGGTCGGAACGGCATCCCCGATATGTATCCGAGCCGCGCCCGAGGCGCCATCTTTCTCGGGATGTCGCTCACCCTCCAGGTCCTCATCGCCCTCGCCGCCGGCTTCGGCCTTGGCCTCCCCCTCGCCGGGGCGGAGGCCGGGCCCGGCGTCGTGGTGCTCCGCGGGCTCGAGCCGGTGGGGACGCTGTTCATCAATGCGATCCGGATGACGGTGATCCCGCTCGTCGTCTCGAGCCTGATCGTCGGGGTGACCTCGGCCCCGGACCCCAGGACGGTCGGGCGGATCGGGGCGCGGGCGATCCTGCTGTTCATCGTGGTGTTGGCCGCGGCCTCGGGGGTCGGGGTGCTCGTCGGGTATCCGTTGCTCGGGCAGTTCCCGCTCGACCCCGCGGCGGTGGCGGCGATGCAGGCGAGTGCCGCGACTGCGGGGGCGAGTGCGGCGGAGGGGGCGAAGGCGGTGCCGACGTTCGCGGAGTGGGTGGTGGCGCTGGTGCCGCCGAATCCGATCAAGGCGGCGGCGGATGGGGCGATGCTCCCGCTGATCCTCGCCTCGGTGGCGTTCGCGATCGCGTTGCTACAGGTGCCGCTCGCGAAGCGGACCCCGGTGATCCAGGTGCTGGATGGGGTGATGGAGGCGTCGCTGACCTTGGTGCGCGCGATCCTGCGGCTGGCGCCGATCGGGGTCTTCGCGCTGACGGTGGGGCTTGCGGCGAAGTTGGGGGTGAGCGCGCTCGCCGCCCTCGCGGGCTATATCGGGGTGGTCTCCGCGATCTGCGTGGTCTTCATGGGTGGGGTGTTGTATCCGGCGGCGGTGGTGCTCGGGCGGACCTCGCTCCGCGACTTCGCGCGCGCGGCGCTTCCCGCGCAGACGATCGCCTTCAGCTCGCGCTCGTCGCTGGCGGCGTTGCCGGCGATGCTCGAGGCGGTGCGCGATACGCTCCGGCTCCCGCCGACGATCGGGAACTTCCTGATCCCACTCGCGGCGACGATGTTCCGCGCTGGCGCGGGGATCGGGCAGACGGTCGGCGTGCTCTTCATCGCGCGGCTGTACGGCGTGGATCTCGGTGCGGCGCAGCTGCTCACGATCGCGCTGACCTCGGTGGTGACGTCGTTCTCGGTGCCGGGGATCCCCGGGGGGTCGATCCTCGTGATGGTCCCGGTGCTGATGGCGGCGGGGATCCCCGTCGAGGGGATCGGGATCCTGCTCGGTGCCGACACGATTCCCGACATGTTCCGCACGACGACGAATGTGACCGGGCATATGACGGCGGCGGTGATCCTCGCGCGGGGTGAGCGCGGCGCCGATGCCGCGTCCGCGACCCCGTCGACGTGAGGGTGACGCGCCCACTGACCGTCCTGTTCGATCTGGACGGGACGATCGTCGATTCGATCGAACTCCTCACCGCCTCGATGGAGCATGCCTTCGCGGGGCGGACCGTTCGCCCGACGGTGGCGGAGTGGGTGGCGGGGATCGGGCGCCCACTCGATGACATCCTGCGGCCGTGGAGCGCCGACGAACAGGATCTGGATCTGGTGCGCGATCGGTATCGCACCTTCCAGCGCGCGAATCACGATGCGATGACCACGGCATATCCCGGCGCGGTGGAGACGATCCGCGCTCTACACGCCGATGGCCATGCGTTGGGGATCGTGACGTCGAAGCTCGAAGTGGGGGCGCGACGCTCGCTCGCGTTGATCGGGGTGGAGTCGTGCTTCGGCGTGGTCGTGGGGATCGATGCGACCGCGCGGCACAAGCCCGACCCCGAGCCGGTACGGTTCGCCTTGCGGGCACTCGACGAACCGGCGCCTCGGCGGGCGGTGTTCATCGGCGATTCGACGCACGACATGCACGCCGGGCGGGCGGCGGGGGTGCATACGGCGGCAGCGCTCTGGGGGCCGAATAGTCGGGAGGCGTTGGAGCCCACCAGGCCCGATCACTGGCTTGCGGCGTACGACGATGTGCGCACCGTGGTGCGCACCCTAAATGGTGCATGACGCGAGGCGCGTAGCGTTCTGAGGTGTGGAGGCGCGCTCGCACGATGACGCGCGCTGGCTGGTCCCCTGAGAGGCTGTGCGGGTGCTCACCACCCGCGATGCTGCCGCGCTCCTCGCCCGACTCGGGGATGGCGCCCCCCTCTCGACCCTCCTTCCGATCCTCGGCTTCACCGAGTCGGTGCGCGTCGGTGGACGCGAGATCCGACGACTCGGCCTGCCGAGTGCGCCAGCGATGGTGCGACTCGCCGCGCGAGGATCGTTGCGCGCGCTCGTCTGCGAATGGGACGACGGTCCGGTGGAGCGCGACGCCGTGGTGCGCGCGGCGCGTCAGCTCGCGCGGGAAGGGAGCGCGCTGCACTGGGTCATGCTCGCCCGATGGCGCTCCGGGCGTGCGGCGACGATCTGTGCGCCAGCAATCGGTGAGTCGAGTGCGACCGCCTCATTGCATGTGGACCTCACGCAGCCGCGTGCATCGGACGCCGAGACGGTCGCGGCGCTCGCCGCAGACCTGAGTGGTCCCGATGTCGCCGTGCATCTCCGCTGGCGCGAGGCGTTGGGGCGCGAGGCGCTCGGCCGACGCTTCTACAAGAACCTGGTGCGCGCGATCGACCGACTCGCGGAGGAAGCCGAGGGGCGTGTGAACCGACCGAACCGGCGCCCCGGTGAAACCTGAGCGCGGGTGCCGACGTACGCTCCGGTAGTAGGCGTCCATCACCTCGGAGTCGTCCCATGCGTACCCGTCTCAGCGTCCCCCTCTTCGCACTCGCCGCTCTGATCACCGTCGCCCCAGCGATCGCCGCACAGTCGACCACCACCTGGCAGTGGAGCGGCACCCTCGGCGCGGGACGGACCGTCTTTGTTCGCAACGTGAACGGCGCCGTCCGTGTGACGCCGGGGACCGGTCGTACCGTCGAGGTCCTCGCCACCAAGCGGTCGCGCCGCGGCGATGCCGACGCGGTGCGGATCGAGGCGCGGATGGCGGGGGCGGGTAATGGCGACGTGCTCATCTGTGCCCTGTGGGGGCCCGATGCGCGCTGCGACGAGAAGAGCTATCGCGGCGGGTCGAATCGGCGCGGGACCGATATCTCCGTCGAATTCGTCGTCAAGGTCCCGGCCGATGCGAAGGTCACCGCCTCCACCGTGAACGGCTCACTCGAGATCACCGACATCGGCGGCGATGTGGAGGCCGCGACGGTGAATGGCAGCATCACGGCGCGTTCATTGAAAGGAAGTGTCGAGGCGTCGACCGTGAACGGCTCGATCACGGCCCAAGGGGCCGCGGTGGGCGATGGCGTCCGCTACAGCTCGGTGAATGGGAGCATCACCATCACCCTCCCTGAGGCGACAGGGGCCGAGCTCGATCTCTCCACCGTGAACGGGAAGATCTCCACCGAGCATCCGGTCACCCTCGACGGCACCATCTCTCGGCGCCGAGTGAAGGCGACGATGGGGAAGGGTGGTCCGACGATCAAGGCGTCGACGGTGAACGGGAGCGTGACGGTGAAGAAGAGGTGAGCGGGCCTCCCTTCACGCGCTACACCCTCACCTGCACCCGGAATCCCCGCGCGGCGTAATACGACTGCGCGCCATTGTGATAGGTGAAGACCGCGCCGTAGCGCCGATCACAGAAGAGCGCCCCGCCCTTCACACGGATCGCCGCGGGCGTATGGATCCAGCTCGAGGTCTTCAGATCGAACTCCCCGATCGCCTGCAGCGCACGGTATTGTGCCTCATCGAGCAGATCGGCGCCCATCCGCGCCGCGGCCTCGACCGCGCTGCTGGCCGGCTTGGCTTCCTTGCGCGCATCGAGGGCCGCGCGATCATAACAGAGACTGCGACGCCCCGCTGGGCTCTCCACCGCACAGTCGGTGAAAGTGGCCTCCCCCGTGGCGTGGTCGATGCCGGTGCAATCGGGTTCGCCACCGCTCGCCTCCATCGCGGCAAGCGTCTTGAGCGCCGTCGGATTGGCTTCGAGACGCGCGAGTATCGTCGCCCAATTCACACCCACATGTCGCTCCGGGTGCGCAAGGAAGCGGCGCTCGAGTGTCGCCAGCAGATCATCCGACGACGCGCTGCGCTTTCCCATCAGCTGACCAACCCGTCGATGCGCTCCGCCAACCCGAAATCGTTCTCCGTCAGCCCCCCGCTGTCGTGCGTGGAGAGCGTGATGATCACGCGGTTATACCGTACGTCGACATCGGGATGGTGATTCATCCCCTCAGCGGGCGCCACAAGCCGCCGCACGAAGGCGGTCGCCTCGGGAAAGCCGGCGAAGATGAAGGTGCGGGTGATCGCATCGCCCTGGCGCATCCACTCGGAGAGGGCGGCAAGACGGCGGTCGATCTCATGATCGGCGAGTACGGGAAGCTTGGGCATGAGCGCCTCCGGTAGGGGGGTCGTCGGTCGGTGAGGTCGGCTCCTCCGCCAGGCGGTCCAACCGGGCGGTCCAAGATGGCGGAGGGGGGCCTGACAGGTAACAATTAACGGTAATGCGGCGTAGGTGAAGTTGGCGAGCCGCTCCTCCGACCCCCTGCCCCATGCCCTCCGACTCCACCTCCCTCCTGCGCCGCGGCCTGTTGGTGCTCCTGCTCATCGGGGCGGTGGGACTGGTCGGCGAGCTCGTCCTCCTGGAGCACTACGAGGACCAGGCGCAGCTGATCCCCTTCGGCCTCTTGGTCGCCACGATGGTGGTGACGGGATGGCACTGGTGGGCCTACGACCGGCGCACCCTGCGGGTCTTCCAGGCGGTGATGCTCCTGCTGATCATCGCGGGCCCGGTGGGGATCTATCTCCACATCTCGGGGAATTACGAGATGGAGCGGGAGTTCGACCCCTCGCTGCTGGGCCTCGACCTCTGGTTGGAGGTCATCCGCGGCGAGGCACCATCACTCGCTCCCGGCACGCTGGTGCAGTTCGGATTGCTTGGCCTGTTGTACGCATATCGTCACCCCCTTCTCTCCTCCACCGACACGACTCGATGATCACGATGCGTTCCGTGACCCGCGCGACCCTCCTCCTCGCCGTCGCGGCCCTCACCGCGCAGGCCCAGGTCGGCGCCTCCGTCACCGCCAAGGATGCGAACTCCCTCCCCGAGGCAGAGATCGCCGCGCTCCCCGGGATGACCCCGGCACTCGCCAAGGAGCTCGTCGCGGCGCGCCCCTTCAGCGGTCCCGCCGCCTTCGACGCTTTCCTCAAGGGGAAGCTGACCGATGCCCAGCGCACCGAGCTCTACCCGCGCCTCTGGGTGCACCTCAACCTGAACGCGTCGACGCGCGAGGAGATCGCGCTCGTGCCAGGGATGGGGCCGCGGATGATCCGCGAGTTCCTCGAGTATCGCCCCTACAAGAATCTTGCCGTCTTCCGTCGCGAGATGGGGAAGTACGTGAAGCCCGACGAGGTCGCGCGGCTCGAGCAGTACGTCTTCGTCCCGATGAACCCGACCTCGGCGAGCGACGCCGACCTGATGACGATCCCCGGGATGGGGCCGCGCATGGTGCGCGAGTTCAAGGAGTACCGCCCGTGGACCTCGCGCGCGCAGTTCGACAAAGAGATCGGGAAGTACGTGAACGCCAAGGAGGTCGCGCGCCTCGCGGGGTTCCTCACCTTCCCCAAGTGATAGACGCCTGAGGCACTCCGCTACGCGGGACGTGCCTGACAAAGGTGCGCGAGCGCGACACCGGAGAAATTGCTGGTGAAGGCGGGCCCGAACCCAGGTTGGGTTGGGGCCCGCTTCTCGTAGATGGTCCCCTTCCGCTCGTCGTGCCAGATGATGCTCTCCCTCACCGCGACCTGCTTCTTCGCGCAGTCGAACATCGCGATCGCTCGGCTCGCGGTGATCGGCCCCTTGGGGGTCGCGACGGGCTTGGCGTAGGTCGTGCGGATCGACGCGGTGATGATCCCGTTCGCCGTCTTCACACTCTTGGGATCGAGATAGACGGGGTTCCCCGTCGCGGTGGTGCCGATCTGCTGCCACCGGCCGGATGTGGATTGCGCGGCGAGCGACGACAAAGCGAACACCACCAGCAACACGGCACGCATCGCCGCCTCCTACGAGGGACGTGAGGCGCCACGCGTCGCGCGCAGCGCGGTGACCCCCGCGAGCGCGAAGAGCGCCGCCGCGAGGAAGAAGGGGACGCCGGGGATGTGCCACTGGAGCCCTGCGCCGATCGCCCAGGAGAAGGCGCCAGTGAAGAGCGCGGGCCCGATCATCCCGGCGATCGCCATCAGACTACTGTTCGCTCCCTGCACCTGCCCCTGTTCCGACGGACCGACCTGCTTGGAGATGAGCCCGAGCAACGAGGGATTGAAGAGCCCCGCCGGTGCGTAGAGCACGGCGCCGAGCCAGAAGAGGGGAACGGAATTCGCGAGTCCGTAGACGGTGAAGCCGACCGCTCCCGCGATCGCCCCGATCCGCAGTGCGGTGCGTTCGCCCAGCTTCTTCACCAGCGGTCGGACGAGTGCGCCCTGGACGATCACGTTGAGCACGCCGACGACCGCGAGCGAATAGCCGATCGCCTTCGCCTCCCATCCGAGCACATAACCCGCCCACAACACGAAGACGCTCGGGAAGACGGTGTGCCCGATGGCATAGAGCAGACTCGCCGCGGCGAGACCGAAGAGTTCGTGATGACGTCGCAGGAGCTGCAGCGCGCCGATGGGATTCGCGCGCGCGAAGGAGAAGGGGGCGCGGCGCTCCGGGGGCAACGACTCAGGCAGGACGAAGATCCCGTAAAGGGCATTCGCCAACGCCAACGCCCCTGCGATCATGAACGGCAGGCGTGGATTGGTCGCGCTGAGGAGTCCGCCGAGGGCGGGGCCGATGATGAAGCCGAAGCCCCAGGCGGCGCCGACCAAGCCGAAGGCACCGGCGCGCTTCTCCGGTGGGGTGACGTCGGCGATATACGCCGTCGCGGTGGTGAAGCCAGCCGCGGTCATCCCCGAGAGCACGCGCCCGATGAAGAGCCAAGTGAGCGAGGGGGCGAAGGCCATCAACAGGTAGTCGAGCCCGAGCCCGAAGATCGAGACCAAGAGCACCGGGCGCCGACCGAAGCGATCACTCAGGGCGCCGAGGAGTGGCGAGCAGATGAACTGCATCGCGGCCCAGGTGGTCCCGAAGATCCCGTACCAGGCCGCGGCGCGGGCGGTGTCGCCGCCGAGGAATCCTTTGATCAGCTGTGGGAGGACGGGGATGACGATCCCGAACGCCACGATGTCGAGGATCATCGAGGCGAAGATGAAGGCGAGGGCAGCCTGTCGGCGTGCGGCCATAGGGCGAAGAGTAACGTCAGCGGGACCCGCGCGCCCTGCGATCGGTATCTTTGGGAATCCTCTTTCGTGAGCGTGCCCGATGGCCGAGCCCCACCATCACACCGATCCCACTTTCTCCAGCGCGACCGGCTACGACGGCGGGTGCGAGGGGGAGACCGCAGGGGGTTCCGATCGCCGGACCTTCCTCAAGGAAGGATTGATGGCGGTCGCAGCGCTGACCGCGGTGGCCGGCGCGAGTGTCCCGCTCGAGGCGATGACGCGCACCTATGCGATCGGTGCGGCAGGTGCAGGGCTCGCGACCCTCTCGTACCCGATCCCGACCGCCGATGGCGCAACGATCGACCGCGCCAACAAGGTGATCCTCATCCGCTACCAGGGGATGGTGTACGCCCTCGCGCGCGAGTGTCCGCACAAGGGGACGATGGTCGATTGGCAGCCCGAGCAGAACCGACTCTACTGCCCCAAGCACAAGAGCACCTTCACCGCGAATGGGACGAAGATCCAGGGGAAGTCGCCCCGGAGCATGGACCGCTACGCGATCCGGCTCGAGGAAGGGAAGCTCATCGTCGATACCGCGAAGGTGATCGAAGGTGACGGAACCAACTGGGCGACGACCGGGGTGAAGGTCGGGTAGGCTCGGACGAGGGCGCGTCTCGCGGGACGCGCCTCCCCTACCCTGCGACCTCGCGCTCGACCGCGGCGCGCAGGATGCTCATGAAGTCCTGCGCATTCGTCACGACCCCGACCGCCTGGTGCGTCCCGCGGTCCTTGAGCTTGCTCACCAAGAACTCGCTCGCATCCACACAGATGGTCGGGAGCTCGCAGAGCCCTCGCTGCGGATCGTCGTAATACGCGGGGAGCATGTTCCCCACCGCGATCGAATGCAGCGCGGTGGCGATCATCACGGCCATGGTGGCCTTGATCGTGTGCGCGCGCGTCGCCTCCTGCGCCGCCACCATATCGGTGAGCACATCGGGCAACGGACCATCATCGCGGAGCGAGCCCGCGAGCACATAGGGGATCTCCTCCACCACGCAGGCGTGCATGATCCCCTCGGTGATGAGCCCCTCCGCCACGGCGGCCCGGATCGACCCCGCACGTCGCACCGCATTGATGGCGCGCATATGCGCCGCATGCCCGCCTGGTGTCGGCTCCCCCTGACTCGTCATCCCGAGCGTCGTCCCGACGATCGCCGCCTCGATGTCGTGCACGGCGACCGCGTTCCCCGCGAGCAACGCCTGCACGTAGCCGTTCCGGATGAACCAGACGAGGTTATCGCGCGCGCGTGAGTGTACGAGTGCGGGTCCCGTCACCCAGAGCACATACCCGCCACGCCGCTTCTCCTGGACGAGCATCCGCGCGATCGCCGCATAGTCGATCGGCTTCTCACGTGAAACCTGGCTCGACATGAAGTGGAAGTCGCCGTGCGCGTCGTCCTCGCCGACGAACCCCTGCGCATGGACCAACACCCCCTCGCGCCCATCTTCAGCGACGCCAACCACCACCTCGTCCCCCGCACGAACACGCCGCCCCTCACGCACCCACCAGTCGCCCACACCATCGCGGACGAGCACCCCATCCATGCGGGGTTCCTTCGGCATCACCCACTGCCCATCCCGCTCCTTGATGTAGGTCGGAAGATTCGTGGTGGCGAAGAAGCCATCAGGCAAGACGCCATCCCGCTCGGCGCGCACCGTACGCGCGGGCGGCGCCTGCACGAGATGCGGGGTGGAGAAATCAGGGGCGACATACCGGAGATTCGTCTGCATGGGAGATCGGCTCGCGCCTAGATGATGCGCTTCCCGCAGGCACTGAGGATGAGCTCGCAGGCGATCTCCGCCGTGCGATTCCGCTCATCCAGCACGGGGTTCACCTCGACCACGTCGAGCCCGATCACCTTCCCGGTGTCGGCGAGCATCTCCATCGCGAGATGCGCCTCGCGATAGGTCATCCCCCCCGGCACCGCGGTGCCGACCCCCGGCGCCTCGTCAGGATCGATCACATCCATATCAAGTGAGACCCAGATCCCCGCCGTCTCGCGTGTGACGCGCGCGATCGCCTCCTCCATCACGGTGCGCACCCCACGCTCATCGAGATGGCGCATGGTGAACGCCGACAGTCCCCACGCGGTGATGTGGTGTTGCTCCGGCGCGTCGAGATCACGCAACCCCACCAGCGCCACATCCTGCGCGCGGAGTGCGGGCTTGGTTCCCGCGATGCTGCGCATCGCTTTGTCGCCGTGACCCAAGAGCGCGGCGAGCGGCATCCCATGCACATTGCCCGAGCGCGAGGTCGCCGGCGTATTGATGTCCCCATGCGCGTCGATCCAGAGCGCCCCGAGACGACCATCAGTCTTGCTCAGATGGCTCGCGGCCCCCGCGATCGATCCCGCCGCGAGCGCATGGTCCCCGCCGAGGAGCACCGGGAAGGCGCCCGCCTCGAGCGCAGCTCGCGTCGTATCGGCGACCGCCGTGCAGACCTCGGTGATCGCCCCGAGATAGCGCGCGCCACGTTGCGCCCCCTTCGCCGCATCCTCGCGGAAGGGCACGGCGACATTCCCCATGTCCTCGACCACATGACCCAAGGTCATGAGACGATCACGGAGATCGGTATAGCGGACAGCAGAGGGACCCATATCGACCCCGCGGCGCGACGCGCCGAGGTCCATGGGCACACCGATGATACGGATGGCAGACATGCCGAGGAGACTATCGCGCGTCCTCGATCGCGGAACCCCTCGGCATACCCATGCAGGAGATGCACGGGCTATGCGCGAGAGGCGGCATAATCATCCTTCGCGCGGACTCAACGCCAACCCCGCGACGACCACTACCAGCGCCCCGATCACATTATGCCAAAGGAAGGCGACCTGCGGCGCGAAGAGGCTCACCGCACCGACCGTCGCCATCCCAGCGATCAATCCATTGAAGGCGCCACGCCCACGGGCGCGCGGGATCATCGCGAGCAAGAAGACCCCGAGGATCGATCCATAGAAGAACGAGCCGAAGCGATTCACGACCTCGATCAAGGAACCAAGTGTCGCCGCAAAGGTCGCGACGATACAGGCGAAGGTGCCCCAGAAGACTGTCGACCACTTGGAGGCGGTGAGATAGTGCGCCTCGCTCGCATCGGTGCGCACCCGCCGCCGATAGAAGTCGACGATCGTCGCGGTACTGAGCGAGTTGAGCTCCGCGGCGATGCTCGACATCGCCGCCGCGAGCACCGCCGCGAGGAAAAGCCCGACGAGCCCGACAGGGAGATGATCGAGCACGAAGCGCGGGATCACATAGTTCACATCGCGGGTCGGGCCACTCACCACCTTCCCCGCCTCGGCGAGTGCCGCCGCGCGCGTGACACCCGCCTCACGCTCGCTCCTCTTGAAGGCCGCGATCGCGCGCGACTCGGCCGCCGTATCCGCGGTGGCGCGTGCCGTGGCGATCCCGGTGGCGGCGAAGCGACGTGCCGCGAGCTGCGATGAGTAGGTGGTGGTCAGCGAGTCGTAGATCGCCGGGGCCGCCGTCCGCATCGCCCGCTCATGCGCCGGATTGTGGTAGAGCGGCGCCGGCTGAAACACATAGAACAGGAAGACGAGCACGCCGAGCAGTAGGATCAAAGCCTGGAGCGGGATCTTCCAATAGGCGCTCATCAGGAGGGAGCTTCGCGCCTCGTCGACCGAGCGAGCGGTGAGATAGCGCTGCACCTGGCTCTGATCGGTCCCGAAGTAGGAGAGCATCAGGAAGGTGCCACCGATGATCCCCGACCAGACGGTGTACTGGTTGCTGAGCGAGAAGGAGAAGTCGAAGGTCTGCAGGCGACCGGCAGCGCCCGCCACGGCGAGCGCATCGTCGAGCGGTACCGGGAGCCGTGTGATCAGCACCACCGCCATCGCGATGACCGCCGCGACGATCACGACCATCTGCTTCACGTCAGCCCAGGTCACCGCCTGGACCCCACCTACCACGGTATAGAGCACCGTGGGGACACCGATCAGGGCGACACTCATCGTGAGGGGGACGCCGAGGACGGCTGAGAGGACCACGGCGGGGGCGGAGATGATCGCCCCGCACGACATCCCGCGCGAGAGGAGGAAGAGGAAGCTCGTGAGGGTGCGTGTGCGCGCGTCGAAGCGGCGCTCGAGGTACTCGTACGCGGTATAGACCTTGGCGCGATGCAGGAAGGGGACGAGCGTGACCCCGAGGATCACCATCGCGAGCGGGAGGCCGAAGTAGAACTGGACGAACTTGAGCCCATCGGTGGCGCCCTGCCCCGTGGTCCCGATCAGGGTGATCGCGGAGAGTTGTGTGGCCATCACGGAGAGGCCCACCGCCCACCAGGGGAGGCTCCGATTCGCCATGAAGTACCCCTCGATATCGACGGTGCCACGCGCGCGCCGCAGGCCGTCCCAGACGACATAGCCGAGGTAGGCGACGACGATCGCCCAGTCGAGTCCGTGCATCAGCGGCTCAGATCGGGTAGCGCTGCTGGAGGAACCAGAGCACGAGGAGGGCGACCACCTGCATCGCCATCACCCGGAGGAGGGTCTCGCGGACACGCGGTGCCATGCGGAACTATAGGTAGGGCGAGAAGAGTCGCGCGATCCCATCGCGGACCTTCGTCGAAAAGGGACGTCCGTCGAGCTCGGCCAGCGAGACCTCCCGACTCTCGGCGATCCGCGCCGCGGCGTGATCGTCGAGCGCACTGGCACAGGCCGCGCAGTAGAGCTCCACGTCGAGCTCGAAGTTGAGACGGAGGCTGCGTGGGTCCCAGTTGGTGGAGCCGACGAGGGCCCAGTGCCGATCGACCACCATCAGCTTGCTGTGATCGAAGGGCTTCGGCGACAGGAAGACGCGACACCCCGGTCGCAGGACCTGCCAGAGCTGCGCGGCGGCGGCCCACTGAACCGGGACGATGTTCACGTGCGCGGGGAGGACGATCCGCACCTCGACCCCACGCAGGGCGGCGACCGAGAGGGCGGTGATCAGCCCTGGGTCGGGGAGGAAGTATGGCGTGACGATCGTGATTCGCTCCCGCGCCATGTCGATCGCCCCATGCAGCACATGGGAGAGGACCTCGAGGTCGCCGTCGGGGCCGTCAGTGATCACACGGGCGATCGTTCCACCCTCGTCGGTCAGCTCGGGATACCAGGCCGGCCCATCGAGGATCTCCCCCGTGCTGAAGACCCAGTCCTCCGCGAAGGCGTCCTGGATCTGTGCGACGACAGGGCCGGTGATCCGGAAGTGTAGGTCACGCACCGGACTCTTCGGGCGGACGGCATGGAGATTGTCGCGGCGGATGTTGGTGCCGCCGGTGAAGGCGATGGCGCCATCGACGGTCAGGATCTTGCGATGGTTCCGCAGGTTGAAGAAGGCGAGTCCGGCGTGGCGCAGTTGCGGCGCGAAGAGCTCGGCTCGCACACCGGCCTTCCGGAGCGCGACGTGCGCGCGCGGCCAGGTGTAGAGCGACCCGAACCCGTCGACGAGGACGCGCACCTCGACCCGGCGGCGATGCGCGGCGATCAGCGCGTCGATGAAGGGCTGCCCCGCCTCGTCGGAGGCGAAGATATAGGTCGAGAGGGCGACCGAGCGCTGCGCGCCGTGGATCGCCTCGAGCATCGCGGGATAGCTCTCGTCGCCGTCGCGCAGCATGCGGACCCGATTCCCCCCGACGATCGGACGGTCGGTCAGGCGGTCCCCGAGCTGGGACAGGGCGCGCAGGTGGGCATCGGCCAGGACCTCGCGCTTGGCGCGCGCGATCCGCATCGCCGCCGTGGTGCTCAGCGGGAGTTTGCGCCGCTGGCGATGGAGCTGGCTCGCCCGCCGTTTGATCCGATTGAGTCCGAAGGCCGCATAGACGACCGCCCCGACCCAGGGCGCCAGCCAGATGAGCCCGACCCAGCCGATCGCGGCGCGAACATCGCGCTTGCGCAGGATCGCATGCAAGCTCGCCACGAGGCTCATCGCGAAGGCGAGGGCCCCGGCCGCGTAGGGCCACCAGGTGGGAGGGGAGGCGAGGAAGGCGCGCACGGGGACCCTCTCAATGTACTTTCAGGGTATACCCCTGTCGCCCCGAGGAGCCGATCATGGTCGTGACCTTCACCGTCAATGGGACCCCCCGCACCGCCGACGTCCCCGCCGACATGCCACTCCTCTGGGTGCTGCGCGACGTGCTCGACCTCAAGGGGACGAAGTTCGGCTGCGGCATCGCCCAGTGTGGCGCCTGCACCGTGCATCTCAACGGCGCCGCGACGCGCGCCTGTCAGATCCCTGCCTCCGCGGTGCAGGGACAGAAGATCACGACGATCGAAGGGCTCTCAACCGATGCCACGCACCCGCTCCAACTCGCGTGGCAGGAGCTCGACGTCCCGCAGTGCGGCTACTGCCAGGCCGGCCAGATCATGCAGGCCGCAGATCTCCTCACCAAGAATCCGAACCCGACCGACGCCGACATCGACGCGGCGATGGTGGGGAATCTCTGCCGCTGCGCGACCTACCAGCGGATCCGCGAGGGGATCAAACGCGCCGCGGTGCTGAAGCGCGAGGGAACGAAGGCGACGCCGGCGCGTCCGGCGCGGCGCCCTGGGGAGGCGTGATCGATGACCGACCGTCGCACCTTCCTCCGGGTCACCTCCCTCGCCGGCGGTGGCCTCCTGATCGGCACACTGATCGATCTCGGCGGCGCCGCGCCCCTCTGGGCCGCTGAGCCGCTCACCGGGACGAACACCCCCTTCTCCCCGAACGCCTTCATCCGCATCACCCCCGACGGCGCGATCACCATCGTCGCCAAGAACCCAGAGACGGGCCAGGGGATCAAGACGATGCTCCCGATGCTGATCGCCGAAGAGCTCGATGTCGAGTGGAAGGCGATCACGATCGAGCAGGCCCCGCTTGATGAGGCGAAGTACGGGCGGCAGTTCGAGGGGGGGAGCACCGCGACCCCCACGCAGTGGGAGCCGCTCCGGCGCGCCGGCGCCGTCGGGCGTCAGCTGATGCTCGCCGCCGCCGCCCAGCAGTGGAAGATCCCCGTCGGCGAGTGCGTGACCGAGCCTGGCGTGGTCATTCACAAGACATCGGGCCGTCGAGTCACCTACGGGGCGCTCGCCACGGCCGCTGCTGCGCTTCCGGTCCCCGACCCCGCCTCGGTCCCGCTGAAGGATCCCACGACGTTCCGCATCATCGGGCGTCGGACCCCGAACGTCGACAATGCGAAGATCGTCCGCGGCGCACCGATCTTCGCGATCGACGTCACCGTGCCGGGGATGCTCCACGCGATCTACGAGAAGGCGCCGGTCTTCGGTGCCAAGGTCACGCGGGCGAATCTCGATGAGGTGAAGTCGGCGCCCGGCGTGCGACAGGTCTTCGTGCTCGAGGGCGGCACCGCGCTCAACGGTCTCATGCCTGGCGTCGCGATCCTCGCCGACACCACCTGGCATGCCCAGGCCGCGCGTCGGCGTCTCCGTGTGAGCTGGGCCGCGCACCCCACCGCCTCGCAGAGCTCCGCCGACTTCGCCGCCAAGGCGGAATCGATGCTTGGTGGAGCGCCTGCGCGCGTGCTCCGCAGCGAGGGGGATGTGACTGGCGCCTTCGCGCGCGCCGCGAAGGTCGTCGAGGCACGCTACGAATATCCCTTCCTCGCCCACGCGACGATGGAGCCACAGACCTGCACCGCGCGCTTCGCCAACGGCGCGATGGAGATCTGGGCACCGAGCCAGACGCCAGAGAACGGCCGCCAACTCGTCGCGACCACGTTGGGGATCGCGCCCGCCGCGATCACCGTGCATCAGGTGCGCGGCGGCGGCGGCTTCGGTCGTCGCCTCAACAACGACTACATGGTCGAGGCCGCCGCGATCGCCAAGCAGGCCGGCGTCCCGGTGAAGCTCACTTGGAGCCGTGAGGACGACATCCGCCACGACTTCTATCGTCCCGCCGGTTGGCATGGGCTCCGCGGTGCGCTCGACGCCGACGGCCGCATCATCGGGTGGAGCGATCACTTCGTCACCTTCGGCGAAGGGGAACGCTTCGCCCCCTCCGCGGGGATCACGCCGACGGAGTTCCCTGCCCTCTTCGTCCCGCACTTCTCGCTCGGGAGCTCGGTGATCCCCCTCGGGGTCCCGACCGGCGCGTTGCGCGCCCCGACCAGCAACGCAATCGCCTTCGTCTTCCAGTCGTTCATCGATGAGCTCGCACGTGCGGCGGGGAAGGATCCCATCGCGATGCGCCGACAGCTGCTGCAACAGGTGCAGAAGCCCGAGAGCGGGGCGATGCCCGCTGGCGTCATGGATCCCTCGCGCATGCTCGGCGTGCTCGACCTCGTTGCTGAGAAGTCGGGATGGGGAAAGCGCACGCTGCCCAAGGGGAGCGGGATGGGGGTCGGCTTCCACTTCAGCCACCGCGGTTACTTCGCCCATGTGGCGGAGGTACGGGTCAGCAAGAGCGGCGACGTGAAGGTCGTGAAGGTCTGGGCCGCCGGTGATGTCGGGAGCACGATCATCAATCCGAGCGGGGCCGAACAGCAGGTGCAGGGCTCGGTCCTCGACGGACTCGGTGAAGCGCTCAAGCAGGAGATCACCATCGATGGCGGGCGCGTGGTCCAGGGGAACTTCAACGACTTCGAGCTCCTGCGAATCCCAGAGGCCCCACCGGTCGAGGTGCACTTCCGCACGACGGATTTCCCGCCGACGGGGATGGGGGAGCCCGCGCTCCCGCCGGTGATCCCCGCGCTCACCAATGCGATCTTCGCCGCGACGGGGAAGCGCGTGCGGTCGTTGCCGCTCTCGCGGCACGATCTCAGTTGGTCGTGACGGTCTCTCGCGTCGGGCGACCGGCGGCATGAAGCACTGGTTCGAGTCGCGACAGGTCCTCGCCGCGCTCGCGGAGGCGCAGCGGGCGGGCCAAGCTGCGGCACTCGCGACGGTAATCCGTGTGCGTGGCTCGGCGTATCGGCACGCGGGGGCCAAGCTCGTGGTGCTCGCCGATGGGAGCGCCGTCGGCAATGTGAGCGGGGGATGTCTCGAGGGGGATGTGCGCGAGACGGCACTCCGAGTGATCGCTACGGGGCGTGCGGAGCGTCGCACCTACTGCGGCGGGACCGATGAGATCTTTGCCTGGGACCTCGGCGTCGGCTGCGAAGGGGAGGTGGAGGTGTCGATCGTGCCGGTGACCGATGCTTGGTCGGCGGAGCGACAGGCACTCGTGCGCGAGGATTCGTTCGTGGTGCTTACGCCGCTCGTTGCGGGCGATGACCGTCGCGATGACCGTCGCCATGGCACGGCGCCGCTGGTGCCATCACGCGGCGTGAGCGGGTCCGCTCGGCGCGTGATGACCGGAGCGGCCGCCGCCGAGTGGATCGCGGAGGGGTCGCGCCTCGTGACGATCGAAGGGCGCGAGTGGTTCGTCGATGTGCTCACGCCGCCGCCGCGCCTCCTCGTGGTGAGTGGCGGCGACGATGCGGTGCATGTCGCACGGCTGGCCGATGGCGTGGGACTGCGTGTGGTCGTCGCCGATCGCCGCCCGGGGCTGTTGGCTCCTGAGCGCTTTCCAGCATCGGTGCGCCGCATCGAGAGCGATGCGATCCACCTCATGGAACATCTCGTGCTCACACCCGATGACTTCTCGGTGGTGATGACGCATCACTACGGGGACGACACCGCCTACCTGCGTGCCCTCCTCGCGAGCCAGGTCGGCTACGTCGGGATGCTCGGCCCACGCGCACGGACCGAGCGGATCCTGGGCATACTACGCGCCGAGGGGCCGATCGACGCATCACGGCTCTATGGCCCGGTCGGACTCGACATCGGGACCGATGGAGCAGAACAGGTGGCCGTCGCGATCCTCGCCGAGATCCTCGCGGTGCGCAGTGGGCGTGCGCCGCGGTCGCTGCGGGAGCGTCGCGCCCCGATCCACTCCACGCATGCGTAGTGGTCTGCGGATCGGCGCGGTGATCCTCGCGGCGGGGGCCTCCCGCCGGATGGGGGCCGACACCAATAAGCTCCTCCTCCCGATCGATGGCGTCCCGATGGTGCGCCGCACGGTACAACGGGTGCGCACCGCAGGGATCCACGACATCGTCGTCGTCACCGGCCATGAGGGGGCGCGGGTGCGCGACGCGCTCGCGGGAATCCCCTGCCACTTCGTCGAGAGCCCCGATCCCACCGGCCCGACGAGTGGGTCGCTCCACGCGGGACTCCGTGCGTTCGGTTCGGAGATTGACGCCACGATCGTGATGCTCGCCGACATGGTGCGGGTGACGACGGCGATGATCGCGACGCTCATGGCGTCGGCACGCACGGGGGATGCCCCGCTCGAGGTCTCGCGCTACGGCGACGTGCTCGCACCGCCCCTGCTCTTCCGTCGCGCGCTCTGGCCGGAGCTCCTCGCCTGGCAGGGCGAAGGGTGCGGGAAGGCGGTGGTGCGCGCCCATCTCGACGAGGCCAGCCTCCACGATTGGCGCCCTGAGGCGCTCGCTGACGTGGATACTCCCGAGGACTACGCGGCGCTCACGCGCTGAACACTCGGCGTCCGGCGCCGAGCACGCCGCTCACTCGACGACCCGCGCGGCCTCATCCGGGCGAAAGACGACGCATACCTCACCCCGTCCGGCGAACCGATGACGGTTCCGCGCGATCACCCCGTAGACCGCATCACGAATCGGGCGCGGGACGAGCAGCCCAAGGGTGCCGAGTGCGCCCCAGACTCCGCCGAGGTAGCGGGCGGCATGGAGCGCCGCGGTGGAATGGGTGATGACCCGCTCTCGCGCGCCATCGGGCTCGACCCAGAGGAGCGAACTCACCTCGGCCAACCCCGGATGCCGGGCCTCGAGCGCACGCCCCGCCGCGCCCGCGCGCGGCGCGAAGCGGAGGGTGCGCCGCCGATGGTCACGTTCGAGGAGGAATCGCACAGAACGCGCACAGAAGGCGCAGGTCCCGTCGAAGTAGAGGATCGGACCCGCGGCCTCGGGGGACGCCGTGGATGCGCCGTGAGTCGCCAGCGGAGCGGTCATCCTGCATCTTATCGCGTATGACCCAGTCGGCGCCTCCCCTCCCGATGCACCCCATGGCTGACGGGGTGCGTCTCGCCCTCCGCCACTGGGAGCCCACGGGCACACCAAGGGGCACCGTCCTCATCGTCCATGGACTCGGCGAGCACAGCGGACGCTACCCGCACGTGGCAGCGTACCTGACCGCTCGCGACTGGCGCGTGGTCGCCTACGACCTGCGTGGGCATGGACCGTCCGAGGGACGCCGCGGCAGCATCGCTCACGCCGACGATCACCTCCGTGACCTCACGACGATCGTCGACCTCGTCCGCTCCCGCCCTGACTACCTGGTCCCTGACACCAGACTCCTGTTGTTCGGGCATTCGATGGGTGGCGCCTTCGCCGCGCAGTTCATGGCCCGCGCGATCCGCTCCATCGACGGACTGATCCTCTCTTCCCCGGCACTCGATCCCGGACTGACCGCCTTCCAGCGTATGCAGCTTCGGCTGGGGATGGCACTGATGCCGGGACTCGCGCTCCCGAACCAACTCGCGGTCGACCGCCTCTCGCACGACCCCGCCGTGGTCGCCGATTACCAGGCGGATCCCCTGGTCCATGATCGGGTCACGCCGCGGCTCGCCCAAGCGATCGTCGATGCCGGCGAGGAGGTCATCGCGCAGGCGCCGCAGTGGCGCACCCCGACCCTCCTCCTCTGGGCCGGCGATGATCACAACGTCGCTCCGGCGGGTTCGGCCCGATTCGCCGCGCATGCCCCGAGCGATCAGGTCACTGCGCGGGTCTTTCCCGCGATGTATCACGAGATCTTTGCCGAGCCCGACGCCGACCTGGTCTTCACCGCCCTTGGCGACTGGCTCGACCGTCGGTTCACCTGAGAACCCTCTTCACCATGCGCCTGCACCGAGTGCTCCGCACGATTCCCTTCGCGCTGATCGGGCTCGCGTCGGCATGCAGTACGCCACCTGCCGCCCCCGACCGCCTCTTCGTCAACGCGCGCATCTGGACCGGTGATGCGACGCGTCCCGAGGCGACGGCGATCGCCATCCGTCGCGACTCGATCATCGCGATTGGGACCGATGATTCGTTGCGCACCCTCGCGGGCCCCGAGACGATCATCGAGGATCTGGGTGGGCGGCGTGTGATCCCTGGCTTCCATGACGCGCACTGGCATCTCCCGACGCGCCGCACCGCCGACCTCAATGGCGCCGAGGATGTCGCGGAGCTCCTGTCGCGACTCCAGGCCTTCGCCACCGAGCTACCGGAGGATGCCTGGGTCACCGGCCGCGGCTGGACCCCGCAGCTCTTCCCAGGCCGCATGGCGCATCGACGCTATCTCGATGCCGCCTTTCCCACCCGTCCCGTCCTCCTTACCGACCGCGACGGGCATCAGGTGCTCGCCAACACCGTCGCGCTGCAACGCGCGGGGATCACCGGGGAGACGCTCGCACCGGTCGGGGGCGCGATCGTCCTCGATCGCGACGGAACGCCCACCGGTCTGCTCCAAGAGACGGCGATGCCGCTCGTGCGGAATCAGCTCCCCGCCCCGACGGTGGATGAGGTGTATGCCGCCCTTCGCTATGAGATGCACCGCGCTGCTTCGCACGGACTGACGGCGCTCCAGCTCGCTCAGGGGATAAGCGCCACGGAGGACTCGGCGATCGCCCGGGCGGTCGCGGACGATTCCTTACTGGTGCGACTCCGCGTCGGCGTGCCGTTCGCCGCGACGGTGGCCGATTCGACCCTCGCGTCATTCGCCGAACGGATGCGTACGTCGACCGGTCCGCTCGTGCGCTACGGACTCGCCAAGGGGATGCTCGATGGCACCGTCGATGCAGGCACGGCAGCGATGCTCGAACCCTACAGCGCGGGGAACAAGAGCCTCGGGCTCCTCCGCTGGGATCCCGACACACTGCGGATGACGATCGCACGCTATGACCGCGCCGGACTGCAGGTGGCGCTCCATGCCATCGGGGATCGCGCCATCCGCGTCGCCCTCGATGCGTACGAGCAGGTCCAGCGCGATGGCGGCCGCCCTGACGCGCGCCATCGGATCGAACATCTCGAGGTGCCGCATCCCGATGACATCCCGCGCTTCAAGGCGCTGGGCGTGCTCGCCTCGACGCAGGCGATCTTCGCGATGCCCGATGTCAACGCGCTCGGGAACTATCTCCCGATGCTCGGACCGGAGCGAGCGGAGCGCCCGATGCCATTCAAGGCGCTCGATGACGCGGGGGCGATCCAGCCCTTCGGGAGCGATTATCCGGTCTTCCCGATGAATCCCCTGATCGGGATCTACACGGCGGTCACGCGCCAACTCGACGATGGAATGCCCTTCGGCGGGTGGATCCCGGCGCAGCGCATCTCTATCGAGGCGGCGCTCCGCCACTACACCGCCGATGCCGCCTATGCAGCGTTCCGGGAACCGGAGATCGGGGTACTCCGCACGGGGATGCTCGCCGACTTCGTCGTCTTCTCCGAGGAGATCCTCGACGTGCCTCCGGTGGCGCTGATGCGCGCGAAGCCGGTGCTCACCGTGATGGGGGGACGTGACACCTACCGCACGCTGCGCGCGGCGCGGGATACCACGCGCGATACGACGCGCGATACGACGCGCGCGCCCTGATCACCCCGAAGCGAGATCGATGTCCTTGGTCTCGCGCACGAAGATCGCACCCACGATCAGCGTGAGGGTCGCGATGATCACCGGATACCAGAGCCCGGAGTAGATGTCGCCCGTGGCGGCGACGATCGCGAACGAGGTCGTCGGGAGGAAGCCGCCGAACCACCCGTTCCCGATGTGATAGGGCAAAGACATCGAGGTGTAGCGAATGCGAGTCGGGAACATCTCGACGAGCATCGCCGCGATCGGACCGTAGACCAACGTCACGTAGAGGACGAGGATCCAGAGGATGAGCACGACCATCGGTGTATCGATGCGCTCAGGATCGGCCTTCGTCGGATACGCGGCCTCAGTGAGCGTGGCGGTCAGCGTCGCATCGAAGGTCGCCTTGGTCGCCGAGTCAGCAACCGTCGCATCGTACGCCGGGATCTCGGATCCCCCGACTCGGACCAGCGCCGAACCAGTCCCCGCCTGATTGCGATAGGGGATCCCGCGCTTCACCAGCGCGGCCTTCGCCACATCACAGGACGAGGTGAAGGCGCTCGTCCCCACTGGATTGAATTGCACCGAGCACTCGGCGGGATCGGCGACGACCACCACGGGGGCGGTGGCCTGTGCCGCCTCGAGCGCCGGGTTGGCATAGTGCGTCAGGGCGCGGAAGAGCGGGAAATACGTGAGCGCCGCGAGCGCGCACCCTGCGAGGATGACCGGCTTCCGTCCGATCTTGTCCGAGAGCTTCCCGAAGATCACGAAGAAGGGGGTGCCCAGGAGGAGCGAGACCGCGACGAGCACATTCCCCGTCTGCAGATCGACCTTGAGCGTCTGCGTCAGGAAGAAGAGGGTGTAGAACTGCCCCGTATACCAGACCACCGCCTGTCCGGCGGTGAGCCCGAAGAGCGCGATGAGCACCACGCGCAGGTTGGGCCAGGAGCCGAACGATTCCTTGAGCGGGGCCTTGGAGGTCGTCCCCTCCGCCTTCATAGCCTTGAAGACGGGCGACTCCTCGAGCGCAAGCCGGATCCAGACCGAGATCCCGAGCAACACAAGTGAGACGAGGAATGGGATGCGCCATCCCCACGCGGCGAACGTCTCAGCCCCGAGGACCACGCGACAGGTGGTGATCACGAGGAGCGAGAGGAAGAGCCCCATCGTCGCCGTCGTCTGGATCCACGAGGTGTAGCTCCCGCGCTCACCCGGTGGTGCATGCTCCGCCACATAGGTGGCCGCGCCACCGTACTCCCCACCGAGCGCGAGGCCCTGCAAGAGGCGCAGGAGGATCAGGATGATCGGTGCCGCGATCCCGATCTGCGCATACGACGGGAGGATCCCGACGATGAAGGTCGAGACCCCCATCAGGAGGATCGTGACGAGGAAGGTGTGCTTGCGTCCCACGAGGTCGCCGAGCCGTCCGAAGACGAGCGCGCCGAAGGGGCGCACCGCGAACCCTGCCGCGAAGGCGAGGAGGGCGAAGATAAACCCCGCTGTCGGATTGACTCCCGAGAAGAACTGCGCCCCGATGATCCCGGCGAGCGAGCCGTAGAGGTAGAAGTCGTACCACTCGAAGATCGTACCGAGGGACGAGGCGACGATCACCTTGCGGGCGTCGCGGGTGGTGTCTGGGATCAGGGCCATGGAGAGAGAAGATGCCGCGTCCCTATGGATTCATCCAGTACGAGAACTTGAGCAGGAGGGTGTTGTTCGGGTGGGCGGCGAAGAGACGCCCGAGGTCCTGCCGTGGGGCGAAGGGCCCCGGCGCGCTCCCATCCCCGCGCCCCTGCTGCCAAACGAGGAAGAGTTGCGAGCCGAGCCGGTACTCCCACCGGAGCACGACGTTCGAGTTGAACTGTCGGCTGGTGAAGGTGCCGATCGGACCGGCGGTGGTACCATAGGGGCGGAACCGGTCCGCATACCGCGGGGCATCGGAGGCGACGATCTCGCGGCGGTCGGTAAACTCTCCAGCCGAGATGAAGGGTTGGGCGTACACCTGCAGACTCACCGTCGGGGTGAGAGTGATGTTGAACCGCGTCGTGAGGACCAGGGTCGACTGCGCCAGGCGTGCCACGGTGTAGTGGGTCGTATCACTCAGGACATCGCCATAATTGGCAAAATGCTGGGAGTCATCGACGCGGCGCTCATACCCCGTGCCCACCTCAAGGGAGGTGCGGGTCCCGATGCGCCCGATCAGACCGACTTCTGCCGTAGAGCGCCAAGAGCGATCGTCTTCCCCCTTCACAAACTCCACTTGGAGCGTGGGTTGGATCGGGCGCCGGAGATCACCCTCGAACTCAAAGGAGATGAGCTGGCTCGGCGACATCCGCAGCGCCGGTCCACCCCGGGCGCAGGTTATACACCGCGTCGCTCCGAGATTCCAGGTCGTGTAGTAGAGCTCGACCCCCCAGAAGTTGAGGAGTTCAGCCCGCCCGAAGAGCGCGACAGACGATCCGGTCGGTAGGCCACCCGTCGTCCAATGTTGCTCCGCGTTCACATTCAGATTTCCTCGCCGATACCATGACGACGGCTGCACCGAGGCGAACGAGAGCTGATTCCGCAGCATCGCATCGTTCACAAGCGTCACGAAGCCGAGGTCATTGAGCTCCGTCCCCGGCTCGGCGTAGCGCGTGACCGTCTCCCACCGGACCCGCCCCGCATAGCGTCGCAACTGGAGGGAGTGCACCCCACCATCCATCAGCGTCCGCGTGGAGTCGTAGATGAATTCGTTGCTAGGACGCTGCGCATAGTGCACGCTGGTGAGCTGCGTGCGGCGTATCGCCGCCTCGCTCCCTCGGACCACGCTCCGTCCCGTATACGCGGCGACCTCCCAGCGCTCCGCGAACCGATGATAGCCCTGCAAGAGGAGCGTCGAGGCATCGCGCCGGAGGAAGGGCTCGGTATCGTCATCGAGGTCGCGGATCATCGAGGTGAGCATCGTCCCGATCTGCGACCGTCCCTCGCGGAAATCCTGGACGAATCGCCCCACGAGGGTCGCCGTGCGCGGCTCGATCGTGCGCCCGCTCTTCCCGACCTCCTTGGCGCTCGAGACCGCGACCACGCCGAACTGGGCCCCGCTCTTAAGCCGGCCCGTGAGCTTGGCCGCCCCCTCGATCCGGCTGAAGAGGGGATCGCGTGCACCCGACCGAAGCGACGGCGTCCGTCCCAAGCGGCGCGTGTAAAAGATCCCCTCGCAGGGCCCCCCGCACCGGAAGAGACTCCCCCCCTCGAGGAAGAAGGGGCGCCGCTCCTCGAAGCGGATCTCGAACGCCGAGAGATTGAGCACGGCGGGGTCCGCCTCGACCTGCCCGAAGTCGGGATTGATCGTCGCGTCAAGGGTGACGTTCGGTCCGAGTCCTGCCTTGAGGTCGAGCCCGACCGTCTGCTGCTGCGGATGTCGCCACCCCCCACCGACCTGGGGCTCGGTGACGTTCTTCGTCACCGCATAGGGCATCACCTCGACCCGTCGGGCACTCCCGACCCCGGTGATCCCGACGAGGTCCCCGAGCTGTGAGGCGAAGGTCTGCATCGAGCCGCGATAGGTGGGCCAGGCATCGCGCTCCCCGTAGCGTGCCACATCGCGCCAGATCCCGAAGCCGAAGACCAATTCCTCCGCCGGCGTGTAGCGCAACTGACTGAACGGGATCGCGTACTCGGCGGTCCAGCCGAGCGAGTCGGTCTGCACCGCCACATCCCAGACGCTGTCCCAGGAGCCATCCTCCTGCACATCGTTGGAGATGTTGGCATCGCGCTTCACCCCGGCGGGATTCACCATAAACTGCATCCCGCTGCGACGGTCGTGGAAGCCGTCGATCACGACCTTGATCCACTCCGATGGCGTGCGCACATCGCGGCGGCTCAGGAGTGAGACGAGCGAATCGGGACGTGGATCGTACATCCGGAGGAAGACGTAGACCGCCCGGTCGTCGTAGGCCACTTGGAAGGCGGTCCGAAAGCGAGCGGGGCCGGCCTCGACCGGGACGAACTGCGTGAAGTCGTCGGTGATGGGGGCGGCGCGCCAGACCGACTCGCGATCATGTCCATCGAGGGTGATCGGCGTGGTCGTGCGGACGGCTCGAGCGGTCGGGGTCGCCGGGGTCGTGTCTTGCGCGCGCGCGAGGCTCGCTGGCACGACGAGCCATGCCATCATGGCGACGTAGCGGGATGATCGGGGGAAGGTCACAGCCCTCCTTACGAACGCCAGTCCCAAAATGTTCATCTGAACCCGCTCACCACCCGCGATGGTTCACCCACCGGTCGACGACCCGCGTCCCATCACAGACCTCGTAGTGCGCATGCTGCGCCGCCGTCAGACAGGAATGATTGGCGAGGATCCGCACCCGCGCACCGACCGGCAGTCGCTCGAGGAGCGCCCGGTCGTGGACCGTCACCCACCCATGCTCCTGCGAGAGCGCCGTCACCCGGAGTCCGAGGTCTTCGCCCTCCAGCGTCACCAGACGCCCGAAGTGCGTCACCCCATCGGGATCGGCGATCCCAGCATCCTTGCTCATCGCGATCGAGCCCGCATCGAGGAGCATCATCCCGCGCGCGAGGTCGCGATGCACCACCGCCGCGAGGACGGAGAGCGCCACATCGTCCGCCGTGCAGGAGCCGATCGTGACCTGCATCAGATCGTAGAACGCATAGTTTCCCGTGCGCACCTCATGGACGCCCGTGAGATCATCCACATGGGACGCGGTCGGGGTCGACCCGATGCTCACCGTCGGGACGGCGATCCCCGCGTCGGCGAGGCGCGCGGCAGCCGCCACCATCACCGCCCGCTCGGCGCGCGCGTACGCCAGGATCGCCGCCTGACCACGTGCCTGATACGCGTGCCCCGCATGCGTGAGGATCCCCGCGAAGCGGAGAGACGACTGGTCGCCGATCCGCCGCGCGAGCTCGATCAGCGCGGGCCCCTCAGGATCGACCCCCGCGACCATACCCGCAGTCGACCTTCAGGTACACATCGATCGTCACACTGGCGGCCCACGCCACCGCCGCGAGTGAGGCGGGAACCTCTCCATCATCCGTGAGGACCGCGAGCCGCGTTCCGGCGGCGTTCATCGCTGCGACCGCCGCGTATTTCCCTGGCTCGATCGGCACCGCATAGGTGATGTCGTCGAATCCCTGCGCTGCAAAGGCGCGCGCCTCGGCGAGGGTGGAGACCGTGATCCCGTGCATCCCGGCCTTCGCCTGCATCCGGCCGACCTCGATCGCCTTGTGCGTCTTCACATGCGGCCGGAGTCGCGCCCCGAGCGCGCTGAAACGCGTCGCCATCCGATGCACGTTCCGTTCGACGCGTGCGCCATCGACGAGTAGACTCGGCGTGGGCAGCGACTGCAGTTCGTTCCTCATGGTGAAACCAGTCGACTTAGTCGTCGAGATAGGGCGAGGGACCATCGTCCGCGCCGAACAGCTCGCGCGCGCTCTTGCGCCGCTTCCCACCCGCCTGCGCCCGCGACGGCAAGGCCGGCCGCTCATGCTCAGGGAGGAGGTCCTTCACCATCTCCACCAACTGATGGCTCAGATGCTGGCCGTACTTGTACATCGCGACCACGCGGGCCCGACTCGCCAAGAGGAAGACCAGGATCGGCTTATCCGCCTTCTGCGCATTGCAGGTCTTGCAGCTCAGGACGAGGTTGTCACGTCGATCGTAGGCGGTGAGTCCCTTTCGCGGCGTGACATGATCCAAAGTGATCGACCGCTCGGCGACGGACCGATCGCAATACGCGCAGACGGGCCCATGTTGGTCGAGGAGCCACCGACGGGTCTCCACATACGCGGCGCGACCGGTGGGGAGCGAGGTCAGGGTCGGCTGCCGCTTGGCGCCGCCCCCACCTCCTCCACCTCCCCGCTTGCGGCGGCGCTTCTTGGCGCCCCCCGCGGCGGGCCGGTCTCCGCTTTCCCCGCGGCCCCCGGATCGCCCCCCAGACTTTCGCATCCATAAGTATAGCACCGAGATAGGCCCTTGAGCCCCGCGCAGTGCCTGTCCTAGACAGGTGGTTCCCCAGAGGGACCACTTCCTTGATACTTCCGGTGTACTGGGGTAGCGTTGCCCCGGCGCCAACCCCGGAGGGGACTGCGTGCGCGTGCTAGTGGTCGGAGGAGGACCGGGAGGGCTCTATGCGGCGCTCCTCCTCAAGCGGCGGCACCCGAAGGCCGAGGTGGTGGTCGAGGAGCGGAATCGCCCCGACGACACCTTCGGCTGGGGCGTCGTGCTCTCCGACCAGACCGTCGCCAACCTCCGCGCCGCCGATCCCGAGAGCGGGACGGCGATCGGCGCCGCCCTTCACCGCTGGGACGACATCGCGGTCCACATCGGTGGCCGCACCCACCGCTCCGGTGGCCATGGCTTCAGCGGGATCGGACGCAAGCGCCTCCTCCAGATCCTGCAGCAACGGTGCGTCGCCCTCGGTGTGACCCTCCGCTTCGAGACCCCGGTGCCTGATGCGCTCGAGGATCGGGTGCGGAGCGATCGATACGATCTCGTGATCGCCGCCGATGGCGTGAATGGCAAGCTTCGCGATCGCTACGCCGCGACCTTCCGTCCCGAGATCGATCTCCGTCACTGCCGCTATACCTGGCTCGGCACCCCGCGCACCTTCGACGCCTTCACCTTCGACTTCGTCGAGACCCCGCACGGCTGGTTCCAGGCGCACGCCTATCAGTTCGACGAGGAGATGAGCACCTTCATCGTCGAGACGCAAGAAGCGGCATGGGAGCGCGCCGGCCTCGGTCAGATGTCCGACGCCGAGAGTCGCGCCTTCTGCGAGCGCCTCTTCGCGCATCGGCTCGATGGAGCGCCGCTGATGTCCAACGCCGCGCATCTTCAGGGCTCGGCACAGTGGATCCGCTTCCCGCGCCTGACCTGCGGCTCCTGGGTGCACTGGATCGCCGATGGCGCGCGTCAGGTCCCCGTCATCCTCTTGGGCGACGCGGCCCACACCGCGCACTTCTCGATCGGGTCGGGGACCAAACTCGCGCTGGAGGATGCGATCGCGCTTGACGCGATGATCGCCGCCGCCCCTGACGATCTCGCTGGTGCCCTCGCGCGCTACCAGCAGGAGCGATCGGTCGAGGTGCTCAAGTTGCAGAACGCGGCGCGCAACTCGACCGAGTGGTTCGAGCATGTGGATCGCTATGCGACCCTCGCTCCCGAGCAGTTCGCCTATTCTCTGCTCACCCGCTCGCAGCGCATCTCGCACGAGAATCTCCGCGAGCGTGATGCTGCGTATGTGGCTGATTTTGAGCGCTGGTTCGCCTCGCGAACGGGGCTCACCCTCGCCCCTGAGGCGCGCCCTGTCCCGCCGGTGCTCACCCCCTTCACCGCGCGCGGGGTGACCCTCGCGAATCGCGTCGTCGTCTCGCCGATGGCGCAGTACTCCGCGCACGAGGATGGGACGCCAAGCAACTGGCATCTCGTGCACCTCGGCGCGCGTGCGACGGGTGGGGCCGGGCTCGTGATGACGGAGATGACCTGTGTCGCCCCCGAGGCACGCATCACGCCGTGGTGCCCTGGCCTCTGGAATGCGCAGCACCAGACCACATGGGCGCGGATCGTCGACTTCGTGCACCAGTACAGCGCGGCGAAGATCGGGCTCCAGCTCGGCCACGCCGGCGCCAAGGGGGCGACCAAGAAGATGTGGGAGGGGATCGATCAACCCCTGGCTGAGGGAGGATGGCCGCTGATCGCGCCATCGGAGACCCAATATCTCAAGGGGATCTCGCAGACCGCGCGCGAGATGACGCGCGCGGAGATGGACGTGGTACGCGATGCCTTCGTGGCGAGCACACGACTCGGCGCCGCCGCCGGCTTCGATTGGCTCGAGCTCCACGCCGCACACGGCTATCTCCTCTCGGCGTTCCTCTCGCCGCTCACGAATCGCCGCACGGATGACTTCGGCGGGTCGCTCGAGCATCGCCTGCGCTTCCCACTCGAGGTCTTCACCGCGATGCGCGCCGCGTGGCCCGCCGATCGACCGATGTCGGTGCGCATCTCGGCCCATGATTGGATGGACGGCGGCAACACCCCAGATGATGCCGTCGCCATCGCGCGCGCCTTCAGGGCAGCCGGCGCCGATCTGATCGATGTCTCGGCCGGCCAAGTCGTGAAGGGGGAGCGTCCTGTCTTCGGACGGATGTGGCAGACCCCCTTCGCCGATCGGGTGCGTCAGGAGGCGGGGATCGCGACGATCGCCGTCGGCGCGATCACCGATGCCGATCAGGCCAATGGGATCATCGCGGCGGGTCGTGCCGATCTCGTGGCGATCGGGCGGCCCCACCTCGCGAATCCGGCCTGGACCCTGCTCGAGGCGGCGCGTCTCGAGTATCCCGGCACCGAGGCGCTCTGGCCGAAGCCCTATCTCGCCGGTCAGGCCCAACTCGATCGACTCCTCGCCCGCGAACGGGCCGCGCGCGCGGCCGCTGAAGGCGCCCCACCCACCGGAGAGCTCACATGACCCCCCTGCGTGGACGCCACGCCTTCATCACCGGCGCCAACCGCGGGATCGGTGCGGCGATCGCCCACCATCTCGTACAGGCGGGCGCCGATCTCACCCTCTGCGTCCGCACGCCGGCGAGTGCCGATGCGCTCGTGCATGAGCTCTCGGCGCTCGGACCGCGCATGCGGGTGGTGCAGGCCGACATCCTCGATGCAGCCGCGCTCCGACGCGCCTGCACCGAGGCCGCGGCGATCGCCCCGGTCGACATCGTGATCAACAATGCGGGGACAGCGGAGACCGCCCCCTTCCTTCGCACCGATGCCGCGCTTTTCCAGCGGATGATCGACACGCATCTCATGGCCCCGGTGCACGCCGCGCACGCCTTCCTGCCGGCGATGCTCGAGCGTGGGTGGGGGCGCATCGTGAATGTCGCGAGCATCGCGGGACTCGGGGGCGCGCCGTACATCACCGCCTATGCCGCAGCGAAGCACGCCGAGGTCGGGTTCACTCGGGCACTCGCCGCGGAGTGCGCGCCGAAGGGCGTCTTGGTGAATGCCGTCTGTCCGGGCTATGTGGATACGGACATGGTGCATGGTGCGGTCGAGAAGCTCACGGCGAAGACGGGGCTCTCCGCTCCTGACGCATTGGCTGCGATCCTCCGCGATGCAGGGCAGCCACGTCTCGTGACGGCCGACGAGGTCGCACAAGCGGTCCTCGCCTTTGCCCTGCCGACGACGACCGCCGTCGGGGAGACCCGCGCCCTGATGGGAGCCGACGCATGACCGATTCGCGGAAGCCGATGGCCGGTCTCACCCCGACGCATTTCGCCTGGTCTGCCACCTCAGACGGACGGGTGGCGACGATCACGCTGAATCGCCCCGATCGGAAGAATCCGCTGACCTTCGAGTCGTACGCCGAGTTGCGGGACACCTTCCGCGCTCTCGCGAGGGCAAGCGATGTGCGCGTGGTAATCCTCACCGGCGCGGGCGGGAACTTCTGTTCCGGCGGCGATGTGCACGAGATCATCGGCCCGCTCACACGGATGACCTCATCGAAGTTGCTCGAGTTCACGCGGATGACGGGGGCGCTCGTACAGGCGATGCGGGATTGCCCGCAGCCGATCATCGCCGCGGTGGATGGGGTGGCGGCTGGTGCGGGGGCGATCCTCGCGATGGCTTCGGATCTGCGGATCGCCACGGCGCGCGCGACCACGGCCTTCCTCTTCACGCGGGTCGGACTCGCCGGCTGCGACATGGGGGCCTGCGCCCTCCTCCCACGGATCATCGGGCTCGGGCGCGCTTCGGAGCTCCTATACACCGGGCGCTCAATGTCAGCGGAGGAAGGAGAGCGCTGGGGGTTCTACAACGCGATCGTCTCACCGGAATCCCTGGCCGAGGAGACGATGCAACGCGCCCGCGCCCTCGCTGATGGTCCCTACGCCGCCCACGCCGTCACCAAGCGGATGCTGCAACTGGAATGGAACGTGGGGCTCGAGGAGGCGCTCGAGCTCGAGGCGAAGGCGCAGGCACGTCTGATGGAGACGCAGGACTTTCATCGCGCCTATGAGGCCTTCGTCGCCAAACGCCGTCCCGTCTTCGAGGGGAACTGAGATGACGATGCCGCCATCTACACATCTCGACTGGCCCTTCTTCGATTCTCGGCACCGGGAGCTCGCTGATGCGGCGGCTCGATGGGTCGCGATGCAGTCGATCCCCGATGCCGATACCGATGCGGCCTGTCGCCAGTGGGTGCGCGCCCTCGGGGCCGCGGGGTTCCTGCGCCACGCCGTCCCTGCGCCATGGGGCGGTGTGCAGGAGACGATCGAGTCGCGCAGTCTCTGTATCCTCCGCGATACCCTCGCGGCGCATCATGCGCTCGCCGACTTCGCCTTCGCGATGCAAGGACTCGGGGCTGGCGCCCTCGCCCTCGCCGGATCGGATGCGCTCCGTTCCGATTGGCTGCCGAAGGTCGCGAGTGGGGAGGCGATCGCCGCCTTCGCCCTCTCTGAGCCAGACGCGGGTTCGGACGCCGCGGCCCTCGCCATGCGCGCCACGCGCACGGACGGCGGCTGGCGACTTGATGGTGAGAAGATGTGGATCTCCAACGGGGGGATCGCCGACTTCTACTGCGTCTTCGCGCGCACCGATACCGACGTGGTCCCCGCGAAGGGGATCACCGGCTTTCTCGTGCCGGCGACCACGCCCGGGCTCCGGGTCGCCGAGCGAATCGATGTGATGTCACCGCATCCGTTGGCGCGCCTCGCCTTCGATGGGTGTGTGATCCCTGACTCACACCGGCTCGGGGCGCCCGGCGAAGGGTTCGCCCTCGCGATGCGCACCCTCGACATCTTCCGCGTCTCCGTCGCCGCGGCGGCCGTGGGGTTCGCACGACGTGCCGTGAACGACACCATCGTACATATGGACGCACGTGCGATGTTCGGCGCGACCCTCGCAGCGCAGCCCCTCGCGCAGGCGATCCTCGGCGACATGGCGACCGACCTCGACGCGGCGGCGCTCCTCACCTACCGCGCCGCCTGGCAGCGTGATGCGCAGGGGGGACGGACCACCGGCGTCGCCGCCATGGCGAAGCTCGGCGCGACCGAGCTCGCGCAGACGATCATCGATCGGGCGGTCCAGTTGCATGGCGGCGAGGGAGTGCGCGTGGGACGGATGGTCGAGCGGCTCTATCGTGACGTCCGCGCCCTTCGCATCTATGAGGGGGCGAGCGAGGTGCAGCGCCTGCTAATCGGGCGGGAGACCTTACGCGCGGCGCGGGAGGCGCGATGACGATGATGCATCCCTCGGGACACCACGACGGCTGGGCGCGCGCCCAACTCCCGCCGATGGCGGAGTGGCCGGTGCTCCACCTCGAGGCGCCCTACGACTATCCCGCACGCCTCAACTGCGTGACGCGGCTCCTCGACGAGGCGATCGCCGAGGGCGCGGGAGATCGCGTCGCGCTCGTGGTCCCAGATGGTGCGGGAGGCTGGCACGAGGTCACCTATGCGACCCTCGCCGCCGATGTCGATGCGTTCGCGCACGTGCTCACCGGCGAGCTGGGCCTCGTGTCCGGCAATCGGGTGCTCCTCCGCGGCTTCAACGATCGCTGGATGGCGACCGCGTGGCTCGCGGTGATGAAGGTGGGGCTCGTCGCGGTCACCACGATGCCCCTCCTCCGTGCGACCGAACTCAAGGTGATCCTCGAGCGTGCCAACTGTGCCTTGGCCCTCTGTGATGCCGCCCTCCTCGGCGAACTGACGGAAGCGGCGCGCGAGCGCGGCGTGCCGGTCCATCACTGGGGGACCAACGCCGCCGACGGACTCGCCGCGCGCAGTGAACGGCACCGCCGCCCCTTCACGCCCTGCGACACCGCGAGCGATGACGTCTGCCTGATCGCCTTCACCTCGGGGACCACTGGCGTCCCCAAGGGATGCATGCACTTCCATCGGGATGTGCTTGCGATGTGCGATGGCTTCTCGGCGCAGGTCCTCGGGTTGCGACCTGATGATCGCTGCATCGGGACCCCACCCTTCGCCTTCACCTTCGGGCTCGGCGGACTCCTCTGCTTCCCACTCGCCGCCCGCGCGAGCACCGTGCTCCTGCCCAAGGCCACACCGGAGAGTCTGCTCGACGCGATCTCGGCGACGCGTGCGACGGTGAGCTTCACCGCCCCGACCTTCTATCGCTTGATGGGGCTCGCGATCCGCAAGGATCCCACGCGATTCCCCATCCCATCACTCCGCTGCTCCGTCTCCGCCGGTGAGGCGTTGCCCGATGCCACGCGCACCCTCTGGCGCGAGGTCACGGGGATCGAGATGCTCGATGGGATCGGTGCGACTGAGTTGATCCACATCTTCATCGCCGCGGCCGGCGCGGATGTGCGCCCTGGGGCGATCGGGCGCGCCGTCCCCGGCTATGAGATCGCGATCCTCGATGAGGCGCTCCAGCGGGTTCCCACCGGAACGGTCGGGCGACTTGCCGTGCGCGGACCCACTGGGTGCCGCTATCTCGCCGATGCGCGCCAGCGCGCCTACGTGCAGGATGGGTGGAATCTCACCGGTGACGCCGCGCACATGGACGCGGACGGCTATGTGTTCTTCAAGGCGCGCACCGACGACCTCATCATCTCGTCGGGTTACAACATCGGCGCCCCCGAAGTGGAGGCCGCGGTACTCCAGCACCCAGCCGTCGCGGAGTGCGCGGTCATTGGCGTACCCGATGAGGAACGCGGCCAGGTGGTGCAGGCGGTGATCGTCCTCGCCGCTGGTCAGACACCGAGCGACGCACTAGCCGCTGAGATTCAAGAGTTCGTGAAGGCGACAATCGCACCGTACAAGTATCCGCGGATCGTCACCTTCGCGACCGCCCTTCCCAAGACCGACACCGGGAAGCTCCAGCGCTTCCGCCTTAAGGAGTCTCGATGACGACCCTGCATCTCCTCCAGCCCGATGGATGGGCGGCGCCCCGCGGCTATTCCAATGGCGTCGTCGTCACCGGGCGGCAGCTCTATGTCGCTGGACAGATCGGCTGGGATGCCCAGCAGCGCCTCGTCCCTGGCGGCCTCGTCCCCCAGGTACGTCAGGCGCTGGAGAACATCGTCACCGTCCTCGCGACCGGTGGCGCGCGCCCCGAGCATCTGGTTCGTTTGACGTGGTATCTCACTGATCGCGCCGCCTATCTCGCTGCCGCCAAGGAGATCGGAGCGGTCTATCGTGAGGTGATCGGTCGACACTATCCCGCGATGACCGCCGTCGAGGTCTCGGCACTGATGGAAGCAGAGTCGGTCGTCGAGATCGAAGCCACCGCGGTCATCCCCTGACCCGTTGTCGTCCTTCGCTTTCAGCCTCTAGCCTCCAGCCTTCAGCCTATGCCATACGCTTCCATTACCGGTTGGGGCGCCTGCATGCCCCCGGCCGTCCTCACCAACGAGGACCTCTCCACCTTCCTCGACACCAACGACGAGTGGATCACCTCGCGAACGGGGATGAAGGAGCGCCGCGTCTCGCATGTGACCGCGGTCGAGCTTTCCACCGTTGCGGCGGCGCGTGCGTTGGCCTGCGCGGGGCTTGATGCCGCTGACGTCGACCTGATCATCTATGGCGGCGTCAGCAACGAAGAGCTCTGCCCCAATAGCGCCTCCGGCGTACAGCTCGCCCTCGGCGCCACCAAGGCGGCCTCGATCGATCTCAACACCGCCTGCACCAGCTTCTGCTACGGGCTCGCGACCGCCACCTCGATGATCCGCACCGGGATCGTGCGCAATGCGGTCGTGATCGGCACCGAACTGATCTCCCGCTACATGGACTGGAGCAACCGCAACGTCGCCGTGCTCTTCGGTGACGGCTCCGCCGCCGTCGTGCTACAGGCCACTGACAACGAAGAGGGGATGCTCGGCGCGGTGCTCGGCTGTGACGCCGAGGCGCGCGCCACGCTCCGTGTGCGTGGCTTCGGGTGCGGCTACTCCGGGTATGGCATCACCTACGGCGACACGCTGTGGGATTTCGACGGCCAGGTGATCTTCAAGCGCGCCGTCGGCGCCATGGCCGCCGCCTCCACGAAGGTCCTCGCCGATCATGGGGTCACCGCCGACCAGATCGGTCTTGTCGTCCCGCATCAGGCGAACCTCCGCATCATCGAAGGGGTCGCGAAGCATGCGGGAATCCCGATGGAAAAGGTGATGCTCACCGTGCAGAAGTACGGGAACATGAGTGCAGCCACGGTGCCGGTCGCGTTGGTCGAGGCGCTCGAGCAGGGACGCGTCGCGCCGGGGAGCTGGCTCCTCATGCCCGCCTTCGGGGGTGGGCTCACCTACTGTTCGCTACTCGTGAAGTGGGGGTCACGCGTCACGCCGCTCGGCACGAGCGATACCGCACTCCCCCCCTGCACCGAGTCCGCACTCACGATGGTGAACCGCGTCCGTGCGAATCAGGATCCGCATGGTCGGTCGCAGGCGGGGCTCATGGCCCCCGTCTTCGCCGAGGCGCGCATCGCCGCTCGCACCTGACGCGCTCAATCCCGCATCCGCCCTCGCCCGCTGATTCCCGCCTGAACTGATTCCCGCCATGCCGATCGGACGCTCCCTCCTCCTCGCCGCCGCCCAGAGCCCGACCCTCAACCGCTTCGCGCTCAAGAGCCCGATCGTGAAGCGCGCGACCCGCGCCTTCATGCCCGGCGAGCGTCCCGAGGAGGCGCTCGACGCTGGCGCCGCACTCACCCGCGATGGCCGCGGTCTCATCTACACCAAGCTCGGCGAAGCGCTCGCCTCGCTGGCGGATGCCGATCAGGTTCGCGACCACTATCGCTGGTTCTACGATCAGATCGCGGCACGGACGCTCCCCGCCGAGGTGAGCATCAAGCCGACGCAGCTCGGGTTAGATCAGAGCGAGCGCGCCTGTCTCGAGCACTGCCTCGCGCTCGCGGAGAAGGCCGCCACGGTGGGCTCCGTCCTCTGGCTCGATATGGAGGATTCGGCCTACGTCGATCGCACCCTCGCGCTCTATGAGGCGATCAAGGCGAAGTACCCGCGCACCGGCCTCGCCTTGCAGGCCTACCTCTTCCGCACGCCGGAGGACCTCGAGCGGCTCCGAGCGATCGATCCGGTGATCCGGCTCGTGAAGGGGGCGTACATGGAGCCCGCGCACATCGCCTTCCCTAGGAAGGCTGACACCGATGCGGCCTACGAGGCGATCGCACGGACGATGCTCGAGATGGCCGCCGCCGGTCGCGCGCGGGTGGTCTTCGGGACGCACGACATGCCGCTCGTCCGTCGCATCATCGGACATGCCGATCGCATGGGACTTGCCAAGGGTCGCTACGAGTTTCACATGCTCTACGGGATCCGCGCCAAGGAGCAGGAGCGGCTCCGCGCGGAGGGGTTCCCCGTGACGACGCTGATCAGCTACGGCGACGCCTGGTACCGCTGGTATATGCGACGACTCGCCGAGCGTCCCGCCAACGTCTGGTTCGTCGTGAAGTCAGCGCTGGGGTGAGGTGCTAGCTTTCGACCCATGACCACCCCACCCGTCCTCTATCGCCGCTGGGCCGAGATCCCGCTCGAGACCGTCACCGATCAGATCACGCGCAAGCTGATCACCGGCCAGCAGATGATGCTCGCACACGTCTACCTCAAGAAGGGGGCGATCGTGCCGAAGCATCAGCATCACAACGAGCAGTTCACCTACATCCTCGAGGGCGCCCTCCGCTTCTTCATGGGAGAGGATGGCACCGAGACCTACGATGTGCGCGCCGGCGAGGTGCTACACATCCCGTCGAACGTCTGGCACAAGGCCGAGGCGCTCGAGGACACCCTAGACGTCGATATCTTCAGCCCGCCCCGTGAGGATTGGCTGAACAAGACCGACGCCTACTTCCACCAGAAGTAGCGATGGATCTCGGCATCCGGGGCCGGACGGCGTTCGTCGCGGCGGCGAGCCGTGGCCTCGGGCGGGCGATCGCCGAGGCGCTCGCGGCGGAGGGGTTGCGGGTCGCGGTCTGTGCGCGCACCGATGGCATTCGCGCGGCGGCAGACGAGATCGCCCAGCAGTATGGGGTTGAGACGCTCGGGGTCGTCGCCGATGTGACGGTCCCCGGCGATGTCACGCGCGCGATCGACGAGACCCTCGCGCGGTTCGGTACGATCGACATCCTGGTCACGAACGCCGGCGGCCCACCCGCTGGTCCTTTTGAGAGTCACACGCCGGAGGCATGGCAGCGCGCCACGGCGCTGACTTTGGACAGCGTGGTGAATCTCTGCCGCGCCGTGCTCCCCGGGATGAAGGCGCGGCAGTGGGGCCGGATCCTCAACGTCACCTCGATCGCGGTGAAGCAACCGGTCGATGGGTTGATCCTCTCGAATGCGCTCCGCGCGGCGGTGACCGGCTTCGCGCGGACGTTGGCGAACGAGGTCGCACCGCACGGGATCACCGTGAACAACCTCCTCCCCGGATACACGCGGACCGAGCGACTTGTGGAACTCGCCGAGGGGATCGCGAAGACCAAGGATGTCTCGGTCGCGTCTGCCTATGCGGCGTGGGAGCAGCAGATCCCGATGGGACGCGTCGGTGAGCCGCACGAGTTCGCGTCGCTCGCCGCCTTCCTCGCGTCGGAGCGCGCGAGCTACATCACCGCGCAGAACGTCGCGGTCGATGGGGGCTGGATCCGCGGGTTGCTCTAGAAGAGGCGGATCTCGAGCGGAAGCGGGGGCTCCGCCGCATCGGTGACGGTCACGCGGATCGCGTCGAGCGTCACCGGATCCCACCGCGTGAGCCGCCGATAGCCGATCGTCGAGCCGTGTGAGAGCTCGCGCCATGCGCCCTCGACCCGCCCCTCCACCGTGTACCCCGCCACCCGTTGTCCGTCAGCGATCCGCTCGCGAAGGTCGAGCACGGCGACCGTGACCGGCGCGGCCAGTTGGACCGAGGCCACCCCAGAGCGCGCACTGGTCCGGCGCCACTGCACCCGACGTCCCGCTGCGAGATCGATCGCGAACAACGCCTCGAGCTTGGCGCGCATTCCACGGAGACTCTCCACATCGCGCGGATGGAGCACCCCCGCCGGTGTCGGTGGCACATTCAGCAAGAGCTTGGAGTTCCGACCGACCGAGGTGAAGTAGAGATCCACCAGATCCTCGGTGGTCCGCACGCGCGCATCCTCCTTCGCATGGTAGAACCAGCCGGGCCGAATCGAGACATCGGTCTCGCCCGGTCGCCATACCGATCCACCCCGATCCCCTTCCGTGAGCGAACGCATCACCTCGTCACCGGTCATCCCCGGCACGGGGACGATCGTGGGATCGACGGTCGACCAATTCGTCTCCCCCGCCACCCCACGCTCATTCCCGATCCACCGCACGTCGGGGCCCGCATCGGAGAAGATCACCGCCTTGGGCTGCAGCTTCCGCACGAGCTTCCAGGTGGTGGGCCAATCGTACTCTTGCCGCTTCCCGTTCGGTCCCTCGCCATTGGCGCCATCGAACCAGACTTCGTGGATCTCACCGTAATCGGTGAGCAACTCGGTGAGCTGCACCGCGTACACATCCCGATAGCGAGGCGAGTCGCCGTACGATGGATGGTTCCGGTCCCACGGCGAGCAGTAGAGCCCGACCCGCAGATCCTCAGCACGACAGGCCTCGACGAACTCGCGTACGAGATCCCCTTTCCCGTCACGCCACGGGCTCGAGGCCACCGAATGCTTCGTGGTACAGGTCGGCCAGAGGCAGAAGCCATCATGATGTTTGGCGGTGAGGATCATCGCCTTGAATCCCGCCTCCCGCGCCACCCGCGCCCACTGCCGCACGTCGAGCCCGGTGGGGTCGAAGCGCGCCGGATCCTCGCGTCCATCCCCCCACTCACGGTCGGTGAAGGTGTTGATCCCGAAGTGCAGGAAGAGCGCGCGCTCGTCGCGCTGCCAGAGCAGCTGCTGCGCCGAGGGGCGGGCGCGTCGCGGGGCCATCGCCTCCATGAGGTGCGGCCCTACCACGGTCGCCGCGCCAAGGGTGGCCAAGAAGGTGCGCCGATCGATCGACATGCCTCGGAATATGGCGGCGCGCCTTGTCCGGCGCGGGAACGCTCGTTTCAATAGAGGGGTACCCGAACCCGGTACCCACCCCTCTGGAGATCTCGTCATGACTCGCTGGCTCTCGTCCCTAGTCCTCCTGCTCGCCCTCGCCCCCGCTCTCGCTGCCCAAGACGCCGACCGCTCCGTGAAGGACGGAGGGATCAAGGTCGCTGGGTGGAAGGGCCGCGTCGACCGTCGCCCCCTCCAGCAGGGGAAGACCATAAACGACTCGCGCTTCGTCGCCGAGGGGCGCGGCTTCCGCGTCTCCGTCGGCCCCGCCGGGATCTTCTACAACCCGGCCAGCACCCTCGCGGGGGACTACGAGGTGATGGGGACCTTCAAGGAACACAAGATGGCGGCGCAGCACCCGCACTCCTACGGGATCTTCATCGGCGGGCAGGGGCTCGAGTCGGAGAGCGAGACCCTCATGTACTGCATCGTCTACGGCACGGGCACCTACGCGATCAAGACCTTCCGCGGCGCCACCGTCTCAACCCTCGTGAACACCACCGCGCACCCCGCCATCCGGAAGGCCGATGCGAACGGGGAGGCCACCAACACCGTCGGCTGGCGCGTGAAGGGAGGTCAGGCGAGCTGCGTCGTGAACAATCAGGTCGTGAAGACCCTCGACAAGGCCGACTTCGTCGCCGCCGACAAGCTGAGCGCGACCGACGGGATCTGGGGAATCCGCGCCTCGCACAACGTGGAGCTCAGCGTCACGGGGCTCATGAAGCACTGAGACATCCTCCGAGGCGGTGGCGTCCGGGCCATCGCCTCGGTCCGGGCTCTTGCGGGGGCTGGCCACGGGCGGTATAACCCTTTGGTAATAAGGTTATCCCCCTGGCCTGCCCCTTCTGCGTTGGAGCTCTCCGCATGCGCCGTCCCCCCCTCGTCGCGCTCTTCGGTCTGGTGGTCCCCCTCATCGCCTGTGGTGGCCCGGCGAAGGAGACCGCCGGCGATGCGAAGGCCGTCGTCTTCACCGAGGCCGCCTGGGCCCCCAAGCGCGAGGCCGACATCCCCGCCGATTCGATGGGCGCCTCCATCAAGCGCGGGCTCTACCTCCTCCGCTATACGCCGGACAGCCTCCCGGCCTACGCGACCGCCAACCTGAAGTGCACGAGCTGCCATCAGGACGATGGGCTCGATCCCAATGCGGCGCCCCTCACCGGCTCGCATGCGCGCTTCCCCAAGTACATGGCGCGCTCGGGCACCGTGATCGCTCTCGCCGATCGCGTGAACTACTGCTTCACCCGCTCCCTCGCCGGCAATGCGATCCCTGTCGGGAGCCGCGAGATGACCGATATCCTCGCCTATCTCGCCTTCATCTCGTACGACATCCCCGTCGGCACCAAGATCGCCGGGCACGATGGCCTCATCGCCATGAAGGACACCCTCGTCGGTGATATCGCGCGCGGGGAGAAGCTCTACGCCGAGAAGACCTGTGTCGCCTGCCATGGCGCCGATGGCGCGGGTATCGATGGCGCCTTCCCCGCCCTCTGGGGCGCGAAGTCGTATTCGATCGGCGCCTCGATGGCCCGCCTGGAGCGCGCGGCGAGCTTCATCTGGCACAACATGCCGCAGACGGCCCCCAAGTCGCTCACCCCGCAGGAGGCCTTCGATCTCTCGGCCTACATCAACTCCAAGCCGCGGCCCGACTCGCCGGGGAAGGAGCTGGATTGGCCGATGGGTGGCGCCCCGAAGGACGTGCCGTACAAGACAGCGGGTCGTGAGGCCTTCAACCCGCCGCCCCTCCTCCCGCGTGCGAATCCTACGGGGGCCGTTGTCCCGAACCCGCCGGTGATCGGCCGCTCCGACCGCTGATGCGCGCTCCCGACACCAGCGTCACCCGCCGCGACCTCTTGGTCGGCGCCGCCGGGGCACTCGGCGGCGCGGTCTTGGCCGGACTGCCGGTGAGCGTCGATGGCCAGGAGGCGGCTGCGGCACGACCCACCGTCCCCGCCGACCCGACGAAACTCCAAGGGGGTGTGACCACGCAGGTCGGCACCCGATCGCCATTCGAGACCCCCACTCGTGCGCCCTACGGCGAGACGGTCGGCAACTCCTTCACCCCGCTGCAAGACCTCACCGGTGTGATCACGCCGAGTGATCTCCATTTCGAGCGACATCATGCGGGGATCCCCGCGATCGACCCCGATCGGCATACGCTGACGATCCATGGCTTGGTCGATCGTCCGCTCACCTTCACGCTCGACGATCTCAAGCGCTTCCCGCAGGTCGTCCGCACCTACTTCATCGAGTGCTCAGGGAATGGACGCGCGGCGTATCGCGACCCCAAGCCCGACATGACCCCACAGGAGGTGTCGGGGATGATCAGCACCTCGGAGTGGACCGGGGTCCCGCTTGCGACCCTCTTTCGCGAGGTGGGCGCGAGCCCGAAGGCGAAGTGGTTCCTCGCCGAAGGGGGCGATGCCTGTCTGATGACGCGCTCGGTCCCGATCGCCAAGGCGTACGACGATGCGATGATCGTCTGGGCACAGAACGGGGAGCCGCTCCGACCCGCGCAGGGCTACCCGATGCGTCTCCTCCTTCCCGGCTGGGAGGGGAACATCAACGTGAAGTGGTTGCGTCGGCTCGAACTCGGGATGGCGCCCTGGATGACGCGTTGGGAGACCTCCAAGTACACCGACCCGCGGCCCGATCATAAGGCCGACATGTTCACCTTCGCGCAACAGCCGAAGTCGATCATCACCGCGCCGGGCTATCCGCGCGAGGTGAAGGGGCATGGCTGGCACGCGGTGAACGGACTCGCCTGGAGCGGGAAGGGGAAGATCACCCGCGTCGAGGTCTCAATCGACGGCGGGAAGAGCTGGTCCGATGCCGAGATCCTCGGCGAGGTGCGCCCGAAGGCGGCGGTCCGCTTCCAGCAGATGTGGGAGTGGAAGGGGCAGGAGACGATCCTGCTGAGCCGCGCCACGGATGAGACCGGTGAGGTGCAGCCGACACGCACCGCATTGATCGCCAAGCGCGGGATCGGGACCGACTACCACTTCAATCAGATCGTCGGGTGGAAGGTGGAGCGCACCGGGAAGGTCTTCTTCCATGGGGAGACCTGATGATGCACCGTTCTCTGATCCTGCTCAGTTGCACCGTCGGCGTGCTCATGGCCTGTGGCCTATCGGACGTGACACCGCGCTCGACCGCGATCACGTCGGCGGACTATGCCGCCTTCGGCCCGATGGACGGCGCGCGCCTCGGACTGGGCCGCACCCCCGACAAGACAGCGCTCGCCGCGATGGACACTGACATCGACGCTGAAGGCGCCACGCTACCGTCGGGCCGCGGCTCCGACGAAGAGGGCAAGACGCTCTATGCGCAGCAGTGCGCGATGTGTCATGCCGCGGACGGACGTGGGATGCCGCCCGCCTTCCCGCGCCTGCTTGGACGGGACCCCAAGGCGGAAGGATTCGTCTTCGCGGACGATGCCAAGCTTCCGCACACGATCGGGAACTATTGGCCCTACGCCACGACGCTCTTCGATTACATCAAGCGCGCGATGCCGTTGACCGCGCCCGGCTCTCTCACCGACGCACAGGTCTACGCCCTCACGGCGTATCTCCTCGCCGAGGATGATGTGATCCCCAAGGGCACGACGCTCGATGCCACGTCCCTGCGTGCGGTGAAGATGCCGTACTTCGATCGCTTCCTCTGGTCCGACGAGGTCGGCGCCTCGCGCTGACCCCCATTCCCCCACCCTCCACACGGAGTCGTTCCCATGAGCTACTCAGCATCCGGCGGTGTAGCGACCGAGCGCCAGACGCGCTTCCCCGCCTGGGCCTTCTACGGCGTCCTCTTCGGGATCCTCGGCGCTCTCTCCATCCTCGCCTGGGGTCCGATCGGGGTCTCCGGGACCTATCCACGATTCGTCGGCGAGATCCTTGAGCTCGTCGCCCCATCGTATGCGGGCTCCAACGAGTACGTCCAGAAGGTCGGACACCTCTTCTCCAAGGGAGAGACCTTCGCCGTGATCGGACTCCTCTTCGGTGGATTCCTCGGGGCACGACTCAACCGTGAGAAGGCACCGGCCTGTGAGATGATCCATCCCTCGGAGAAGACCCCCGCCCGTCGCTATCGCGATGCCTTCATCGGCGGCTTCCTCATCGTCTTCGGAGCGCGCATCGCCGGCGGCTGCACCAGCGGGCACATCATCTCGGGGATCACACAGCTCTCCGTGAGCGGATTCATCTTCGCGGCCGGGGTCTTCGCCACCGGCATCTTCACCGCCAAGACACTCAAGGGTCGCCATCAGGCGACGAGGGCCTGAACCATGACACCGATCTATGCCACCCTCGTCGGGATCGCGATGGGATTCTTCATCCAGCGCGTCCGCGCCTCCAGCCCCGGGATGATCGCCCGCAACCTGCGGCTCGAGAACCTCTCGGTGATCAAGTTCATGGCCCTCACCATGGCGGTGGGGATGATCCTCGTCTACTCCCTCTCGCTCTTCATCCCGAGCCTCCTCCACTGGGACATCAAGCCGACCTATGTGCTCGGCGTGCTCCTCGGCGGACTCGTCTTCGGCGTCGGCTTCGGCGTCGGGGGCTACTGCCCCGGGACCTCGGTGGTCGGGATGGGCGAAGGCCGCAAGGACGCCGTGGTCGCCGTCTTGGGCGGGATCGTCGGCGCCTTCGTCTTCACCGTGGTCTACTCGGTGCTGATCGCCCCGCTCGTGAAGGTGATGGACTTCGGGAAGATCACGCTGGCGGATGTCACAGATCAGTCGCCGATCGTCGTCGCGATCGTCGTCGGGGCGCTCTTCCTCGTCGTGATCAAGCTCCTCCCGACCGAGGTTCAGAAGTCCCGGTGACCGTCACCTCCAAGCGGTCACGGCCGCGGCGGCCCGCCGTCGCGAAGGGGGCGCAGGCGCGCTCGGCGCGCGTCCGACCGGTGCGTCGCACCCCGACGCCGGCACTCCTCGCGCGGGTCGCCTCGCGGTTCCGGGCGCTCGCCGAACCGGCACGACTCACCATCCTTCATGCCCTAGAGGATGGGCCGCTCCATGTCGGGGCGCTCGTCGCGCGCACGGGGCTCACGCAAGCGAACCTCTCCAAGCACCTCCAGGTGTTGCACGCCGAAGGGTTCGTCACGCGGGCGCGTGATGGGATGTTCGTCCGCTATGCCCTCGCTGATGCGCAGGTGCTACAGCTCTGCGCCATCATGTGCGATCGGATCTTCGAGCCGGCGCAGGAGCACTGAGCAACAGGTG
>Ga0194126_10000551_pt1 | contig 62836 bp, 51 predicted proteins | sample TA2KigC150mmetaG_FD_148641 | JGI IMG/M metagenome (GOLD analysis project Ga0194126, IMG submission 148641) | Freshwater microbial communities from Lake Tanganyika, Tanzania - TA2015035 Kigoma Deep Cast 150m | ecosystem: Environmental > Aquatic > Freshwater > Lake | place: Tanzania: Lake...
GTCCAAGGCAACCTCTTCCTCTTTCAACTTCGGCGAAATCATGCGCTCTTCAGTCATAGTTTCCTCATACAACAGCGATTATACCAGAAAGAGCGGAAAAAGTGAAATCCTTCTTTGACAAAGGTGCCCATTAGTGATAAAATAAGGCCGGCAATTAGCGGGACGCTAATTGCCTATTGCTGAAACGAGGAGGCTAGCATGGGTAAACTTACCGAGATTCGCTGGCATGGCCGTGCCGGACAGGGCGTGGTCACCGCCGGCGAGCTATTGGCTGAGGCGGCCATGCAGGAGGGAAAGTACTTCCAGGCCTTCCCTGACTACGGCCCGGAGCGCATGGGAGCGCCCATCAAATCCTACACCCGCATCAGCGATGGGCCCATCGAGGTCCACCACCAAATCCTGCATCCCGACGTGATTGTGGTGGTCAACCCCAACCTCATCGGAGTGGTGGATCTTACGGAAGGGCTCAAAGGGGACGGCATTGCCATCGTCAATACCCCGGATTCGCCAGCGGAGGTCCGCGAGAAGCTGGGACTGAAGGGGGGCACGGTGGCCACTCTCGATGCCACGCGCATCGCCATGGACACCCTGGGGCGGGACATCCCCAGCACCCTCATGCTGGGCGCTGTGGCCAGGGTCACCGGCCTGGTGTCATTGGATAGCGTCGCCCACTGCACCAAAGAGCGATTGGGGGAGAAGCTACGGGCCGAGGTGGTGGAAGCCAACTTGACCGCCGTCAAGCGAGCATACGAAGAAGTAGCGGAGGGATAGAAATGGCAGTGAATTTAGAAGCCGGCTGGAGGGAAGCCTCTATCGCCGGGACGGTCTTCGAGGCGGGAAACTCAGTGGAGTATATTACGGGCGGTTGGCGTTCATTGCGCCCTGTGCGCGACGCCGAGGGGTGCACCCACTGCATGATCTGCTGGGTCTACTGTCCCGATTCGATCATTCTCGTCGAAAACAGCAAAGTGATCGGGTTCGACTACGATCACTGCAAGGGCTGCGGCATCTGCGCCGCCGAGTGCCCGGTCAAGGTGGAGGCCCACGCCTACACCGGTCAACCAGGCAAAGTCATTCAAATGGTGGAGGAGCAATAGGAGGAAATGAAATGGCAAAATCAAAGATCCGGGCTCTGGACGGAGCCCGCGCTGTAGCCGAGGCCATGCGCCAGATAAACCCCGACGTGGTGGCCGCTTACCCCATCACCCCCCAGACGGAGATCGTGCAGACCTTCTCCAACTTCGTGGCCGACGGGCTGGTGGACACCGAGTTCATCGCTGTGGAGAGTGAGCACGCCGCCATGAGCTGCTGCATCGGGGCCTCCGCCGCCGGCGGGAGGGTGATGACCGCCACTGCCTCGGCGGGCCTGGCCCTGATGTGGGAGATGCTCTACGTCGCCGCCTCGCTGCGGCTACCTGTGGTGATGAGCGTGGTCAACCGAGCCCTGTCGGCCCCCCTCAACATCCACTGCGACCACTCCGATTCCATGGGCGCCCGCGACGCGGGGTGGATCCAGCTCTACTCCGAGAACCCCCAGGAGGCCTACGACAACGCCGTCCAGGCGGTGCGTATCGCTGAGCGCCTGTTGCTGCCGGTGATGGTCATGCAGGATGGCTTCATCACCGGCCACGGGGTGGAGCGGGTGGAGGTGCTCGACGACGGGACAGTTAAAGGTTTCATCGGCGAGTACAAGCCTGAGCACTCTCTGCTCGACGTGGATAACCCGGCCACCTACGGCAGTTGGGACATGTATGATTTCTACTTCGAGCACAAGCGCCAGCAGACCGACGCCCTCTCCAGGGCCATGCCGGTCATCGTGGAGATGGGCGAGGCGTACGGCAGGCTGACGGGGCGAAAATACGGCATCTTCGACGCCTACGAGATGGACGACGCTGAGATGGCCATCGTCGTCCTCTCTTCCACGGCAGGCACGGCCCGGATGGTGGTGCGTGGGTTGCGCGAGAAGGGGATCAAGATCGGCCTCATCAAGCCCAGGGTCTTCCGCCCCTTTCCGGCCAGAGAGTTCGCTGAGGCCCTGGCCGACGTGAAAGCGGTGGGAGTGCTGGACCGCTCCATCGTCTTTGGAGCGCTGAACGGCCATGGCCCTGGCCCACTTTTCCTGGAGCTGTGCGCCGCCCTCTTCGCCGCCGGGAACGCCACGACGAAGGTGGCGGACTACATCTTCGGCCTGGGCGGCCGTGACATCGTGCCCGCTTACATCGAGCGCGTGGCCCACGACCTGGCCGAGATAGCCGAGACGGGCGAGGTGAAGAGCGTGGTCAGTTATCTTGGATTGAGAGAGTAAAGGAGTGACTAAATGGCCATAAAGTTGAAGGAGCTCGCGAACAAAGAGGAACGGCTCGTAGCCGGACATCGCTTCTGCGCCGGCTGCGCCGAGCCAGTCTTGACCCGACAGATCCTAAATGCCATAGATGACCCGGTGGTGCTATCCTGTGCCACCAGTTGTATGGAGATCGCCACTTCGATCTATCCCTATTCGTCCTGGCGGGTGCCCTGGATCCACAGTGCCTTCGAGAACGCCTCGTCCACCATCGCCGGGGCCGAGGCCATGTATCGCTCCCTGGTGCGTCAGGGCAAGATCGAGGACCGAGGGCTCAAGTTCATCGCCTTCGGTGGTGACGGGGCCACCTACGACATCGGCCTGCAGTGGATCTCGGGCTGCTTCGAGCGGGGCCACAAGATGATGTACGTCTGCTACGACAACGAGGCGTACATGAATACGGGCATCCAGCGCTCCAGCGCCACCCCGCTGGGCGCCCACACCACTACCTCGCCAGCGGGTGAGGTTATCCCCGGCAAGCAGCAATGGCGCAAACCGCTCACCGAGATCTTCGCCGCCCACGGCATCCCCTACGTGGCCCAGGCCTCGCCCAGCCACTGGCGCGACTTGATGACCAAAGCCCAGAAGGGCGTCGCCGCCGATGGCCCGGCTTTTCTCAACGTCATCGCCCCCTGTCCCCGCGGTTGGCGGCATGAGACCGAAGAGAGCATCGAGATGGCCAGGCTGGCCGTGGAGACCTGTTACTGGCCCCTCTACGAGGTGGAGAACGGCCAGTGGAAGCTGAATTACAAGCCGCGGGAGAAGAAGCCCATCACCGCCTGGCTCGACCGCCAGGGACGCTTCCGCCACCTCTACCAGCCCCAGTTCCGGCACGTCATTGACGAGATCCAGGCCCGCGTGGATCAGGAGTGGGAGAGGCTTCTCGAACGCTGTGGGGAATGAGGGAACGGTTATCAGTGATCAGGGAATCAGTGATCAGGGAATCAGGGGCGAGACCTAATCCCTGATTCCCTGATTACCTGATTACTGTTGGAGAATCCAATGGCCAACGTCTTTCAATCCACCCACCCTTTGATCCAACACAAGCTCACCCTCCTGCGGGACGTGAACACCGAGCCCAAGAGATTTCGCGAGCTGGTAAGGGAGGTAACCTGGTTGCTGCTTTACGAGGCAACCAGGGATCTAATTCCTGTAGAACGCCCTGTTACCTCGCCCATGGGCAGCACGGTGGGTAAAGTCCTGGTGGAGGAGATAGCCTTTGCTCCCATCCTGCGGGCTGGCCTGCCGATGGTGGAGCCAGCGCTGGAAATGATCCCTACCGCTCAAATCTGGCACATCGGCCTCCATCGGGAGGAAGAGACCTTGCAGCCCATCGAGTACTACACCAATGTGCCCAGGGAAGCCACGGCTGAGATTGCCTTCATCCTCGACCCCATGCTGGCCACTGGTGGCTCGGCGGTGGCCGCAGTGGACATCCTCAAGAGGAGCGGAGTGCGAAACATCAAGTTCGTGGGCCTCATCGCTGCCCCGGAGGGGATCGAGCGTCTCTCCCGTGCCCACCCTGACGTTCCCATCCACATCGCCGCCGTGGACGAGCGTCTGAACGACATAGGCTACATTGTGCCCGGCCTGGGCGATGCGGGGGACAGGCTGTTTGGAACAGGTTGACGAGGATTGCCCGATGCTTAAGCGGGCCTCGAGGGCATTCTGTAACTTCGCCCGCCATCCTATCCTCGGAATGGTCGTGGTTGCCGCTGTTGCTTTCTTCGTCTACCGAGACGCGCTGGGCTTCCTCTTTTTCAACGACGATCCCACCGGCCACTTCCGCTGGATGGAGGGCCGCTCCCTTGCCTGGTTCTTCGTCTCGGCGCGGGACCACGCCTATTACCGGCCGCTCAGCTTTGCCCTATGGAAAGCCCTCCACGCCGTCGTCGGCCACCACGACCCCTTTTTGCTCCACTCGCTGAACCTCGTCTTCCACGCCGCTAACTGTGCCCTGGTCTGGCTGCTGGCCTATCGCCTCACGAAGCATAAGGACTATGCCTTCGTGGCCGCCGTGCTGTTCGCCCTCTATCCCTTCAGCTACGAGGCAGTGGCCTACGTGGGCGCTTTCGTTCATCCCCTGACCACGTTTTTCGTTCTGGCTACCCTGGTCCTCTATCGGGAGGCCAGGCAGGGTGCGAACTGGTTGTTCTACGCCTCGCACCTGACCCTCGTCCTGGCGCTTTTCACCCAGGAAAACGCGGTCATCGCCCCCCTTCTGCTCATCGCCTGGGAGTTGATCGAACGAGGCAGGGCCTTCGACAAACGGTCGCTGACTTACCTGATAGAGCCGTTGCTGTTCCTCGCTCTGTGGCTTCGTGTGCCCAAGCTGCCCACCGCTGGGTTACAGCCCCTGGCCGGTATCTGGGAGAACGCCCTGCACTTTTTACAGGCCATCGTCTACCCCGTCGCCCCCCTGGCCTCGACCCTGGTGACGCATCCCCCCCTTTCATCCCCCCCACTGGGGGGGAAAGCGGTGGCGCTGGTGGCCGTTGCCCTGGCCTCGTTCGTAGTTCTATACGTAGCGGGGCGCCGGGCCAAAACGCGCTCTTTCTCTCTATCCCTGGCCTGGGCCGTTTTCTCGGCGCTGCCGGCTACGTTCTTCCTGGAGAGCGCTTACGTTAGCGGCAGCCCCAGGCTCTATTACTTCACGGCAGTCGGCGCGGCCTTGCTCTGGGCGACGCTTCCCCTGGCCTTCCTCCCACCTCCCCCAACCCCCCCCTCCAGGGGGGGCAGGGGGGGGGTGCGTAGCTTACTTGCCTGGGCACTGGTGGTGGCGCTGGTCTGGTCCAGCCTGGACTTCATCGGCTGCCGCCTCAGCGATTTCGCCAGGACGACGGAACTGATGCGTTCGATGAGCGAGACGGCTCGGACGGTCCCGACGGAACGAGAGCTGACCTACGTCAACCTGCCTTTCCACTTCAGCTCGACGGAGGAAGGGTGCGTTTATCCCTATCCCTACGGCTCGGCCGGGGCGGTGGTCATTCCCCTCTACGCCGACCTGGCTGACTTCGTGGCTTTCAACGGTGGCCCCAGGCGCCAGGCCAGGGGCGTGGTGGTGCGGGAGTTCCAGCCGGGCTGGGCCACCTACGGCGATGAGACCGACCTGGAGGACTTGCGAGCGCTTCTGGCCCAAGGACAGGTCTATCTTTTCGATTTCTTCGACTGGGAGTTCTTCGACCTCACGGCCAACTGGCTGGTCTCGCCGCAGGAGGGCTGGGAGGAGATGGCTACCTTTGGCGAGAGCATCGCCCTGGCGGGGCATTCGGTGGAGAAAGACGATGGCCTGCTGAAGGTGACTCTGTGGTGGAAGTGCCTGGAGCCGCCGCAGCGTCGCTACACCGTTTTCCTGCATCTCTACGATGCCGATGGCAGGTTAGTCGCTCAGAAGGATTCCCAGCCAGCCAGCGATCACCTGCCCACGGTTTTCTGGCGCGGGGGAGACGTAGTGCGCGACCAGCGTGTTCTCGAATTGCCTGAGGATCTGCCTGGTGAGCGTTACACCCTTGCCGTTGGCCTCTACGATCCCCAGACAGTCGTCAGGCTGCCGGCTATCGCTCCCGATGGAACCCGCTGGGCCAACGACGCCGTCGTCCTGGAGGAACGCGCTTTGAGTTTTCCTGGAAAGTCCTCACGGAGAGACGGCGTCAGCTTGACGGAATACGCAATACGCAATACGAACGTGCTGCCTTTTCCTTTTTTTCCACAAGACGAACAGTGATCCCCGAGATCTCTACTTCGCATTAGGGGTGAAACGATGCCTTTTGTTTTGGTTTTGGTGATAGCTTTTGCTCTGGCGCTGGCGCTGACCCCGCTGGCGCGGTTGCTGGGACAGCGCTACGGCTTCGTAGCCGCGCCGGGGGGCAGGCGGAGGCACGCCGGTACGAAGTCCAGGCTGGGCGGTGTGGCGCTGTACGTGGCCTTCGTGGTCGCGGCCGTGCTGGCCCAGTTCCTGCCGGTGGAGCGGCAGGATCCCAAGGAGCTGACCAGGCTGGTGGGCCTGCTCTTGGGCTCTACGTTCATTTTCTTGATGGGTATCTGGGATGACAAGAAGGAGCTCTCGCCAGCCCCACAGCTCATCGCCCAGTTCATCGCCTCCCTCATTGCCATCCAGTTCCTCATCTTCATCGAGGTGATCAACAATCCCTTCGCCCCCCCAGCTTTGGGGGGGAAGGAGGGGGGGCAGGTGTGGTTCCCCTGGTATGTCACTTTGCCCCTCACCATCTTCTGGCTGATGGGCATGATGAACACCGTCAATTGGCTGGACGGCCTGGACGGACTGGCGGCAGGGGTGGCGGCCATTCTCTCCGCCGTACTTGCCATCCACATGTACCGCGAGGGTCAGCATAGCGTGGCCCTCCTGCCCCTGGCCCTGTTGGGCGCAACCTTGGGCTTTCTGCCTTACAACTTCCATCCCGCCAGGGTATTCATGGGTAGCTCTGGCTCCTTCTTCCTGGGCTTCGCCGTGGGGGCCCTGGGCATCATCGCTGGGGCCAAGATGGCCACCGTGTTGTTGGTGATGGGCATCCCCATCCTGGACGTAGCCTGGCTCATCTTCGAGCGATGGCGCCGAGATCGCTCCCCCCTCATGGGAGATCGAGGCCACCTCCACTTCCGCCTGCTGGACCTGGGCCTCTCCCAGCGCCAGATCGTTCTCCTCTATTACCTCTTCTGCTCTCTCTTCGGATTCCTCGCCCTGGTCATCTCGTCTCGCCTCTACAAATTCCTGGCTCTGCTGGTGCTGGGGGCCATGACCTTGCTCCTGTTGCTCTTTATCTCCCGCAAGAAGTAGCCTGTTGAACCTGCCACCATCCCCAAATGAGCTTTTCAGGCTTAAATCAGGCACTGGATAATCTCAAATTGCCTTTCCATGACGAGGAAGTGCAGAGGGCTTGCGCAAAGGGGGGTGATCCGCAGTACCAGGAATTTGGCAAGTAAAATCTGTGATACTCTGCCCCCGCCAACGTATTTACTGATAGCACGCACCAATCATCACCCCCGAATCCAACTTCTGGACAAACTCTCCATCCTGTGTTAGAATACCATCAAACAAGCGTATTGCGTGTTGCGTATTCCGTCACCTCCACGCAATACGCACTACGGAATACGGGGTCGCAAAGATGCTCAATTACCACAAGAAACTTATTATCGTGCTATTAGCTCTAGTCACCATCCTCACCGCCTGCCAGGGCCTCTTTGGCCGTCCTATCGAAAAAGAAGCCCCCACCCCTACCCCCATCCCCACGCCCATCGTCCCCGAAAAGCCAACCTACGTCGTCCAGCGGGGCAAGATCACCAAGCAATTGGGGTTCACAGGGCGGATATCGCCAGTGGAGGAGAGAGCTCTCTACTTCAAGACCAGCGGCTACGTCAAGCGAGTGCTCGTCCAACGGGGCGACCAGGTTCAGGCTGGCGACCTGCTGGCCGAACTGGAGATTGACGACCTGCTCAAACAGATGGCCCAGGCGGAAGTCACCCTCAACTCGGCGCAACTGCGGCTGGACGAGGCGGAAAAGGGGCTGCAACGCCAGATCGCCCAGGTGAAACTGGACCTGGCCGCCGCCCAGGCCCGGTTGACCCAGGCCCAGAACGCCCACGCCGACGCCATCGCCCAGGCCGAGATCGCCCTGGCCGTGGCTCAAGAGCAACTGGCCCGTCTTAAGGCGCAACAAGCCAGCTACACCGCCGACCTTGTCACCGCCCGTATCAATGTGGCGCAGGCGGAGGACGCCCTGGCCCGGGCCGAGATCGAGTACCAGAAGGCGCTGGATCGCCACTGGGAGCCCCAGGAGGTGCGCGACGCCTACGCCCGCTCCCTCCAGCAGGCCCAGTGGAACCTGGAGATGGCCCAGGCCCGCTACGACCAGGCCCTAGCTGCGCAGCAAACCTACACCCACGACGTCAGGATCCAGGAACTGGCCGTCACCCAAACCGAGGCGAACCTGGCCCAGTTGCAGAGTGGCGTGGACCCCCTGCTGGCCATCGAAGTGCAGCGAGCACAACAACAACTGGACTGGCTGAAAGAAGGCGTGGATCCGGTGCTGGTCAACGAGGTGAACCAGGTCCAATTGGCCCTGGAGCGCCTGCAGGCTCAGGTGGCCGACGCCCAGATCGCTGCCCCGGTGGATGGCGAGGTGCTCTCGCTCTCCGTCTACGCCGGCCGCCCCGCCGAGGCATTCAAACCCGTCATCGTCGTCGCCGATCCATCGGCCATCGAGGTGAGCGCCGACCTCTCCAGCAGCCAGTTGCAAGAGATGGTCGAGGGACAAGAGGCGGTGGTCACCCTCAGGGCCTACCCCGGCCAGACGTGGCACGGCACCGTCCGCCGCCTCCCCTACCCCTACGGCAGTGGCGGCGGCAGCGAGGCCCTGGTTGGCGAGGACAAGTCAACCCGGATCAGCCTGGAAGGCGACCTGAGCGGCCTCCAACTGGGCGACCTGGCCCGCGTGACCATTGTCCTCCAGGAGAAAGACGACGTGCTGTGGCTCCCGCCAGCCGCCATTCGCACCTTTCGGGGCCGCAGATTCGTCATCGTGCAGGAGGAGGACCGTCAGCGCAGCGTGGATGTGACCATCGGCATCGAAAGTGACGACCGCGTGGAAATCCTGGAGGGGCTGGAAGAGGGGCAAATCGTGGTGGGGCAGTGAGGGCTAAAATTTGAATATCCTATTCAACCTATTATCCATCATCCTCATCGCCGCCAAGCGGCTGTGGGCCAACAAGGGGCTGAGCCTCAGCCTGCTGCTGGGGTGGACGGCGGCGGTGGGGCTCAGTCTCAGCGTGCCCCTCTACGCCGACGCGGTGAACCACCGCCTGCTGCGGGAAGAATTGGAGACGACCCGCGAAGGAACGCCACCCTTCGCTTTTCGCTTCCGCTACATCGGCGCCTGGCACGGGGCGAAGGACTGGGAGGAGGTGCAGCAGGCCGATGCCTACCTGCGGGGGCCAGTCGCCGCTGACATCGGCCTGCCACTGGAAAGCGTCGTTCGCTACTTCAAGACCGACAACTTCCGCCTCTTCCCCACCTCCGAAGCAGCCTACGCCGACGTCCGTGACCCGCTGGAGTGGGTTTCCATCGGCTTCCTCAGCGCCCTGGCCGACCACATCATCCTGACGGAGGGCGAGTTCCCCACTCCCCCGTCGCCGACCGACCAGGCGATGGAGGTGTTGATCCATCACCGGCTGGCCAATGAGCTGGGACTGCAAGTGGGCGAAGAGTACGTCCTCTTTGGTCGTCAAAAAGCAGGCGTCCAGAGCAGTCAGTTGGTGCAGATCCCGGTGCGCATCGCGGGCATTTGGCAGCCGGCCAACCCAGGGGATCCCTACTGGTTCTACCAGCCCAGTGCCTTCGACCGGGTGCTGCAGGTGCCCGAGACCTCGTTCCATCAGCGAATCGCGCCCCTGTTGAGCGGCGAGGTTTACGTGGCTGCGTGGTCTCTGCTGCTGGACGGCTCAGCGGTCCACACCGACGACGTGCCGGCATTGCTGAGGCGCATCACCGCTGCCGAGACCCGCGCGGCCTCGCTCCTGCCCAATACCCAGTTGTACACCTCGCCCGCCGAAGCGATGCAGAAGTATCAGCGCGAGGCCTACCTGCTGACTATCCTCTTGTCTGTGTTCGCCATCCCGGTGCTGGGGTTGATTCTCTACTTCGTGGCCCTGACGGCGGGCATGGCCGTGCGCCGCCAGCAGACCGAGATCGCCGTCCTGCGCAGCCGGGGCACCTCGCGCTGGCAGGTGCTGGGAGTGTACTTGCTGGAGGGACTGGTGCTGGGCGCGGCGGCCCTGGGAATGGGGATATTGCTGGGCCAGGGGATTGCCCTGGCCATGGGCCAGGTCCGCTCCTTCCTGACGTTGGTGCGCCGCCCGCCGTTGCCAGTACAGCTCTCTGCGAGCAGCCTGCGCTTCGCCCTCGGCGCAGTGGTGCTGGCTTTGCTAACCACCCTGCTGCCGGCGCTCTCCGCCGCTGGACACACCATCGTCACTCACAAGCAGGAGCAGGCCCGCGAGCTGCGACGGCCCTTTTGGCAGCGTTATTTCCTGGATCTCATCCTGCTGGCCCCGCCCCTCTACGGTTACTACCTGCTGCGGCAGCGGGGCACGATCTCGGTCAGCCTGGGCGGCGGCATCACCTCCGATCCGTTTCAGAACCCCCTGCTGTTCCTGGTGCCGACGCTATTCATCTTCGTCCTGGGATTGCTGTTTATCCGAATCTTTCCACTGCTGATGACGACCCTGGCCTGGATCGCCGACTGGCTACCTGGTACGTCGTTGATACTGGCATTGCGCCACCTGGCCCGCTCGTCACGGCACTACACCGGCCCGTTGTTGCTCCTCATCCTCACCCTGGGGCTGGCCGCTTTCACGGCCTCCATGGCCCTGACTCTCGACGATCATCTGGTGGATCGCGTGTACTACGAGGTTGGCAGCGATCTCCATCTGGCGGAGAGTGGCGAGAGCACCGAGGCACCACAGGATCCCTTTGCCCCCCAGCCGGACGCCCCAGAGGAAAAGGCAGGTCCCAAGTGGCTCTTTCTGCCGGTGGACGATCACCTGCTGGTCGAGGGCGTGCAGGCAGCGGCCCGCGTCGGCGAGTATCGCGCCCAGTCGTCCCTGGGGAGCCGCGAGGAGGGAACCTTTATTGGTGTAGACCGGCTGGATTTCCCTCACGTCGCCTTCTTCCGGCGCGACTTTGCGCCCGATTCGCTGGGCGCCCTGATGAACCTGCTGGCACTGGATTCCCGCGCCCTGCTGGTCGAGAGGGGCTTTCTGGCCCGCAACGCCTTGAACGTCGGCGACCCACTTCGCCTGGAGCTGACCATGGTCGGCCAGCGGCGAACAGTGGAGTTCGTCGTCGCTGGTGTGCTGGATATGTTTCCCACCCAGTATCCGGAGGATGGCCCATTCTTCGTCGGCAACCTGGATTACGCCTTCCAGCAGATGGGCGACGAGTATCCCTACGACGTGTGGCTGGCCGTCGTCGGTGAACGTCCGCCCGAAGACATCGTGGCCGATTTGCGAAAGATCGGCTTTCGGATCATAAGCTACGACGACGCTCGCCAGACGATCCTGCAAGAGCAGACGCGACCAGCGCGGCAGGGGTTGTTCGGCGTGCTGTCGGTGGGCTTCCTGGCGGCGGCAGGGCTGACGGTGCTGGGCTTCCTGCTCTACGCCGTCTTCTCCTTCCGCCAGCGGTTCATTGAGCTGGGCGTGCTGCGGGCCATCGGCCTGTCGGTGGCGCAGATGGCCGCCTTCCTGGCCGGCGAGCAACTGGCCCTCATCGTCACCGGCGCGGCGGCCGGCACCGGCCTGGGGGTCTGGGCCAGCCGGCTCTTCATCCCGTTCCTGCAGGTGCGCGGCGGCCCCCACCCCCACACCCCTCCCTTCGTCGTCCAAATCGCCTGGGCCGACATCTTCCACATCTACGCCGTCTTCGGCGCCATGTTCCTTTTCGCCGTTGCCGCCATGCTGGTGCTATTGATTCGGATGCGGGTGTTCGAGGCCATCAAGCTGGGTGAGGTGGCGTAGTTGGTAGACTCGTCTGAGCAGAGCGGGCTCCCACGCCCGCGGACCGGCGGCATGGGAGCCGCCTCTGCTGGTAGAGAGGTGCGATGCAAAACGCAAATAATATCTTGATCAATTGTGACAACCTGGTCAAGATTTACAAAATCGCCGAGCTGGAAGTGGTGGCCTTGCAGGGGCTGGACCTGACGGTGGAGCGGGGCGAGATGGTGGGCATCGTCGGCGCGTCGGGGTCGGGCAAGACGACGCTACTCAACATCCTGGGCGGGCTGGACCGGCCCTCGGCGGGGCGGGTGACGGTGGATGGGCAGGACCTGCTCAAGCTCTCCGACGCGGCACTGAACCGCTATCGTCGCAAGAAAGTGGGCTTTGTCTGGCAGCAGACCTCGCGCAACCTGATCCCCTACCTGACGGCGCAGGAGAACGTGAAACTGCCCATGACCGTGGCCGGGATGAGCCGCCGCGAGAAGCGTGCCTGGGCCAGGGAGCTGTTGCAGGCGGTAGGTCTCTACCAGCGGCGGAAGCACCGGCTGGTGCAACTGTCCGGGGGCGAGCAGCAGCGGGTAGCCATCGCCGCGGCGCTGGCCAACAAGCCCATCCTCCTGCTGGCCGACGAGCCCACGGGTGAGGTGGACTCAGCCACGGCGCAGACCATCCTGGAGACCTTCCAGCGCCTGAACGAGACGTTAGGCCTGACCACCATCATCGTCACCCACGAGCCGGGCATCGTCGGGCAGGTGGACCGCGTGGTGGCTATCCGCGACGGCAGGACCAGCACCGAGACCATCCGCCAGGTGAGCCAGTTGGAGCAGGCCATGGTCGGCGAGCATCCAGTAGAGGAGGAGGACGTAACCTACCACGAGTACGTGGTGCTCGACTCGGCGGGCCGGCTGCAGGTGCCGAGAGAGTACCTGGAGCAACTGGACATCGGCGACCGGGCTACCCTGGAGGTGACCGAGGAGGGCATCCTGATCCGCCCCGTGGCCGGCCGCCAGGCTGCGGCTGCCCCCCTGCTGCCAGGGTTGGAGGAAGAGGAGTTACCTGCTCCCCGCAGGAGGGGTCTACGCGGATTGTGGGCGCGGGTGAGAAGGGGGAGATAATATGGCGACTGGGGTTGAGCATGAGACTTCACATCTCGTCCTCACCGAGGGGTTGACGCGCATCTACCGCGTCGGGGCGCGGGAGGTGCACGCCTTGCGGGGCGTCAACCTGGAGATAGCGCGGGGCGAGTTCGTGGTGCTGCGGGGCCGCTCCGGGTCGGGCAAAACTACGCTCCTCAATTGCATCGGCGGGCTGGACCGGCCCACGGCCGGCGAGGTGTACCTCTTCGGCCAGCGGTTGGCGGCGCTTTCGGAGTGGGCCCGCACCCGGCTGCGCCGGCGGCGGATCGGCTTCGTCTTCCAGTCGTTCGCCCTGCTCCCCACCCTTTCCGCCTTCGAGAACGTGGAACTGCCGCTGCGGATGGAGGGGGTGGGGAGATGGGCGCGGCGGGAGCGGGCTTGGGTCTGTCTGGAGCTGGTGGGGCTCACCCGTTGGGCCAATCATCGGCCCTACGAGCTCTCTGGCGGGCAGCAGCAGCGAGTAGGAATCGCCCGCGCGCTGGCCAACCGCCCCGACCTGATCCTGGCCGACGAGCCGACGGGGGAACTGGACAGCGCCACCGGGCGGCAGATCCTGGCCTTGTTCCGAAGAGTGGTGGAACAGGAGGGAGTGACGGTGCTGGTTGCCACCCACGACCCGACGGCGGACGAGTACGTGGATCGGGTGTATCATCTGCAGGACGGGCGGATCGTGAGCGCGTGACCTCAGGCGATCCCGATCAGGCCCTCCTCTGAATCCATCTCCGCCAGCTTCCCCGTGACGGTAAAGATCACCCGCTCGCAGATGTTGGTCACCCGGTCAGCAGCACGCTCCAGATTGTGGGCAGCCCACAACAGATGGTTAGCCTGATCTATGTTACGTGGATCAGCCATGATAAAGGTCATCAGCTCCCGATAGACTTGGTTGAAAAGGGCATCTACCTCATCGTCCTCGGCGGGAATGGCCCGGGCCAGAGCTGCATCTTGGCGGATAAAAGCATCCAAGGCCCGATGAAGCATAGCCCGTGCCTTCTCCGCCATGCGGGGAATATCAATCAAAGGCTTGATCAGAGGGCCTTCGCCAATCATCAGGTTAATGCGGGCAATCCCCTTGGCGTAATCCCCGATGCGCTCCAGTTCTGTGGCGATCACCAGGATGGCGGCCAGGATACGTAAGTCACTGGCCATGGGCTGTTGGGTGGCAATGAGAACCAGGGCGTCGGCTTCGATGGCGAACCGCTTCTCGTTGATGAGCCGATCCTGAGCGATCAAGCGCTGAGAGCCCTCCATGTCTCGCCGTTTCAGTGTCTCAACCGAATCCACGAGCGCGTTCTCCACCATGCTCCCCAAAGCCAGAATCTCGTCCTGTAGACGTTGCAGTTCCCGATCAAAAGTTTCCCGTGGCCTGGTCATCTGATCCTACCTCCACCTCTTCCAGGTAGCGCGTCACCTCTTGACGGATATCATCTCGCACCTGCCGGAACACCTCCAGCCGCTCGTCCTTGCTGCCGGTCGCTGCGGCCGGGTCGGGGAAGCCTATATGCTTCACCCGACCTGAACCCAACCATAGAGGACAGTTCTTGGTCGCTTGATCGCAGACCGTGACTACCAGGTCAAATTCGGTGTCGCGAAATTCGGCCACCGATTTCGACCGCTGGGCGGAGATGTCAATCCCCAGCTCAGCCATGGCCTTTACCGCCAGGGGATGCACGTAGCCAGCCGGCGCCGTGCCACCAGAGTAGGCCTCCCATCGGTCGCCTAGAAAATGATTGACCAGCCCCTCGGCCATCTGGCTGCGGGCCGAGTTGCCGGTACATAAGAATAGCACCCATCGTTTCATTTGTCAACTCCTCACGTTTCACGCCTCATCCAAACCTGCCCGTGATGTAGTCTTCTGTCAGTTTCTCTCGCGGATTGGTGAAAATCTGCTTGGTCGGTCCGTACTCTACCAGATACCCAGCACGATCCTCCTCCATGTTGAAGAAGGCCGTGTAGTCCGATACCCGCGCTGCCTGCTGCATATTGTGGGTGACGATGACGATCGTATAGTACTGCTTCAGTGTGTGGATCAACTCTTCGATGCGCAGCGTGGCAATGGGGTCCAGAGCTGAACAAGGCTCGTCCATCAGGACCACCTCCGGCTCTACGGCCAGGGATCGGGCGATGCAGAGCCGCTGCTGCTGCCCGCCCGACAAGGCTAGCGCTGACTTGTCCAGATTGTCCTTGACCTCGTCCCAGAGGGCGGCGTCGCGCAGACTGCGCTCCACAATTTCAGACAACGCCACCCGGTCCCGCAGCCCGTGGGCACGGGGCCCATAGGCCACGTTGTCGAAGATGGTCTTGGGAAAAGGATTGGGTCTCTGAAAGACCATCCCCACCCGCTTGCGGAGCTCCACCACATCTATCTCATTCAGGTCATGGCCATCCATAAAGATTCCTCCCTTGGCACGCGAGGAGGGAATCAGATCGTTCATGCGGTTAAAGGCCCGGATAAAAGTGCTTTTCCCGCACCCAGAAGGCCCGATGACGGCCGTGATTTGGTGGATGGGAATGTCCATGGTGATGTCGCGCAGGGCCTGGAAATCTCCATAGAATACGCTGAAGTCTTGCACTCTCATTTTGATTTTATTGGACTTCATCTATTCCCTCCCCATCATTCTGGCTGCGAAGCGGCGCGAGGTGTAGTTGATGACGAGATTGAGCACGATGATGATGGCGATCAAGATGGCGGCGGTGGCCATCGCTTTGTCAAAGGCCGTGGTTTCCCCAGCCAGCATGTAGACGTGCAGGGCCATGGACCGTCCTCCTGATCTTAAACCAGTGGGCAGGCGATAGCTGCCGCCCAGCGTGACCCAGAAGATGGCTGTCTCGGCGATGACGCGGCCAACGCTGAGGACAATCCCGGTGATGATGCCCGGCAGGGCAGCGGGAAGGACCACGTTCACCGTGGTCTGCCACTTGGTGGCGCCCAGCGCCAGGCTGCCCTCGCGATAGGAGTGGGGCACGGCCAGCAGCGCCTCCTCGGAAGTGCGAATGATGACCGGCAAGATGAGACAGGCCCCGCTCAGCCCTGCCGAGAGCAGGGAGAAACCAAAACCCAAGCGACCACAAAGAGGGCAAAGCCAAACAGGCCAAAGATGATGGACGGCACCCCGGCCAGAATCTCGATCCCGGAACGGGCCACCGTGATAAGACGCGACACCCAACGGCTACCGCGCTCGGCCTGGCCCGCGTACTCCACCAGATAGATCGCCGCGCCTACCCCCAGTGGCGTGGCGATGGCGATGGTCAGCACCACCAGATACAGGGTGGTGACAATCGTCGTAGACATTCCCCCCTCGCCGGTCATGCCACCCATTGGCCTGGTGGTCAGGAACTCCAGGTTGATCACCTGCACTCCCTGCACCATCACGTAGCCGATGATCCATATCAGAGCGGCTACGGCCAAGAACGCAGCCAGCCAGACGAAGGCAAAGGCTACATTTTGATCCAGTTTGCGGCGAGCCAGGTTCCCTGACGCCCGAGGTAAAGACCAGCGACCAATGACTAATGACCGATGACCAATCATGACGGCAACCTCTCCCTCATCAGGTATCGGGCCAGGCTGTTCACAAGCAAAATCATCACCAAGAGCAACACGCCGGTGAAGAACAATGCGCTTCGATGAGCGCCGGCGGCGTAGTTGATCTCCACTGCGATATTGCCCGTCAAGGTGCGGGCCGTGCTCAGGAACAGGGTCAGCGGGTTGTCGTTCAGGGGGGTGGGGATGGCGATGGAGTTGCCAATGACCATAATCACGGCCATCGTTTCACCCAAGGCCCGCCCGACGCCCAGGATGACGGCAGCGACGAGGCCGGAACGGGCGGCAGGCAGCAAAACGTGAAGGATGGTCTGCCAGTGGGTCGCGCCCAGGGCCAGGGAACCCTCTTTGTAGTGCCTGGGCACGGCGCGAAGGGCATCCTCGGCGATGTTGGTGACCGTGGGGATGATCATCACCGCCAGAACGATGGACGCATTGAGCAGTCCGAAGCCGGTGTTGTACGGCACCTCGATCTTTCGGATCAGAGGTGCCAGGACCACCATGCCGAACAAGCCGTACACTACCGAGGGGATGCCTGCCAGAAGCTCCACCGCCGGTCGCACGATTTCTCGCACCAGGGGCGGGGCCACCTCGGCCAGCAGGATGGCCGTCCCGATGGATAGCGGCACGCCCAACACAACCGTGCCAAAAGTAACGAGAATCGAACCAATGATCATGGGCACCAGGCCCAATTGCGCCCTTTCGGTGCCGATGATCGAACCGGGCCGCCACACGGTTCCCAAAAGCATCGTCCTCAGGCCGATCTTCTCGATGGCCTCCCGCGATCCTAAGAGGGTGAACACAATGATGAGGAAAACGATGAAGATGGAGCTCAGAGCGGTAGCCAGCAGAACGGTTCGCGCACCACGATCCATAAACGCTCGTTGGCCAGGGCTTTCGTGGAAATTTGCGCCAAGCCTCATCAAGCCGTAGATCATGACCACTGGAACAAAGCCGGTGGCAACGAGTCTGAGCAGCGCGTTGAAGGTGATGATCAAGATCGTACCCAGGGGCACGACGTGTTCCCCACTGAAGATCTCGGCTGCTGCATCGAACACGACGGTCAAGCCGTAGTAAAGCCCGATTACAACCAGCAGCAGGATGACGGCCGTCCGCGCCCAGTTCTGCATCGTCCACATGCCCCGCGCCAGCACAAGACCCGGCGCGGCCACGATGACCGCCGCCAGAAAGGTCTGTAACATGTTCGCCGCTCCCTCGTCGGAACTTACGCTGAGCAAGACGCCTCCGGCGAGCGCGGCCATCGCTCCGACTGCCAGAAGAACAGCCATAACCACCGCGAGAAAAGGACGTCGGTGGCCTACCGCCGCCAATTGAAGTGCAGTATCTTTACGGTTTGCACGCATGGTAAGAATCTACAGGGGAGTCCCGATCTTGATCGGGGGTTTTCCACCACGCCATCTTCTGACACGAAAACACCCCGAATAAGTTCGGAACTCCTGCTCTACAACGCCATCTCAGCCTACTTGACGGTGATATACTCCTCGGCGACGATAGCCTGTCCGTCATCACTCAGGATGAAGTCGAGGAAGGCCTGGGCCAGCTCGTTGGGCGGGCCATTGGTCAGCATGTTCAGCGGACGGAAGATGGGGTAGCTGCCGTTCTTCACGTTGGCTACCGTTGGCGCCACGCCGTCAACGGGCACCGGCCGCGTGCTGGCGTCCAGAAAGCCGAAGGACAGATAGCCGATGGATTGAGGTGTGGTGGAAACCGTCGTCCGCACCTGGCCGTTGGACTGCTGCAACAGTGCCCTCTCGAAGATCACCTTCTCCTGGCTCTCGCCGGCTGCGTCCTTGTATTGCATCACCAGCTCCTCGAAGGCGGCCCGCGTACCAGAGCCTTCCTCACGAGATACCACAGTGATGGGAGCATCGGGGCCCCCCACCTGGGAGAAGTTAGTGATCTCGCCGGCGAAGATGTCCCGCACCTGCTCCATGCTCAGGGTGTCCAGCTTGGTGTCGGGATGGGTCACGATAGCGATGCCATCGTAGGCGATGGTGAACACCTTCAAGTTGGGGAACTTCTCGAACTCAGAGCTCTTCACCTCGCGGGAGACGTTGCCAATGTCCACCGTGCCCTCACCAGTGGAGGTCACGCCCACGCTGGAGCCGCCACCCTGCACCTCGATGACCAGGCCAGGGTTGAGCTTCATGAACGCCTCGCCCAACACCTCGGCCAGCGACTGCACCGTAGTCGAGCCAGCCAACTGAAGCTGACCCGAAAGCCCGGCCGTGGTCTTGGTGGGTGTTGACGCAGGAGCCGACTGACAGCCCACGACTGCCACCAGCAGCGACAGGGCCAACAGCCCTGTCAAGACTAGAAACGATCTGTTCTTTCTGTACATTGTTCTTTTATCCTCCTTTTCCCATCCTCAGTAGATGGTAATTTTGAAGCAGAGCGGGCTCCCATGCCCGCGAATCGGCGGCGTGGGAGCCGCCTCTGCTAGCAATTTTCTATCTACTGAGTATTGTATAACATTGGCGTTAAGGGAGCTTTAGGGGAAGTTTAACGGAGAGTTAGGGGTTTGTTAAGAGGATGTTAACGCTGGAAGGGCCACGTAGAAAGTGGCGCCTTTTCCCTCCACACTTTCGGCCCAGATACGCCCGCCGTGGGCCTGGACGATGTGTTTGGCGATGGCCAGGCCCAGGCCGGTTCCGCCGCCAGAGCGGGCGCGGTCGGCCTTGTAGAAGCGTTCGAAGATACGAGGTAGATCGTCGGTGGGAATGCCCACGCCGGTGTCCTCTACGGCAATCAGCACCCATTCGCCTGGGGGGAGGGTTTCGGGTTCCAGGTTCAAAGTTTCAGGTTGAATGTGCCCGTCACTTGAAACCTGCAACCCCGAACCTGAAACTCGGATCTGTCCTCCGGACGGCGTGAACTTGATGGCGTTGTGCATCAGGTTGGTGATCACCTGCCGCGCCCGCTCGGTGTCGGCCAGAACCGGAGGCAGATCGGGCGGCAGGTCAATGATGATGCTCAGGCCAGCCCGTTCGGCCTGGGGGCGCAATCGCTCCAGCGGCGGGAACACCACATCAGCTACCGGCGTGGGGATCAATCGCATGGGTGCCTGGCCTGACTCGATACGCGACAGCTCCAGCAATTCCTGCACCGCCTGGGTCAGAGCCTGCACTTCGGTTTCCATGCGATCCAGGAAATGCCTGGCAGCCGGTGGGTCATCCAGCGCTCCATTGCGCAGCGTGTCCACCAACGCCTGAAGCGAGGCCAGGGGGGTGCGCAATTCGTGGGAGATGTTGCTGATGAAGTCTCGCCGCACTGTTTCCAGCCGCCGGATGCGGGTCAGGTCCTGCAAGATGACCAGGGAGGCTCGGGGGCCGGCCTCTTGCAATGGCGTGGCGATGGCCTGCAGGAACGGTCCCTGGCGACCCATCTCCACCGAGGCGAGCTGTTCCCTGTCCTGCTCGTAGCATTGCTGCCACAGACCGATCAGCCGATGGTCGCGCGCCACCTGGGCGAAGGGTCGGCCCAGGGCCGCCTCTTCCTCAGTGCCGAGGAGTCGGGCCGCAGCAGGGTTGATGAGGCCGACCCGCCCTTCGCCGTCGGTGATGACCACGCCGTCGGCCATGTTGTCCAGCACGGCGGTCAGCCGGCTGCGTTCCTCCACTAAGGTGGTGATCGTCCCCTGAAGGCGACCGGCCATCTGATTGAAGGCACGAGTGAGTATGCCTACCTCGCCATGGGGGATGGGCAAGAGACGGGCGCTTAGATCACCCTCGGTCATGCGTTGGACAACTTCGGTCAACTGGTGCACCGGCCGGGCGATGCGCTCGGCGATGAACAGGGCCAGCAGTCCAGCCAGGAGGGCCGTGAAAAGAGAGGTGGGCACGATGGTGCTCCGGAGACGGGCTATGTTAGTCTCAATCTGGGTCAAAGGCAAGGAAATGCGGGCCATCCCCGCTACCTGTCCACTGACCTCCACCGGAATGGCGACGTACATCATGTCGTAGCCCACCGTTTCGCTGTGCCGGGTGCTGATCCCGAAACCTGTGGCCAGGGCAAGCTGCACTTCTGGTCGGCCCAGGTGGTTTTCCATGGCCGCCGGATCCTGGTGGGAATCGCCCAGCACCACCCCGTCGGCACGGATGATGGTCACGCGGGCCTCCAGCAGTTCTCCCCACCGCTTGGCCCGGGGATCAATGGTCTCGATCGTATCCCCCTCAGCCAGCATAGGTTGGATGGCATCTGCCACCAGCCGCGCCTCGGCCGTCAACTGGGTGCGCAGGTCGGACAGATGGGCCTGACGCACGAAGTCAGAAAAGTAGAGGGTCAGTGCTGCCGTCGCCAGCAGGATGAGGATCACGTAGGGGATAGCGATGCGCCAGCGAATGGTGCGAAACACCTTCTCCTCCTCCGTAGGACAAGATGCCATCTTGTCTTACTTATCCCTCGAAGCGGTAGCCGATGCCGCGCACGGTGACGATGCGGGTGGGATGGGCGGGGTCGGGCTCGATCTTCTCTCGCAGCCAGCGGACGTGGACGTCCACCGTGCGGCTGCCGCCACCGAAGTCCCAGCCCCATACCCGTTCCAAGATCAGGTCGCGGGAGAGGACGATGTTTCGGTTGCGAGCCAGGAAGACCAGCAACTCGTACTCTTGGGGTTTCAGGTAGAGGGGCTTCCCCTCGCGTAGAACCTCGCGCCGGCCCAGGTCTATGGTCAAGTCCCTGAAAGTCAATCGCTCTGCCGGGACCTCCTCTACCAGCTCCTCTCGGTCAAGGCGCACGCGCCGTAGCAGGGCCTTGACCCGCGCCAGGAGTTCGCGCATGCTGAAGGGCTTGGTCAGGTAATCGTCAGCACCCACTTCCAGCCCCACCACCTTGTCAATCTCGTCGGTGCGGGCGGTGAGCATCAGGATGGGCACGTTCATCTCCCGCCGCAGGATGCGGCACACCTCAAAGCCATCCAGCCTGGGAAGCATGATGTCCAGCACGATCAGGTCTGGATGCTCCTGTCGGGCCACTTCCAGGGCAGTCAGGCCGTCGGTCGCTGTGCAGACGTCGTAGCCCTGGCGAGTCAGGCTATATTCAAGGGTTTCCACCAGGGTGGACTCGTCCTCCACGACGAGCACTTTCTTGCCCACCGTCATTCCTCTTCCTCGCGCTCTCAGTACTCCACCCGCTTCCCCGTCAATCTGGACACGAGAACCTCGAGGACAAAGAGCACGGCTATGAACATGGCATCTACCACCACCGTCAGGCTAAAAGCATAGGCCAGATAGCTCAGGCCGCTCAAAGAGGCAGTCGTCACCACCTCCGGCATTTGACGTACCCAGCCGGTCAGGTAAAAGAGGAGAGCCGCCAGGCATACGAACAGGAGAACTGGCCTCCAGGGCTCCCGATCGGTCTCGCTGGGCAGCATGGCGTTGGATATGGAGAAGATGAGATAAAGCCAGAGCCAGAAATCGGGTGCTCGAAGATGAACCAGGAGACTTTGCCAAACTGCCCCCCAGTCCCCGTTGAGTAAGACCTCTCCCAGGTCGCCAAGGCTCAGGATCAGTTGGCCGATGATCAGGATAGCAAGGCAGCCGCTGAGGAGGGGGGCCAGGCCAATCAGGCTGGCACGAAAGGGATCGGTGCGGGCTATCCTGACCGATCCCAGGCGCATCTGATTGCCCCGTCCCCTGGAAGGCCAGAGCGATATCTTGCCCGTCCGTACTGCCAGAAGCCTGGCCGCCAACCAATGGCTCAACTCGTGGATAAGGATGCCTGGCAGCAGTAGCACGAAGTACAGCAGCATGGCCGTCTCGTTGTCCCCCAGAAGGAGCAAGCCCAACCCCTGAACGTGCCGATTGATCCAGCGTTTCAGGAAGAACAGGGGGACGAGGGTGGCGACGAGCCATACCAGTGGGGTCCAGTGGCCAAACATAGCAGTTGGAAGTTGGAGGTTAGAAGTTGGAAATTGGAAGCCGGAAAGTGTTCCTGCATCCAACCTCTAATCTCTAATCTCTAATCTCCCTTTCAACTGGGCCGCGATGCGCACGATCTCCACGAAATCAGCGGCCTTCAGGCTGGCTCCGCCCACCAGAGCGCCATCTATCTCCGGCTGGGTCATGAACTCAGCGATGTTGGCGGGATTGACGCTGCCGCCGTACTGCACGCGCACTGCCTGGGCCGTGGCCTCGTCGTAGAGGTCGGCGATGGTGCCGCGGATGGTGAGGCCGATGACGGCGTTGGCCCCGGCGCCGGTGGCTGCTTTTCCCGTGCCGATGGCCCAGATGGGCTCGTAGGCGACGATCAAACTTCGCACCTGCTCGGCCGAGAGGCCATCAAGAGCTGCCTGGACCTGGCCGGAAACCCACTCCTCGGTCTGGCCGGCCTCGTGCTGCTCCAGGCTCTCGCCCACGCAGACGATGGGGGTCAAACCGTGGGCGAAAGCGGCCTTGATCTTGCGGTTGACTCCCTGGTCGGTCTCGCCGAAATACTCCCGCCGCTCTGAGTGACCGATGATGACGTACTGGCACAGCCCTCTGAGCATCAGCGGCGAGATCTCCCCGGTGTAAGCTCCCTCATCCTCCCAGTACATGTTCTGAGCCCCCAGCTTGATGGTGGTGGGCTTCAACAGCTCGGCCACGGCGGCCAGGGCGACGAAGGGCGGACAGAGCACTTTGTCCACGCCCCGCACTTCGTTGAGGCCCCGCCTCATCTCCCTCACCAGGTTCACGGCCTCGTCCACGGTTTTGTTCATCTTCCAGTTGCCAGCGATGATCGGGGTACGCATTATCTCTCCTCACTTGTCTTCCAACGCTGCAATGCCAGGCAGGGATTTGCCTTCCAGAAACTCCAAGCTGGCGCCGCCGCCAGTGGAAACGTGGGCTATCCTGTCGGCCACGCCCGCCTGCCCCACCGCCGCCACCACGTCGCCCCCGCCGACGATGGTGATCGCCTCCAAATCGGCCAGGAAGCGGGCGATGGCGAAGGTGCCTTCGGCGAACCTGGGGAACTCGAACACGCCCATCGGCCCATTCCAGACCACCGTCCTGGCGCCGGCCAGCTTTTGCTTATAGAGTTCCACTGTCTCAGGCCCGATGTCCAGAATGAGCCAATCTGCTGGTACCTGGCCCACAGGCACTACCTTTAAGTTGGCCTCGGCGTCGAACCGATCTGCTACCACTACGTCAACAGGCAAAACCAGCCTGTCGCCCGCCCTCTCCAGCGTCTCGCTGGCTACGTCCAGGCTGTCGTCTTCCACCAGGGACTGGCCTACCCCCTGGCCCTGAGCCTTAAAGAAGGTGTTGGCCATGCCCCCGCCGATCAGCAGGCCGTCCACCGTGGTCAACAGCTTATCAATGACGCCGATTTTGCTGGAGATCTTGGCCCCACCCAGGAGGGCCACAAAGGGATGATGCGGGGCAGCCAGGGCCTGGCCTAAAAAGGTTATCTCTTTTTCCATCAAGAAACCCGCCACGGAGGGCAGATGCTCGGTCACTCCGACGGTCGAGGCGTGGGCGCGGTGAGCCGCGCCGAAGGCGTCGTTCACGAAGATGTCGGCCAGGGAGGCCAATTTCGTGGCGAAAGCGGGATCATTGGACGTCTCTTCGGGATGGAAACGGGTGTTCTCCAGCAGAATGACATCGCCTGGCCGCATTTCCGCCACCGCTGCCTCCACCTCGCGCCCGACACAGTCGTCGAGCTTCCCCACCGGCCTGCCGAGCAGCTCTGCCAGCCGCTCAGCCACAGGATCGAGGCGCAACTCGTCCACCACCTTTCCCTTGGGGCGGCCCAAATGGGACATCAAAATGACCTTGGCCCCGTGATCGAGCAGATAATCTATAGTCGGCAAAGCGGCCCGGATCCGGGTATCATCGGTCACCTGACCCTCAGCCAGGGGAACGTTAAAATCCACCCGTACCAGGACACGCTTGCCCTCAACTTCGACATCTCTAACCGTCTTCTTCATTTGCTTCCTCCCGGAAATAGTATCATCCAGCGCTAGGGGCAAGTAGCAAACTCGCTCTTGGCCCCCTTTCTCTCGTTCCGTTGTTGCCTCTTTTCAGCTCCCTCGCTGAGAATAGTAAAAGCTCATTAAATTGCGGGCCAATTTTTGGGGGTCGTGCCACCAGGGCTTGTGGGGATCAATCACGTCCGCCGACACAACCTGATAGCCTCCATCGGCCTGGTAGTCCAAAGATACCAATTCCGTGGCTGAGTGGGGATCGAGTTTGACATTGAAGTTATCGTTCGCTAACACGTGTTGAAATACATCGCGCCCCACGTGGCGCTGTAGAGCCGCTACGTGATCTCCAACGCTGAAACCGTCGGTCTCACCTCTCTGGGTGGCCACGTTGCACACGTATATTTTCGCCGCCCGGGAGGCGCGGATAGCCTTAGCGATGTCCTCCACCAGGAGATTGGGCAGCACACTGGTGAAGAGACTGCCTGGCCCGGCCACGATGAGATCCGCTTCCAGGATGGCTCGCAGAGTCTCCGGATAGGCCCGCACTTTGTCAGGCAGCAAGAAAACGCGCTCGATAGGTAGCTCGGCCGCGGTGATGGAGGACTCGCCCTCCACCCGGCTAAGAGCGCCTGCGGCCTGGTCCTCGCCCCGCAGGTCGGCGCAGAGGGTGACATTGCTCAAGGTGGAGGGCAGGATGCGCCCCTGCACGGCCAGCACCCGGCCCGACTCGAGGATGGCGCGCTCAAAGCTGCCCGTTACGTTGGCCATGGCCGCGATGAACAGATTGCCGAAGTTGTGGCCGTCGAGGCTATCTCCCCCGCCGAAGCGGTATTGGAAGAGCTGGGTGGTCAGGGACTCGGCGTCGGCCAGGGCGGCGATGCAGTTGCGAAAGTCGCCGGGGGGCAGCACTCCCAGCTCGCGGCGCAGGCGGCCAGAACTGCCGCCGTCGTCGGCCACGGTGACAATGGCCGTGACGTTGGCGGTGTATTCCTTCAAGCCCCGCAGCAGGGTGGAGAGGCCCGTCCCCCCGCCGATGACCACCACCCTGGGGCCTCGGCCGCGCTGACGATGCTGATAGACCTCCTTCGCCACCTCCTGGCCCGGCCGCAGGAAGGGCGCTAACAGCGAGCGGCTCAACTGCACCACGGCTATGATTACAGCAGCTAAGCCCAACCCTCCGAACAAAGCCGCCCGTGCCAGGCGGGGAACAAATTGTAGGGTTAGATAGTAGAAAACGGCCGGCAGAGGTTGTTGCCGATAGATGTTGACCAGGAGGTAAGCGAAGCCCAGGCTAATGCAGGTAATGCCCAGCATCAGCAAGAGCAGCCACCGCTTCACGCCCATGCCTGGATAGAGCCATCTCCAGCCAGAGATTTTTGGGGGAAAGAGTTTCATGCCCAGTTCATTGCCCCTTTATCACTACGACCTTTTTCCTCGTGCTTAGCCAGGGTTTGGCCTCTGGGTCTCGGCCCACCAGCGAGTCAACTGTTCGATCACCGCCTCTTCGATCTCCTGCATCGAATAACCCAGGCTAAGCGCCTCGACAAAAGGCTTGCTGAATATAGAGCCCAGCCTCTCACGGCGCATCTGGGCCAATGGCAACTGTTCGGACTGTTCAGAGACGAAAGTTCCTCGCCCTTGTTGTGTGGAGAGGACTCTCTCCCCACTCAGCTCTTTGTAGGCGTGGGCAACCGTGTTGTGATTGACTCCCAAATCCGCCGCCAACTGTCGAATGGTGGGCAACTGTTCGCCAGGCTGAAGTCTACCTGTGGCTATAAGATGTTTGATTTGATCCACTATTTGCAAGTAAGCCGGAATCCCGCTCTTGCGGTCAATCCGAATCGTCATGACTGCTCTCCAAACGAATTGTACCAGTAAATCAACAAATCTGCAAATCAGATCAACAAGGGCATTTGCCAATCGCGCTAAATGATAGTACAATATAAACTGACGGGATTGGCTTTTCAAGCCGGGGAAAATTGGCATTGAGAGGTGAGTTTGATCAAACCCTTTGACGTTCGCCATCTCCTCTTGGTCAGCAAATTGCAAAACCAGGGCACGTTGCTTGACTTAGAGGAGGCATTAACTCAAACATATAGGCCATGTTTGGCCGCTCTGGTGGGATGCCTGCCCTTACAGGGTACAGGAATCCTCACCTACGTATGCGATGAGACAGAAGAGAGCCAGCGGATGGCAGGCTTCGCCCAGGTGCGCATGAGAAAGGAGGACGGCGAAGCCGATGTAGTCTACTTGACCCCTTCCCTGTCAGCGGCGGAAGAGGCCCGGGCCATCTGGTATCGCCTGTTAGAGTACCTGTGCTTCGAGGCCGGGGAGCAGGGTATCCATCGCATCTTCGCCCGCCTGCCTGAGGATGGGCCTGAAGTCGAAGCCTTCCAGCAAGTGGGTTTCAGTGTCTACACTCAGGAAGATGTCTTCCACCTGATGCAAGTTCCATCTCTACGGCACCCTGAACGCGGGACCTTGCGCCCTCAACGGCCCGCTGATAGCTGGGGATTGCAAGGTCTTTATGCCGCCATCGCTCCCCGCCCGGTGCAACGAGCGGAGCACTTCACGGCAAGGAAGTGGGAGGCTACACCTGGCCCATGGCTGAGGCAAGTCAGGCGAGAGGGCTACGTGCTGGAGGATAAGAGGGAGATCATGGGCGGCCTGCGGATTCGCCAGGGACAGACCGGGCATTGGTTGGAAATGCTCCTTCATCCTCAAGCCCACGAGCGAGCCGACGAGCTCGTCGAGCAATCGCTTTCTCTCCTGGCGGAATATCCGCCTCGCCCCATCTACTGCTGTTTGCGAAGGTATCAAGGGGGGCTGAGAGCTCCGCTCGAGGCCCAAGGTTTCCAGCTCCTGGCCAGCCAATGCGTGATGGTCAAGTACACCACCGTCCGGGTCAAGGAGCCAGCCTTGAAGCTGGTACCAACCCTGGAGAAGAGAGTTGAGGCGGCCACCCCAATGATGAAAACACAAGGAAATGTCCAATGACCAATGAGCCAATGACCAATTGGCCAATCTCTGACGCACAGCCTACACCCGACTACCTGACCACCCGACCACCCGATCACCTTATGCAACAACTGAAAATAACCGATGATCTGGAAGCACTGCTAGCGGTTCTGCCACCCCACATCGAGCGGGTCCTTCAACAGGCAAACGATGGCGATGACCTGCTGGAGATCGTGTTGGACCTGGGACGTCAACCAGAGGCGCGTTTTGTCAACCACGAAATCACCCTCAGCGAGAACGAGGTCACTGAGAAGGAGATCGAGCACGTGGTCTCCCGCATCGGCGAGTTCGACGCCGATAACCGGGCGGGTATCGAGCGCACTCTGCATCGCATCTCGGCCATCCGCAATCGTAAGGGGGGCATCGTGGGCCTCACCTGTCGCGTGGGGCGAGCTGTCTACGGCACCATTGACATCATCCGAGACATAATCGAGTCCGGCAAGAGCATCCTTCTCCTGGGCCGGCCGGGGGTGGGCAAGACGACCATGCTGCGGGAGACGGCGCGTGTCCTGGCCGAGAAGAAGCGGGTGGTCATCGTTGATACCTCCAACGAGATCGCTGGCGACGGCGACATCCCTCACCCGGCCATCGGCCGGGCGCGACGCATGCAGGTCGCCACCCCCTCCCTCCAGCACGAGGTGATGATCGAAGCGGTGGAGAACCACATGCCCGAGGTGATCATCATTGACGAGATCGGCAGGGAGCTGGAGGCGGTCGCTGCTCGCACCATCGCCGAGCGAGGAGTGCAGCTCATCGCCACGGCCCACGGCAACACCCTGGACAACCTGATGATGAATCCCACCCTGGCCGACCTGGTAGGCGGCATCCAGAGCGTTACCCTCAGCGACGAGGAGGCGCGGCGTCGGGGTACCCAGAAGTCTATCCTGGAGCGCAAGGCCCCGCCCACTTTCGATGTGGTGGTGGAGATCCAGGATCGGCAGTGCCTGGCAGTGCATCATAATGTAGCGGCGGCTGTGGATGCTATCCTGAGAGGGCGTTCTCTGCCAGCCGGAATCCGTTATCGCGATGAGCAGGGGGAGGTGCAAATCGAGGAGGCAACGCTCCCTCCCCCCAGTCTGGGAGAGGGGCCCATCCGGCCACCATCCAAGCCCGCTGCCCCCCTGGCGGCCCTGCGCGTCTATCCCTACGGCATAGCCCGTAATCGCCTGGAGCAGGCTGCCAGCCGCCTGCATCTTCCCGTGGTCATGGTAGATGACCTGGACAAGGCCGAGGTGATCATCACGCTGAAGCCATACTATCGCAAGCGCCCGCGGGTCATTGCCGATGCAGAAGAGGGAGGCATCCCCATCTACGTCCTGCGCTCTAACACCATCAAGCAAATGCAGAGTTGTCTGGCGGATGTCTTCGGCCTGGAAGTGGAGGCGGTGGACCCCTTCGCCCTGGCGATGCGTGAGGCCCAGGAGGCCATCCAAAAGGTGCTGGCTGGTACCGGCTCAGTCAACCTCTCCCCGCAGAATGCCTACATCCGTCGCCACCAGCACCAGATGGCCCGCCAGGCCAACCTCGTCTCCCACAGCTATGGCAAGGAGCCCAGGCGGAGGGTGAGGATTTATCGGGAGTAAAGGAAGAAGTTGAGTTTGTTCGTAACCTTTGAGGGTCCTGAGGGCAGCGGCAAGACGACGCAGATAGAGCTGCTGAGAGATTATCTTGAGGAGAGGGACTACTCTGTACTGGCCACCCGTGAGCCAGGAGGGACGATCATCGGCAACCAAATCAGAGCCATCCTCCTCGACCCCCAAAACACCGATATGCTGCCCGCCAGCGAGGCCCTGCTCTTCTCCGCGGCGCGGGCTCAAATCGTCCATCAGGTCATCCGCCCTCACCTGGCGCGAGGCGGCATCGTCCTCTGCGATCGCTACGCCGATTCGACCCTGGCCTACCAGGGCTACGGCCACGGCCTGGGCCTGGAGATGCTGCATACCATCACCGCCCTGGCCACCGCAGGGTTGAAGCCGGACCTGACAGTCTATCTGGATATTGACGTCGAGGAGGGGCTGCGGCGCAAGCTGGCCGCGCATGAGGCAGGCCAGACAGAGTGGAACCGCCTGGACCAACAGGAGGCGGCCTTCCACCGCCGGGTGAGGGAGGGTTACCTGCAGATGGCGGCCAGGGAACCAGACCGCTGGCTGGTGATTGACGCTACGCAACCCTTGGAGGCTATTCAGGTATTGATCAGGGCCAGAGTGGAAGCAAAACTAGCGATCAGGGAATGAGTAGTCAGGAAATCAGGATGGTGGGAAACCGATCCTGATTCCCTGATCCCTGATTTCCTGTCGCCAGGCTCAGTGCAAGTGCCGGATGTAGTGGCTAAAGGGGGTGAGGGACGAGATGAAACTGATCATGAGCATTGTTAACAGTGACGATGCCAGGGGATTGATCGAGGCCCTGCTAGGGGCAGGACATCGGGCTACGTTGATCAGCACGACCGGAGGTTTCTTGCGGGCAGGGAACACAACCATCTGTGTAGGCACCGAGGATGATAAGGTAGACGAAGTACTGAGGCTGATCAAGGAGAACTGCCACACCAGAACCGAGTACGTCAACCCCTTACCGCCCATGATGGAGGCAGGAGAACTGTATATACCTACTCCTGTGGAGGTGCAGGTGGGCGGCGCTACCGTCTTCGTGGTTGACGTGGAGCGCTACGAGAAGCTCTAGCTTTTTCGGTGCGAAACTCAGCGGAGGCGGCTCTCACGTCGCCACTGGCTGTGCACCAAGAACTAGAACTCGTCCCCGGCACCCAGGTCGCCTCCCAGGTCGGGCATAACCTTCTCGATCTCCTCCGGACTCTGCCCAGCCTCCAGCCTGTCCACGACCTCATCGAACTCCGGCCCCAGGTCCTCGCCCATCTCCCGGCTCATCTTCCGCATCCAGCGAGCCATTGATTGGGGATCGTTCTCATCCAGGCCCGCCAGGCTGCTGGGATCGGCCAGGTCGTCCAGGCGACTCTCCTCCGACCTGAGCACAGCGACGCGAGAGACCAGGCGGGTCAAGTCCTCTCCGCCGCAGAATGTACAGCGGGGCAGTGTCTCCTCGATCTCCGAGAAGCTCCGCCAGTAGAGGGTTACCCGCCGCCTACACTCATTGCAGCGATACTCGTAGATCGGCAAAGCCATTCCTCCCAAAGTAACGAGTAATGAGGGAATGAGTAACGAGGAGTTGGCCATCATCACTCGCTGATTATCGTCTGTAATTATAGCTCAGATTGCTCCTGGAATCAAGTCGAACTTAGATATTCAGTAGATCACAATTCCACCGATGTGAGGCAGTTGCACTGCCGAACGGGGGCTCGGAGTGCAACTCCTCGCCATCAATTGTGATGTACTGATATTGGATATGGGAATGTCGAGCTCATCGGAACACACCTCTTATCACATCGAACCTAACCCTCTGCTGGTCGTTATCTCTGGCCCCTCAGGGGTAGGCAAAGACGCCACTTTGAAGCGCATGGAGGAACTGGGGTATCCTTTTCACTTCGTGGTCACGGCCACCACCCGACCCAGAAGGCCCAACGAGGTGGATGGGGTGGATTATCATTTCATCTCCGAGCGGGAGTTCACCGCCATGCTGGAGAAAGACGAACTTCTGGAACACGCCATTGTCTATGGCCAGCACAAGGGCATTCCCAGGAAGCAGGTGCGGGAGGCCCTGGCGAGCGGCAAGGACGTCATCATGCGTATAGACGTGCAGGGTGCGGCCACCATTCGCCGTCTCGTGCCCGAGGCCGTCTTTATCTTCCTCACCGCTTCCTCAGAGGAAGAGCTGATCCGCCGCCTTAAAAAGCGCAGGACCGAGACAGCCGAGGGCTTAGAGCGGCGCATCGCCACGGCTCGGGGGGAAATGAAGCGCCTGGACGAGTTTGACTACGTGGTAGTTAACCGCGATGGTCACCTCGATGATACAGTGAAGACCATCGCCGCTATCATTACCGCCGAAAAGTGCAAAGTAAAACAGCGGAAGATCGAATTGGAAGGAGGCGTTCGATGAGAGAAGTAAAAACAGGAAGTATCCGCCAGTCTGTTATCGCCGGCAGTTGGTATCCCGGCCAGCCCGATGCGTTGCGTCGGACGCTGGAGAGCTATCTGGCGGACGCCGAAAAGGTGGAGCTGGAGGGGAAGTTGAAGGCGCTCATCAGCCCCCACGCTGGCTACGCCTATTCCGGCCCCACAGCGGCCTACGCCTATAAACAACTGGAGGATGGCCCTGCTTTCGACACCGTGGCCGTCCTCTCCCCTCTCCACCAGCCATACCTGGGCCGCTTCGCCGTCACCAAAGCGAGCTACTACGAGACCCCGTTGGGGCTGGTGGAAGTTGATGCCGGGTTGGTCGAGGCCCTGGGCCAGGAGGTGACGCTGAACCGCGTGGGGTTCGACGGCGAGCACTCACTGGAAATCCAGCTCCCCTTCCTCCAGCAGGTGTTGGGCACCTTCACCCTGCTGCCGGTGATGCTGGGTGAGCCCCTGACCAGCGACCGGAGTCTGGCGACTTGCCGCGAGTTGAGCGTGGCTTTGGCCAAGCTGCTGCGCGGCAGGGAAGCCCTCATCGTGGCCAGCACCGACCTATCACACCTCTACGACTACGACGAGGTCGTGCGTCACGACAGAGTAATGGTCGAGCTGGTGGAGCGTTTCAACGTCGAGGGATTGGCTCGCGCCCTCATCGAAGGCCGCGGCCAGGCCTGCGGTGGAGCGCCAGTGGTGGCCGCGCTCCTGGCCGCGCAAGCTCTGGGTGCGAACCGGGCCAGGGTGCTGCATTACACCAACTCCGGCGACGTGACCGGCAACCGCCGCCCCGGCAGCTACACCGTCGGCTACATGGCCGCCGCCGCGTACCAGGCTTAGCCAAGATGTGGGTTCGTAGTTGCGACTTCAGTCGCTTTTGTCCCGTACCGACGACTGAAGTCGTCACTACAAACCAAGAACGCCAATGTTCAGTTTAGAGTTTGAAGTTTGGCAAGGCCATGATTTATGCTGAAGTAGTCGTCAGTACCCCCATCCGGCGACAGGTAATCTCAGGTCTGGAAGAAGAAGGCCCTGAGAACAGATATAGCCCCTTGAGCCTGGCCTTTCATTATTCCATCCCTCCTGCCCTCAGAGAGAAGGTGGCCATCGGCCAACTGGTGCAGGTGCCCTTCGGTCCCCGCCGCCTGCAGGGCATCGTGGTGGGCCTGGCCGACAGGGCCCCCGTGCCCCAGACCAGAGACATCGAGGACATCGTTGACCCCGAACCTGTGCTCTTGCCGGTACAGATCGAGCTGGCCCGCTGGATCAGCAGCTTCTATCTCGCTCCCCTCATTGATTGCCTGCGCCTGATGCTGCCGCCGGGCCTGGAGCAACGCGCTGAGCTCATCGTAGAGCTGAGCGAATCGGCGAATCGGCGAATCAGCGAAGACCTGACGCCGGAACAGCGCAGGGTCATCGAGTTCCTGCGCCAGGAGGGCAAACAGCGAGTAAAAGACCTGGCGCGGGGGCTCAAGATGGAGGACCCGCGCCCGGTGGTAGATCAACTGGCTCGCCGAGGGGTGATCATCAAGCGCTCGGAGCTTGAGGAGCCTCGGGTGAGCCCCAGGAGGGCCCGCTTCGTCCGCCTCATCGCCGACGAGGAGAAGACGGCTCAGGCCATCCCTCGGTTGGGACATTCATCCGGGCAGGCCGATGTGCTGGAATTTTTGTCCCGTAGCGAGGACCCCCTGCCTGCCCTGTCCGACGTCTGTGCCAAAGTCGGCTGCTCCGACGCCCCCGTCCGCGCCCTGGCCGAGAAGGGCCTGGTGCAGATCACCGAGAGGCGCACCCTGGTCGTCCCCCTGCTCTCGTCCAGAGCCATCGTCCAGGCCATCGCCGAGGACCTGCGCCAGGCCCCCAAGCAAGCGGCTGCCCTGGCTTTCCTGCGTGACCAAGCCGAGCCGGTGGAGTTATCGCAGTTCTACAGAGACGCCAATTGCTCCTCGTCCGTGCTGCGGGAGCTGGAGCGGAAAGGGTACGTTCAACGCTTCGACGAAGAGCCGGTGGTCATCTTGCGTGTCCCTCCAGATCAGGTGGTGGACAAGATCGTCGAACTGCGCGGGGCTCAGAAGCAAGTGGAGGTGTTGAATTTTCTGTGGGGACGCTCCCCCTCGGTCCCCCCCAACCTTGGGGGAGAGGAGGGAGCCATCTGGATAAGCTGGGTCTACGCTGAGACGGGCTGCAACCTGAGCACGCTGAGGGACCTGGCTGCCCACGGCCTGATCAGCCTGGAGGAGAAGGAGGTCTGGCGCGACCCGCTGGAGGGGCGGGAATTCGTCCCCGACGTGCCGCCCAGGCTGACGCCCGATCAGGAAGCTGTGTGGGAGGCAATAAGGCAACAAGTAATGAGGCAACGGGTAACGAGTGAGGGCCAATCCCACGTTACCCGTTACCCGTTACCCGTCACCCTACTGCATGGTGTCACCGGCAGCGGTAAGACGGAGATCTATCTGCGTGCCCTGGAAGCTGTCCTAGAGCAGGACAAGCAGGCCATCGTCCTGGTGCCTGAGATCAGCCTCACTCCTCAGACCATTCGCCGCTTCGCTGCCCGCTTCCCCGGCCGCCTGGCCATCATCCACAGCAAGCTCTCGCTGGGTGAGCGCTACGACACCTGGCGGCGTATCCGGGCCGGAGACGTGGACGTGGTCATCGGCCCCCGCTCGGCTCTCTTCGCCCCCCTGTCCTGTCTGGGCCTCATCGTCATGGATGAGGAACACGAGGGCTCGTACAAACAGGAGCGGACCCCTCGCTATCACGCCCGCGAGGTGGCGGTGAAGCTGGCGGAGCTGGCGGGAGCGGTGCTCATCCTGGGCAGCGCGACCCCCGACGTGGTCTCCTACTACCGCGCCCGGCGGGGAGAGTACACATTACTGCGCCTGCCGAAGCGCATCATGGGCCACCGGCGGCGGATCGAGGAGCAGCGGACCAGGTATCAGGTATCAGGTATCAGATACCAGACGCTGGGAGAAGGGTATGAGGAGACCCTCTACACCGATTTGCCGCCGGTGCGAATTGTGGATATGCGCGAGGAGCTGAAGGCCGGCAATCGCGAGATCTTCAGCCGCGTTCTTCAGGGAGCCCTGCATGAAACTTTGGATAAAAACCAGCAGGCCATTCTCTTTCTGAATCGCCGTGGCGCGGCGACCTTCGTCATGTGCCGCGACTGCGGGCACGTCCTCAGGTGCCGCCGTTGTGAGGTGCCCCTGACTTATCACCTCCGCCGGCATGGTTCTGGAGAACCCCAACTGGTCTGCCACCACTGCAACCGACACGATGCGCTGCCCCAGGTTTGCCCCAACTGTGGGAGCAAGCGCATCAAGTTCTTCGGCGTCGGCACTCAAAAGGTGGAAGCTGTCGTTCAGAAGCTATTTCCCCAGTCCCGCACCCTGCGTTGGGACCGCGACACCACTGGCGGCAAATGGTCGCACGAGGAGTTCTTGCAAAGCTTCATCGAACACCAGGCCGACGTCCTCATCGGCACCCAGATGATCGCCAAGGGGCTGGACTTGCCCCTGGTGACCCTGGTGGGGGTGGTCGCTGCCGATACCGCCCTGCACCTGCCCGATTTCTGGGCCAGCGAGCGCACCTTCCAGCTCCTGACCCAGGTGGCCGGGCGGGCTGGGCGCAGCATCCTGGGCGGCCAGGTCATCGTCCAAACCTACACTCCTGAGCACTACGCCGTTCAGATGGCCAGCCGACACGACTACGACGGCTTCTACGAGAAGGAGATGGCCTTCCGGCGGGAGCACGGCTACCCCCCCTTCGCCAGGTTGGCCAGGTTGGTCTACGTTCATTCCAACCAAAAACGTTGTCAGGAAGAGGCGGAGAGAGTACACCGCATTCTTAGCAACAAGATAGCCCGTCTGGGACTGGCCGGCACAGACCTCATCGGTCCAGCCCCCTGCTTCTTTGGCCGGTTGCGGGGCCAATATCGCTGGCAGGTCGTGGTGCGAGCCCCCCATCCCCAGGCCCTCCTCCACGACGTGATCTTCCCTCACGGCTGGCGGGTGGACATAGATCCTGTGAGCACGCTCTGATTATCATGGTTTCACGTTTCACGTCTTCGCGTTTCACGTTCATCGTTCTCATCGTATTGGGAACAGCGCTCCTGACCGTAGGGCTGGCCAAGGATTATCTCGACACCCAGGTACAACAATTGGATGCTGGAAGTTGGATGTTGGATGTCGTGATCCTTCGCGGAGCCTGCCACGCTGCGCTCGCAGCGGTGGCTCAGGACAGGCCTCTAACCTCCAACCTCCACTCACCTCCGACAGCTACCACTACCCCGACCGCCGTGCCTCCAACGCCGACGACCGCGTTCTCGCCAGCTCCGAGCGTCATATCGCCGACCCCGACAGCCACGCCCTCACCAACCTCGACCCCCACAGCCATCCCTTTGCCCACTTACACCCCCACCCCTTCGCCCACCTACACCCCCACCCCTTCGCGCCCGCCCCCCGCCACTGCCCCGCCCGATCGCATCGTGATCCCCGCCATCGGCCTGGATGCCCCGGTCGTCCCCGTGGGGTGGACGGTCACGGACGAAGGCCCCGTCTGCGAGGTAGCCGATTACGCCGCCGGCTGGCACAACACCTCCGCCTACCCCGGTCACGTCGGCAACACCGTCCTCTCAGGACACCACAACATCGAGGGCCGGGTGTTTCGCTACCTGATTGATGTTGAGCCCGACAATGAAGTAATTCTCTACGTGGGAGAGGTAACTTATCACTACGTCGTCACGGAGAAGCACCTTTTACAGGAAAAGGGCATGCCCCAAGAAGTGCGCCGCAGCAATGCTCAGTGGATCGCTCCCACCGATGACGAGCGCGTCACCCTGGTCACCTGTTGGCCCTACACCTCTAACACCCACCGGCTGATCGTCGTAGCAAAGCCGGTTTGGAAGTTAGAAATTGGAGGTTAGAAATTGGAGTTGGAAACTGAAACTAGCTTCTAGCATCCAACCTCCAACATCCAACTTCTAACTTCCAGTAAAAGGAGAACCCGATGAACATCTTAGAAATACCCTTCGTTGCCAACATCCGTCGCAATCACGCCCTGGAGCACGCCACCATCCACGTTTTAACCGAGCACAACCCGCGACGGCACTTGATGGGGCGCACCACAGCCCACGGCTTCTATCTGTTTGGAGAGGTGGAGATAGAGGAGGTAGCCGCCGCTGTCTCCGAGGCTCTGGACCGCCTGCGAAGCGGTGAGCACTGTCTGGCTGTTCATCCTCGCTGTGGCACCAATTTAGCCACTGCTGGAGTGCTGGCTGGCCTCGCTTCTTTCGTGGTCACGTCGGGGCGCTCAAAACCGCGCCTGGCCAGACTCCCCCAGATTATCCTGGCGGCCACCGTCGCCGTGATGGTCGCCCAACCCCTGGGCCTGGCCCTGCAGCAGCACGTCACCACTCTGCCAGAGGTGGATGGAGTAATCATCGAGGAGATCACGCGCCAGCAGAGAGGCCGAGTGGTCGTCCATCGCATAGACCTCGGCCAGGGATCAGGGCCCCCTTGTCCCTAGTCCCTGGTCCCTTGTCCTAGTCCCTGATCCCTAGTCCCTAGTCTCTGATCCCTGACACGGGAGGAGCTATGTTTTATCTTTTTCACGGCGAGGACGAGTTCTCTCGTTCGGAGACCCTGGTCGCCTTGAAGGAGAAGATGGGCGACCCAGGTCTGGCCGAGCTGAACATCACCATTTTCGACGGCAGCAAAGTCACGCTGAGTGAACTTCAACACGCCTGCGATTCCGTCCCCTTCATGGCCGACCGTCGCCTGGTCATCGTGGAGGGGCTGCTGACCCGCCTCGAACCCAAGGGAGAAGAGAGGGTTTTGTCCGCCTGGCAGAAGGAGTATCTGGAAGGGCTGACCCAATACTTAAAGCGTCTGCCTGAGACCACGCGCCTGGTGTTCGTCGAGGACAAAGCCATCAGCAAAAACAATCCCGTCCACCGGTTGGCCCTGGCCGACGAGGGCGGGCACGTCAAGGAGTTCAAGCCTCCCCAGAAGGAGAAGCTGAACCGTTGGATCGAGGAGCGGGTGAGGAAGAAGGGGGGACGAATCAACTCCGCAGCCGTCGAAGAGCTGGCCGCCTTCGTGGGCCCCCCCCTCCCCCTGCGGCTGCTGGATCAGGAGATCGAAAAGCTCGTCACTTATGTGGACGGGGCGCGTCCCATCAGCGAGGACGACGTTCGCCTGCTGGTCAGCTACGTCCAGGAGGCCAACATCTTCGAGATGGTGGATGCTTTGGGCCAACGCGACACTCAGCGGGCGGCCAGGCTGCTGCACCAGTTGCTGGACGAGGGGGAGCACCCCCTGGCGCTCTTGGGCATGATCGTGCGCCAGTTCAGGATTCTGATCCAGGTCAAAGAGCTGACCGAGCGGGGGTTGAGTCAGCAGAAGATGGCCAGCCAGTTGCGGCTGCATCCCTTCGTGGTCAAGAAGGCGATGCGGCAGGCGATGAACTTCTCCATGGAGCAACTGGAGGCCATCTATCGGCAGTTGTTGGAAACCGACGTGGCCATCAAGACGGGGCAGATGGACGAGGTGTTGGCCCTGGACATGCTGGTGGTGGGGGTGAGCAGAGTCAGTAATCAGTGATCAGTGATCAGTAATAGTGCAAAGAAGCCATCGAGACCTGAGTCTCGATGGCTTCTTTGTATTGCCAGCAACGGCAACCGTCAGCCGCTACGGGACGAACACGATCCTGCCCTCGACCTGCGGTGAGATGGGGGTGAAGGCTTTGATGTAGTCAATGACCACATCGCGCACGTAGTACTGGGTGTCGTAGGTGATCTGGTCGAGTGGCCAGATGGAAACCCCCGCGTCGCTGTAGGCGCAGGCACCCGCTGCCAGGTAGTTGACGGTGGACACACTGTAGTAGGTGTCCGCATCGTTGAAGTCCACCGGCACACCATTGATGGTGAACGACACCACGTTGTCACCCGTCTCAGGCACAGTGGTATCGTAGGTAATTACGCTGCCAGCGGACACATCCAGGAAGCAGGTAGTGTATCTGTGTTTGTTCTGGCGCCACAGGTCGTAGTTATAGAAACTCCGCTCCAGAACGCGCTTGATCTGCGGGCCGTTCATCCGCATGACCACCAGCGAGTTCTCGTAGGGCATGAGGGTGAACATGTTGCCCACGGTCAGGGTCCCGGTCGGGACAGACGCATTGGTCATGGCGCCGGACAGGTGGAAGTCCACCGGGACACCAACCTGCTCCAGGGCCCACTTGGAGGCATCCACCTGCAGGTTAGAGCCAGCGGTCTCCTCGTAGAAGGCCGTGCGGGTATCCAGAGCCACCGTGCTCTCGCCGATCACCGTGCCGGTGTAAGCATTCAGTTCGGCCACGTACGGCGCCATCAGGGTCTCCAGACCGGGATCGGCTGGCAGCAGGCCCGCTGGCAGCAGGCGACCTTCTCGCAGGATCATCTCATAGCCCCCGCCAGTCTTGGCCTTGAAGCCGACGTTAACCTTGCCCAGGTGGTAGGCATGCCGCTCAGCCTGGGCGATCAGGGTGCCCACCGTATTGGTGATCGAGGTGCGCAGTACGGCGGGGTCCAGCTTCGTGTGGCTGTGGCCGCCGATGATGACGTCAATCCCAGGCACGTTGTCAGCCAGGTAGACATCGGTATCCTCTGCCCTGGAACCTTCGTACGGAGAGTAGCCCAGGTGCTCCAAGGAAACCAGCAGGTCCGGGTCCTCGTTGGCTATGATCTGGGGCACCAACGTTTGCGCCGTTTCCCACCCTCCGGTGAAGGTCAGGCCCAGGATGTTGCTGGGCAGTTCGTAGCTCGGCACCCGCGGGTTGGTCAGGCCTATGACCGCGACCTTGAGGCCCCCCACGTCGAAGGTGACGTAGTCCTCCACATTGTCCTCGATGAAGCCGTAGCGGCCGTCATCGGTGACGTTGGCAGCCACCCAGGGGAACTCCGCCTGACCAAGTGCCGTGGCGAACGTCTCCCGCCCGAAGTTAAACTCGTGGTTGCCGATGGTGGAGACATCGTAGCCCATCAGGTTCATGGCCGCCATCATCGGGTTAGCCAGGGTGGTTGTGCCGCCAGGTGTAAGACCAGGGGCATTGCGGAAGTAAAAGGCGAAGGCGTTGCCCTGGATGGTGTCGCTGGCGCTCATCAGCAGGGCGTTGGGGTTCTTGGCCCGCTCGTGCTTGACCAGCGCGGCCAGGTAGGTCAGGCCGATGGGGTTGCCACGGTAGGTGTCGGTGTAGCCACGCCCGTGCTCGTCGTTGGTGTGCAGGATGGTCACCACCTTGTCCAGCTTGACGATGCGCCCTTCGACCTGGTGATCAATAGGCCCGACGTTGGCATTGTACCACTGGATGTACTCGTTGACCCCTTCCTGCATGTCGTAGTAGGTATCCCAGCGGTTGGTGCCTTCGGTAAAGGTGACCCAGCCGTCCCCACCAGGAGCCAGGAAGTTGTTGGTCACCACGCGGTAGGTCTTTTTGTAATCCAGCGGCTCGCCGTTTACCATCACCCCGTAAGCGCCCCAGGCGGTGGGTGTGGAGCAGTTGCAGTCGTTGTACCAGTACCAACTGGCCCCCGAGGTCTGGAGGACGCCCTTGTACAACGTGGCCGCCTGGTCCAGCAGGGCCTGGATCTGCCAGCCGGTCAGGTCCATCAGGTACAGGGTGTTGCCAAAGGGCAGGACGTTGAAGGTGGCGCCCCAGGTGATGGTGTAGGGCAGGGTCGCGCCCTCAGGGATGGTGATGTCGGCCCGCAAGCCTCCGGGGTTGGTGAAGGCGATGTCCACCGAGCCGTTGAGCTCGCCATCGTCGTACATGTCGGCCTTCCACAGCATGCCGTCGGTCACCAGGTTGCCCATGTTGGACTCGGCGTTGTAGTTCCGCACCAGGCTGACGTTGGTGTAGCCTACAAACTTCTCAACGTAGGGCCGCACGATCTCGGCCCAGTAGGCCACCCGCGCCTGCACCTTCGGATCCGGCGTGAGAGTGTTATTGATGGTGATCAACTGGTAGCGGTCTATGGTCAGGGACCTGGTGGTAGGGTCAATGCTCACGTCGGCCCGACCCAGCCAGCGGCCGTAGAAGCCAGCGCACACAATGGCCGTGTCCCCGACCATCACTGGTGCCGAGAGCGCCTGGTGCTGGTGGCCACCGATCATCAGGTCCACCGGCTTGCCGGCAGCAATCAGCTCCTGGGCCACGGTCTTGAGACCCTTGTACGGCCCGCTATCCTCGGTGCCCATGTGAGCCAGGACGATCAGGGCATCGGACTGGGCCTTGACCTCGTCGTAGTAATGCAACACGGTCGCGGTCAGGTCCTTGAACTCTAACCCCTCTGTCGTGCCCTTGAGGGTGACCTGCGGGGTCTCGTCGGTGATCAGACCGATGATGCCCAGGTCCACCCCGCTCTTGCTCAGGATGACGTAGGGCTCAGTCCAGGTTGGATGCTCCCACTCGGTCCCCTCCAGCACGATGTTGGCCCCGACCCAGAGGAATTCCGACTGCGTCGTACGGGTCTGCAGCACATCCTGCCCCTTGTCGAACTCGTGGTTGCCGTAGGCGGCGACGTCGTAGCCGATCATGTTGTAGATGTCAATGGCGCTCTCGCCCAACAGCAACTGCGAGATAGGCGCCGCGCCCAGGTAGACGTCGCCCGCGTCCAGCAGGAATACGCTGCCCTCACCAACCTCGGCCCGGATGTCGTTGATCTTGCCGGCCATGTAGGCTGAGCCGCCGCGACCCCTGGCGTCGGTCTCCAGATAGCCGTGGAAGTCGTTGGTGTGCAGGATGGTGACCTCGAACGGCGGGACGTAGGTGTAGCTCTTGAAGATGAGCGGCAGGAAGATTCTGGCCGTGACCGTTACCGTGTCGGCCTCCTCTACCTGGAATACCTCCTCGTTATCGAAGAAGTAAGCTGCCACGTCAACGTCGCCGCCGCCGACCGTTACCTCGACGGAGAAGCCGAAGGGATCAGCTCCCTGGCCAGTAGCCAGGCTCTTGATCCAGACGATAGAGCCCACCTTGCCAGTGGCGCTGGAAGCCAGCTCCCTGACAGCTCCCCACCCGCCGTAGGCGTATACCTTGGCCAGTTCCTCAGGCGAGAGGCCGCTGGGCACAGGCACCGCGCCACCGAACGCGCTCCTGGGCACGTATTCGACCTTCCTGGTATCCAGCGGGATGACGACGAGAGCGTCAACCTTGCTGCCGATGTTCTTCTCGATGTCGCAGGTGTAGGTCAGCTCATCGCCCTTCTCAGCCTCGGTGGTATCCACCTCGAAGGAGACGTCCAACTCCTTCAGGCTGTTCCAGATGCGCACCTTGCCCCAGGAATCATCGGCTGCCTGCTCGATCACCTTCACGTGCCAGCCGTACTGGGCGTCGTAGTCGCCCGGATTGCCGGTTCCACCATCGTAGCCCAGGCCGGTCCTGGATCCGAGCCAGTAGCAGCCCAGGTAGCCAGTGTAAGGCCCACTCAGGTAGGGGATGCAGTTAAAGCGGAACTCTTGATCCGTCGTGTTGCCGGTTCCCTTGTACCCTGGGGACTTGAGGGGATAGAATCCCGTGGCCGGAACGACGGCGCTGGCATCCCACTGCTTGGTTACCCACCTGTAGGCCGCGGCAGGTGTGTAGGCCGGGCCGCGCGATACGTACTCAGCGCCCGGATAGTAGCCCATGGAGTCGTGGAACTCCCTCACTGCTGGCCGGCCGGAGAACTGTGCCGTCTCTTGCACGTAAGGTGGCTTCATCGTGAAGTCCACCGTGTCCTCTACCGTGAACGGCGCATCGCGCATCTGGGAACGGTGGGTCACGTTCCCGCCCTCGTTGTTGTAGCCATAGGCTACCTTCCACGGATCACGGTACGGGTCGGGGTGCGCGTCCACCACCAGCATGCGTCCCTTGGGCCCGAAGCTGGGGTCGTCGAACAGGTAATGCCAGACTTCGTTGTCGGTGTAGAAGTTGTTGTTGTACCACACCAGCAAGTCGGAGTTGGCCGGGCCGAAGCGCCAGCGCGGCTCACCCAGGGCCCTGTCGTAGCCGCCATTCTCACCCACGTTGCGCCACTGCAGGTAGAAGTTGTGGGTGAAGGTCTGCGTGCCGTCGCTGCGCTGCCAGGGATCCTGGTAGTCCCACTTGGCGTCGCCAGCTTCGGCGTCATCCTCGAACAGGACGGTGGTGTCTGCCGTGACCTTCACGTTGTCCACGAAGGCGCCGCTGTAGAGGCTAGCCCAGTCGGTCATGTACCAGAAGCGCAGGTAGATGCTCTGGCCGGCGTACGCGCTCAGGTCGAACTCCTGCACCTCAGGATCGGGCCAGTTCTCGTTGTAGCCGTAGAAGCCGCCTATCCCAGCGCCACATAGATCCACGGGGAAGCCGTAGTACCCGCCGATCCAGCTCGGATCGTGCTCGCACTGGGTGTTCTCGTTGGTGAGGGTATCCCAGTCAACACCAGAAGGCTCTGGCGAAGGAACGGTCGAAACCTGGATCCACAGGAAGTCCCACTCGTCCTCGATGTCGTAGACCAGGTCGAAGGACAGGGTGGCCCCTCCAGCGGGGATGGCGATGGGGTCCACGGTGGTCATCATGGCGTTGGCCAGGTTTTCCTTGCCGCCCCACCAGTAGTAATCCCCCTGCCAGACAGGCACCGGCTGGTCGAGCACGCCCTCAGGCAACACGATCTTGACCCCACGGTACATGTCTTCTCCACCGGGGAAGCGGCTGGCCTGGCCCAGGATGACCTCGTAGACCTGGTCGGGGTCGGTGATGACGACGGGGTCGAGCCAGCCCCAGTTGTCCAGATGCCACGGATCCACCGCCGGCGGCTCAAAGCCGATGGGATAGCCCGTCCAGTCGTCGGCCATCAGCGTCCAGAAGCCGGCCGAGGTCTCGCCTTGGTCGTAGGCGTACAGGTCGTCCGCGCCCAGGTTGTGGCCGTACTCGTGGGCAAAGACGCCAATGCCACCGTTCTCCGGCATCATGATGTACGGGCCAGCGGAGATACCTGGCGCTACTTTGTAAGGCGGAGAGATGGCACTGGAGTGTGACCACAGGGAGGCCTCGCTGTAGTCGGTGCGGTTGAGCAGCGTGGTGCTGTCCTCCTCGCCGTAGCCGGAGTGGACGATCCACAGGCGGTCAATGATGCCATTGCCGTCCAGGTCGTAGTTGGCCCAGTCGAAACCGGGGATGGTATCCTTGATGGCGTTGACCGCGTCCAGAGCGTCCGTCACCAGCGTCCTGGCGCTGCCTGCACCGGGGATGGCCGCGTGCCAGCGTCCTCCGCCGGAGCGAGCGCCGGGGCACTCGTCGGCCCCGTACCACCAGGTGGAGTGAGGCAACTGCAGCCAGCCGATGACGTCGCCGGTGATGGTGTACCTCCCATCGGACAGGTCTTCGAAGTAGTCCCTCACCGACTGGCCGGTGAAGTCTTCATGGACCAGCGAACCATCCACGCGGGTATAGTGGAAGGTGACGCCCTCACCGAACAGGAAGCCCTCGAACCACTCGGGGCTGAAGTCCTCGGTCCAGATGGTGTCACCTGACCGATCTTCCTCCGAAAGTGGTCGTGGGATGTCGTTGTGCGCCGGGCCGGTGTAGGTGAACACCGTGGTCTGGGTGATGATGTTGGAGCAGTTGCCGACGATAACGTTGCCCTGCGCATCATACACCGCTTCGTTCGGGTTGGCCCTGCCATACGGGTCCCAGGTGGAGACGCCGGCTTCCCAGGTGAACACGTCGGTGCCGGCGAACTCGACCAGGATGACCAGCACGCGGTCGGTGCCCTCCAACTGCAGGGCCTGGGCCTCCGCCGTCTGGCCAGCTTCCAACAGTCGTTGCCGTTGACGGTTGCGCAGGTAGTCCTTGACGTTGGGCTGGTCAATGGGCTTGGCCCGACGGACGGCGGGCCTCAGGCCTACATCCTCCGGCGGTTGCACTATAACCGGCGCCTTTTCCCCTTCAGGGAAGGGTGGCTTGGCCAGAGCCGGGGTGACCATGGCTAGCACCATAATCACCGCCGCCGCAATGGGTAATAGAGTTAACAGTCTTTTACGCATTTCTTTCTCCCTTTCTTAACTAACTTTGATCTTCTCGGTAGCGTGTTGACTTTGTTCCTAAAAGTGCCAGCTATCACCCCCTTTCGCCAAGTTAGACACACGGGACTGAAAACAAAAACGCGCCAAGGCAGGCAAAGAAACACCCCTCATGGCGCAAGTTCACTTGAGGAATCATCATGGGCCAGAATTGAGCTTTTACGCTGGTGAAGATAGGATAGCGAGGATGGTTGACGGCCTCGGGTCCCCATAGTTGTGGACCTCCTCGAGCTTCTTGATGGCACTCTAATTATACTAAACTAGTAGAAATTTGTCAATTGCCCTTGAAAGCCCGGTGAATTTTTTAAGGTTCTGCTGGCCCCCAATCCGAAATGCACTGAGGTCCTTCCCAGTTTGATTTCCAACGGGTTTTGTGCGATAATATAGAAGACTGGGGGAGATGAATCACGATGACTAACGAGTCTGAGAGCCTTACCGAACGCGAACTGGAGGTCCTGCGACTGGTAGCCACCGGGGCCAGCAATCAACAGATCGCTCGCCAGTTGTTCATCAGCGTCAACACGGTAAAGGTTCACCTGAGAAACATCTTTGCCAAACTGGGGGTGCAATCGCGCACCGAGGCCACCCTTCACGCTATCAGGGAGGGATGGATCGAGGGCGTTGAGCTCGCCGAGGAGGCAGAAGCGCAACCACCACGGCCTCGATTCACCTGGCAACTCGGGATGGCGATCGTAGCGGTGGCCTTGCTGGCGATGGCCGTAATCTCCCAGGCGGTTATTCGTCCCCCTGCCAATTCGGCTCTGCTCACCCCTGAAGCAATTGCCGCCACGGTGGGTGCTTCGGTGCAGCGCTGGAAGGCCCGCGCTCCCCTGCCCATCCCCCGAAGGGGACTGGCCCTGGTTGCCTACGAGGGCCGCGTTTACGCCATCGGAGGGGAGTCGGCCGACGGGGTGAGCGGAACTGTCGAGAGGTACGATCCTCAGACCGATAGCTGGACGTCCCTGGCCGACAAACCCACGGCGGTGGCCGACGTAGCGGCTGCCCTCATTGGGGGCGAGATCTACGTGCCCGGCGGCCGCACCCTCTCCGGAAACTCAACCGCCGTCGTAGAAGCCTACCACCCGGAAACCGACACCTGGAAGCGCAAGGCTCCGTTGCCGGTGGCCCTCAGTGCCTACGCCCTGGCCGCGCTGGAAGGCAAGATGTACCTGTTCGGCGGCTGGGATGGTTCCGCTTACGTGGATTCCGTCTACGAGTACGACCCGGCTCAAGACGTTTGGACAGCCAAGACCCCCATGCCCACCGCGCGGGGATTTGCCGGCGCCGCCGTCGCCGACGGCAAGATCTACGTGATCGGGGGGTACGACGGCCAGGAGGATCTGGCCACCAACGAGGAATACGTGCCCAGCCAGGACGGTGGGCAAGGGAATCCCTGGACGGTGAGGTTGCCCATGCCAGTTGGAAGGGCCGGATGCGGCGTCGCCGTGGCCGCCAACATCATCCACGTCATCGGCGGCGGTTGGGAGAGAGAGGTGGCGGACGGAGTCAAGTACAACGTGCGTACCGACGAATGGGAGACCTTCGAGGTTCCCGTGAGCGGTCAGTGGAGGAGTTTCGGCCTGGCCCTGGTAGATACCAAGATGTACGCCGTCGGTGGTTGGAATGGGGACTACATGGACGCTAACCAGGAGTACACGGCCATCTACACCATTATCCTGCCGATGCTCGAATCACGGTGAGCCACCAAGGAAGGTGGGTAGTGACGGCTTTAGCCGTTCTGACGACTGAAGTCGCTACTACATCCCGCAGATTTTGGCCAGGCTCATATAGAAAAAGTCCCTGAACCTGCAAAGGTTCAGGGACTTTTTGATCTAGCAGAGCGGTGAGGTTGGCCCTATGGTGCCAGGCAGTTGTAGCTGTACTGCCAGTCGCCGTCGTTCCTGGCTATGTTCTCCTCATTGACCACGCCCATGATGGGGGCAGCGGAGCTGGTGACGGTAGCCGCGCCGCTCCAACCGGCAGCATGGGCTTCCAGGAACTGGAAGAACTGAGCGGACTGACCGGGCAGTACGTTGGTGGCTGAGGCCGACAAACCATCGGAGTAGCTGACCGAGATGTTCGTGGCCACTGTGCCGACGTTCATCACCGTGAGTGCGGTGTCGTAGCCGTAGAAGGACTTGAACAGAGCCGGCGCGACAATGGTCATCGCCCCACTCGAAGCAGCGTTGTAGTTGGAGGCCTTGACAGCCGAAAGCTGGGCGACCACAGCTACCACATTTGTTGCGCTGCTGGTAACAGTAGCAGACCCGGCCCATCCAGAGGCATGCCCCTCAGTTGGCTGATAGAACATGGCAGACGAGTTCGGCCCCACGCTGTTTACCGTCTTAACGATGCCATCGCTGTAGGTAACAGTGATGTTCGTAGGCACCGTGCCGACGTTCTGCACCTGGATGGAGCTAACATAGCCGTAGTAGGCGTTGAAGACGGCCGGTGCGTACAGGGTGGTACCACCATCGGCGGCGGCGAAGGCATTGTAGGTCTGAAGCACCGACCCGGTCATGTTGTTGACCATACCCGCCAGGTTGGAGCTTGACGTCACCTTGACCGAGCCGTTGAACCCGCTGGGGATGCTGCCCGTGGTAGGAGTCAGCGTATCCAACTCGACGATGGCCGAGGCGTTGGCCGCCACGTTGGAAGCCACATAGGTGGCAATGGACGCGCCCGCCTGGTTAAAGAACTCAAAGTTGATATTCGCCGTAGCTCCCGCGTTCTGCACCACCAGTTGGCTGTTGAAGCCATAGAAGGCTTTCACTGCCACGGGCATGTACAACGTGGTGGCTGTCTCGGCTGCCCTGATGCCCGTGTAGCTGCCCCTCAGGATGCCGGGCGGCTGGTCGTAGCCTGGGCCGGAGCCCGCGTTCTCGTTGACGATGGCCGCGATGTTGCGCTCGGAGCTGACCACCGCCGAGCCCCTGAATGAGGTGGCGGCACTATCGGGTAGGATAGCGGGAACGTAGTACGTTCTCGCACCCCCTGCGGGAATGGGTGTGGGGTCAGTAAAGGTGTGCACCAGAGCGCCGGCTGTGTTGTAGAATTCGATAGTCACCGTCGCCGGCTGGGTGTCCAGGTTAGCCACCTGGATACCAGCCACCCAGGGAGCCGACCCATCCCCAAAGACCACTGCGGGGGTCATGGCAGTGACTATCAGGATGATAGCTACCGCCAACTTTAGTAGTGTTCTTTTCTTCATAGTCTATTCCCTCCTTAAAGGTATTTTGCTAATAGTTTATCACATAAGTATCCAGTTGTCAATACCACTTTCAGGCTATTGCGTTCTAACTGAAACCAAGCGACAAACAAGTAAGGCAACGAAGGTCCAAAAAACCTCGCTCAGCGTCATCCAGAGCCTGAAAATCAAAGCAATGACTATCGCTATCTCAAAGGGTACGTAATAGCTCAGCAACAGCGAAAGGGATACCTCCCGAATGCCCAAACCAGCAGGGATGAAAAATGCCAGATGGCTGATCACGCCGGAGATCACCAGGAAGCTGGCCACCGCGGGCAAATGGGCCAGCGGCACGGGGAAGATCATGTTGGTCTGCAGGTAGAAGGCAAGCCCGCCCAGCAGCCAGGCACAGGCGTAGAGCATTATCCAGGCCAAAGCATCTCGGCTTCTGATCAGGCTGATATTCTCAGCTCGCTCCTTCAAAACATACCTAAGAGCAGCATGAAGTCCTGGGGGGTAGAGAACCACGAATCCCAAGGGGATGAGAAGCAACAACAGGTAATTCAAGGGGCCCACGTACATCCGGCCAGAGCAGATCGTCAGGGGCAGATAAACCAACAACCCTGAGAAAGCAGCCAGGGCCAACTCCCACAAACTTCCCAGCGCGGTCAACGACTTGGCAACTCCCTTCTTCTCATAGAAATAGGCTCTCCCCAACACATACCAGAACGTACCTGGCACATACTTGGCCAGGCCGGAGTAGCAGTAGATCTGAAGATTTTCGACGTAATCCGAGAACCCACCCAACCGACCGATGACCAGGCTCCAAACGCTGGCTATCAGGATAAAAGCTACCGGGTAGATGGCAGAGGAGGCCAACAAGTAACGATGATCAATACGCCACTCATACCGAGCAAGTTCCTGCCAGTTGCGATAGAGACCAAGGCTAAGGAAGAGAAAAGCGGCTCCAGCGACAACAAGCGCAGCGATGGTCTTCAGCCCTCTGTTTTGGCCCACCCGATCTGCTAATCCTGCCAATCCATGTTCTCCCGCTTGATGCAAGTCATCGCAATGATCGGTCCCGCGCCCAGCCTATCCACGAGATAGAAGTAAGGAGAAGCCATCAGCCGGGCCAGTTTGGTATATGAAAGCCAAAGCAGGAATCTCCTAAGAGACCTTTGAGACATTTTCTCCTCTAGCAGAAACTGCAAGCTCAGGACAAACGAACCATGGCTACCAAAGAAGCATCCTTCCTCCGCTATCTTGAAGCCGGTCTTCGCCAGAAGTTTCTCCAGAGCAGGGCGAGGGAAGGTGTAAAGATGGCGCGGCATGTCTAGACCTACCCAAAACTCGCCGAAAAGCTTGGCGTCAACGCTGTCCCAGTTGGGGATGGAGAAGACCAGAAGGCCGTCATCCTTCAACAGCCGGAAAAGCTCTACCAAGGTGGCCAGTGGATCATGGAGGTGTTCCAAGACGTGCCAGAGGGTGACGGCGTCGAAGTAAGCAGCAGGGAATTTGGCTTCTTCCAGCTCCCCGACCAGCACTTCCAGGCCGAATCGTTCCCTGGCATAAGCTGCCGCCCTCTCGCTGATCTCTGTCCCGAAAGCCTGCCAGCCGCGCTGCCTCATCCCACTCAGGAAGTGCCCAACCCCGCAACCCACATCGAGGATGCGCCCTGGCCCTTTCCTTTTCGTGATCATCCGGCATCTCTTGGCCACGCCATAACGATAGTCGAGGCCAGAAAGAAAACTCTTAGCCTGTTCGATGTCCTGGGCGTATGGTTCGTAGTCTGGCGGGTAATACTGGCCCATTTCTTCCCTGGTCGGCCTGGGGTTAAGATAAATCAGCCCGCACTGTTGACACTTCACCAGCCTGAAGGGGCCGCCTAATCCATGCAACCTGTCTCGGCCTTCATACAGGACAACGTAGTTATCGGATTGGCATACGTTGCAAGCGATCTCTTCCACCTAGCCCAGCTTTCGACTAATCAATACGACGCTGCTGGTGAACACCTCGCGCAATAGGGGTATCTTGGTAGCAAAAGACAGGACAGGGCGTAGTATCCCGGCCATTTCTACTCCTACTGGACGATATGTCTTACTCACAACCTCCAAGGGGCTGGCCCTGAGGACACGCTCAAAACCGCCCACGGTGAGCTTGTTCACGTGAGGTAGCTCGACTGCCCCGGCCAGATCAATCCTGGCAAAATCTGGGAGGCTGGCATGGATATGCTCGGTCTCTTCAATCGCTCTGGCCACATCGAGCAGGGCCTTCTCCGAAAACAGCACCTGACACCACGGAAAACGTATCCAATCGGTCAGATGAGCCCCCCAGGGGCTGAAGTAAGGCGGAAAACTTATGAAAACCCCATCCCCTGGTTTGGTAACCCTCTGCATTTCTCCCAACACTCTGGCGGGGTTCGCTAGGTGCTCGAAGGTGTAAGTAGAGATGGCTGTATCGAAGCTGTTGTCTGCAAAAGGCATCGCTGCCGCGTCGGCCACCACCAGCGAAGGGCGCTGGCTGCTGTCTGGCTGGCGTTCCGCAAAGCAGGATCGGGCGATTCGAAGGTTGGTCTGGCTGATGTCCAGGCCGGTCACGGTACGCGCCCCTTTCTGGAGATAGAACAACCCCTTGCCTCCCAGACCGCAGCCCACATCGAGCACGCTCTTGTCCTGAAGGTTGATGCAGGGTCGAAACGCCGAATACGAACGCTCTGCCTGCTCGAACTCCCATTGAAAGTACGCCTCGGCTCCCGTTTTTGCCGCCGCCAACTCCGCGAAGGACCCATAAAGCCGATGGAATAGTCTGTTCAACAAGAAGATTAGCTTCTCCTGTAGCTTGATCCTCATTGCGGTTCCTTGGCAGCGAACTCTTTCCAGCCATCGCGCAGCCCCTTGAGATAGGGGACTAGATACTGGATATTTCCCTTCACCGTCTCGCGGGCCAGCACCCAAAGGGCAAAGAGAGCCAGCGACAGGCGCGGTGGCTGACAATGCTTGAGGTAAAAGGGCACGACGTATTTGCCCAGGTAGTACCACTTGAGGGGCGATTTCTCACCAGTGCTGGCCGACACCTTGTGCCACATCACGGCCTGGGGCACGTAGACGATGCGGTAGCCACCGCGCCGAACCCGGGCCGAGAAGTCGTAGTCCTCGTGATACATGAAAAAGGCCGGATCGAGCAGCCCCACTCGCTCGAAGGCTTCTCGCTTGACCAGCATCGCGCAGCCGGTGGCGAAATCCACCTCCCGCCGGGCACTATACGCCGCACCCTCCTCTCGACCGAAGCCGATAATGGTCACCCGAGGCGGGAAACGGCGCCACCTGGCTCCCGCCGACCAGAGCCGCCTCTCCTCACCATGGTAATAAATCTTCGGCACCAGCATTCCGATCTGAGGATCCAACTCCCCCACGGCGACCAGTTCAGTCAACAAACGCTTATCCACCAGGGTGTCATTATTCAGCAAGAGAACGTAGTCAGCGCCCTGTCGTAAAGCGTGCTCAATGGCGATGTTATTGGCCGGCGCGAATCCCAGGTTATCTTCGTTGCCGATCACCTCCGTGGCAGGAAACGCGGCCCTGATGGCCTCGAGGGAACCGTCGGTGGAGCCATTATCTACTACCAACGGGCGATAGTTTGCGTAGTCTGAGTTTGTGAGGGCTTTCAAACACTCAATCGTATCGCCGGCCCGATTCCAATTGACGATCACAACGTAAATCAACGGGGACTCTGCAATGGTATCAGTTTTCCCAAATCCCATCGTGTTGCATCACTCCTGAAGACGGGAAACCTCGGGGCGATTGAAACCGACGTTTAGCCCTGCTGAATAAACGTTGCCACGGCTGTCTGTAACAAGGCCCAGATAGGCCCACTGGCCGATGCCGCCTAAAACGTGGGGAGTAACTGGCGACGCTCCGTCCCATCGGCCATAGTGATAGATCTGAACGTCCCGAGATTCACCTCCAACCCGCCACAAGAGGTAAAGATCCCCTTCCTGAACAATAGCCGCATCGTCAACGTTCAAAATGAAGGCGGGGGGAACGATGATTTCCGGTTCAGACCACGCACCGCTTTGGGCTTTGGACTTTGAGCTTTGGATTTGGCTTGCGTCCCATTGGCTATACCTGATCGTTCCCTCTCGCCCCCCAGGCTGCAGCCAGACGAGGTGCACGTTCTCGTCAATCACCAAGAGCGGGTCTTTGGATGTCTCCTCGTCATTAGAGACGTTTACGGGCCTCGACCAGATCTTCCCATCCCACCAACTGTGATAGACCTCGCTGTTGACAGGCCCGTGAAACTCGTGCCAGGCCAGGTGTAGATGGCCCTCTTCATCAACGCTCAGGGTATGGTAATCCACATTCCAGCCGCCTTCGCTAACGCGAGTTGTGCTTGACCAAGATTCGCCATCCCAATAACGGTGATAGATGTCATACCGTCCCCCTGTGCTGCTCAGCCACACAAAATGTATTCCCCCCGCCTGGGTGGTAGCCAGGCTGGGACGATTGGCGTAGTCTCTGCCGTCGGAGATGAGAACAGGCTCTGCCCAGGAGTCACCATCCCAATGGCTGTAGAATAGGTCGCTGCGGCTAGGGCCACTGAACCGAGACCAGGCCATGTGGAGATGACCTGCGCTGTCAATTAGAATCGCATGCTCGGCGTTTTCAGATGACAGGTCGGCGATAGGGACAGTCTTCAACTCCGACCACGAATCGCCTCCATCGGCGGAGTGGCGGTACACAAAATCTTTCCCACTGCCCGCAGCAACATCTCCTAACACGTAGACATGGCCGTCACTGGCAGCGACAACAGGGTATCGGCCCGCGCCTATCTCTATCGAATCGAACGAGGACTCTCCAGCCCATTTCTGGTACAGAATCCGCGATTCCGCCAGCGGCTCGACGTACCAGGCGACGTGCACGTTTCCCTCGTCATCGGTGGCGACGCTCATGGGATCACGCTTTCTCGGGCCGACGGCTGTGTTTGAGGGATTCAACAGGGTGGGACCGGGGATCTTTGTCGGTTCCACGGTGATAGCGGTAGCAGTGGCAGTCGGTACTGCCTTAGTGGCCACCTCGACTGTCACCTCCAATCGTGGAGTGGTCCTGCATCCACCCAGAACCAGCGCTAAACAGATCAGAAACACAACGATGAAATGGACACGTTTACCTTCCATCACTTCGCCTCCTTCAGATTGTACACCTTAACAAACTTTTGCACCAGCACGTCCCAATAGTACCTCTCCCGCAACCTCAAGGCCGCTTCTCCCATCGCTTGAGCCAAATCGCTGTCTTCCACGATTGCCAGAATCCCTTCGGCCAAGGCTTGGGCATGGCCAGCTTCTACCAGCAAGCCCGCCTCACCGTCACAGAACTTCCCCCCCAGGGTTGGGGGGGATTGAGGGGGGGCACCCAGGATGCTTCGGCGATCACCGACGTCGCCCGTCACCACCGGCGTGCCCACAGCCAGGCTCTCGAAGATTTTGAGAGGGGATCTGGCACGGGCGGTCAAGTCGTCGTGGACAGGTTCGACAGACACGTCGGCCATGGACAGGTAGTATGGCACTGTCTCCGGGCTCACTCTTCCCACGAAAATACTGGCATCCCCAAGGCCCAGTTCCTCGGCCCGCCGGCGCAGGAAATCGTAGTCCTCCCCGCCACCCGCCAGGATCAGAACGGTATCGTCACATCGTCCCCTGACGATAGCGAAAGCCTCCAGAAGCAGGTCTACGGGATGGTTCACCAGACTCATGCTCCCCACGTACGCTACCACTTTTTTGTCATCCAAGCCCAATTCCCGCCGAAGGTGCTGCACCTTTCCCAGGTCAACGTTCGCGAAGCGATCCCTATCCACGCCGTTGGGCACGTATACGATCCTGTCCTCGGGAAAGCCGAGGGCCACGTTCCTCTCGTGGGTGAACCGCGTGTTCACCGTCATCCCGGAGGCGAAACGAGGCAGGTGGTCCTCAAACAGGGCTACCACTGCCCGCTGCCACCGTCCAGAAAAGCGGTTGGAGTCGGCCTCGTAATCGTCGCAGTCCAGGTACAGGCGCTTCCCCCGCAGGAATTTCGCGCCCAGGGCAGCCACTCCGTTGATGGGATGCGGCTTCCCCAGGTGGATGGCGTCGGTTTCCTCTAACAGGGCCCTGAAGCTCATCCGCAGGCTCGAAGCCAGGGCCACCCTCGCCAGGCCAAAGGTGCTGAAGTAGGTCTTCTGGCTGCCTACCTTGCGCACGTGCATCTGACCCACGTAATGCACTCTGACCCCGTTCACCTGGAACCGCTGTTGGGAGAGGCCGACAAGATCAGGATGCAGGGCTAGAACGCTCACCTGGTGGCCCAGCCTGGCCAGTTCCTTGGTCAGGGGGAAGTAGCGCCCCAGCCCGGAGGAGTCTTCTAAGCTCTGGGTAAGAAGAAAGGTGATCTTCATAACACCCCCACCCTGCCCTCCCCCGTGCAACAGGGGAGGGTGATGGAGAAGTCCTCGATGAGACGGACTAACCCTTCCCAGGACAGGGCATTCTTACGAATTTTGACATTTGCAGCCATCTGGGAAGCATGGTCTTCTCTGAAAAACTCCACAATCGCTGCGGCCAGGGCCTGACTGTCCCCGGGCGGCACGATGAAACCTGTCTCTCCATCGCTTACCACCTCAGGAAGCCCTCCCACGTGGGTGGTGATCACCGGCTTGTCGAAAGCATAGGCCAGGGAAACGATAGCGCTCTGGGTGGCGTCAACGTAGGGCAGTACCACCACATCTGCCGCTGAAAAGTACAAGCCAACCTCCTCGTTGGGGACATATCGGTCAACGACCTCCACGTTCCTTAGTAACCCCAGCTTCTCTATTGCCTTGAGATACGGCTCTTTATCCTCCCAGAACTCCCCGACAATCAGGAGCTTCACGTGCAAACGCCGCAATACCTCTGGCATGGCTCGGATCAGATACTCCAGCCCCTTGTACTTGCGCACGAAGCCAAAGAACAGCATCACGGGACCGTTGAGGCCCAGGTTTCTTTTTGCCGTGTACCCCTCCATGGCCTCCGATCCAAAGGCATCGTAGATGGGAAGCGCCGTCCTTCTGATCTCCGCCTCAGGCAACAGCCTCTGCAGGTCCTCCCAGTCCTTTTGGGATTGAACGATGAAATAATGCCCCTGTCCCAAGGCCAGTTTAGCTGAGAGCCTGTCAATGACACTCCCCTCGTGGGGCAGGACGTTATGGCAGATAAACAGGACTCTGGTGGGCGTGAACTTCCGCACCAAGAAAGCGATGCTGGCAAACGTTAAGGCCCAGTACGGCACCCACCACTGGATGATCAAGGCGTTCGGCCGCTCCCCCTTTATCCGTCGAAAGGTCTGCAGCCAGGTCAGCGGGTTCGATGGGTCGAGCAGATACTCGCACTCGGCCCGCAGGGGGAAACGACTGGGATCCTTGTCCGTCTTGCCAGGAAACAGAAAGGCAGGGTATTGTCTCTTGAAAGAATATAGCTTCACCTCGTGGGCAGCTTTCAAATGATGATATAGCAAGGTGGTGTAGTGGGAGATGCCGCCCCGATAGGGATAGGTTGGCCCGATCAAAACGTATTTCATCGCGTTCTCTTAACGATCAGGTCCGCCAACAAGCCTATCGCTCCCACCTGGATGGCGGTCAGGATCAGCATCAGGGTGACCCCAGGGACATAGAAGCCACGATAGTAGATGATATCCCGCACCAGTTTGACCGCGCCAACCACGATGAGAGTGAGGGCCACCGGCAAAAACACCTTGAGGGGATTGAAATACATGATGGTCCGCACTACCAGGGAGAGGTAGTTATACGTATCGGCGATGGGGCGGAAAGATGACTTACGTCCCTTTCTCCTGTAATAGTCTATGGGGACGAACTTGACCGCGTAGCCCTCGGAGAGGAAAGCGATGGTCTGGGTGCCCACCCAGGAGTGCGTGGTGGGCAGAATATCCAGAAACCTCTCGGTGACGCTCTTCTTGAAGACACGCAGGCCGGAGTTCAGATCCGGGATCCTGACCCCTGTCAGATACGAGGCCAGCAGGCGGATAAAGAGCTTGGTGGGGGAGCGCAGCCACCTCAGGCTGCCGGCCTCCATCCTTCTGGCGCCGATGACCATGTCGCACTCGTCCATTCCCTCGCTCCCGCTCGGGACAAGGTGGGCCAGGAGGCGGGGGATGTCCTGGTTGGGATACGTCCCATCGCCGTCGGTCATGACAATCACATCGCCCCTGGCATGTTTGAGGCCCGTGGTGCGCGCCGCCCCCGTGCCGCGATTATAGGGGTGCTGGATGAGCCTCACCCCCTCCCGCTGCCGCACGATCTCCGCGCTGGCATCGGTGGAGCCATCGTCCACCACGATGATCTCCCAGGGGACGTCGCTTCCGCTCATAGTCTGGATGATCGTGTCCAAATCGTCGCCGATGGCCCCTTCCTCATTATACACCGGAATGATAATGCTGATCATTTCCATGTTGAATTCCTTTCCCGTAACTACCTATTGGGCATCACCGATGTACTACGATGTTGTGGACAAGAACTCTGTCTCCCTGAGGCTGTCCATCTTCATCAAGAATGGACAAACGCTGGCCAGTGACCAATTCATACATTCCCACCTCGATTTGATACTCGCCTGTTGGCGCATCGGCTTCCACCAGCAGTTCGTAATCGTCTTTGATAACTTCTCCTGCACCCCAAATTGAGGTAGGATAGTCGTCACCCAGAGGTTGGTTATCCTTTTGGGCCCAAACTTGCTCTTTCTCGTCCAAAAGATGGGTGAAAACGGTGTAATCTTTCTCCATCTTCTTCCGTGCCTGCCAATACAAAGTCAGGTGGAGGGGCTCTCCTGGCTTGACCATTAACGGAGTCAGGTCATAGCCGAGGAGGGTCACCTGATTGCCCAGATTAACCTGTAAGGGCTCTTGGATGGCGTACTCTACACCCGCAGCTAAGGGAACTTTTATAGGAACCAAGGCGATCGTATCTCCCAACAGATTACCTGCTCCGTCGAACACGGGCAACAATTCATCTGTGGCCAGGGAGTACAGGCCAATCGTGATTTGATACTTGCCCGGCGGGATGTCCATCGGCGCAGTTATAATGTGTTCATCTTTCACTCTCTCCCCTGCTTGCCACAAAGTGGTGGGGTTGCCCCCGTGCATCGGGTCACCAACCTGCTGGCCCCATCCCTGTCCAGTCCTGCTATTTGCCAGATATACCACTACTTTGTAATCCTCGGCCATCTTTTCCAAGCCTTGCCAATGCAGGGCCAGGTGAAGGTCCTCCCCAGGCTTGATGCTAGTTCGCTCAAGTTCATATTTGTTCAATCGGACCTTTCCGCCGACGATGAACTCGACTTCTCGTTGGATTGCGTAGGTAAAGGGGCTGGGCTTTCTTTCATAAATGGTCACAGGGCTTATCACGTCACGGGAGTTATGAATAACTTTCACAGGTTCATACATCTCTTGAAACCATTCCTGGTATCGAATGCCATCCCAGGCCGTGCCTCGTCCCCATGCTATGGCGTAGTCGGGTGAATGCCTTAGGAGGGAATAGACCACCGTTTGCCACCAGCCATATATATGCCTTGCTACATCGGGCGTGATCAGACCCATCGTATCAATGATGGTCCGCCTTGAATAGTAACCGATGGCCCCTATCTCGATGGTCGCTACACTGCTGTCTTCTTTGGTGTTTTCCCGGAGCCAATCGCCAACAGCTTTGTATGACTGGATTCTCGGCCAAGGTAACTCCCGGCGAACTATCGTCAGTGATTGCCACTGAGCAACCAGCACAGCAATCAAACAGAGGATAACTGCTGGGGTCAAGAGAAGCCCAAAGGATTTCTGTAATTCAAACTTACTCAGACGCTTAGGGATTGAAAGGGTAACCTCTGCCCCGATCCCGGCTAAAAGGAGCAACCCAACAGCGAGAGGGGCATAGTACCAGTGGAAATTGACCACGCCTAAAGCAATATAGCCCATCAGATAAAGAAACATCCAGGCAAGAAGGAGCAGCCAGTGTCTATTCCAACCCACGATTCCTAACAACCCAATTGTCCATAGGGGAATTAAAGCGTAATAGAGCTTACTGTGGTGAAGGAATTGGCGAACCAGAATCACCAGGCCAGATAGGAAAGGTGTTGCATCGCCCTCTCTGATCCTATAGACCTGCCCCATCTTCGCCGTTAAGCTATTGGGGAATATGGAGCCAAAGGTGACCAAGGAGTAAAGGAACCACGGGCTGACAATTAAGCCAAACAAGATCACTTGCCGGAGGGGAAAGTGCCTATGCCTGACAAGGTAGTCAGCGAGGATAACCATAGCCAGGAGGATCCCATCTCCCCTGGTCAAGACCAACACCGCCAAGAGGGCTGCTGACCAGTCCAAGTGCCCGGCAAAGTAGAAGTAAAGAACTGCCAAGAAGACAGCCATATAGAAGCAGGTCTCCATCCCTAGGGTTAAGGGCAGGAGCGGATTTGTAGCTATTAGGGCTGCACTAGCCAGGCCTGCCTTGCGCTGATTCAGGGTGCGACCTATGAGGCAAGCCAGGATAACGCAGAAAGCCCAGCTTACTACTCCGATGACATGGCTTGTCAGGGGAAAATCGCCGTAGAAGAGTCCCACGATGGCCAACAGGAGAGTATAGAGGGGTGTAGTGGTTCCCAGGACGGCTTCGCCGGGATTGTAGACAAAGCCCTTCCCCTCCGAGATGTTCCTGGCATAGCGGTAAGTGATGTAGGCATCGTCTACAGAGGAACCATCCAGGGAGAGGCCTGTAGTAAGAGTCAACAGCGTCAAGAAGGCCAGGAACAGCAAATCGGCATTTTGCGTAAAGGCTTTCTTTATGTTCCTGCTCTTTTGCATTAATATTCTACCCTCCGCCAACACTTGCTCCAAGCTCTCGGTACACCTGGCTAATCAGGCTGTATTTCTTATCCCAGGTGTGCTCCGCTAACACCTTCTGGTAGCCCGCTTCCCCGAACCGCCGGGCCAATTCCTTGTCCATCAACAGGGTAGCAATGCAATCGGCTAGGCGGGGCACGTCACCAAAGGGCACCAAGTACCCGTCCTCGCCGTGGCTGATAACTTCTGGAACTCCCCCGGCCAACGCCCCAATGACCGGTTTCTTGTAAAGCCACGACTCCAAATAGACAATGCCAAAGGAGTCTGTCCGCGAGGGCATAACGAAGACGTCGCCCGCATCCAGCAGATCCCTTTTGTCCTCATCAGAGATAAAGCCCAGGAGGCGGCATTTTTGCCGCACCTCATCGGGCAAAGCCTCAAAATAGCGGAGAAAATGGCCCATCGGGGGGCCGGCCAGGATCAAAGAGGCGTCATAGCCTCGTTCCCACAATTGTCTCATGGCCTCAATGGTGTGCTGACTTCCCTTATCATAAGCCTGGGCACCAAGCTGGAACACGATGGGGTTCTGGACGTTGTATTTCTCTCGAAACCTGCGGCCCGAGCCTCCTAATACCTCCTCCAGGTTGACCCCCACCCCTACTTTCACCATCTTCTCGTCAGGAACTCCTCTTTTAGCCAGGTAGTTCCGCTCTATTTGCGTCTGGACGATAACCTTATCGCTCCTCTTCACGATCGCGATCTGATGCTGCATAGTATAGTATTTTCTAACGATCTCATCGTCTGGTTCGCCGAGGTGAGTTAAGGGAGTGATGATGAAGGGGATTCGTCTCTTCTGAGCGAACCTGAAGGCAGCATAGACAAGCGAGTCGAAAGGGAAGCCAGTGGCATGAATTATATCATAGAAGTTGTCCAGCTTCAACTGTTTGTAAAGGCTCGGCACGAGGGGTGTGGTAAGGCATAGGGGGAACAACAACGCTGTGGTGTTCCAAGGCATTCCGGAAAGCCAGCTCATCACTCGCCTGGCGCCTCTGTAGATCAGACTGCACAAAGGATAATGACGAATAGGAAAACGGCGCACCCGAACGCCATGGTGGGTCTGATGCTTCTCCTTAATCCTGGTTTTGTTCTTAGCCCAGAGATGTTCCAAATCCCAGGCATCGGTAGTGTAAATGGTAACCCGATGGCCATCCCTCACCAGCCTCTTGGAGATTTCCTGGAAGTATAGCTCAGAGCCACCTACAAAGGGATAATATCTTGGAATGACGTGAAGTACATTCATCTCAGTCACTTCACTTCCCTATTTCGCGACTCACATGTGATAGTTAATGAAGAGCAAGAGGTTTTCTCCCATCCCCAGATGGAGAAGGTGAAAGCAAAGCGCCACACATACGGTGGGAAGAGTCGCGACTGGCCGATGATGCTGGAATCCCAGACCACTTCACCCTCGCGGCGGCCTTGGAATTCTCCTGGCCACCAGCCCGACGGGTCGTTCTGGGAAACGATGTAGATCTCCCTCCCCTGGCTTTGCCAGAAGCATATCGCGTCTTGCAGCGCGGCTACATCCGTCTCACCGCTGTTCAGCAGCAACGCATGGCGGCGGTAAAAAGACCACAGCGGCGCGGCGAACCAGCCTACAATGGAATCGTTCTGCTGAGGCTCAAACAGAACCACAGCGTGGGGGGAGATACGCCCTGCCAGCCGGTCCAGGAAGTCCCACGTGCCGGTTGCTTCCTGGTAGAGCCAGTAGGGTGCCGAAACGTTGATCAACGACACCAACACCAGTCCCGCCAGGACCATCGCGGGCCATCTCCCTCGGGGCCGCTGGCTGAGCCGGCGCAATCCAAAGGCGCCGAACAGCGCGAGTCCCGGCAACACCTCCGGCACCAGCCGGCGCAGCGCCACCGGGTACACCCTCGCTGTGGTGTATTGCCAGAAGAAAACCGCACCGAGAGACGCCACGAAGACAGTCAGGAGGAGCCGTTCAAGCCGAATGCGGTTTTGCCACAGTACGAGTACCACCCCCAGCGACGCAAGCCAGAAAAACAGGGGGCTCAGGTATTGCGCTGTCACAGCCATCAGTTCTTCGTCGTGCGTCGGGAACAGCTCCCCGTTCACCAGCGCGTATTCTGGTATCAACGGACGGATGTGCAGAGCATACGCAACGCCCAACACCGCAGCCAGAGAAAAGCTCCAGCGAACAGACTGCCACAGGCGGATCATGGGCACACGACGTACCAGCAACACAAGCAAGACCAGGCCCAGGAGGCCGCCTATGCTCAGGCCCAGCACAAGGCCGGGATCTAGTCGGCGCAGAAAGCGAAATTGCCAGGCTAGCATCAGCTCGCTCGTAGCTCCTGCATACGGCCAATTTACCGTCCACAGGGTGAACCCTACCGCCGCGGCCAGACCTGCCGCGCTTGCAGCTAGCCCCTTCCAATCTCGCTGCACGGCCAGAAGGGCGAAGAAAAAGAACAGTGTAAACAAGGCAAAAAGGACGTCAATGCGAGCGGCGAAGGCAGCAGTGAAAGCAGCGCTCCCTGCCACGAGGTACGTCACCCGATGCGTCTGCCAGTAGGCCACCAGAGCATACAAAGCGGTCAAGACAAAGAACTGGCCCACCACTTCCGCGTACGGTGTGCGCGAGAAGTGCAATTGGGGAAAACTAACCAGGAGCCACAAGGCGGCCAGTGCCCCCGTGCCCGCGTCGAACACCCGTTTTCCGAGGAAATAGACCGTGACCAGGCTGGCTGCACCGAAGAGCGGTGTGACGTACAGCATCCCCCGTGCCCCCGACAGCATCCCGAACAGCCCCATCCAGGCAATCACTAGCGGAGGACGCGAGGAGACGATTGTGTTTTGACGAGGGTCCATAACGTAGTAGGCCCCATAGAGAAGCCCTTTGTAGGATTGTATCTGGATGTGGGGCAATTGCCGGTCAGAGGGAACGTAGAACAACTGCTTTTGTTGCATGGTCAACCCATCCAGTGGATCGTAGTGGTAGGTGAGCCCACCAGTGCGGATGAGCATCGCGGCCGTGTTCGGATAGATGGCCGAATCGCCTAGCAGGGGGAAGTGCTCCGCCGGCCAGCCGAAGAGGAGAAGCCCCAATACGAGGATGAGTAGCAGGAACAGCATTTCTTGCCGCTGGAAGTGAACTTTCGAAGATTGGAGTCTCCAGAAAGCCCAACCGGTCGCACATGCGAGCAAACTCACCGCCAGGGGGGTCCAAATCTGAAAGAGACCCAACTGGGCTAACCCGACAGCGAGCAGACTCCAGGTCGTCAGCGCTGCCGCCAAAGCTTGCCACAATGACTCAGGGGCAGTCAGAGCTGGTACATAGCGCGTGTTCTCCATGATTATTATATCCCCTTGACTGGCCTTGATTTAGTATCGTTCCAGCAAGTATGCGGAAGCATTAAGTCGTTCATAGCTACGTGCGAGGACATACTGTTGCTCAAGTAGCCCCTCGATAATCGTGCTGTCTTCCCCGGAATAAATATGAGAGAATATAAGCCAAAGATGCTCAGGATACCCAACGGTTTCATGAATGGACACGAGCTTCTCTTCAGGAGAATACGATCTAAACCATGCACCGTAGAAAACGTTATTTTTCGAACAGGCCTCTACCGCCTTTTGCCCCCAGCAAGCAGAAAACCAAATCGGTGGCAGAGGGTCTGTATCTAGTTCACTTTAGTTTAGACTCGCCACATCGATCAATAGCCAGAGCCAAAACTCAAGGGACATGGCTCCTGGGCTGCTTCGTATCCCTCGACTAAACTCTCAGGGACTTGATAGAAGACATAGTTGTTTATTTCCTCTGAGGGCGGTATTCCCAAATCATTTTCAACGACATCGCGCAATCTTGGCGACTTGACGATGATGTAGCTAATGTCGTATAGGGCTAAACAGTTACGAACTGCGTCTAAATTGTAAAGTAGTAGTGACGGGGATTGGAATCGTTCAAAATCTAGTTGTCGGTCGTAGACTAGAAGGGATATATCATTTGCACCAACATGAATCGCAAGATATTGCCAGTAAGATACTTCCACGAGCATCGGACGTTGCGACAAATTGGGATTTTCCTGCCGTAAAGCTCGAATTCTCTGCCCCACTAGCAACCCATCTGCAGTGGCATTGTTGGGAAAATGAAGAGTGGCGTATATTTGAGTGGTAGCTATCATGTATAACAACAATGCTAATAACTGCTTCCTCGTATAATATG